>Ga0335070_10000164_pt1 | contig 76333 bp, 74 predicted proteins | sample Lox_Sample_13_FD_206722 | JGI IMG/M metagenome (GOLD analysis project Ga0335070, IMG submission 206722) | Soil microbial communities from Loxahatchee National Wildlife Refuge, Florida, United States - Lox_Sample_1.3 | ecosystem: Environmental > Terrestrial > Soil > Wetlands | place: USA... | reverse complement strand
CCGTGCAAGGGATTACCTGCAGAAACAGAAGCCTCTTCGACACACGACGTCGAAGCTATCCGCGACTCCAAGACAGTTCTCAGGTCCTCCCCCATCGGCCGTCGTGAGACAGTAGCGCCGTGTCCAAGTGTAGTCGGTCCCAGTCAGGCTCGAGCACACTTCGAGAATTGGCTGACCGTTGGTCTCCGGCCACGCCTCATCGACACGACACGCGGGGCCGAACGAAGAACAGCTCTCCGAATTCCAGCATGACAGGAGCAAGATGGAGCTCGCCATGCCGAGCACGGCTGCCATCGCGTGCGGGGTGCCCCAGGGGTGACGGGTACCGCGACCGGCCATGGCCTGGTCGATGTTCGACGACCTCATCGCCCGGCCTCCTCAGATCCGCACGTCGCATTGAAGGATTGGCGCGGTCTTCACGCAGGTGATGCTCGCGCTCCGGCCCACGAAGCCCCGGGCCAGGTCGATCGCCTCGCCCAGGGTGTCGGCGCGCTCCCAGCCCAGCAACTCCGGGACGTGGTTGTTCTCCGCCCCTGCGCAGATGACCTTGCCCACGTGCTGCCGGCCGTTCTCGCCCCAGTACCACATGTAGAACGGGTGAGCGCCGTGGTACGCGTGGCCTTTCCGGTACAGGTGCACGTACGAGGGATTCTCCGCGAACTCGCGCTCGTACAGGTGCTCGAGCTTCATCGCGTCCCGCGTCTCGGGGAGCAGCCGGTTGAAGAACTCGATGTAGCTCGGGTGATGCTCGGGGTCGAACTCGTCGTACGCCGGGTGGCAGAGGATGATCACTCCGCCGTTCTTCACCAGCGGCACGCCGCGGTTCAGGTTGTACAGGTACCCGAGCCCCATCACCTGGACCAGGAGCGGGTTCAGGATCGAGTTCACGTTGTAGGGCGAGATGTACGGCACCGGGAAGATGACCACGTCGCTCTGCCCCTCGATGGGGATCGAGTACTGCTTCCAGCAGAGCTCGAGCGTCTTCTCGTGGCAGGGCTCGGTCGCGCCGGCGTTCACCCCGATCACCTCGTAGGGCGCCGGGATGTTCATGAACAGCTTCCGCTTCGCCGCCCGCGGCAGCTTGGACAGCGTGTACTTCAGCCCCTGGAACTTCAGCCGGTCGAACTCGGTGTAGTCCTCCTCTCGCTTGCCGAGGAACCCGGTCGGACCGTCGAACATCCGGTTGTTCAGCGCGGTCTCGATGTGGAAGACCTTGAGCGACTTGTCGATCACCCGGCCGATGCGTTCGGTGCTCTTGTGGAGCGCGCTCCGGCTCGGCTCCATGTAGCTCTCGGAGTCGCGGATGGTCTTGGGATTGTGGTGCGCCCGCAGCGACGCGTAGTTCGCCAGCCCCGTGCCCACCGACTTGTGTCCGCCGTCCATCGGCACGAGGTTGATGTTCACGTAGATGAGGAGATCGCTCTCGGCGGCGCGGCGGTTGATCGCCACCACCTCGCCGGCGCTGGTGCGCTCCAGCTCCAGCATCCCCTCGGGATCCTCGGCGTCGTGGTTGTAGTAGCGCTCCGGGTAGTAGGCCCCGAAGATCTTCGAGCCCACCATCCGCCGCATCTCCCCTTCGGTCATGCGCCGGTGCAGCGCATTGGCGATGACCAGGTGCACGTCGTCCACGCCCGAGTCGGTGAGCAGCTCGAGCACGATTTCCAGAATTGTCTGCCGCACGTCCGGCAGCGCCATCGGCGGCAGCGGGAGCGAGATGTCGTCGATCGCCACCGTCACCTTCATCCCCGGGCGGAGAAGCGCGTGCAGCGGGTCCATCCCCTCGGGGTGGTTCAGCGCCCAGCGGATCGCCGCCTTCACGTTCGGCACGCCCTGGAGCGGTTGGCGCGGGAACACCACCCGCGTGTCCAGCGGCAGGTCCTCGAGCAGGAAGTCCTCGCCAAAGAAGAGCACCCGGGGCGGGCTGCCCTTCTCCGTCACCACCACGTGCCCCTCTTCGTCGTAGAGCCGCTTCAGCGTCTTCAGCTGGCGCATCTGAGAGCCCTCTCTAGCGCAGATCCAGCACCGGCCAGTGGTACGTCCGCGCCACCGACCGGAGCCGCACGTCCGGGTTCACCGCCGTCGGCCGCCCCACCATCGCCAGCATCGCGTAGTCGCTGAAGCTGTCGGAGTAGGCGAAGCTCTGGTCCAGCTGCAGCCCGTGCTTCACGCAGTACTCGCGGATGGCGTGGGCCTTGTTCGCCCCCTCGATGATCGGGGGAATCACCTTGCCGGTCGCCACCCCGCCCACGAACTGCATCTTGTTGGCGATGACGTCGTCCGCCCGCAGGTGCCGCGCCAGCGGGAGCACGGTGAAGTCCAGCGCACCGGTGATCAGCACGATCCGGCAGCCCGCCCGCCGCGCCTCGTCGATCAGGTCCTGCGCCTTGGGGAAGATCGCCGGCTTCAGCACGTCGTCCAGCAACTCCTCGCCCAGCACCACCAGCCGATCCTCGGACAGCCCCTCGTAGGCCCGGTAGAAGTACTCGTTGAAGACCTTCCGGTTGACCAGGTCCAGCCCGGCGTACACCGGGATCTGCGCCACCGTCGCCAGCGTCCGCGCCGCGATGCCGGTCAGCGAGCCACGGTTCATCGCGTAGTACGCGTAGGTGTGGACGATGTTCGTCCGCACCAGCGTTCCGTCGACGTCGTAGAAAGCCGCCTTGGCGCTCATAGCCAGCCGTGGGCCTGATACCACGCGGCGCTCCGGGCAATCGAGCTGCGGGCGTCGATGCGGGGAACCCACCCGAGCCGGGCTCGCGCCTTCTCCCCGCTGCAGGTCCACGCCGGCGCGAGCAGCTGGCGCGCGAGCTTCCGATTCAGGGGCAGATGCTTCCCGGTCACCCGGCTGAACCCGTCCGCCAGCGCCGCCAGCGCCCGGAGCCGCCGAGGCGAGAGGCGGAGCACATGCGTCCGAACCCCGAGCACCTCGGCCCCGAGCGCCTGGATCTCCTCGAGCGTCGTCTGGTCCGGCCCCGGCGCGAAGTACGCCTCGCCCACTGCCTCCGGTCTCACCGCGAGCAGGAGGAGCAGCTCCACCACGTCATCCACGTCCACCACCGAGAGGGGTCGCGGTCCACCCCCGATCTCCAGCCGGATGCCCCGTTTCACCAGTCGAAAGAGGACGAGGTTCTCGCGATCGCCAGGTCCAAGGATGCGCGGCGGACGGGCCACCGTCACCTCGAGCCCTTCCGTGCCGAAGGCGATGCGCTCCGCCTCGGCCTTGCTCTCGCCGTACCACTCCTCGGGCGCGAAGGGGTCTGTCTCCACGTGGGGCCGGTCCGCTCGCGAGGGGCCGACCGCCGCGAGCGACCCGGCGAGCACCATGCGGCGTGCCCCCACCCGGAGCATCGCGTCACACACCGTGCGAGTGCCCTCTGCGTTGACCCGGAAGAAGGCCGAGCGCTCGGGGGCGCGGCGCAGGCCCGCGAGGTGAAAGACCACCTCCATCCCCTCGACCGCGCGCTGTACCGACCCGGGCTCGGTCACGTCCCCGGCCACCCGATCCACCCCCACGCCGTCGAGGGCCGAGGCGTCGCTCCCGGGACGCACCAGGGCCCGCACCCGGTGCCCACCCTCGACGAGCCGCCGGCTCAGGGCACTGCCCAGGAACCCGTTCGCTCCGGTGATCAGCACCTGCATGTCAGAGGGGCCTCCGAGGATTCTCCGAGGGGGAAAGGCGCTCGATGCGTGTTTTCTCCTCTGAAACCTGATATCCGCCCAAGCTTGGCTTCGTCGACCCGAAGCCATCGACTCGCACGACGAGCCGTACAACGTCCCCTGAACAGAGGGGGAGGGAGAATTCGACCGAATGGCCGCCAAGAAGCCTGCGAAGAAGGCAAAGAAGTCATCCGGAGCGAAGCGCAAGCCGAACGCCGCCTTCATGAAGGAGCTCACGCCGTCCGAGGACCTCGCCCAGGTGGTCGGCAACAAGCCGATTCCCCGCACCGAGGTGGTGAAGAAGCTCTGGGCCTACATCCGCAAGAACAATCTCCAGGACGCCAAGGAGAGGCGGATGATCAACGCCGACGACAAGCTGAGGCCGGTCTTCGGCGGCAAGAAGCAGGTCTCGATGTTCGAGATGACCAAGCTGGTCAACAAGCACCTGAGCTGACGTTTTCCGCCGGGGTGCGTCCTCGGCCATCCAGGGCTCCGTGATCGGCTCGTGCGAAGGCGACCGCGGGGCCCTTCGTACGTCCGGGGTTCTGGTCCCCCGTCCTCGACGGCGGACGAGCGCGGGCGTGGGGGCGTGGGAGCGGCCATGGCCCGCCGGCTGCACCGGGGTCGGCGCAGGCTCGCTGCCCGCGAGGTGCGCTCGATGGCCGTCCGTCCCGTCTCGTCCGGTTCGCCCGAGGTGTCCGCCCCGCCGGAGGACGCCCGCACCCGGGTCGTCCAGCCCGGAGACACCCTGTCCGGCATCGCCCGGCAGATGCAGCAGGAGGGCGCTCCCGGGACCACCGCCGAGCTGGTCCGGACGCTCGCCCAGCGCAACGGCATCGCCCACCCGGACCGGATCGAGGCCGGCCAGGTGCTCACGCTCCCCGGCCGAGTGGCGCTGACCCGCCCGGAGTCCGAGGACCGCGTGGTCGACGGTGAAGACTGGCTTCCCCGGCTCCCCGATCTCCCGCCGCTCTTGAAGGACCTGGCCGCGCAGCAGGCGCGGATGGCCAACGCGCTCCTCCGCCTCCTGCGGCCGGTGGAAGTGAAGGCGCGCGCCGATGTCCGCGCCGGCAATGGCACGCCGCTCTTCTGCCAGGGTGACCCAGCGTGGCGGACCGAGCGGCTCGGCGCCTCCGGTGAGGGGCCCACGCTGGCCCACGCCGGATGTGCGGTCACCGCCTGCGCCATGGCCCTGAGCCGGCTCGGCGGCAGGGTCGTCACTCCGGACGCGCTGGTGCGGCACCTCCGCGCGTCCGGCGGCTTCAAGGGGCCGCTGGTCGACTGGAGCTCCGCAGGCTCGGCCATCCCCGCCGGTCCCCGCGCCAGTCCGGGCGACCTCGACTGCACCCGGGTCGACCGCGAGCTCGCCGCCGGTCGGCCAGTCCTGCTGCGGGTGGTGCACGAGGTCCAGGGCCGGCCCCAGCAGCACTGGGTCTGCCTGACCGGCCGCGACGCGAGGACCGGCCAGTACTCGGCCAACGACCCCGCGACGGGGCGAACCACCGTGCTGGCCCGTCAGAGCGGCGCGCTGACCAGCGCCGGAGGGGAGCCGGTCCGCTATGCTTCCGACGGCCGGATGGTGACGTTCGGCACAGGCTCCGCGGGACAGGCCTGAGCGCAGTTCCACCCGAGGGCTTGCAATGTCGCCGGGGAGACGACCCCGGAGCGCGCACTGCCGAGGAGGAGCTTTCCCGACCCTGGCCCCAAGGGATTGTTGGCTGGCACGCGCGTCGCCACATTCGCCGCCCGTGACCCCGGACCTCCTCCGGTAAGCACCCCACACGCCATGCACCCGCATCTCGACGAGGCCCGAGAGGCCGATCAGCCCGGCGATCCTCCCGCGCTCGACGAGCCCGCCATGGCCGAGCCGCTGTACGGCCGCACCCGCGAGTGGCTCCTGGCGCAGCAGCAGATCCCGCTGTCCACCTACCGGGTCCAGCTGCACCGGGACTTCGACTTCTCCAGGGCGAGCGCGGTGGTGCCGTACCTGGCACGGCTCGGGGTGAGCCACCTCTACGCCTCGCCCATCCTCTGCGCGATGCCCGGGAGCAACCACGGCTACGACGTGGTGGACCACACCGCGGTGAACCCCGAGCTCGGCGGCGGCGTGGGGTTCGCCGCGCTCTCCGACGCGCTCCAGGGCAACGGCCTCCGGCTGGTGCTGGACACCGTGCCCAACCACATGGGCATCGCTTCGGGGAACGCGCTCTGGGAGGACGTGCTGGAGAACGGTCCGGCGGCGCTCCACGCCCACTTCTTCGACGTCGAGTGGGACCCGGTGAAGTCCGAGCTCCGGAACAAGGTGCTCCTCCCCATCCTCGGCGACCAGTACGGCGTGGTGCTGGATCGGGGCGAGCTGCAGCTCGAGTACCAGGGGGGGAGCATCACCCTCCGCTACTTCGAGCGGCGCTTCCCGCTGAACCCCCGGGCCTACCAGGACGTGCTCGGCCCCGGCGCCGAGCAGGTGGGAGCGCAGCTGGGCGAGTCCCATCCGGACTTCGTCGAGCTGCAGAGCATTCTCACCGGGCTGCGGAACCTGCCCTCGCGCGGGGATACCTCGGCGGAGAAGGTGCTCGAGCGGAGCCGGGAGAAGGAGGTCCTCAAGCGCCGGCTGAACACGCTGGTGACCGGCTCGCCGGTGGTTGCCGAGCACCTGCGCGCCAACCTCGCTCACCTCAACGGACGCCCGGGGGACCCGCGCAGCTTCGATGCGCTGGACGGTTTGCTCGAGCGCTACGTCCCGTACCGGCTGGCGCACTGGCGCGTCGCCGGGGAGGAGATCAACTACCGGCGCTTCTTCGACATCAACAGCCTCGCCGCCATCCGGGTCGAGGACCTCGACGTCTTCGAGGAGGCCCACGCGCTCACCTTCCAGTTCCTCGCCGGGGGCCAGGTGCATGGGCTGCGCATCGACCATCCCGATGGGCTGTTCGATCCGAGCGGCTACTTCCTCCGGCTTCAAGAACGGCACTTCCTGGACCAGGCCCGCAAGCTCGCCGGCGAGACGGTGGACGACGCGGGCTGGCCGGCGGTGAGCGAGGCGCTGCTCCGGCGCTGGCGGGCGGAGGCGGGGAGTGATCCGTCCTCGCCGCTCCGCCGCGCGCTGTACGTGGTGGTGGAGAAGATCCAGGGCGGAAAGGAGCGCATCCCGGACGATTGGGCGGTGCAGGGCACCACCGGATACCGGTTCGCCAACCTCACCGCCGGGGTGCTGGTGGACGCCTCCGCTGCCCGGGAGTTCACCGACATCTACGAGAAGTTCATCGGCCACCCGATGAGCTTCGAGGCGCTGCTGGTGGAGAAGAAGAAGCAGGTCATGGCGGTGGCCATGGCCAGCGAGATCAACGGGCTCGCCCGCGAGCTGAACCGCATCAGCGAGATGAACCGGCGGACACGGGACTTCACCCTCAACTCCATCCGCCGCGCGCTCATCGGGTTCATCGCCCATTTCCCGGTGTACCGGACCTACGTCTCGCACGCGCCGGGAGTCGACGAGCGCGACGCGCACTACATCCAGTGGACCATCGCCCGGGCGCGGGTGGCGGACCCCACCACCAACGCCTCGCTGTTCCAGTGGCTCGAGGACGTGCTCCTCAAGCGCTACCCGGATCACCTCCCGCTCGCCGAGCGCCAGGTCATGCTGCACTTCGCCATGAAGCTCCAGCAGATCACCGGACCGGTGATGGCGAAGGGGCTGGAGGACACGGTCTTCTACGTCTACAACCGCCTGGTGGCCCTCAACGAGGTGGGCGGGGAGCCGGAGCACTTCGGGACCAGCGTGGAGGCCTTTCATCACCGCAACGTGGAGCGTGCCCGCGACTGGCCCGGGGCGCTGCTCGCCGGCTCCACCCACGACACCAAGCGCAGCGAGGACGTGCGGGCCCGGCTGGTGGCGCTCTCGGAGATTCCGGGCGAGTGGCGCCGCGCGCTCGAGAGCTGGCGGAAGCTGAACGCGGTCCACCGGACCGAGCTCGCCGGCAGGCCCGCGCCCTCGGGCAACGACGAGTACCTCCTGTACCAGATCCTGCTCGGCGCCTGGCCGATGGGCGAGCTGGACTCCGCCCAGCTCCCCGCCTTCCGGACGCGGATCCGCGAGTACATGCTCAAGGCCATCCGCGAGGCGAAGGTCCACACCAGCTGGACCAACCCCGACCCGGACTACGAGGAGGCCACCACCCGCTTCGTGGACCGCATCCTCGATCCGGGCGTCTCCCGGGTCTTCTTCGAGCAGGCCCGTCTCCTCAAGGAGCGCATCGAGCGGCCGGGCCAGGTGAACTCGCTGGTTCAGCTCGCGGTCAAGCTCGCCAGCCCCGGCGTCCCGGACATCTACCAGGGCTGCGAGCTGTGGGACCTCTCGCTGGTGGACCCGGACAACCGCCGCCCCGTGGACTTCCAGCTCCGAGAGGAGATGCTGTCCGAGCTGCTCCGCCAGCACGGCGCGTCGCCGGTCGGGGTGGTGCGCGACGCCTGGGCCCACCCGGCCGACGGGCGCTGCAAGCTCCTCCTCACCACCCTGATGCTCCAGCTCCGCCAGGCTCGGCCCGACCTCTTCCGGCGGGGCGCCTACGAGTCGCTCGAGGTGGACGGCATCGCCGCGGCCCGTGCCCTGGCCTTCGCCCGGCGGCGGGGGGACGAGGCGGTGGTGGTGGCCGCGCCCCGGCTGGTCACCCGCGCCCTCCGCGCCGGCCTCGGCCCGGTCTACGGTTCGACGCGCGTCCGGCTCCCCACCGACCTTGCCGGCCGGCGCTTCCGGAACGTGGTCACCGGGATGCGGGTGCAGCCGCTCGAGGGGAGATTGGCCCTGGGTCCGCTGTTCACCGACTTCCCGGTGGCGGTCCTGGAGGCGGTGGAATGACGGTCCCCACGGCGGTCTGGCCGGGGAAGCCACGGCCGCTGGGTGCCACCTGGGATGGAGAGGGGGTCAACGTCGCCGTCTTCTCCGAGTGGGCGGACCGGATCGACGTCTGCCTCTACGACGTGCGAGATCCGAACCGCGAGACGGCGCGGGTCACCCTGCCCGAGCGCACGCGGAACGTGCGGCACGGGTACCTGAAGGGTGTCGGGCCGGGGACGCTCTACGGCCTCCGGGCCCACGGTCCCTACGAGCCGGCCCGCGGCCTGCGCTTCAATGCCAACAAGCTCCTGGTCGATCCGTACGCTCGCGCCATCTACGGCCGGGTGGACTTCGACGCGCCGGTCTACCCCTACCGGGTGGGGAGCCGGAAGGCGGATCTCTCGTTCGACGACCGCGACAGCGCGCCGGGCATGCCCCGCGGCATCGTGGTGGATGGCCGCTTCAACTGGGAGGGGGTGGAGAGCCCGCAGATCACCTGGCCGCGGCTGATCGTCTACGAGACCCACGTGCGCGGCTTCACCATGCGCCACCCGGAGCTCCCCGAGTACCTGCGCGGGACGTACGGCGGCTTCGCGCATCCGGTGGTCATCGAGTATCTCAAGGAGCTCGGCGTCACCGCGGTGGAGTTCCTCCCGGTACACCAGGCGGTGGACGAGGGGTTCCTCGAGGCCAAGGGGCTCACCAACTACTGGGGCTACAACACGCTCGGGTACTTCGCCCCCGACGCGCGCTACGCCTGCACCGGGCCCTTCAACGTGGTGAACGAGTTCAAGGGCATGGTGAAGGCGCTGCACCGCGCCGGCATCGAGGTGCTCCTGGACGTGGTCTACAACCACACCGGGGAGGGGAATCACCTGGGGCCGATGCTGAGTCTCAAGGGACTCGACCCTCTCGCCTACTACGTGATGAGCCCCGCGTCGCCGCGCTACTTCCAGGACTTCACCGGCACCGGGAACAGCGTCAACCTGGACCATCCGCAGACCCTGAAGCTGGTGACGGACTCGCTGCGCTACTGGGTGCAGGAGATGCACGTCGACGGGTTCCGCTTCGACCTCGCCACCACCCTGGGCCGCACCCGGCTGACCTTCGACCGGAACGCGCCCTTCTTCCACGCCATCCACCAGGACCCGGTGCTCTGCCGGGTGAAGCTCATCGCCGAGCCCTGGGACGTGGGCCCGGGCGGGTACCAGCTCGGTGCGTTCCCGGTCGACTTCTCGGAGTGGAACGGGAAGTACCGCGACGCCTTCCGGAAGTACTGGAAGGGAGAGGACAACCTCGCCGCGGAGATCGGCTACCGGCTGACCGGCTCGTCGGACCTCTTCCAGCTCTCGGGCCGCGGGCCCCACGCGTCCATCAACTTCGTCACCGCGCACGACGGCTTCACGCTCCGGGACCTGGTCTCCTACAACCAGAAGCACAACGAGACGAACCTCGAGCACAACAAGGACGGCGCGGACGACAACAACTCGTGGAACTGCGGCGTGGAGGGCGAGACCGACGATCCCCAGGTCAACGCGCTCCGCGAACGGCAGGTCCGCAACTTCCTCACCACGCTCTTCGTCTCCAACGGCGTGCCGATGCTGCTGGCCGGCGACGAGATCGCCCGGACCCAGCGCGGGAACAACAACGCCTACTGCCAGGACAACGAGATCTCCTGGCTGGACTGGAACCTCGACGAGCGGAGGAAGTCACTCCTCGCCTTCACCCGACGGCTGATCAAGATGCGGCAGGAGCAGCCGGTGCTCCGGCGGCGGCGCTTCTTTCGCGGCCAGCACATCTGGGACTCGGACCTCAAGGACCTGGCCTGGTTCCGGCCCGACGGCACCGAGATGACCCAGGACGACTGGACGCAGCCCTTCGTCCGCTCGCTCGGATTCCTCCTCGGCGGGGACGCCATCGCCACCACCGACACCCAGGGGAGCAAGGTGGTGGGGGACTCGCTGCTCGTCCTGATGAACGCCAACAACGAGCCGGTGGAGTTCGTGCTCCCGGCCATCGAGTGGGGCAGCGACTGGGAGATCCTGGTCGACACCGCCGACGGCGACGGGAAGACCGGGGCGTTCACCCCCGCCGGTGGCAAGCTCACCGTCGTGGACCGCGCGATGATGGTGCTCCGCCGGCCGGCGATCACCGGCGGTGGCGGCAACAGCGGATGACCACCCCCTGGTGGGTCTGGCTGCTGTTCAACGTCGGTGTCCTCGGGGTGCTGGCGGTGGACCTCGGCGTGGCTCGCCTGCGCGGGCACCGGGCGCAGACCGCCGCCGAGGCCGGGCGGTGGGTGCTGCTCTGGGTCGCGCTGTCGGTGGCGTTCGGGGCGGGACTGTGGGCGGTCCGCGGACCCGAGCGGGGGCTGGAGTTCTTCACCGCCTACGTGGTCGAGTACGCGCTCAGCGTCGACAACCTCTTCGTCTTCCTGCTGGTGTTCGAGTACTTCCGGATCCGGCCGGGGGAGCAGCACCTGCTGCTGTTCTGGGGCGTGCTGGGAGCGTTCGTGCTCCGCGGGATGCTCATCCTCGGGGGCGCGGCGCTGGTCCGGGAGTTCGAGTGGCTGCTCTACCTCTTCGGCGCGCTCCTGATCTGGACGGCGATCAAGCTGGTCCGCGGCGGCGAGGACGCGCCCGAGGCCGACCCCGCGCACAACCCGGTCCTGAAGGTCGCCCGGCGGGTGCTCCCGGTCGCCGACCCGGCGCCGGCCGGCCGCTTCGTGGTGCGCGGGCCCCATGGCATCCAGGTCACTCCGCTGTTCCTGGTGCTGCTGGTGGTGGAGACGACGGACCTCATGTTCGCCCTCGACTCGATCCCCGCGGTGCTGGGTGTGAGCCGCGACCCCTTCGTCCTCTACAGCAGCAACGTCACCGCGGTGCTCGGGCTCCGCTCGCTGTTCTTCCTGCTTCGCTCGCTCCTCGCCCGACTGCGCTACCTGAAGCCGGCGCTGGCGGTGGTGCTGGGGTTCGTCGGGCTGAAGATGATTGCCGAGCCCTGGGTCCCGGTCCCGGTCTGGCTCTCGCTGGTGGTCATCGCCGGGGTGCTGGTCCTGGCGTTCGCCGCGTCCTGGTGGAAGGCCCGGGGGGAGCCGGCGGCCCCGGATGAGGACGGCCCCGGGGCTTGATCGTTGCGCCTCGGGCGGGGGACGGGCCATGGTGCCGCCCTCGCCATGTCCAGCACCGTCACCGAGGGGATCCGGGTCACCGTCCAGCCCAGCTTCTGGGCCGAGCGCAGCGCGCCGGAGAACGGGCAGTTCGCCTTCGCCTACGCGGTGCAGATCTCCAACGAGGGCACCGCAACCGCGCAGCTCAAGAGCCGGCACTGGGTCATCACCGACGCCAATGGGCACGTGGAGGAGGTCCGGGGGCAGGGTGTGGTGGGCGAGAAACCGAAGCTCGGCCCGGGAGAGCGGTTCGAGTACAGGAGCTGGGCGATGCTGCGGACGCCGTTCGGGACGATGCGGGGGAGCTACACCTTCGTGCGCCCGGACGGGTCGACGTTCGAGGCCCGCATCGGCGAGTTCGCCCTGACGCAGCCGAACGCGCTCAACTGATGGATCCCGCTCCGCAGGGCGTGCTGCTGATCAACCTCGGGACCCCGGACGCGCCGGAGACGGGGCCGGTGCGGCGTTACCTCCGCGAGTTCCTCAGCGACCCCCGGGTGCTGGACATTCCTCCCGCCGGCCGGGCGGCGCTGCTCTACGGGGCCATCCTCCCGTTCCGGCCGCAGAAGTCGGCCGAGGCCTACCGGAAGGTCTGGATGCCCCAGGGCTCGCCGCTCCTGGTGCACGGGATGGCGCTGCGGGACCGGCTCCAGGACGCGCTGGGACCGGCGTGGGCGGTGGAACTGGGAATGCGCTACGGGAAGCCGTCGCTCGGCTCGGCGCTGGAGGCGCTGCGGGGCCGGGGGGTTCGGGAGCTGAGCGTGGTGCCGCTCTATCCGCAGTACGCGTCGAGCTCGACCGGCTCGAGCCTGGAGCGGGTGTTCAAGCTGGTGGGTGAGGCGTGGAACGTGGAGGCGGTCCGGGTGCTCCCGCCGTTCTACGACCGGCAGGCGTTCCTCGACGCGTTCGCAGACGTGGGCCGGCCGGTGCTGGCCGAAGCACGGCCCGACCACGTGCTGTTCAGCTTCCATGGGCTGCCCGAGCGGCAGGTGAAGAAGAGCGACCCCACCGGGGCGCACTGTCTGCAGCGGGCGGACTGCTGCGACATGAAGGTTCCGGCGAACCGGTGGTGTTACCGGATGCAGGCGGTGTTCACCGCGCGGGCGCTGGCCCAGCGGCTGGGGCTGGAGCCGGGGAAGTGGACGGTGACCTTCCAGAGCCGGCTGGGACGGACGCCGTGGATCAAGCCGTACACCGATCTGGTGATTCCCGAGCTGGCCCGGAGCGGAGCGAAGCGCCTGGCGGTGTTCTGCCCGGCGTTCGTGGCGGATTGCCTGGAGACCCTGGAGGAGATCGGAATCCGGGCGAAGGACCAGTTCCTGGCGCATGGCGGGGAGGCGCTGACCCTGGTGCCGAGCCTGAATGCGCATCCGTCGTGGGTCCGGGGATTGACCCAGATGCTCCGGCAGCTCCGAGGCGACGAATCGGAGACCGGCGCCGCGGCGTGAGTGGTGCGACGAGCGCCGCGGTGGCGGGTGCCACGGCCCGGGACCGAGCCGAGCTCCCGGGGCGCGGAGGTCCATGGCGCGGGTCACCCGGTGCGCGGCGCCGCTGCCCGCCGCAGCCGGTCCACCACCGCCAGCCCGAGCCCTTCCTCGCCCGGAACCGAGATGACCGCAACGTCGACCTTTGCCTCGTCCGCGGCGCGGAACACCGCGTAGAGCTCACGCGCCAGGCCCTCGATGTCGCCCGGGATGCGCAGCGCGACCAGCGGCTCGGGCACCTCGACCGGCTCGGGCACCGCGACCGCCACCTTCCGCCCGCTCCCGGAGAGCGCGAGCGCCTTGGCCACCGCCCCCCCTGGCTCGGCGAGCAGCACCCCGGCACGGGGGGCGTAGTGCGAGGGGAGGAGTCCCGGGGCTCGGATCTTCCGTCCCGGCATCCGCGAGATGCGCCGCTCGAGCACCAGCTCCACGGACTCCACCGGCACGCCGCCGGGTCGCAGCAGCACCGGCTCGTCGCCGCTCAGGTCGACGATGGTCGACTCCACGCCCACCCGCGCCGGCCCTCCGTCGAGGACCAGATCCACGTCGCTCCCCAGGTCCGCCCGGACGTGCTCGGCACGCGTCGGGCTCACCTGACCGAAGCGGTTCGCGCTCGGGGCCGCCACGCCGCCGTCGAAGGCCCGCAGCACCGCCAGCGCCACCGGATGCCCCGGCACCCGCAGCGCCACGGTGTCCTGTCCTCCGGTCACCGCGTCCGAGGCGCGCGCGGACCGCTTGAGCACCAGAGTCAGCGGACCGGGCCAGAAGGCCGAGGCGAGCCGGTACGCCTCGGGCGGCACCTTCGTCGCCCAGGACTCGACGGCGGCGGCCTGCGCCACGTGGACGATCAGCGGATGCGTCGACGGCCGGCCCTTCACCGCGAAGATGCGCCGCACCGCCAGCTCGTTCTCCGCGTCCGCCGCCAGCCCGTACACCGTCTCGGTGGGCAGTCCGACCAGCCCGCCGCGGCGGAGCACCGCGACGGCAGCAGCGATGCTTTCGGGTGAGGTGACTTCCATGCCGTGGCCGGGGTTGCGGTGGGCTCTCCCGGCGCTCATAACAAGCCCGGCCCGGGCACCGGAAGTGGCGGACGGTCCTGGCGTCCGGAGGAGCGTGATGCAGGAGCAGCGCTACGTCGCACGCAGCCCCATGCCCGTGCCGGCCCGGGAGCTCTTCGACTGGCACGGCCGCCCGGGTGCCTTCGAGCGCCTGAACCCGCCGTTCGACCGGGCGGAGGTCCTCGAGCGCTCCGGCGGGCTGACCCCTGGCGCACGCACCGTGCTCCGCGTCCACGTCGGCCCGGTCCCGCGGAAATGGGTCGCAGTCCACACCGCCCTGGAGGACGGCCGATCCTTCACCGACCGGCAGGAGTCCGGCCCCTTCGCTCTTTGGGAGCACGTGCATCGCATGCTCTCTGACGGCGACGGCCGCTCCATCCTCGAGGACGAGGTGCGGTACGCGCTCCCGCTCGGGCCCCTGGGCCGACTCGGCGCCGGCACGGCCCAGCAGAAGCTCGAGTCGCTCTTCGCTTACCGGCACGCGCTCACCGCCGCCGACCTCGCCCGCCACGCCGAGCTGCCCGGCTCGCCGCTCAGGGTCGGCATCACCGGCTCGCACGGGCTGATCGGCGACGCGCTGACCCACTTCCTCACCGCCGGCGGCCACACCGTGGTCCGGCTCGGCCGCGACGAGAAGGCCGGGGAGGTCGACGGGCTCGACGCGGTGGTGAACCTCGCCGGCGCCAACGTGGGCGAAGGCCGCTGGACGGAGGTGCGCAAGCGGGAGATCCGCGAGAGCCGCCTGCGCACCACCGAGGCGGTGGTGGCCGGTATCCTCCGCGCGGCGCGCCGCCCGTCGGTGCTTATCAACGGCTCGGCGATGGGCTACTACGGCGACCGCGGCGACACGCCCATCGACGAGTCCTCGTCCCGCGGCACCGGCTTTCTGGCCGAGGTGGTCGAGGGCTGGGAGGCGGCGACCCGACCGGCGGAGGAGGCAGGGGTGCGGGTGGTGAAGCTCCGCACCGGCGTGGTGCTCACCCCGGACGGGGGGGCGCTCGCCAGGATGCTGCCCATCTTCAAGGCTGGCGCGGGCGGAACGCTCGGCTCGGGCAAGCAGGTCTTGAGCTGGATCTCGCTCGAGGACGTCATCGGCGCGATTCACTTCGCGCTGCGCACCCGCTCCTTTCACGGCGCGGCGAACCTCACCGCCCCCGAGCCGGTCACCAACGCCGGGTTCACCCACGTGCTGGGGCGGGTCCTCCACCGGCCAACCGTCGCGGCCGTGCCCGCGGTCGTCATCCGCACCGTGTTCGGCGAGATGGGCCAGGAATCCGTCCTCTCCGGAGCGAATGTGAATCCGCGGGCGCTCCTGGACGCGGGCTTCCGCTTCCGCTGGCCCGGTCTCGAGGAGACGCTCCGCTTCTGCCTCGGCAAGGTCCGGCTCCCGAGCGCGGCGTAGACCCCCCAAGCGACGTTCCACTCTTGACCCGTGGCCCCGGTGCCTGGGAAAGAGGGCGCCCCCCTGATGATCCAGGTCGAGCAGCTCTCCAAGTACTACGGAGCACGGGCGGCCATCCGGAACCTCTCCTTCCGCATCGACTCGGGCGAGGTCGTGGGCTTCCTGGGCCTCAACGGCGCGGGGAAGACCACCACCTTGCGCATCCTGGGCTGTGTGCTCTTGCCCACCTCGGGCACGGTCCGCCTCGACGGACAGGACCTCCTCACCGCGCCGAGGCAGCTGAAGGCGCGCATCGGCTTCCTGCCCGAGACGCCCCCGCTCTACGAGGAGATGACGGTGGGCGAGTACCTCGCCTTCGTCGCCGGGCTGCGCGGGGTGGAGCCGGGCCGCATCCGCGCCCGGGTGGGGGAGACCGAGGAGCGCACCGGCCTGGCCACCTTCGACCCCGAGCGCATCTCCACCTTGAGCCACGGTTTCCGGCAGCGCGTCGGTGTCGCCCAGGCGCTGGTGCACGCACCCGAGGTGCTCCTGCTCGACGAGCCGGCCAATGGCCTCGACCCGGTGCAGAACGTGGAGATGCGCGCGCTGATCCGAAGCCTGCGCGGAGACCACACCGTGCTGGTCTCCAGCCACATCCTTCCGGAGATCGCCCAGACCTGTGACCGCCTGCTCGTCGTCCGCGACGGCGAGCTGGTCGCCCAGGGGAGCGAGGCCGAGCTGGAGGAGCGCCTCGGCGTCGGCACCGGCGTGGAGCTGGAGATCGCCGGACCCATCGAGGTCGTCGCCGCGGCCCTCCGCAACCTCCCCGGGGTGCGCGGGGTCTCGGTGCAGCCCACGCCGGCGGGGCACGCCGTGCTCCGGGTCGAGGCACCCGACGCGCTCCGGCCCGCGCTGGCCCAGGCGGCGCTGGGGGCTGGCGCCCAGCTGTTCCGGCTGGACGTCTCGGCCGACCGGCTGGAGTCGCTGTTCCTCAAGCTCGCCGGCCGGGGAGCGGCGGGATGAGCCCGGTCTTCCTCATCGCCCGCCGGGAGCTGCGCGGGTACCTGCGCACCATGACCGGGTGGATCATCGCCGCCTCGGTGCTGCTCATCGACGGGCTCCTGTTCAACGCCTTCGCGCTGGAGGGAGCGCGCCGCTCCACCGAGGTCCTGACGCGGTTCTTCTACTTCGCCTCCGGGCCGACGATGGTCGCCGCCATCTTCCTCGCCATGCGGCTGCTGGCGGAGGAGCGCCAGCTCGGGACCCTGGCCCTGCTCTACGCCTCGCCGGTGCGCGACCGCGACATCGTCCTCGGGAAGTTCCTCGGCGCCCTGGCGTTCCTCTCCGGACTCACCCTGGCCACCGGGTACATGCCGCTCCTTATCCTGGTGCACGGGCACATCTCGGTGGGGCATCTGCTGGCCGGATACCTCGGGCTCTTGCTGCTCGGGGCCGCCTCGCTCGGGCTCGGGACGCTGGGGTCCGCCCTCGCCCGGACCCAGATCGTCGCCGCCATCCTCGGGGCGGCGCTGCTGGTCTCGCTCCTGCTGGCGTGGCTGCTCGCGCCGGTGACCGAGCCGCCGTTCTCCGGCCTCTTCGCCGCGCTGGCGCTGCACAACGCGCACTTCTCGCCCTTCCAGTCGGGCCAGGTGCACCTGCGCGACGTGGCCTACTACCTGCTCGTCACCTGGGTGGCCCTCTTCGCTACCACCCGGGTGCTCGAGGCGCGGCGGTGGCGATGAACGCGAGGAGCGGGGTCCTCAGCGCGGTCACGGTGCTCGGGCTGGTCGCGGTGTTCCTCGGCGAGCGGGTGGTGGGTGCGGGGCCGCTCCGGCCCGTGCTCGACGTGGTGGGGGTGCTCGGCGTCGCCAGCGCGACCGTTCTGCGCTGGAACCGCTCGGCCCTCTCGGCCGCCGCGCCGCGGGCCCGGGTCGAGCGCCTCTTCGCCATCCTCTCCACGCTCGCCCTGCTCGCGCTGCTCGCCTGGTTCGCGCAGTCCGACGTGGTCCTCGCCGCCGGCGGCCCAGATCTGAAGAAGAGCGCTCCACGGCTGGCCACCCTGCTGCAGCTCCTCACCGCGCTCCTGGCGGCGGCCGCGGTGCTGCCGCTGCTCCTGGGCGAGCTGGCCTACGCCGCGATGTCGCGCGCCCCCGAGGTCGAGGTGGCGCGGGTTCAGGACGCGGTGGGCACCGGCGCGGCGCTGGTGGCGGTCCTCACGACAGCCCTGGCCCTGGGCTGGGTGGCGGAGGTGAGCGACGTGTCCTCGGACTGGAGCTACTTCCGGCCCGGGCGGCCGAGCGAGTCGACGCGGGGGCTGGTGCGGGGGTTCACCGAGCCGGTGACCCTGTCGCTGTTCTACCCGCCCGGCTCCGAGGTCGGCGCCGCGGTGCGCGACTACGCCCAGACTTTGGCCAGGGAGAGCCCGTTGCTCCGGGTGGAGCGGCTGGACGCGGCGGTGGACCTCCCCCGGGCGCGGGCCCTGGGGGTGAACGGCAACGGCGCCATCGCGGTGAGCCGGGGCGAGCGCCACGAGACGTACCTGACCGGCAACACGCTCGACTCCTCGAGGAGCCAGCTCCGCGAGCTCGACCCCGAGGTGCAGAAGCGGCTCTACCAGGTCGCCCGGGCCCCGAAGGTCCTCTACCTCACCACCGGTCACGGCGAGCGGGCCGCGCTGAACCCGGACCTCTCCGACCCCCGGAGCACGGTGCGCACCTTCCAGGATCTGCTCCGGGCGCAGAACGACGAGGTCCGTCCTCTCGGGGCCGCGCAGGGCCTGGCCACCGACGTGCCGCGCGACGCGAGCGCGGTGCTCGTCCTGGGCCCCACCACACCCTTCCTCCGCGAGGAGGTGGAGGCGCTGGTCCGCTGGGCGCGCGGTGGCGGCCGGCTCCTGGTGGCGCTGGACCCCGAGTCCGGCTCGCAGTTCGACGCCCTGCTCCAGCCGCTCGGCGTCCGCTTCGTCCCCACCACGCTGGTGAACGACCGAGTGTACCTGGCGCGCGCGCACCAGCCCAGCGACCGCGCGCAGCTGGTCACCGCCACCTTCGGGCCGCACGCCAGCGTCGGCACCCTCGTCCGGGCCGGAGGCCGCCTCCCGGTCTTCCTGCTCGGCGCCGGCTCGCTCGAGCAGCTGACCCAGAAGCCCGCCGGGGTGAACGTGGTCTTCACCGTCACCACGCTCCCCGAGACCTTTCGCGACCTGGACGGGAACTACGTCTTCGATCCACGGACGGAGAAGCGGAAGGGGTGGGATGTCGCCGCCGCCATCACCTTGCCGCGGAAGGGCAGCGACGAGGGGCGCGCGGTGGTGGTGGCCGACTCCGATGCCTTCACCGACCTCGCTCTGGACGCGAGCCAGGGCAACCGCGCCCTGGCGCTCGACGCCGTGCGCTGGCTGCTCGGCGAGGAGTCGCTCGGTGCCCCCGGCGGCGAGACCGACTTTCCCATCCAGCACACCCGGGGGCAGGAGGTGGCGTGGTTCTACCTCACCGTCTTCGTGGCCCCGCTCGCGGTGCTGGGGGCCGGGTTGTGGGTGACGCGCCGGAGGAGGGCGGGATGAGAGGGCGCCCCGTCCTGGTGCAGGCGGCGGTGGCTGCCGGCGCGCTGGCCCTGGCCGCCGCGGTGTGGCTCCGTCCGCCGCGGCAGGGCGCGCCGGGCGAGGTCCCGGTGGCGGTGCTCGCTCGGGGTGAGGTGACCGCGGTGCACTGGGACGACGGCGCGCACGCGGTGAACGTCACCCGGGGCACGGATGCCGACCGGGCTGTCTGGGTGCACATCGCGACCAGCCCGTCGGTGCAGCCGCCGGACGCGGGCCCGGGTGCGCCGTCGGATGCGGGCGTGGCCGGACACGGCGCCCGGGGCGACGGGGGCGTGCGCGGCCGGGCCGATGCCGGAGTGACCGACGTGCTGCGGGCCCTCCGGGAGGCGCCACCTCCGCCGCCACGCGACCTCCGCGGGAACGAGACCGCCGAGCAGCTGCTCGACCGGGTCTCCCCGCCGATGGCCACCCGTGACCTGGGCCCGATCACCCCTGCGCGCCGCACCGAGCTCGGGCTCGAGGCCTCCAGCAAGCGGCTCCGGCTCGACACCGGACCGGGCATGGCGGGCCCCGGTCGCATGCTCGAGTTCGTCGTCTCCACGCCACCCGGTGCTGCGGGTACCTACCTCCTCGCGCCCGACGGGCACCTGTGGCTCGTCCAGGAGTCGCTGGTGCAGGACCTCTCGGCGGCGGCGAGCCGGCTGGTCGATCGGCGGCTTCACACCTTCCGCTCCGACGAGCCGGACGCGCTCCAGCTCCAGCTCGACGGGCACGCGCGCGCCTTCGTCGTCAGGAAGGTACAGGGGTCGACCCGCGTCGCACCGGCCGAGAACCCCGATGCGCCGAGCGCCGAGGCGACGGCCTGGGCGGACCGGGTGTGGCGGCTCGCGCCGCTCGACGTGCTGGGGCGCGGCGAGACGCCGCGGGAAGGCACGCCGGCCATCGCCCTGCGCGTGGAGTACGCACGCGACCGGAGGCCGCTCGGGTTCGTGGAGCTCGCGCGCGCGGGGGCCGAGTGGTTTGCCCGCACCGAGCACACCGCGGGGTGGGTGCGCCTGCCCCCGCAGTCCGCCTCGCTGCACGAGCAGGCAGAGCGGCTCGAGGCCGGGGCGCCGTCCACCCCCCGCTAGGAGTCCGGGGGCCGTGCGTTTGCACTTCTTCACCGGAGCCGGGGCGGCGGCTTCACACCCCCGGTTTACCTCTGCTCCCGCGGGCGGCACTTCCGTCGCCCCTGACTGGAGAAGACGAGTGATGCTGGGTTTCCTGGTGGGTGCGGCCTGTCTGTACGGGCTGGCCCGGACGATGCGCGGTGGCGGCTGGGCGTACGCCCACGGCCCGGGGCCGTGGGGAAGGCGGCGGTGGGGTGGGTGGCGGCACGAGGGCTGGGGAGGGCCGGGCCGTCCGGGCGGGCGCGGCCCGCTGCGCTGGCTGTTCGAGCGCATAGACACCTCGCCTGGACAGGAGAAGGTGATCGCCGAGGCGGCCGACGCGCTGCGCGGCACGATGGGTGGCTGGCACGACGACGCCGAGCGGATGCGGTCCGACGTCGCCCGCAGCATCCGCGGCGAGACGTTCGACGCGGCGGCGCTGGAGGAGGCCTTCGCCCGGGCCGAGGCGCGGATGGCGAGCCTGCGCGATACGCTGCGCGGACAGGCGGCGCGGGTTCACGAGGCGCTGGATCCCCGCCAGCGAGCCGAGCTGGCAGACCTCCTGGCCTCCGGCTGGCGCCGGCGGTGGAACTGACGTGAGGAGGAACGACCATGCGACGTGACGTGCGCATCGCACTCCTCACCGCCGGGGTCCTCCTCGGCTTCGGGTCGGGCTTCCACGCGCTCCGGATGCGACACTGGGAGCGCCGGCTGGCGTGGGAGCGGCACATGGCCGGGCTCTGCGCGGAGGCCGCACGCGGCGCCGCGGGCCACCCCTCCTCACCGCTCCTGCCGGGTGACGAGCCCGGACGTTAGACTGGCTCGTCATGCCCGTCCGGGTGCTGTGCATCGATGACGATCGCCGGCTGCAGGAGCTGCTGGTCAGCTGGCTGGGGCAGAACGGGGTATCCGTCCAGCCGGCCTACGACGGCCCGAGCGGCATCCAGGCGCTGGACACCTCCCCCTTCGACGCCGTGCTCCTGGACATCATGCTCCCGGGCATGGACGGGCTGGAGGTGCTCCGGCGCATCCGGACCAAGAGCCGCGTGCCCATCCTGATGCTCACCGCCAAGGGCGACGAGACTGACCGGGTGGTGGGGCTGGAGATCGGCGCGGACGACTACGTGCCCAAGCCCTTCAGCCCCCGCGAGCTGCTCGCTCGTCTCCGGGCGGTGCTCCGCCGCAGCGCCCCGGACGCGGTGAGCGAGAAGCTCGCGGTGGCCGACGTGCAGGTGGACGTGGGCTCGCGACAGGTCATGGTGGAGGGCAAGCCGGTGGATCTCACCGGCCTGGAGTTCGACATCCTCGTCGCGCTGATGCGGCGGGCCGGGCGGGTCATCCCCCGCGACGCGCTCCTCGCCGAGGCGGGCCGGAGCGACGTCGTGGTCGGCGAGCGCACGGTGGACGTCCACATCTCGCACCTCCGGGCGAAGCTGGGGGACGACCCGCGCTCGCCCCGGCGGATCAAGACGGTGCGCGGCGTGGGCTACGTGCTCAGCCGGGAACGCTAGCGGTGGTCCCGCCCTCCCACCCGTGGCACCACCGGAGCCGCTGGACGGACCTGACGCGCTGGCGCAACCGCGCCCGGATGCAACGGCGGCTGTTCGTCTGGTTCGGGGTGTCCATCCTGGTCACCGCCTTGGTCGTCTCGGCGGTGACCGCGGGCGTGGAGCGGCTGCGTGGGCCTTCCCCCCGGGCGCAGTGGGAGAACGTGCAGGCGCTGATCGGGGCGCAGGCGGCGCGGGTGTGGGGCGATCCGCAGGAGCGTGACACCTGGGCCTCGGAGCTCTCTCAGCAGCTCGGCTGGGCGCTGAAGCTCGAGGACGCCCGGGGCACGGAGCTGGGCCGGTTCGGTCCGCCCGCGCACCGCTGGACGGCGAGCGCCTCCGTGGTGCAGCGGGGGGTGACGGTGGGCGTGGTGCGGGTCCAGCCCTGGCCACAGGGCCGATGGAGCGGCTGGACCGCGCTGCTCGCCCTCAGCGTGGTGCTGGCGATGCTCTGGGCGATGTCGGGCCGCATCGCCCGGAAGCTGGCCTGGCCGCTGGAGGAGCTCACCCGCGTGGCGCGCGATCTGGGTGAGGGCCGGCTCCAGAGCCGGTTCGACGTGCGGTTCGCCCGCGGCGAGGTGCGCTCGCTGGCCGAGGTGATGAACGGGATGGCCGAGCGCATCGAGCGGCAGCTGAAGGACCAGCGCGAGCTGCTGGCCGCGGTGAGCCACGAGCTGCGCACGCCGCTGGCCCGCGTCCGGCTCCTCCTCGAGCTCGGGCGCGGCGGGGACACCTCGGTGCTGGATCAGCTCGAGCACGAGGTGCTGGAGATGGACGCGCTGGTGGGTGAGCTGCTCGCCTCGGCACGGCTCGACTTCAGCGCCATGGCCCGCCTGCCGCTCGACGCCAGAGACCTCGGGGCGCGGGCGCTGGAGCGGGCCGCGCTGTCCACGGCCCTGCTCGAGGTGGAGTCCGCCCCGGTGTCGCTCCAGGGCGACCCGACGCTCCTCCAGCGCGCCCTGTCCAATCTCCTCGAGAACGCGCGGGTGCACGGCGGCGGGGTGACCCGGCTCCGGGTGGACGGACCGGATGGCGTGGTGCGCTTCTCGGTGGAGGACGCGGGGCCCGGCCTCCCCGATGCCGGTGAGCGCGCCTTCGCCCCGTTCCAGCGCGGCGAGGCGAGCGACGGCCTGGGCCTCGGGCTCGCGCTGGTCCGGCGCATCGCCGAGGCGCACGGCGGCTCGGCCTTCGCCGAGAACCGGGCCGAGGGTGGCGCCCGGGTCGGCTTCACCGTCCGTGCGCGTGGCGAGCGCGAGCCGGGCAGGCCTCCTCGAACCTCGCGCGGATGACCCGCCACACAATCCGCAGAGGCCCAAGCCTCGCCAGTGTCAACCCGGCGGAGCGTCGGCCGGTGCGCGTTCCGCGGGCCACACATCGTGCGCCCCCGGCGCCTCGCTGGGGGGCTCGGTGCGCTCGACCAGCGCCGCGGCGAAGCGCGTCCCGGCCACCTGGAAGGCGAGGCGGATCCACAGCACGAGCTGCCCCACGCCGAGCGCGAGCAGCGCGAGCCCGGCGTTTCCCTCCGGAAGCGACGCCCGCCCGCGCGCCGCGAGGAGAACGGCGAGCGTGGCGATCCCTCCGAGCACCGCGTAGAGCACGACCGACAACGGAGCCCGGAGCACCAGCCGCACCGCACGCCAGGCAGCCCGGCGCGTCGCCCGGAGATCGTCCCGGAAGAGCAGTACCCGGCCGACGTCGAGCGACAGCCTCCACAGCGCGAACGCGAGCGCCACCACACCCAGGTGGAGCACGCTCCAGGCGGTGAACGGCCGGCCGAAGAGCCAGGTCTCGCCGGAGACGGTGAACACCGTCGGCAGGCCGAGCGCGCGCATCCCGAGCGCGAGCGCGGCCGGAACCAGGGCCGCCACGGGGAGGAGCAGGAGCAGCCAGAGGTAGAGCCGTGCGTTGCGCGCCACCAGGCGCCCCGACTGGCCGAGGAACGCCCCGACCCGGAACGGCCCGCCGGCGCAGGCACGCCACACCACGCCGCCCACCAGGAAGGTCTGGAGCACGACCAGGAGGAGGAGCGGCGCGGCCACGGACGGAGCGCCGCCGCCCTCGAACACGGCCCCGAGGCCGAGCAGCAGCAAGGTGGAGAGCAGCGGCTTCCCCGCTGCCCGGGGCGCGTGCCCGAAGGCGGCCGCCACCCGGGGTATCGACGGGGCGACCATCAGGCCCGCGACGAGCCAGTTGGCCCAGAGGAGCAATGCCACCGTCCGCCACTCGCGGAACCCCACCCCGATCGCCTCGAGCACTCCTGGCCGCCGCGTCCCGCTCACAGGAGCGACCCCACCGCTGCGGCCAGCAGCTGCCCGGAGTACAGGAGCCAGCCCGCCACCGAGAGCGCCGGGCCGGGCGTGGCCGCGAGCGAGCGAGCGTCGTTCACCGGGTTCGCGTCCAGCGGCGGCGGCGCGCCGGGGTGCACCTCGGCCCGGACGACCTCGCCACCGGGGTACGGGCGTTCCACGTCGAACCGGCTCCAGATCTCGTCCGAGGGAACCTGGAGGGTGGTGCGATTTCCGTCCTGGAAGGTGAGCTCGACCGGGAGAGGAAACGGAAGGTCGCCTCGGCGCTCGACGAGCACCTCGCACCGGGCCAGCGCCGGGTCGGCATTGCCACCGCGGGAGCGCCGGAAGGTGGGCGTCCCGCCGTCGGCGTCGTAGAGCCCGGGTCCGCCGGCCACCGGACGGCGCTTGCAGCTCAGCTCGGCCACCGCATCGTCCAGCCCGGCGGTGCCGCGGAGGAGTGCGCTCCCGAGCGGCCGGAGGTCCTTCCCACCGATCTCCGAGGCGACCTGCAGGAAGTCGTCGGTGCCCGGATGACGGAACGCCCAGCGCTCGGCGTAGGTGCGCATGATGCGGGAGAACCTCTCCGGGCCCACCTCTTGCTCGAGCGTTCGGAGGACGGCGGCGGCGCGGCTGTAGGTGCTCCGGCCCACGTCGCTGCCACCCTTGAAGCGCCAGCCCGGGCGGACGATCGAGGACTGGTAGCGTGGGACGGAGGCGCGGGCGCGGATGTCCCGGTCGGCCACCGCCGATCGAAGCACGGGCGCGAGCAGCCAGCGGGTGCCAGGCGGGGCCAGCTGGGCCAGGTTCCAGTCCAGCCCCACGCCCTCGAGCACCTCCGCGGTGGCCCAGGTGTCGATTCCCTCGTCGAGCCAGGCCTCCTCGAACTCGTTCGAGGCGAGCATCCCTTGCCACCAGTTGTGCCCGACCTCGTGGACGGTCACCTCCCAGAGCAGGATGTCGCGCGGCCCGACCGGATCGGTGCGCGAGTACACGGTGACGAACGTCGGGTACTCCATCCCGCCCGACTCGTCGTTCGAGCCGAGGGGCGGTGCGACCAGGGTGAGGTGAGGGTACGGGTACGGGAGCCAGTGCCGCCCGCCGTGCTCGAGCGTGGCCTTCGCGGCGGCGAAGGCCTGCGGTGCCGTCTGCTGTGCGCTCGCCGGGACGAGCACGGTGAGCGCCACCTCGGGCAGCCCATCGCTGCGGAAGACGTCGTGTACCTCCAGGGCGCCGTCCCACGCGGCCCAGGCGAAGTCGATGACGTCGTCCTGGTGGAAGCGGTGGGTCACGGTGCCGTCGGGATTCTCGGTGCGGCCGGTGCGCACCCCGGTGGCGGCGACGACCATCGCCCGCGGGACGGTGAGCAGGGCGTCGTAGCTGCCGAAGTCGGCGTAGAACTCGCTGCTGGCGTGGAACTGATGGCAGTTCCAGGTGGGCGTACGGACGCCGCGCTGGGGCGGCACCTCGAGAACGCCGAGCTTCGGGAACCACTGGCCGAAGAGGGTGTACTTCCCCGCGACGCCGGTGCGAGCGGCGAGCTTCGGCACGCGCGCCTCCCAGGCCAGCTCGAGCGTGACCGTTCCCTGCGGCGGGACCGGCGTGGGGAGGGTGAGGGTGAAGACCGTCTGGTCGGCTGCGTTGCCGTCGTCGGGCCGCTCCCAGCGCAGCGTGGGGCGGACGTCGGTGCCGTCGGGGAGCCGTGCGGCGCGGATCTCCGTCCAGCCCCAGTCGTCACGGCGGTAGCCGCCCGTCCCCGAGCGCGAGCCGAACCGGCTCGCCTCCCGGGAGAAGGTGCTGTCGGCGTTCTTGAAGGCGTTCCAGTACGCGTGGAACCAGAGCGTTGCTTGCGGGGCGTCGGAGCGGTTGGTCCAGGTGAGCCGCGCCGTTCCTTTGACCTGTCGGTTCGCAGGGTCGTAGCGCGCCTCGAGAACGTAGCTCGCCGTGCGTTCGCTGAGCGCCGGGCCGATGCTTCGTCCGGTCTGGTCGAAGCGGGCCGGCGCAGGGGTGGTTCCGACCAAGGCCGAGACCAGGAGGGGCAAGAGCATGCGTTGGGCTCGAAGAGTGCCCGGCAGCCGCCAGGTGGGCAAACTCCGGACGCGGCGAGGCACCTCCCCGACGGGCGGTCCCGTCTCTGGTCTCGAGCTCCGGGGCTCAGGCGGGGTGTCGGGTGTGGCGCGCTCGTGCGGGCTCGTGGAGGAGCCGGGCAGCGAACAACGGCCACGAGGACTCGCTGGGCTTGTCGGACGCCTCCCCCCGCCGCGAGGCCCCGTCCGCGGCTCAGCGTCTACAGGCCCGGCGGTGGAAGCTCCGTCCCGTCCATCTCCAGGCCCGGGATCTCCCGGAGCCTCCGGGCGACCTGCGACAGGCGCGTCTCGTCCACGTCCGAGCGCACCTCGAGCGTGAAGCTCACCTCCTCGTGGCGGTGGCCCGGTCGCACATGGAACCGCGGCCGTGGCACCCGCTCCAGCCGGCCGACGAGCCCGTGCAGGCCGGCATTCCATTCCTCCACCAGCTGGTTGAGCGGCACGCCCTCGACCTTCAGCCGGTAGGAGTCTCCGGGAAGGTCTTCCACCAGGATGCGTCCCTCGAGCGCGTGGCCGCGCCGGCGCAGCTCCGTCCGCTGCGCCTCGGTGAGGAACTGCTCGGGCGACGGCGGAGCCGGCGCCGTCCCCAGGGTGTGGAGCAGGCTCGATCGGACCGACGCCGGCCTGGGCGAGCGGGTGAAGGCCGCCCACTCGGCCGCGAGCCGGGACTGCCAGCTTGCCGCGGTGCTCCGCCACCGCCCGACCTCGCTCGTCTGGGCGGGGCTCAGCAGCCCCAGGGACTCGGCTGCGGCGATGGACTCCGGCAGCGCCAGCGTCTCGCTTCCACCCCCCAGCGGATCGGACACCAGGAACGCCAGGACGCCGGGCTCACTGCCGCCCTCCGTGACGAGCCCCGGCGCGACGCTCAGCCGGAGCTGCGCGGCAGGAATGACCGCGCGGAGCTCCACCGGCTGCCCTTGCTCCACATGGCGTCGCACCGCCTCGGGCGGCCCGGGCCAGGTCATCCAGGCTGCGAACGGCGCTCCGGGCTCGACGCGTGCAGGCAGCCGCTCGCTGTGCCGCACCACCTCCACCGCTCCCTGCCAGCCCAGACGGGCCACCGGGGTGCACACGCCCGGGCCGAGACACACCACGTCGGGAGACGCCGCGCCCAGCAGCACGAGGAGGAGGACCGACACGCGCCCCGGAACGGTACCAGCGGCCGGGCGAGTGTGAAGACATGTTTCCGGGGCGCCGGGGTGCGCCGCCAGGCGGTCGGGTGGGAGTGCATGACGGTGCCCGGCGCGGGGACGCCCCGCGCGCCTCACCCTCGGTTGGGGCGTGGAGCTCGGAGCGCCGGCACCGGCACCGCCAGCCGGGCAGGGGCCGGACGGAGCACCAGCACCACTGCAGTCAGGATGAGCGGCACCGAGACCAGCAGGGCCTGTGGCAATCGCTCTCCGCCGAACGCCGCGCCGAGCGCCAGCGCGACGAGCGGGTTGACGTAGGCGTAGCTCGAGGCCACCGGCGCCGGCACCCGCGCCAGGAGGTACAGGTAGGCGGTGTACGCCACCAGCGAGCCGGCCACGACCAGGTAGGCCACCGCCACCACCGCCCGTCCCGGGACGATGGCGGGCATCCGCTCGCCGTGGAGCAGGCTCAGTGCCACGAGCACCGATCCGGCGGTGAACATCTCCGCGCCGGCGGCCATCATCCCCTTCGGGAGGTCGAGACGGCGGCTCCACAGGGAGCCAAAGGCCCAGGCCGCGGTGGCGAAGGTCAGCGCCGCCACGCCGCCGGCACTCCCGCGCAGCTCGCTTCCCAGGTTGAGGAGGATGATGCCGCCGAACCCCAGCACCAGCGCGACCCAGTCCTTGGTCGCCGGCCAGCGGCCCCACAGTCCGGCGAACAGCGCCATCCACAGGGGCACCGCCGAGACCATCAGCGCCGCCAGGCCCGAGGTGACGGTCTGCTCGGCGAGGGCCACGCCGCCGTTCCCGCAGGCGAGCAGGAGGGTGCCAATGGCCGCCGCATTGCGCCACTGCCGTCCGGTGGGGAGCGACTCCCCCCGGGCACGGGCGATGGCCAGCATCACCACGCCGGCGACCAGGAAGCGGATCGCCGCCATGGTGAACGGCCCGAAGCCGGCCAGCGCCACCCGCATCGCGAGGTAGGTCGAGCCCCAGATGACGTAGAGCGAGAAGAGGGCGAGCCCCACCGCAACGCGACTCGTCGAGGCTGTGGATCCGGTGGGGCTCATGGTCCTGCGGGGAGTCTCCTTAGCGGCGGGCCGGGGTGCGTGCCGCTTCCTGTCGCTGTTCTCCCGTTGCAGCCCCCGACGTGTGCTGGTTTGGTGGATGGTCCGTGGACCCCGAGTCTCAGCGCCTGCTGGAGGACGGCCAGCGCACCCGGAACTGGAAGCGGTGGGGCCCCTACCTGTCCGACCGCCAGTGGGGAACGGTGCGCGAGGACTACTCCGCCACCGGTGAGGCCTGGGAGTACTTCCCCCACGAGGCCGCGCGCTCCCGGGCGTACCGCTGGGGAGAGGACGGGCTACTCGGCATCACCGATCGCGAGTGCCGCCTCTGTCTGGCGGTGGCGCTCTGGAACGAGCGGGACCCCATCCTCAAGGAGCGGTTCTACGGGCTGACCGGCAACGAGGGCAACCACGGCGAGGACGTGAAGGAGCTGTACTACTTCCTCGACGCCACGCCGACCTCCAGCTACCTCGAGGCGCTCTACAAGTATCCGCAGCGCGCGTTCCCCTACGCGCAGCTCGTCGAGGAGAACCGGCGCCGGGGCCGTGGCGCCCCGGAGTACGAGCTCTTGGACACCGGCGTCCTCGACGGGAACCGCTACTTCGACGTCCGCGTCGAGTACGCCAAGGCGGCGCCGGACGACCTGTGGATGCGGCTCACCCTGACCAACCACGGTCCGGAGCCCGCGCCGCTGCACGTGCTCCCCACGCTCTGGTTCCGGAACAGCTGGGCCTGGGGCCGGACGACCGAGGGGTACTGGCCGCGGCCCGAGCTTCTCGGGGAGGACGGGCACGTGCTCGCCCGCCACGCCTCGCTCGGGCTGTTCCGGTTCGAGCCCGGCCCGACGCAGGGCGGCACCTCGCCCGAGCTCCTGTTCTGCGACAACGAGACCAACGCCGAGCGGCTCTTCGGGGTGCCGTCGCGCAGCCGCTGGCCGAAGGACGCCATCCACGATGCGGTGATCCACGGGCGGCGAGAGGCGGTGAACCAGGACCGCGTCGGGACGAAGGTCGCCGCGCACTACCGCCTGGAGATCCCCGCCGGCGCCTCGGTGACCTTGCGTCTGCGGCTCGCGGCGGTGGAGCACGGGCTGGCGTCCGACTTCGACGGCTCGGTGGACGCGCTCTTCGCCGACCGCCGCGCCGAGGCCGACGCGTTCTACGCCCGGCACCTGCCGGCGACCTGCAACGAGGAGGAGCGACGCATCGCCCGGCAGGCCTGGGCCGGCCTGCACTGGTCCAAGCAGTACTACCACTACAGCGTGCGCGACTGGCTCGAGGGTGACCCTTCCGGCCCCTCACCTCCGCCCGAGCGGAAGCAAGGCCGCAACGCGTCCTGGGCGCAGAACCTGTACAACCGCGACGTCCTCTCGATGCCCGACACCTGGGAGTACCCCTGGTACGCGGCGTGGGACCTCGCGTTCCACATGTTGCCGTTCTGCGAGGTGGACCCGGCCTTCGCCAAGGAGCAGCTGCTTCTCCTCTTGCGCGAATGGTACATGCACCCCAACGGCCACCTGCCGGCCTACGAATGGGCGCTCTCGGACGTGAACCCGCCAGTGCACGCCTGGGCCTGCTGGCGGGTCTACAAGAAGACCGGCCCGCGCGGCCGCCGCGACACCGCCTTCCTCAAGCGGGCCTTCCAGAAGCTGCTGCTCAACTTCACCTGGTGGGTGAACCGCAAGGACCCCGAGGGGAAGAACCTCTTCTCCGGCGGCTTCCTCGGCCTGGACAACATCGGGGTGTTCGACCGGAGCAAGCCGTTGCCCACCGGCGGTCAGCTCACCCAGGCGGACGGCACGGCATGGATGGCGTTCTTCTGCACCACGATGCTCAGCATCGCGCTCGAGCTGGCGCAGGTGGACGACGCCTACGAGGACATCGCCAGCAAGTTCTTCGAGCATTTCGTGGCCATCGTCGACGCGATGAACGCGATGGGCACCGAGGGCCTCTGGAACGAGGCGGACGGGTTCTACTACGACCAGCTGGTCGTCGACGGTCAGTGCATCCCGCTGCGGATCCGGAGCATGGTGGGGATCATCCCGCTGTTCGCCGCCGAGGTGCTCGGTGACCGCGAGGTGGACCGGCTGCCCGGGTTCAGCAAGCGGATGCGGTGGTTCCTGGAGAACCGGCCCGAGCTGGCCGCGCACGTGTACTACCGTCCGCCGGAGCACGGGGCGCCCGGGGCCCGCCTACTGGCCATCGCCCCGCGCGAGCGGCTGGTGCGGCTCCTGGGCTACGTGCTGGACGAGAGCGAGTTCCTCTCGCCGTACGGCGTCCGCAGCCTGAGCCGTGTGCACGCCGCCCGCCCGTACGTCCTCGACGGCCACGCCGACTGGAGCGTTCACTACGACCCGGGGGACTCGACCACCGGCATCTTCGGCGGGAATTCCAACTGGCGCGGACCGGTGTGGTTCCCGAGCAACTTCCTCCTGCTCGAGTCGCTGGAGCGATACCACCACTTCTACGGCGACGGGCTCAAGGTGGAGTGTCCCACCGGGTCCGGGCAGTCTCTCACCCTCGCCGAGGTGGGAAAGCACCTCTCGTTGCGACTGCTCGGGCTGTTCCTCCCGGACGCACGCGGGCGGCGGCCGGCGCACGGCGACGAGGTGCGGTACGCGACCGACCCGGCGTTCCGCGACCTGGTGCTCTTCTACGAGTTCTTCCACGGCGACACCGGCCGGGGGCTCGGGGCGAGCCACCAGACGGGCTGGACGGCGCTGGTGCTCGAGGCGCTGCGCGATCTCGCCGAGGAGCGACAGCGGGCGCGGTGATCCTTCTCTCACCGCCCTCCCCCCGAACTCATCGGCCGGGCGCTCCGCCCGGGCACCGGCGGCTCAACCGCCGAGCCGCTCGCGGGCGAGCTCCAGCGGATGCCCGAAGGCGGCCTCGATCTCCGCGCTCGTCGCCGCGCCGCACTCGACCGCCCGGCGCAGCCCGTTGAGGAGGCCGCGGGCGGTCGCCGCGTCGTCGAACTCGGCGCCGAGCCGCGTCGCCTGCGCCGACTGGTCGAGGAACTGCCGGAGGCGCGCCGCCGCTCCGGGGACCTCCTCGCGCAGCGTGGCGAACAGCGCGCCGTAGCGAGCCGGCAGCTGCGCCGGGTGCAGGTCCCAGCCCTGGACGATGCCGTCGCGGTACGCCCGCCGCACGTCGTCGGCCGTCCGTGCCCAGGCCCGGAACACCGCCTCCCGGTTCGCCGCCCGCTCGGCGTCGTTCCGGGGCTCGCGGTGCGGGCCGACGGGGAGGAGCGTCGTCGGGCCGTCGACGACGGTCACCCCCGTCCCGGAGAGCGCGAGCTGGAGCAGGCGCCGCACCAGCTCCACCGAGGGATGGCCGAGCCACTGGTGTGCCGCGCTGATTCCCAGCGCCGAGGTCAGGTCGTACGGCCCCACGTGCACCGAGCGGCAGCGCCCCCCCGCCGCCTCGACCAGCGCGAGGATGCCCAGCCTTCCGTCCAGCGACACCAGCGCCGAGGGAGTCTCCACCATCAGCTCGAGCGCGATGGCCCCGGCGGGCCACCCCAGCCGGTGCTCCAGCGCCTCGGCCGAGCGGCGGAGCAGCTCCACCTGGACCGGCAGCACCACCTTGGGCGCGGTGAGCGCGAATCCGGGGATGGGCTCTCCGCCCAGCTGAGCCCCCACGCGCTCCAGGGTCCGGAGCGCCCGGCGCGCCGACCGCCCCGAGAAGGGCTTCAGCCGGAGGCCGATGAACGGAGGCAGCGTCCCGTCGCGGCGCCCCTGCTCGAGCGCCGCGCCCGCCGCCTCGGCGTGCGCGTCCTCCTCCTCGTCCGGGCGGATGCCGTAGCCGTCCTCGAAGTCGATCCGGAGGTCCTCGACCGGCTCGCGCTCGAGCTTGGCGATGACCCGCTTGCGGAGCTCCGTCGCCTGGCTCGGGGTCAGCGACAGCCCGAGCGCATGGGCGTACGTCGGCCCGTCCGGAGCGTAGGTGTCCAGCGCGGCGAGGGCCAGCGTTCCCATCCGGGCCGCAGCGCCAGCCTTGAACAGGTGCGCGCCCCCGTACAAGACCTGGACCGGTCGCCGCCCGGCGGGGCCGGCTCGTCGCTCGCGCTCGCGCTGGTGCAGCGCCTCGTCGAGCGACTCCAGCAGCGGCTGCAGGGCCTCGGTCAGCGGGGGCAGCGCCATGGCCGCCCCCATACCACCAGCGGGGCCGGGAGAGGGTGCCACCCGAACGTCACCATGCATCCACCCTCGACCGTGCATCGCCCGCTCGCCCGTGCTGTAACCTTCGCTGATGCCAGAGTACGACCTGGTGGTGATCGGCTCCGGGCCCGCCGGCGAGAAGGGGGCGGCCCAGGCTGGGTACTTCCGCAAGAAGGTCGCCGTCGTCGAGCGGCAGTCCAACCTCGGCGGGGCAGGGGCGAACACCGGCACGCTCCCGTCGAAGACCCTCCGGGAGACCTCGCTGTTCCTGTCCGGTTTCCGGCAGCGCGGGCTCTACGGGGTGGAGATGAGGCTCGAGGCGCGGACCGGCGTCCGCGAGCTGCTCTTCCGCGAGCGCGCCGTCGCCCAGGAGGAGCAGGTGCGGGTGGCCCACAACCTCCGGTCACACGGAGCCGATGTGTACCAGGGCAAGGGCCGCATCGTGGATTCCAACACGGTGCTGGTGCGCCGGCCGGGTGCCGAGGAGCGGCTCACGGCGAAGGTCATCCTCGTCGCCACCGGGAGCACGCCGTTCCACCCACCGCTGTTCAACTTCTCGGCTCCGGGGGTCTACGACTCGGACAGCATCCTACTGATGTCCGAGGTTCCGCATTCGCTGGTCGTCGTCGGCGGTGGGGTCATCGGCTGCGAGTACGCCTGCACCTTCGCCGCGCTCGGCATCCCGGTCACTCTGGTCGAGGCCCGGTCGCCGCTCCTGTCGTTCCTCGATCTCGAGATGTCCACCCGCCTGAAGGCGCGGATGGAGGGGCTGGGGGTGCAGTTCCGGATGCCGGCCACCGTCGAGTCGGTGGAGGTCGAGGAGGGCCGGGTCACCCTCGGGCTCAACGGCGGCGACATCATCGCCGCGGCCGCGCTGCTGGTCGCCTCCGGAAGGAGCGCCAACACCGCGGGCATCGGCCTCGAGGAGGCGGGGGTCAAGCTCGGCGAGCGGGGGCGGGTGATCGTCAACGAGCACTACCAGACGACCGTCCCGAACATCTACGCGGCCGGCGACTGCGTCGGCTTCCCCGCGCTCGCCTCCACCTCGATGGAGCAGGCGCGGGTGGCGATCGCCCACGCCTTCAATCTCTACCCCAAGGACCGGCTGGCGCCGATCCTCCCCTACGGCCTGTACACCATCCCCGAGCTGTCGATGGCCGGGGAGACCGAGGAGTCCTGCAAGCAGGCGGGGGTGGACTACGTGGTGGGACGGGCGGCTTACGCGACGAACGCGCGCGGGCAGATCATCGGGGACGGCGGCGGGTTCCTGAAGCTCATCTTCCGCCGCGAGGACATGAAGCTGCTCGGGGTCCACGTCATCGGAGAGCAGGCGTCGGAGCTGGTCCACATCGGCCTCACCGCGCTGCTCTGCGGAGCCGGGGCGCAGCTCTTCATCGACACCTGCTACAACTACCCGACGCTCTCCGATCTCTACAAGTACGCGACGTACAACGCGATGGCCCAGCGCAATCCGCTGTGAGCCGGGGAGCCGGGCCGGTGGTATGAGCGGCCGCTCCCCCGCGTGACCTCCCACCCCGGCGACCTCCTCTTCCTGTTCCTGACCGCCATCGCCGCGGGGGCGATGAACGCGCTGGCCGGGGGCGGGACGCTGCTCACCTTCCCCGCGCTGCTCGCCGCTGGGGTGAGCCCGGTCGCGGCCAACGCGACGAACGCCGTGGCCCTCGTCCCGGGCTCGCTGAGCGCCGGGTGGGGGTTCCGCCGGGAGCTGGGGAGCCACACCAATCGCGTGCTGATCGTGCTGATGGTCACCAGCCTCGCCGGGGGCCTCTTGGGTGCCTGGCTGGTGGTGGTGGCCGGGGACGCGCTGCTCCGGGCGCTCGTGCCCTGGCTGATCCTCGGCGCCACCGCGCTGTTCATCGTCCAGGAGCCGCTCCGGCGGTGGCGCGAGCGGCGGACCGCGGCGCTGGAGTCGCGGGGGCTGGACGAGGTGAATCTCTGGGGACTGGCGGCGGCGCAGTTCGTGGTGGCGGTCTACGGCGGCTTCTTCGGCGCGGGGATGGGGATTCTCATGCTCGCCGAGCTCGGGCTGGTGGGACTGACCAACATCCACCAGATGAACGGGCTGAAGAACTTCGCCGCGGTGTGCATCAACGGCATCGCCGCCCTCTACTTCGCCGTGGGCGAGCACGTCCGCTGGCCGCTGGCGGCCCTGATGGCGGTGGGGGCAGTGCTGGGCGGCTACGGCGGTGCCTGGCTCGCCCAGCGCATCGGGGAGGCGATGGTGCGCTGGGTGATCATCGTGATCGGCCTCGGCATCGGGCTCTACCTGCTCGCGAAGTGAGGAGTGTCCATCCGCCACGCGGCGGCCTGTGGCCGCTCCGACCCCCGGGGGACGGCTCAGCGCTCTCCGGGAGGCAACGCCATCGGAAGAATGGCCTCCGGTAGCGCGTGGTGCGCCTCGGCCTCCTTGCGGAGCTCGGCGTCGGTGAGCTCCTCCTGCCACTGCTTGGGGTTGCTCCGCCAGTGGAAGTCGGCCGGCACCGCGCCGCCGCCCTGCTGGCCGTAGCCGATCATGTCCGGGAAGAGGGGCGTCCAGCGTCCGGCGGCGTCCGGCTCCTTGGTGACCTGGGAGCGCTGCTGCCTTGGAACGAACGGGTGGAAGGGCGTGTTGCTCACAGCGCGCCACCTTGCCCCGGGAGGACTCCCGGAGGGAAGGGGGCATCGCCTTCGGCGGGGCCGCTGCTAGCGTCGTCGCCTCCCAGCATGGACCGCGCCAGCAACCTCGACCGGCTCTCGGACCCCTTCGACCTCGCCATCGTCGGCGGGGGCGCCACCGGCCTCGGCGCCGCGGTGGAGTCGGCAGCGCGCGGCTACCGGACGGTGCTGCTCGAGGCCCGGGACTTCGCCCAGGGGACGTCCAGCCGCTCGACCAAGCTGGTGCACGGGGGCGTGCGTTACCTGGCTCAGGGGAACCTGGGGCTGGTCCGCGAGGCGCTGCTCGAGCGGGGCCGGCTCAGGCGGAACGCGCCCCACCTGGTGGGCGATCTCGAGTTCGTCGTCCCGGCGTACGCCTGGTGGTCCGGCCCGTACTACGGCGTGGGGCTCAAGCTGTACGACGTGCTCGCCGGCCGGCACCGCCTGGGGAAGAGCCAGCTGCTCTCCCGGGCCCAGGTGCTGGAGCGCATCCCCACGCTCGAGCCCGACCAGCTGAAGGGCGGCGTGCGGTATTTCGACGGGCAGTTCGACGACGCGCGCCTGGCGGTGACCTTGGCCCTCACCGGGGACGATCTGGGCGCGGTGCTGGTGAACCGCGCGAGCGTGACCGGGCTGGTCAAGACCGGGGACCGGGTGCGCGGCGTCCGGCTGCGCGACGAGGAGTCCGGGCGTGAGCATGAGGTGCACGCGCGGGCGGTCATCAACGCCACCGGCATCTTCGCCGACGCGATCCGCCGCATGGACCAACCCGACGCCCCGCCGCTGGTCGCGCCCTCGCAGGGCGTTCACCTGGTCCTCCCGGACTCGTTCCTCCCGGGGGCCCACGCCCTGATGATTCCCAGGACCGACGACGGCCGGGTGCTCTTCGTCGTGCCCTGGCACAAGCGGGCCCTGGTCGGGACCACCGACACCCCGGTCCCGGAGGTGAGCGCGGAGCCGCAGCCCCTGGAGGAGGAGGTCACCTTCCTCCTCGAGCACGCCGCCCGCTACCTGACGCGAGACCCGCGCCCGGAGGATGTCCTGAGTGTGTACGCCGGCCTCCGGCCGCTGGTCCGGACCGAGGGGGCCGAGCGCACCGCCGCGCTCAGCCGCGACCACAGCGTCTTCGAGAGCCCGAGCGGGCTGGTCACCATCGTCGGCGGCAAGTGGACGACGTACCGCCGGATGGGCGAGGACGTGGTGGACCACGCCGCGCGGGTGGCCGGCCTTCCGCCGAGGCCGTCCACCACCGCCGAGCTCAGGCTGCACGGCGCGCCCGCGGACGAGCACCTCGAGCACTCCACGGTCGGCACCCCGAGCGAGATGCTCGCCGCCTACGGGACCGACGCCGACCTGGTGCGGGCGCTGGCCGAGTCAGACCCGGAGCTCGCCGTCCCGATGCACCCGCGGCTGCCCTACCTCATGTGCGAGGTGGCGTGGGCAGTGCGCGAGGAGATGGCCCGCACCCTCGAGGACGTGCTGTCCCGGCGGACCCGCGCGCTGGTGCTCGATGCCCGGGCGGCGCTCGAGTGTGCGCCCCGGGTGGCCCGGGTCATCGCCCGCGAGCTCGGGCGCGACGAGGAGTGGGTCCAGGCCGAGGTGGCCGCGTTCGAGCGGCGGGCCCGGGCGAGCCTGCTGCCCTGACCTTGGCGTCTGATGCCGGCTCAGGCCGCTGCGTCGACCACCGAGCGCAGCGCCGCCTCGACCCGCGGCAGCACCTCGCGGATCTCCGCCTCGGACACCGCGCCCACGCTGCACCGGAACCACCCGGTCTCGTCCTGGAGCCCGAAGGCCTGGAACGGCACCATCGCGAACCCGGCGCGCTCGAGCAGGAGCTTCCGGATGTCCTCGTTGCTCTGGATGCCGCCGCGGCCGATGAGGTCAAACCGAACCGAGAGGTAGATGGCGCCCTGCGGAGGGATGTCGCTCACCGGCAGCCCGCGGCCGCGCATTGCCATCAGCCCGTGGTGGAGCGTCTGCAGCCGCGACTCGACCCCGCGGCGCATCTCGGTGAGGTAGCGCTCCATCGCCGGCACGTCGTCCAGGAAGCGCGCCGAGGCCACCTGCTCGGCCCGCGGCGCCCAGGCGCCGGTGTGGCCGATGAGGTCCTTCATCCGCGAGATGATCGACGGCGGCCCCACGCCCCAGCCCACGCGGACGCCGGTCGCGGCGAACGCCTTGGAGATGCCGTCGACGAAGACGGTGTACGGCGCCATCTCCGGGACCAGGCCCACCGGGGTGACGTGCTTCGCCGCGCCGTAGGTCAGCACCCAGTAGATCTGATCGTACATCACGATGACCGGCGGCTGGCCGGCGTGCTTTCGCTCGAGGTTCTCCTCCACCACCGCCTCGCACACCGCCTTGAGCGGGCCCGCGGCGAACATGGTCCCGGTGGGGTTGAGCGGGCTGCCCAGGCAGAGCAGCCGGGCACGCGGCAGGTGGGGCCGGATCTGCTCCACCGTGGGCATGAAGCCCTGCTCCGGAAGGGTGGGCACCACCGCGCCCCTCGCCCCGACCAGGTAGACGTAATACTGGTTGTTCCAGCTCGGCACCGGGTAGATGACCACGTCGCCCGCGTCGACCACGCTGCGGAACGTCCCGTAGACCACCGGCCGGGCCCCGCTGGCGATGACGATGCTCTCCAGCGGGTACTGCAGCCCGAGGCCCCGCGCGTAGAAGCGCTGCACTGCCTGGCGCAGCTCGGGCATGCCGTCCGCCGGCGGGTAGTTGGTCTCGCCGGCGCGGAGCGCCTCCCCGATGAAGTCACGCAGCGCGGCCGGGATGGGGAACTCGCGCGGGCTGAAGTCGCCCACGGTGAGGTTGCAGACCTTCTGCCCCTTCGCCACCAGCGTGCGGATCTCGGCGGCGACCTTGAGGATCTCGCTCCCCATCAATCCGCGGGCCATGCCGCTGACCGTGTCCGGGTCCCGCGCGTGCCCCAGGGTGTCGTTCAGGTCGAGAGCCACGTGGCATCCTCCCCAGGTCCCCCATACCGGAGCCCGAGGGGAGGGCGCCAGCACAGTTCCCGGGAATGCCCTCGAGGCCGTGGCCCTGTTCCGCTGAGCCCTTGCGGTCAGCGGGGCGGAGGCCGGTCCCCGGGTGCGTACTTCACCACCCGGACCTTCTCCAGCGTCACCAGGCCCTCGCCCACCATCTCGTCGAGGATGGGGAGCAGCCGCTCCAGCTGTTCGGGCGTGTCCACCAGCTCGAGCACGATGGGCAGGTCCTCGCTCAGCCGGAGGATGTGGGTGGTGTGGACGACGCTGCGCGCGCCGAACCCGGCGATGCCCCGGAGGACGGTGACCCCGGCCGCGCCCTCCTTCCGGAACCGCTCGATGAGCGCGAGGTGCAGCGGGCGGCCGTGCCACTGATCCGACTCGCCCAGGAAGATCCTGAGGAGCGTCTGCTCGCCCTCGAGCACCCGGTGACCCACGCCTCTAGCCTCCTGTCATCGCGCGGCCTGCTCCGAGGCCGAGCACCCCGGCCGCGAGGGACCCGAGCACCGTGGCGGCCAGGTTCAGCCCTGCGAGGCCATACGCCCGCTGGTTCAGCAGCGCCAGCGTCTCGTAGTTGAAGGAGGAGTAGGTGGTGAACCCGCCCAGGATGCCGGTGGTGAGGAAGATGCGGAGCTCGAGCGAGATCGCGGTCCCGCTCAGCGCCAGGTGCATCACCAGGGCGATGAGGAACGAGCCGCTGAGGTTGACCAGGAGCGTGCCCCAGGGGAACGACGGCCCGAGGAACTGGGCCGCCAGCGCGCCCACGCCGTAGCGCGCGACCGAGCCGATGGCCCCGCCCAGCGCCACCAGGGCCACTCGCATCACTGCGGCGGGCCCTTCACGTAGAGGTCGATGATGCGCGAGAGGGCCGCCTGGCAGACGCGGCAGAACGGCACCTCGTCGCGGGTGAACATGATGCAGTCTTCCTCGGGCCGGAAGTAGCCGCGGGACTCGTACATCGCGCCCTCGAACGCCCCCACCCTTCCCGAGTACCGATCGGTCCCCAGGATGCGGGTGACCTCGGTCTTCTCGCGGAGGAAGAGCGCGTCCATCTCGGACTCGGGGCGGCGCTCGGCGCGGATCTTCTTCCGCTCCACCTGGATGGCGCGGCTGAAGGTCTCGAACTCGTCCTTGCGCCACGGCGTGGGCAGCGGGGTTCCGGGCGGGACCAGCGCCCTCCACTTCAGCTGCCCCGGGTCCTTCAGCGCAGTGACGTTGGGCTCCCAGGGCTCGAGCCGCTCGGCCACCGGCTGGGTCGGGGTGTCCGAGGTGAAGTACTCGTCGGCCAGTCCGGCGAAGTGGTGCCCGAACTCGTGGACGAAGACGTACGGCGACCAGAGCGAGTCCGCGGCCACCGTGCCGAACAGCCCGAAGATGCCCCCGCCGCCGTAGGTGTTCCCGTTGACCAGGATCTCCACGAACTCGTAGGGAGCGAACGAGGCCACGTCGCGGAATGAGCGGTTGTCGAAGGTGAGGATGTACCGCTCGCTCCCGAACGCGTCGTAGGTGGCCCCGATGCGGCTGCGGCGGTGGATCCCGGTGGAGGGCCGCGAGATGCCCGGCTGGCGCGACTCCGGGCAGAGGCCCCAGACGTTGAACTCCTGCCTTCGCTCCTTGAACGGCGACTGCGAGAACAGGATGGAGACCAGCCGCCGCGCGTCCTTCTCGAACTTCCCCCGCTGGGCCCGGGTGTAGCCGTCGCCGAGGATGAGCAGATCGACCTTCGACTCGGACGGGCCGTTCCTCATCAGCGGGAGGAGCGGGCCGGGGCTGTCGGGAACAGCATCGCTCACCGTCTGGTCCTTCGGATCCACCTTGAAGGTCCAGACCGGGACGAAGGCGTTGAGCCGGTCGCGCTCCTCGAGCGTCACCTCCACCGGGCCCGAGGGCAGCGGAAAGCGGAGCGACTCCTCGAAGGTGCGCGCCCGATCCTTGGCCTCGGGGGTGTCCTTCCACTCGCCGAAGATCGAGCTGAACCCGCGCGAGTAGAGGAGCGCCCTGCTCGCCGCGTCCCTCACCAGGAACCGGTACTTGCCCGAGTCGGTGTCGTCGACGGGGCGGGCGGGGTTCCCCGGCCAGGGCAGCGGCTCCACGATGAGCCGGTCCAGGCTGAAGATCTCCTTCCCCCCGCTGCCGGTGTGGAAGTAGTCGACCCGGAAGGTACGCGCCGGAGCGGCGGCGGCGGTGGCGGAGGCGAGCAGCAACAGGGCGGCGAGACGCATCGGGCGCGGGACCTTAGGGCAGGTGTGCCGGGCTCGCATCTGGTAAGGGGCGCACCCGTGAAGCTCCGCTGGCGTGCGCCCGGATCGGCCCTCGAGACACTCTCCATCGAGCCCCCCTCAGACCCGGGGTCCCGCGGGCTCCGGACGCGCGGGGCGGCGCGGCTGCTGCTGTCCTTCCTCTGGATCCAGGCCGCGGCGTTCCTGGTGTACCTGGTGGCCTCCACCTGGCTCGCGCCGGCGGCCTGGGTGCGGTACGGCGTGCAGACGGCGTTCGGGTGGACGGTGATCCTCGCCCTCGCCTGGGCTGTCCGGCGGGGCCGGGTGCTCATCGCCGCGGTCGGCTACCTCGCCTGCGGGTGGCTCCTGCTCAGCGCGTCGGCCTACACCGCGGGGGGGATCGAGGGCTCGGCGCCGCTCGGGTTCCTGGTGCTCATCGTCGCCGCCGGGCTCCTGCTCGGAACCCGCGGCACGGTGGCGACCGCGGTGGTGTGCCTGGTGACCGCCGGGGCGCTCGCGCTGGCCGGAGCAAGAGGAGCGCTGCCGGGACCGCCCATCCGCAACTTGCCCCTGGCCACGTTCGCCGATTTCGCGGTCTACGCCGGCCTGGTCGTCGCCTTCCAGCTGCTGGCGGCCCGCAACCTCCGCGCCTCTCAGGATCGCTACCGGACGCTGGTGGACCGGGCGCGCGACGTCATCTTCACCGTCAACCGCGACGGCATCATCACCTCGCTCAACCCGGCGTTCGAGTCGGTGACCGGGTTCCGCGCCGCCCACTGGGTGGGACGGCCGATCGCCTCGCTCATCGCCGGCGAGCGGGCGGAGGAGATCTGGAAGACCCTGCGGGACGCGCCCGGCCCAGCGCTGGAGGTGCCGGTCCGCTCGGCGTCGGGCGAACGGGTGCTGGAGGTGGTCCTGGCCGTGTCCCCCGACGCGTCGGCGGATCTCCTGGGCATCGGACGCGAGGTGAGCGAGCGCAAGGAGGCCGAGGCCCGCCGCGCGCAGCTGGAGATGCAGCTGCGCCGGTCGCAGAAGCGCGAGGCCATCGGTACGCTGGCCAGCGGCATCGCCCACGACTTCAACAACGTGCTCACCGCGATCATGGGGCAGGCGCAGCTGCTCCAGGACGAGTGCCGGGGTCCGTTGCAGACCCGGGCCACGGAGATCCTCCAGGCCAGCGCCCGCGCCCGCGACGTGGTCCGCCAGCTCCTCACCTTCGCCCGGAGCACCGGCCAGGAGCACCGTCCGGTCCAGCTGCAGCAGGTGGTGGCCGAGGCGGTCCAGCTGATGCGCGCCTCCATCCCCGCCTCGGTGGAGCTCGAGACCTCCATCGACTCGGGGACCGCGGTGGTGCTCGCCGACCAGGGGCAGATACACCAGGTGGTCATCAACCTCATGGCCAACGCCGCCGCGTCGCTGCAGGGCCGGAACGGGAAGATCGGCGTGTACCTCGGAAACCTCCCGCGGTCGGGAGGAGAGGCCGCATCGCCGGGCACCGTCCGGCTTCGGGTGACCGACGACGGAGCGGGGATCGCCCCGGAGGTGCTGGAGCGGATCTTCGAGCCCTTCTTCACCACCCGCGGGCTGGGGGAGGGGACGGGGCTGGGGCTCGCGGTGGTCCAGGGCATCGTCCAGGACCATGGCGGGCAGATCTTCGTCCGGAGCGCGCCGGGGGAGGGGACCACCTTCGACGTCGAGCTACCGGCGGCGGGCCTCGAGCGCCCGGAGGGAGTGGTGGCCCCGAGCGTCGCGCTGCCGGGCGCGGGTGAGCGGGTCCTGCTGGTGGACGACGAGCCGGTCGTCGCGCGGGTGGTGAGCGAGCAGCTGCGGCGCCTCGGGTACCAGGTCACCTCGGTGAACGACCCGGAGGAGGCGCTGGAGCTGATCGCCGAGGATCCGGACGACTTCGACCTCCTGCTCACCGACCTCCAGATGCCGCGGATGGACGGGGTGGAGCTCGCGGCGCGGGTGGCACGGCTCCGTCCGCAGCTGCCGGTGGTGCTGTCCACGGGAAACCGGTGGTCGGTCCCGGCGTCGACGGCGCGGGCGGCGGGCATCCGGGAGATCGTCGACAAGCCGTTCCGGATCGAGGAGCTGGCCCAGGCGCTCCGGAGGGTGTTCGGCGGGGGAAATGTGGCGCCTCCGGCGGACCGGGAATCCGGGACTTGACAAAAAGAACGACCGTTCGTATTCAGGAGGGGTGAGCAAGGGCGACCAGACGCGAGCCCGCATCCTCCGCCACGCGGCCCGGGTGGCGAGCCGGGATGGCCTCGATGGGCTGAGCATCGGCGAGCTGGCCACCGCGCTCGAGATGTCCAAGAGCGGGCTCTTCGCCCACTTCGGGAGCAAGGAGGACCTCCAGGTCGAGGTGCTCCGGGCCTCGGCGGCGGACTTCGAGGAGAAGGTCGTCCGGCCCGCGCTGCAGCAGCCGCGCGGCGCGCCCCGGCTCCGGGCGCTCTTCGAGCTCTGGCTGAAGTGGGCCTTCACCCCCGAGGTGGCTGGAGGCTGTATCTTCGCCGCCGCCTCGTTCGAGCTGGACGACCGGCCCGGCCCGGTCCGTGACTACCTGGTCGAGGAGGAGAAGCGGCTCCTCGGCCTGCTCTCGCGCTCGGCCCGGCTCGGCGTCGAGTCGGGGGCCTTCCGGGCAGACCTCGACTGCGACCTGCTCGCCTTCCAGATCCACGGCCTGATGCTGGGCTTCCACCACGCGCGGCGGCTCCTTCGCCAGCGCAACGCCGAGGCCATGGCCCGGCAGTCGTTCGAGCAGCTGCTCGCGCAGGCCCTGCCCGCGCGCTGACCCGTCACCCGTCGTTTGCACGTCGTCGAGGAGGAGTCGCCATGGCTGAAAATAGAACGAACGTTCGTCTTCTGTACGGACTGGTCTCCGCAGTGGGGGCGGTGTCGCCCCGCGCGGCTGGCCGGCTGGCCTTCGAGCTGTTCTGCATCACCGGGGCGCGGCGGCTGCCGCGGTTCAGCACTGCGCCGGACGCGGTGGAGCGGTTCTGGGCCAGGGGGCGTCAGGTCACCAGCTACCTGTGGCAGGGCGGAGGCCCGACGGTGCTCCTGGTGCACGGCTGGGGCGGCGGCTCGGGCGACCTCGCGTCGTTCGTCTCGCCGCTGCGGGATGCCGGACGCCGGGTGGTCGCCCTCGATCTGCCGGCCCATGGCCGCTCGTCCGGACGACGGCTGAACTTGGCGCAGGCGGCGGCGGCGGTGGAGATGTGTCTCCGCCGCGAGCCGTCGGTGGAGGCGGTCATCGCCCACTCCTTCGGCGTCCCGGCGACGGTGCTCGCCGCCGGCAAGGGCGCTCCACTCCCCAGAGCGGTGCTCATCTCCGGCCCGGTCTCGATGGAACCGTACCTCCAGCACTTCGAGCAGGTGCTCGAGCTGGCGCCTGCGGTTCGCAGAGGGATCCGGGAGCGGATCCGGCGCGTGCTCACCGAGGGCGGAATCGAGACCATGGAACTCGGCGCGGTGGCCCCGCGGCTGTCAGGGCGGGCGCTGGTCATCCACGACCGCGGCGACCGCGAGGTCCCGTTCCTCTCCGCCCAGGCGCTCCACCGCGCGTGGCCAGAGGCCGAGCTCCTCGCCACCGAGGGCCTCGGGCACAGGAGGTTGCTCGCCGACCCCGTGGTGGTGGAGCGGGCGGTCCGGTTTGCGGTGGGGTGGGACGGGAGGGAGAAGGAGCGGACGGCACCCGCGCCCGCGCCGGACCTCCGGCTGGTGGCAAGCTGAGCCGCTCGCTGGGGTCGCGTGCTCGAGGCCCTGGGAGAGACGGTCTCGCCAGGGGCGGACGCTGCGGCCCCGGTGGCCGGCCTGCGTGGAACGCGAGCGCTCGACGGGACGCCGCGGAGCCTCAGTCGGACCAGCCCTGGCGCTCGCGGGGAAGCGGATTGGGCAGATCGCCCACCACTCGCACGAGCGAGATGGGCAGGTCATACCCGAGCTCCCAGCGCAGGGTCGAGTTGATGTCGAGCCATCCGGGCTCCAGAGCTCCAGGTGCGCCGCTCCTTCCGGCGCGAGGCTCCACTCGGCGAAACGCCACCGCGTCCGTCGCCCGACCGCGCCTCGCTCCTCGACCTGCGCCAGCGCCCGACCGATCCGGCTCGCCCGGTCTCTCCGCAGCTCGGGCGCACGCCCGCTCGATGGCTCGTCACTCGACCCGCGTCTGGTCGCTGATCCACCGGAGCTCGTCGAGGTTCCCCGCCCCCATGGGCGAAGTCGAAATCGTGCTGGCCGTCCCCTCCAGCCGCGGGAGCCAGCGCTGCGGCATCGACCCTTCCCGGGCTGTCCGCCCCCGCTCGTGAAGCTCTCGCCCATCGGCCCGAGCAGCGACGGCGCGTCAAGCGCCTCGCGCCTCGTCCACCGGGTAACCCGCCGCGCGCAGCGCGTCCACTGCCCGGGTCAGTGTCTCCTCCCGGACGAGCAGGAGGTCGGTGTCGAAGGTCGCGATGGTGAACACCGACACCCCTGCGCGAGCGAGCGGACCGGTGAGGCCATGCGCCACACCCACCGCCTCGAAGTCGATCGGCCCCTCCACCTCGAGCGCCCGCCAGCCGCGCTCGGCCCGGACCTCTGCCGGCACCCGCTCGTCGGCGCAGACCACGCTCAGCTCGCCGGTGCGCCGGGTGATGGACACCACCCCGGACCCGTCGGCCCACGCCGGCACCGCGGCCGTCCCCGGCAGACGCGCCACCGACAGACGCCCGGGCAGCACCCGGAGCCGCAGGCTCCTCGCCGCCTCGCTCAGTGGAACCGCCCGGTCGTCCACAGGCCCACCAGCGCCACCAGGAAGTACGCGGGGATCACCGCCGCACCGGTGTAGTCCTTGGCGATCCGCTGCCCGAAGAACAGCGCCAGGAAGGCCACCGCCGCGACCGCGATGCCCCAGAACGCGATGCGCGGCACACCCAGCACCAGCAGCTCCACCAGCCCCACCGCGCAGAGCACGCCCGCCGACACCTCGATGACCGTCAGGGTCGCCAGCATCGGCGTCACCACCCCGCGCAGCGGGCTGTTCCCGAAGTGCTGCGTCAACCAGCCCTGGTTGCCGCGGAAGTCGATCACCTTGTCGATGCCCGACTGCAGGAAGAGGATCGCCAGGAACAGCGTGGGGAGCGCCTGCAGCAACCAGGCGACGAAGCGGGGAGAGGACAGGGGGGGCATGGCTCACCTCTGCTCGAAGAGGAGCTTGCGGACCAGGCGGATGGGCAGCACCCCCTGGGCGAGGAAGGCGTCGTGGAACTCGCGCAGCGTGCCCCCCTTCTGGCTCAGGTACTCGCGCCGCAGGTCGTAGATCTGCAGCTTTCCGTACGTGTAGTACAGGTACGTCGGGTCGTAGGTGCCGCGCCGGGCCTCGTCGTAGCCGTTGGCCGGCGTCTGGAAGCACTCCTTCACGAACCGCTCCGCCCCCTGCTCCACGGTCAGGGTGGTGGTGTGCAGCTGGATGCCCACCACGAAGCGGCAGTCGCGGAGCAGCGCCTCCTCCAGCTGGGCGAGCCTGATCCGCGGGTCGTTGTCCGCGAACCCCTCCTCCACCACCATCTGCTCGGTGTAGTGGGCCCAGCCCTCCACGTTGGTCGCGGCGGCGAGCAGCTTCCGGACCTTGGTGGGCACCCGCGGCATCCACAGCGCCTGGAGGAAGTGGCCCGGGTAGGCCTCGTGCACGTCGGTCATCGCCAGGATCGGCGTGGCGTAGGCGCGCAGGTGCTCCTCGATCTGCGCGGGGCTCCACGTCTCCTCGGTGGGCGTCACGTAGTAGTAGGACTCGGTGGCCGTGGTCTCGTAGGGCCCGGGCGCGTCGAGCGAGGCGAAGGACCCGTTCCGCGCGTACGGCGGCGTGGGCTCCACCTTGGGCCGCACCTCGGACGGGAAGGACACGAGATTCTTCGAGACCACGAACTGCCGCACCCCCTCCAGCGAGCGGCGCACCGCGGGGATGAGGTCCTTCGCCGTCGGGTGGTCCGACTGCATCGCGGCCATCACCTGGGCCACCGTCCTCCGGCGGTCGATGAGCAGCGCCGTCTGCGCCGCCGCCTCGCTGTCGGCCTTCAGCTGCGCCTCGCCCTTGGTCAAGAGTGAGTCCAGCGGCTCGGCCACCATCTCCTCGGTCTGGAGCTTCTCGGCGAAGAAGGCTGGGCCGATGGCCCAGCTCCCGGTGCTCCTCGGCTTCAGCTCCTTCTCCAGGAAGTGGATCCAGTCCTGGGTCGCCGCGAAGGCCGTGGTGTTCGCGCGGTTGAAGTCCGCCAGCGCCAGGGTGTCCGCGCCGGCGGCCTCCTTCCCCCAGGCGGAAACCGAGTCTTGGAGGAACCCCAGCGACCCCTCCGCCATCCGCAGCGCGAGGTCGGTCCACTCCTTCGGCGGGGTCTTCACGTTCGCCTTGCCCGCGGCATACACCGCCGGCACCGCGCGGAGTCGCGCGGTGATGGATTTGAGCCGGTCCGCCGCCGGGGCGAAGTCACGCTTGAGCAGCGCGTCGACGCCTTCGCCCGGGATGCGGGAGTAGGTCATCGGGTTCTGGAGCCGGAACCCCATCTTCTCCCACTCCAGCAGATCGGCCCGGATGCGCGACTCGAGCGCCTCCAGGTCGATCAGGTCGTCGTAGGGCAGCGCCACCCGCTCGGTCCAGAGCGCCACCGCGCGGCCGAGCATCTCCTGGAGCTTCTGCACGTGCGTCGCCACCCGCGGCGCGCTGAAGTCCTCCAGCGTCCGGTCGAACTGGTGGAAGCCCATGCCCGTCCCCACCGTGGGCTCGAAGGCGTACGCCTCGTCGAAGTAGTCCGAGACCAGCTTCGAGAACCTCCCTTGCGCCTCCTCGCGGGAGAGCCCCTTCCCGTGGGCGCAGGCGAACAGGCAGAGCAGGGCGAGCGGAAGCGCAGACCGTGGCATGGAGCGCCTGCTTACTACGGCAGGCGCCCCGCCATGTGCCCTCCGTCGATGGGCAGCGCCACGCCGGTCACGAACGCCGACTCGTCCGAGGCCAGGTACACCGCCGCCCACGCCACGTCGTCCGGCTTCCCGAGCCGCCCGAGCGGGATGTCCCGCGTCAGGACCTTCGCCCCCTGCTCGGGGGTGAGTCCCAGCCCCTGCACGAAGGCGTCGACCATCGGCGACTCGGTCCACACCGGGCACAGCGCGTTGGCGCGGATCCGGCTCGGCGCACCCTCCAGCGCGAGCGTCTGCACCAGCTGCAGCACCGCCGCCTTCGTCGGCCCGTACGCGCCGAGCATCGGCGCCCCGTGCAGGCCCGCGACCGAGGACATCACCACGATGCTGCCGCCCAGGTCACCCTCGCGCATCACCCGCACCGCCGCCCGCGCGCAGAGGAAGACGCCGGTCAGGTTCACGTCGACCACGCGCTGCCAGTCCTCCAGCGAGAGGTCGGCCAGGAAGCCCGGCGCGCCGATGCCCGCGTTGGCCACCATCACGTCCAGCCGGCCCCAGCGCTGCACGGCGTCGGCGACCGCGGCCTCGACCTCCGGCTCGCGCGAGACATCCACCCGGCGCACTGCCGCCCGAGAGCCGTCGGGCTCCGGGAGCGCGGCGAGGGTCTGCTGGCAGCCCTCGAGGTTCACGTCGGTCACCAGCACCCGCGCGCCCTCGGCGACGTAGCGGAGCGTGATGGCCCGCCCCAGCCCCGAGCCGCCCCCGGTCACCACCGCCACTTTCCCGTCCAGTCGCCCCATCGTCGTCCCCTCGCTCGAGCGTCGGCGTGGACCCTCGGGTATACGCGCGGATCAATCGCCCCGGGCGGAGAGCCGGTCGCCCCTCACTTCGGTGCGTGCCGGGAAGCTCGACCTACAGGTGGGCCGAGCGCGCCATCGCCGGGGCGCCGCCGAGGGCCCGGAGCAGCGTGCCGTTCTCCCAGCTGCCCACGTGGCGCTTGCCGTTGATGAAGAGAGTGGGCGTGCGAGTCACGCCGCTGCGGAGACCGCCATCCATCTCCCTGGCCACGTGCGCGCGGTGGACTCGCGCCTGCAGCTCGCTCGAGAAGCGCTCGAGGTCGAGCCCCAGCTGCCCGGCGATGGCCGCCGGGTCCACCGGCTCCTCGGCGAGCATCAGCGCCTGGTGCATCTCCCAGAACCGGCCCTGCGCGCCCGCCGCGTGCGCCGCCTCGGCCAGTAGCCCCGCCTCCGGGTGAAAATCCTCCCGCGGGAAGTGCCGGAATGCGTAGCGCATCCGTCTCCCGAGCTTCCTCCGGACCACCTCCACGTGGGCCGACGCCCGTCGGGTGTACGGGCACGTGTAGTCGCCGTACATGAGCAGCGTCAGCGGTGCCTCCGGATTCCCGAGCACGTGGTCCTCGGGGCCGACGGCAACGGCGAGCCGGGGATAACGGGCCATGTAGACCTCCAGCGAGTGCGGGCGGAGATTGGGCCTGGACCGGGACGGAGCGTGTGACACTCGCGTGACGGGTGTGTGACGCAGTCCGGCAGCTCGGTGAGCCAGTCGGAGGGCGGCAGGAGGCGCGCAACGGCCCGGACTTCGGCCCCGATCTCCCCGATTTCCTTTGGAGCAAACCTGCGGTCACGCCCGCCTTGGCCCTCGCCCGAGCTCACCCGGGGAGTGTGGCCCGGCGCAACCTGGGCCGCGCTGTCACTCCATGCAATGCAACGAGTGCAAGGACGTTCGCAGGGCGAGAGCTCGCATGCGAGCAGCTGCCCGGAATTGCTCGGAGTCGTCGGTGGATCCGCGCTTGCATTTCTTGTGACCGAGGCTGCCTCTCGAGGTGCTGTGATGTGGGACAATCGCCCTCCCGTGCTGGACGTCGCGCTGGTGGCGCTGCTCATCGCGCTCGCCTTCGATGCGCTCAGCACCGCCCTGGTCTGGGGCCTGATCCAGCACCTGCCGTCCTGAGCCGCGCCGCGAGCGTCCCGCCGAGCGCCTGCGCCTGGGCGCGGATCTCCGGGATGGCCGTGGACTCCCAGAGGTCCCCCCGCCTGAGCCCGCCGAGCGTCCAGAGCCTGTCCCCGAGCGGCCCGAGCACCGCGCCATCCTCGGCGGTGGCGAAGCCGAGGCCGTGCGGGCCGGGGCGCGCCTGTCCCGCCGCGAGCAGCGAGCGGACCAGCGGGTCGTCCAGGGCCCGCACGTCCATCGCCGGCCCGGTGGTGGGGATGGCCAGGTCCACCGCGAGCACGGCGAGCGTCCGCGCGCCCCGCGGCCGGTAACGCAGCGCCAGCCTCCCGCCCTGCTCGGTGATGGAGACCGCGCGGCCTGCGTGACGGACCAGCCGACCTTCGGCCTCGAGCGCTCCCACGCGCGCGCCCACCTCGGGCGCGACCCGATGCCGGAGCGTGTCGAACCAGGTGCGGAGGTGCCGGAGGAAGCGCCGCTGCTCGACGGGGGAGAGCCCCTGCCAGAGCGCGCCCAGCTCGGGGCGGAGGGTGTCCAGCACCGCGCGTGGGTCCTCCCGTCGCGCGCGCTCGCGGAACATCCGGAGCAGCGGGCGCAGCCCCGCCGGCCGCGGCCCGAGCGCGAGCGGCGCGAACATCCGGGCCGGGTGCGTGGCCGGAGCCAGCCCACGCCGGGAGAGCAGATGGATCCTTCCGCGGTGGCCGCGGGCATCCAGCGAGAGCACCACGTCCACCGCGGTGAGCCCCGCTCCGACCAGGAGCACCTCGGTGTCCGGTGCCGGCCAGTCCTCGGGGGTGCACCAGGGAGTGCGCCAGGCCAGCCGGGGCGGCAGCTCCGTCCAGCCCGGCGGCAGCTCGGGCGGGAAGTTTCCGAGCGCCAGCACCGCCGCGCGCGCCTGCAGCGGCGGTCCGAGCGCCAGGGCCACCTGGAGCCCGGGGCCGTGGGCGGCGAGCGAGAGCGCGCGGTCGACGACGCGGCGCACGCGGGTGCCAGTGCCGTGCAGCAGCTCGCCCAGGTAGGCGCCGTAGAGACGCCGCTGGATGAATGCCTCGGGGTCGGCGGGCTCTCCACGCGCGGCGAGCCAGTCCAGGAGGTGTGACGGCTGATCCGGAAACGCGCTCATCCGCCCGGCGGGCACGTTGAGCAGGTGCACCGGCTCCTCGGTGGAGTAGGCGACGCCGCGGGCGAACGCGCCCCCGGCGTCCACCAGCATCAGCGGGCCGAGCCCCGGCACACCGGCGAGGGCCACCGCGGTGAGCGTGCCGCTCGCGCCCCCACCGACGATGACCACCCCGTCCGTCATGCGTTGGACGACCCTAGCGGAACCGTGCTTCCATCGGAGCCCTCGTCCACCCCATGGTGGCGGTCGTCATGTTGCTGCGCGAACTCGAGCTGCTCCTGGGGAGCTTGCCGGCCGCCCGGCCGAGGCCGGAGGAGCTGGTCGCCCTCGGCGCCGGGTGGCCGCACGCCCTCAAGCTGGCCGCGCTCACCGCCCGGGCGACCTTCTCCGCCCAGGGCTACACCCGGACGCAGCTGCACCGGACCGCCGGCTGGGAGGTGCTGCTCATGGGCTGGCTCCCCGGGCAGCGCACCACGCCCCATGGCCACGGCGAGAGCTACGGGCTCATCTGCGTGCTCGAGGGCACGCTGACCGAGGTGGAGTACCGGCTCGCCCGAGGCGGACGGGTGATGAAGGCCAGGCGGCGGAGGCACCGCACGGGCGGCGTCTTCCACGAGCAGCTGCACAGCATCCACCACGTCGAGCACGCCGGACGGGGCCGGGCGGTGAGCCTGCACCTCTACGCGCCGCCGCTCGCGCGGATGGAGTTCTACGAGAGCTCGACCGGGACCAGCCACCCGCGGGGGTCCGGACGCCGCGAACCGAAGAGCTCCATCATCGTGCGGTAGAGCCGCTCGGCGATCTCTCCCCGCGCCTCCCCCAACCGCATCGTGGTGTCGCCCCACTGCAGCTCGCCGATGGCGGAGATGGTGGCCGCGGTGCCGGTGCCGAAGGCCTCCGTCAGCTGACCGCGGGCCGAGTGCTCTGCCAGCTCGGCGATGCTCACCGGCCGCTCTTCGACCTTCACCTTCCACTCGCGGAGCAGGGTCAGCACCGAGTCGCGCGTCACGCCGGCCAGGAGCGAGTCCTCGAGCGGCGGGGTCACCACCGTGTCGCCGATGCGGAAGAAGACGTTCATCGTCCCCGCCTCCTCGACGTAGCGATGGCTCTGGTCGAGCCAGATGACCTGGTGGAAGCCGTGCTTCTTCGCCCGCTCGGCGGCGGCCATGCCCGCGACGTAGTTGGCGCCGGCCTTCGCCGCGCCGATGCCGCCGCGCGCCGCGCGAACGTGCTCCGTCTCGACCCAGAGCCGGAGCGGCGTGGGCCGGGGACCGAAGTAGTTCCCCACCGGTGAGGTGAGCACGTAGAACAGGTACTTCTTCGACGGACGAACCCCGAGGTATGCCTCGGAGCCGATCATCGTCGGCCGGACGTAGAGCGACGCGCCGGGCTCGGTCGGCACCCAGGAGGCGTCCTCGTGCACCACCGCCCGGAGCGCGGCGAGGAAGAGCTCCTCGGGAACCTCGGGCATGCACAGCCTGGCCGCCGAGGCGTTCATCCGGCGGGCGTGCGTCTGGGGCCGGAACAGGAGCGGGCCGCGCTCGCCGGCCACCGCCTTCATCCCCTCGAACATCGCCTGGCCGTATTGCAGCGCGCTGGCCGCCGGGTCCAGCGGGAGCGGCCCGTAGGGGACGATGCGGGCGGAGTGCCAGCCGCGGCCGTCGTGCTCGGCCAGGAAGAGATGGTCGCTGTAGAAGCGCCCGAAGCCGAGGTCACCGGCGGGGGGCCGGGGCTTCGGCGTCGTGGTGCGTGTCACCTGGATGTCGTACGCCATCGGCTCTCCTCGGGGCGCGAACGACCATCCCCGGCGCGGCCATATACCGGTGCGGCGTCACGGAGGCCACCCCCCGTCCGGTGGCGGCCAGCCGCTGTCCGCCCGCAAGCGCTCGATGCACTGCTCGCGCGGCGAGTCCGTTTCGCCCCGGAGTGTCGTGGGCTCTTCTCCCCAGGCCCCGCGGGACCGGATGCCGACCGGTCGGTCAGGGGAGCGTGAGGATCTCCGCCCCGTCGCGGGTGACCAGAACCGTGTGCTCCATCTGGGCGGAGCGGAGGCCGTCGGCGGTCACCGCGGTCCAGCCGTCGTTCCAGTGCCTCACCCCCCAGCTTCCCTCGGTGAGCATGGGCTCGATGGTGAAGATCATCCCCTCCTCGAGGACGGTGGTCGCCGCCGGGTCGTCGAAGTGGGGAATCTGCAGCTCGGTGTGGAAAATCTCGCCGATGCCGTGGCCGCAGTAGTTGCGAACGACGCCCAGCCCGTTGGCCGCCGCGTGGGCGGCGATGGCCTGGCCGATGGCGCGCACCTGGCGGCCGGGCTTCACCGCCTCGATGCCCTTCAAGAGCGCCTCCCCGGTCACCCGGATGAGCTTCCTCGCTGCCTCGTCCACCTCGCCGACGGGGAAGGTGGCGGAGCAATCGCCGTGCATGCCCTCGAGGTAGATGGTGACGTCGCAGTTGACGATGTCGCCCTGCTCGAGCGGCCGGTCGTCCGGGATGCCGTGCACCACCACCTCGTTGACGCTGGTGCACATGCTCTTCTGGAAACCGTGGTACCCGAGCGTGCTGGGGTAGCCGCCCCGGGCGATGTACGCGGCGTGGGCGATGGCGTCGAGCGCGTCGGTGGTGACGCCCGCTGCCACCCGGGCGCCGGTCTCCTGGAGGACCTGGGCGGCGGCCCGGCAGGCGCGGCGCATGCGGTCCAGCCGGGTGGCGGGATCTCCCCGGATGCCCCGTCCCGGGCGTCCCGAGGGGACGTAGTCCGGCCGGGGAATCTCGGGCGGCACCGAGCGCATCGGGGAGATGCGTCCTGGCTTCACCCGGCGCAGGCGCGGCGCCGGAGCCCCCGAGCGCGCATCGGCCTCGCGGTGGCACTTCTTGTACTTGAGCCCGCTCCTGCACCAGCAGGGGTCGTTCGGGCCGGGGCGGGCGCTGGAGAGCTGGGGTTCGTTCATCGGCGGACCCCTCCTCTAATTCCGGGCGCGCACCGCCGCCAGGGGGCCCTCGGACGGCTGGGCCGGCGCGCCGGCGCGGGGGGCGGTGGCACGGCGGCGCTGGAAGATGCGCTCGTCCGGCCGCCCCACCAGATGGGTCACGATGTCCCGGAGCTCGGTGTCGGTCAGCCGGTCCAGCGGCACGGGCGGCATCTGCTTCGCGTCGTGCGCGCCGATCCACCGGACCCGGGCCACCAGGTAGTCGGGCTCGTACAGGCCGACCTCGAGCGGCGGGCGCATCGCCCCCTCCCCGTGACAGCGGCCGCAGAAGCGCTCGGTGAGCAGCGCGCCGCGCTTGCCGTCGCCGCCGGTGGGCCGGTCGATGGCCGTCTTCCGTCCGAGGAGGAGCGGGCGGTAGTCGAGCGGTGGCGCGGTGTCCGGCGAGATCCGTTTCAGGTATGCGGCCAGGTCCGCGAGCTGGGCCGGGTCCCCGCCGGCGGGCCGGAGCATGAAGCGCCGCACGCAGAGGTCGGTGGCGTCCTCCGGAGTGCTGGCGAAATCGCGCCAGAAGGTCGCACGCCGCGCGCTGTTCCAGAGCGAGCTGTTGGACGAGGTGTGGCCGAGCGGGTCGAGCGCGCCGCTCCGCTCGTCGCGCCAGCTGTGGCAGGAAGCGCAGGCCAGCGCGTTCTGCTCGCCGCCGACCGCCGGATCCCGGAAGAGGCGCTCCCCGCGGCCCTCGGGGCTGGTGAAGGCAAACTCCCAGCTTGCTGCCCGGGGCTGGGCCTTCGCCCTCTCGGGCCGATGGGCCACGCTGAAGGAGAGCTCGAGGCGCGGCGGCCGGGGCGCGGGGGCTGCAGCCGCGGGAGGAGCGGCCGCGAGCGCGACGGCTGGCGCGGCCGGGGTGGTACCGCGGAAGGTGGCCTCGAAGCGCACGTGGGCCACGGTGCCGAGCTTGAGGAAGAGTCGCGCCGGGCGCGGGATGCCGTACTCAGTGAACGGGACGTCGAACGTCCCGGTGACCTGGAGGTCGCGGTGGCCCTCCCCGTCGGTGAGCAGCACCGAGATCGGGATGCGCACCGGCTGGTCCTTGCCGTGGAGCGAGAGCGCGCCCACCGCGTCGGCCTGGCCCTCGCGACCGGGGACGAGGATGCCCTGGCTCGGACGCTCGATGCGGGTGATGGTCAGGACCGCCTCGGGGAAGCGGTCGACCTGGAAGAACTGGTCGCGGAGGTCCTCGTCGCGGAGGCTCAGGCCGGTGGTGAAGCCGGTGAGCGCGATGTGGATCTTCCCCGTGCCCTCGGCCCAGCTGGCCTCGTCGAAGCGGAGCTCTCCCGAGAGCCCGGCGGTGCTGCCATCGATGGAGTCGAGCGGCGCCTCGACGCGGAAGCGGGCGCGGCCGGTTCCCTTCTGGAGGGTCCAGGCGCGAGGCTCGGCTCCCGCCAGCGCGGGCAGCAGCAGGAGGAGCAGGAGCGTCTTCCAGGTCATCGCACGTCCACCAGGACCCGCGTTCGGGTGAGCCGGTCCACCAGGGTGGGCTTGCGGAGCGCCGCCGGGAGCGCGCCGAGCAGGACCAGGGCTGCCCAGGCCAGCCCGCCGATTCCCAGCGTTGCGGCGAGCGTCCCCGCCGAGGCGTAGAGCAGCGACAGGGCGAAGGAGAGGGGTGCGAACCAGCCCCACTGGAGCAGCGCCCGGGCGGCTGCGCGCAGGGGCGGGACGTCGCCGTCGGCCTCGGTGCGCAGGCGGAGGCGCATCAGCCACTTCCCCGGTGAGGCGTCGAGGAAGGCGATGCCCAGCGCCAGCCAGAGGAGAAGCCAGAGCGGGGCGGCCCAGGGCGCCTTCTCGAACCAGAAGCGGAGGATGGCGAGCGCCGGGAGCAGGTCGAGCAGGCACGCGGCGAGACGGACCACCGGGGCGGGCGCCACCTCCGGCTGGGGCGCGGCGCGGCGCACGGCCCAGGCGAGCTCCTGGGGTGACTGGAAGCGCTCTGCAGGGTCCGGGGCCAGGCAGCGGTCGACGATCGAGGCGAGGGCCCGCGGGACGTCGGTGCGCGCGCGGCGGACGGGCACGATGCCGGCCTCGATCTGCTGGAGCGCCTCGGCCGGGGTGCGGGCCTTGACCGGCGGCTCGCCGGCCAGCAGGTGGTACACGGTGGCGCCGAGCCCGTAGACGTCGGCGCGCGGGTCGAGCGGCTGTCCCTTGAGCTGCTCGGGCGGCATGTACGGCAGCGTGCCCATCACCGACCCGGCAACGCTGAGCCCCGCGATGCCGGCCATGGGGCTCCGGACCAGCGTGTCGTGGTCCGAGGGCGCGTGAGTGGCGGTGACCAGGCCGAAGTCCGCGACGTGGGCGACGCCGTAGCGGTCGAGCAGCACGTTGGCCGGCTTGAGGTCGCGATGGACGATGCCCAGCCGGGCGGCCTCGACCAGCGCCTCGGCCAGCCCGACGAGGTGCGTGGCCACCTCGGTCCAGGGCAGCCGGCCGCGCCGGTCCACCGCATCCTGGAGCGAGCCGCCGTCCACCAGCTGCATGGCCATGAACCAGACGCCGCGCTCCTCGCCCACGAAGTAGACCTGCACCACGTGGGGGTGAACGAGGTTGGCCTGGCTCTGCGCCTCGCGCTGGAAGCGGGCGAGGAACTCCGGGTCGCGCGCCAGCTCGGGGCGGAGCGTCTTCAGCGCCACCGTCCGGTTCAGCGAGGTGTCGAAGCCGAGGTACACGGCGCCCATGCCGCCGGTTGCGATGCGGCGATCGACGCGGAAATGGTGGAGGAACGTGCCCGGCCCGAGCTCGACCGGCACCAGGACGTCGGTGAGCGGCACCGGCGAGAGCACCGTGGGCGGCACGCCCTCGTTCACTTCGCCTCCGGCTCCACGATGTCGGCCCGGGTGGAGGCGACGATGGCCAGGAGCTCCTTCGTCTCGCGCTCGGGGACGCCCTGGGTCTTGAGCGCGGCGAGCAGGTCCTCGCCCATGGCGTCGAACTCGGCGCCGCGGACGTGCATCGGCGCGTGGAGCGGCTTCATCTCCCGCCCGGCGTAGGCGCAGGGGCCGCCCGAGGCCGCGCACACCTGGTCGGTCAGGTGCGACTGGAGGACGTCCATGTCCACGAAGAGGAAGCGCACGTTGATGCGCTTGTCGCGGCCAACGTTGCCCACGAAGGTGTGCATCACCAGGTCGATGCCGGGGCGGCGGCCGAGGCGCTCGTAGAGGCTCGGGCCTCCCCCGGAGCTGGTGGTGCTCGAGGGTGTCGAGGCCCGGGCGTCGGGCCGCGTCGCCTCGGAACCCGAGGCGCACGCGACGAGGAGGGCGAGGAGCGGCGACCAGCAGCGCATGCGGGAAGAAGGGGAAGCCTAGCACGCGAGCGCCAGTCCGGGCCCTCAGCGCGCGACCCCCCTGACGAGGTCTCCCGTCACCCGAGGTCGAAGAGGAGGACCTCGGACGGCTCGTCGCCCATCAGCGTGAGCGCGCGCTCGTCCGAGATGGCCGCGCCGTCGCCGGCCGAGAGCACCACGTCGCCGAGCCGGACCCGTCCGCGGGCGACCTGCACCCAGGCGTGCCGGCCGGGGGCGAGGGCGTGGGTGACCGTCTCTCCCTTGCCGAGCAGCGTGCTGTACACGCGGGCGTTCTGGTGAATCTTCACGCTGCCGTCCGCCGCGTCCGGGGAGGCGATCAGCCGAAGCTGTCCCTTCCGCTGCTCGGGCGGGAAGTGCTTCTGCTCGTATCCGGGAGTGATGCCGCGGCGGTCGGGGACCAGCCAGATCTGGAGGAAGTGCACCGGCTCGGACCGCGAGGCGTTGAACTCGCTGTGCATCACTCCGCTCCCGGCGCTCATGCGCTGCACGTCCCCGGGGCGGATGACGCCGCCGCCTCCGGTGGAGTCCTTGTGGGCCAGGCCCCCCTCGAGGACGTAGGAGAGGATCTCCATGTCCCGGTGCCCGTGCGTGCCGAACCCCTGGCCCGGGGCCACGCGGTCCTCGTTGATGACCCGCAGCGACCGGAACCCCATGTTGTCGGGGTCGTGGTAGTCGGCGAAGGAGAAGGTGTGGTGGGTGTCGAGCCAGCCGTGGTTGGCGTGGCCCCGCTCGTCGCTCTTGCGCACCTGGATCATGGCGAGGATGGACTTAACGCAGCCGGCGGGAAAGGCTCGTCGCTCGGCCGGCAACGGTCCGTCCCGTGGCGAGCAACCGGGCCGGCTGCGGTTATGGTGGGCCGGCCGTGCTCCGCACCCTCGCCGCCACCCGTTACGTCACCCCGCTCCGGGAGGGCGGGAGCCTCCCCGCCATCGTCGAGGCGGAGGACGACGGCCTCTACGTGGTGAAGTTCCGGGGGGCGGGGCAGGGCCCCCGGGCGCTGGTGGCCGAGCTGCTCGCCGGGGAGCTGGGCCGTGCGCTGGGGCTCCCGGTGCCCACGCTCGTGCTGGTGACGCTGGACCCGGACATCGGCCGCACCGAGCCCGACGGAGAGATCCGCGATCTGCTCAAGGCCAGCGTGGGTCTGAACCTGGGGGTGGACTACCTGCCCGGCGCGCTCGGGTACGATCCGGCCGCGTCCCCCCCGCCGCCCGCGGAGCTCGCCGCGGACATCGTCTGGTTCGACGCGCTGGTGCTCAACGTGGACCGGACTCCGCGCAACCCCAACCTGCTCGAGTGGCATCGGCGGCTGTACTGCATCGACCACGGCGCGAGCCTCTACGTGCACCACGACTGGGCCGAGGCGCCGGCCCGGGCCACCTCGGCCTTCCCCCAGGTGCGTGACCACGTGCTGCTCCCGGCGGCCGGGGACATCCGGGCGGCGGGCGAGCGGCTTCGCCCGAGGCTGTCGGAATCGCTGCTTCGCAGGCTCGCCGACGCCGTGCCCGATGGATGGCTCCCCGAGGACCCGAAGTTGGGCGCCGCTCCCGCCCAGCGGCACGCGTACGTCGAGTGGCTGACCCGGAGGGTGGCGAACGCCGCGGTGTTCGAGGAGGAGGCAAACCGTGCCCGTGCCCTGCGCGTTTGACTACGCGATCGTCCGGGTGGTGCCCCGGGTCGAGCGCGGCGAGTTCCTGAACGCCGGGATCATCGTCTGGTGCCTGGCGCAGGACTACCTTGCCGCCCGCGTGGCGCTCGACGTCACGCGGCTGCGAGCGCTCGATCCGAGGGCCGACGTGGACGCCATCTCGGCTCACCTCGCAGCGGTGCCACGGATCTGCGCCGGAGATCCCGACGCGGGACCCGTCGCCCGGCTGCCGGCGAAGGAGCGCTTCCACTGGCTCGTCGCGCCCCGGAGCACGGTGATCCAGACCTCGCCGGTACACGCCGGCCGGGCCGAGGTGCCCGAGGCAGCGCTCGCCGGGCTCTTCAAGACCCTCGTGGAGTCCGGCGGGTGAAGCGGCGGGCGCCACCACGGCGGATCTTCCTGCTGTCCCCCGCGCGCTGCGACGGCGTGCGGATGTCGATGCTGCGGCGTCCGGCGGCCGGCTTCCCCCTGGCGATGGAGCTCCGGTCCGAAGGCGGGGCGACGCTGGGCGACGTCTTCACCTTCACCAGCGGCCTCTACTTCCGGGGCAAGCTCACCTATGCGCGGGCGTTCGGCGCCTCGTGGGTCATCACCCCCGGGGCGGGCCTGGTCGAGCCCGAGCGGCGCATCACGCCGGCGGACCTCGATGCGTGGGCGAGGGTGCGCGTGGATCCCGAGGACCGGCGCTACCGCCGCCCGCTCGAGCGTGATGCACGGGCGCTGTCCGAGCGGCTCCCTGCCGCGGAGGTGGTTCTGCTCGGCAGCATCGCCAGCGACAAGTACGTGGACCTGCTGCTCGACATCTTCGACGACCGGCTGCTCTTCCCGGTGGATTTCGTCGGCCGGGGGGACATGAGCCGAGGAGGGCTGCTCCTGCGTTCGGCCCGGAGCGGGACGGAGCTGCCCTACGGACCGGTGCGGGGCGCCGTGCGGCGCGGCCCGCGGCCGCCACGCCTGCCGAAGCTCCCGCGCCCCGTGCTCGACACCTCTTAGGCGCCGAGGAGCGCGCGAGTGAGGCCCACTGCGCCGCCGGCGAGAACCACGTACGCGACGTTCAGGCGCCTGCCGCCCACCACCAGCACCACGAACGCGACGACGCCGAGCACCAGCGTCATCCAGTCGATCGTTCCCGCGTGGATCACCGTGGCCTTCGCCAGCGCCAGCGACACCGCAGCCATCAGCGCGAGCACCCCCGCGGTCACCCCCTCGAGAAATGGCTGTACCCCGGGCCACGCCGTGACCCGGTCGAGGTGCGGTGCCCCCACCAGCACCAGCACGAACGAGGGAAGGAACAGCCAGAAGCCCGCGCACATCGCCGACGCGAACCCCACGCCCAGCGGATGCCCGGCCAGGTACCCGATGAAGACCCCGATGCTGATCAGCGGACCGGGAGTCGTCTCGCCCAGCGCCAGCGCGTCCACCATCTGCGGATCGGTGAGCCAGGCGAACTGCAGCACCGCTCCCTCGCGCAGCAGCGGGAGCACCGCGTACGCCCCCCCGAACGAGACCAGGCCGACCTTCAGGAAGAACAGCGACACGTCCCGGAGGCGCTCCAGGGCCGGTCCTGCCGCCTCGGCCCGCCCGGCAAAGAGCAGAGCGAGGAGCGCCGTCCCGCCGAGCGTCCCGCGCAGCCGTGAGCGGAGGATCGCGAGCGCTCCACAGCCGAGGAGCAGCGGCACGAAGCCGACGTGCAGCACCACCGACGCTGCGAACGCCAGCACGGCGAGCACCTTCTGGAACGGCGTCCGGAGCGCCGCCCTCCCCAGCCGGAGCATCGCCGAGGCGAGCAGCGCCAGCGCCACCGGACGGAACCCCGAGAGCACGCCGAGGAGCTCGGGCCTCGAGCCGAAGCGCACGTAGATCGCCGCCAGCGCCGCCAGGGTGATGAACCCGGGCGCGATGAACAGCCCCCCCGCCAGCACGCCGCCGAGCACCCCCAGCACTCGCCAGCCGATGAGGATGGCCATCTGTGACGCCTCGGGTCCCGGCAGCACGTGCACGAAGTTCAGCGCCCGGACGAAGTCCGCGTCGTCCAGCCAGCCCCGCCGCTCGACGCACTCGTCGTGCATCAGCCCCATCTGCGCGACCGGCCCCCCGAAGGCCAGCCAGCCGATGCGAAAGAACACCCGGACCAGCTCGGAGACGGAGACCGATGGAGCGGGCGTTGCCAGGGGCCGTGCCAATCTCTTGCTGCGGTCAGGTCGGCGCCGACCAGTCGCCGCCCGCCGGTCGGAGCACAAGCTCGTGCGTCCAGGCGTCCGGCCCCTGCAGATGGAGGAAGGCGCAGGCATCGGCGATCGCCTCGGGCGCGATGAGCCGCTCGGCCGCGAACCCCGCCGCCCGCGTCCGCTCCGACGCGATCGGTCCGTCGACGGGGAGGTAGGCGACGTGCACCCCCCGCGTGCGCCACTCACGGGCCGCGACCTGGACCAGCGCCCGGAGCGCGTGCTGCGCCGCCCCGAGCGCCGCAAACCCTTCCTTCGTGCGCACCCCGGACGATGTGCCGACCTGCAAAAAGGTGCCGCGGCCGCGGCCGAGCATCGCCGGTCCCACGGCGCGGAGCAGGTTCCACGTTCCCTGCGGATAGGCGGCGAGCGACTGGGTCAGCTCCGCGGCCGGGATGTCGAGCAGCGGGAGCGCGCCGAACCGCCCGCCCATGGTCTGGGCGGCGATGACCAGGTCCGGTGAGTCCTCGGCGAAGCGGGCCAGCGACTCCGGATGCTGGAGGTCGCACACCGCCGGCACGCCCTCGCCTCCCGCCGCGGTCACCGCACGGGCCAGCCCCTCGACGTCCGCCGCGGTCCGCGACGCGCAGAGCACGCGCCAGCCCTTCCGCGCAAAATGCAGCGCGATCGTCCGTCCGAGCTTCCGGACGCCGACCATCAGCAGCGTCTCGTTCACACCGGGGCCCGCGGGCTCAGCGCAACGAGTCGCGCAGCTTCTTCAGCCGGCTCAGTGCGTCGTCCATCAGCTTCTTGGAGGATTCCGTCGCCTGCTCGGCCGCGCGCTCGACCTTGGAGAGCTCGGGCTCGAGCTTTGACCACTGGTCCTTCGCGTCCATCCCGGCGAGGTGAAGCTTGACCTTGATCTCGTCCCGCAAGGTCCTCAACAGATCCACGCCCTTCTTCATCTCGTTCTTCGGATCGAGCTCGTTGGCCATGGCTGGAGCCTCCTCTGCTGAGTCATAACCCCAGCCCGGAGGAAGTCCATGACCTTCGAGAGACATCCGGGCGTCCTGCCCACCTTCGACCCGGGCGTCGAGCCCGTGGGGACGGCGGCCATCCTCCTGGTCATCGAGCCGCGGCCCCGCGATCTCGGCGGGTTCTCGGTGCGCCGCCTCCTGCCGGCGGCGGGCAACCGCATGGTCGGCCCGTTCATCTTCCTGGACCACATGGGTCCGGCGGTGATGGAGCGCGGATCGGGAGTGGACGTCCGGCCGCACCCGCACATCGCGCTGGCCACGGTGACCTACCTGTTCGAAGGGGAGATCGTCCATCGCGACACGCTGGGCAGCGAGCGGGCCATTCATCCCGGCGACGTGAACTGGATGCTCGCCGGACGCGGCATCGCCCACTCGGAGCGGAGCAGTCCCGAGGAGCGGGCGCGCGGCGTGCGGCTCCATGGCATCCAGAGCTGGGTTGCGCTGCCCACCGCGCACGAGGAGGACGCGCCAGCGTTCGCCCACCACCCCGGGCGGACACTTCCCAAGGTGAGTCGTGACGGCGCCGAGATCACGGTCATCGCCGGGACGGCGTACGGCGCGGAGTCTCCGGTGGGCGTGCTCTCTCCCACGCTCTACGTCGACGCGCGGCTCGAGCCCGGGGCGCTGCTGCAGGTCGACGGCACGCATCCGCATCGGGCGGTGCACGTGGCGGAGGGATTCGTGCAGATCGGCGCCCGGCGCCTCGGGCCCGGGGTGATGGCGATCCTCCGGCCGGGTGCGGACGTGGTCATCGAGTCGGACCGGCCCGCGCGGGTGATGCTCCTGGGCGGCGCTCCGCTCGATGGCGAGCGGCACATCTGGTGGAACTTCGTCTCCAGCTCGAGGGAGCGGATCGAGCGCGCCAAGGACGACTGGAGGAACGGCCGGTTCGGGAAGGTGCCCGGGGACGAGAAGGAGTTCATCCCGCTCCCGGAGGGCTGAGCGCCGAGGGCGCCCGCGGCGCGACCTGCCCGGGCCCTGGGCGAGCCTGGCTCACGGCCCGCGGGGAGGGCGGAGCCGATCGTGCAGCGCGTGCTCGAGTTGCATCAGCGCCTCGGGGAGGGGGCGATCTCCGTCCACCACCAGATGGGCCCAGGCGCCGAGCGTCACCGGCTCCCACCTGGCCTTCTGCGCCAGGTACACTTCCCAGCCCGCGTCCGAGACCACGCCTGGCTCGCGAGCGCGTGCCTCGAGCCGCGCGCGGACGACCTCGTCGGAGGCCCGCACCTCGGCGAGCAGGAACAGGGCGCCGTGTGCGCGCGCGGCGTCGGCGAGCACCGTCCGCTCCCATCCCGCCTGCGCGGTCGCATCGACGATGACGCACTTCCCCTTGTCGAGCGCCGCGCCTGCCTCCGCAGCGAGCCTGGCGTACGTCCACCGCGTCGCCTCGGCCGAGTACAGGCCGCGGTCGAGCGCCGCGGTCGCGTGTTCCTCCGGCGCGAGGCCGTGCAGCGACTTCCGGACCACGTCCGAGGAGAGGACCTGCCACCCGCGCCGGCGCCCCAGTTCCCTGGCCAGCGTCGACTTCCCGCTCCCCGACAGTCCGGAGAGCGCGAGGAGCAGGGGAGGGAGATCCTCGCTCGCCGCGTCGCACGCCACCCCGAATGCACGCCGGGCCAAGCGCGCGGCCTCCTCGCGATCGCCCGGGGAGATCTCCGGCTCCTCGGCCCGCAAGCTCTCCACCTTCCCGCGCACACAGGCCCGGTAGCAGGTGTAGAAGGGCACGAGCTGCCGCAGGGGCCTGTCACGCGAGCGCGCGACGTAGCGCCGCACGAAGGCCTCGCCGAGGTCGGGTCGCATCCGGAGCCGCAGGTCCATCGCCAGGAACGCCACCTCGGACGCGACGTCCGAGCAGCGGAGCCGGGCGCTGAAGTCCAGGCAGTCGAAGATGGTCAGCGGGTCGGTGAAACACACCGACGACGTCCGGAGGTCTCCGTGCCCGTCGCGGATCCGCCGCTTCGCCACCCGCTCCTCGAGCAGCGGCCGCTTGCGGACCGACCACGCGCCGACGACCGCACGCAGGAAGCCATCCTGGAAGTGGGTGAGCGTCTTGCCGACGAACGGCGCGACCTGGGTGAAGTGCTCGTCCCAGAGCGCCTGGACCGCCTCCGGCGCCCCGAAGGCGGCGACGCCTGGACCGTCGTCGGCGCTGGCGTGAAACGGGACCAGCACGTCCGCCACCTGCTCCACCATCTCGCGGGTGAGCGCACGGGTCTCGAGGAGCCGGTCCATCATCCGGTCCTCCGGAAGACGGCGCATCTGCACCGCATACTCGACGGGTTCGCCGGCTCCGCCGAGCACCAGCCCCTCCGGCCGGCGGGTGATCGACACGACCCCCAGGTAGAGGTCCGGGCTGAGCCGCCGGTTCAGCGCCACCTCCTGCCAGCACATCTCGAGCCGGCGCTCGAGCAGGTGCGCGTCCAGGAAGTCGAAGTGCACCGGCTTCTTGACCTTGTACGCGTACGGTCCGGCGAGGAAGACGACGGAGATGTGCGTCTGGATGACCGTCACGCGGTCGACCGGGTGCGGATAGGCCGTGGGACGCGAGAGCGAGCTCAGGATCTCTGCAAGGTGGCTGGCGCCTTCGTCCACGCCGGCAACATCGCATAACTGGGCTTCAGCGCGGCCGGCTGAAGTCCATTGCCCAGTTCGTCTCCCAGCTCCGGCCGTCCAGCGAGAACGCCTGCTCCCAGTGCGCGCGTTCGCCGGGGCGCCGCTCCCAGACGAAGCGGACCTGGACGGGACGGTCGCCCTCGGTGTCCTCCCCGTAGAAGAGCCCGCGGTCGCCGTCGAAGCCGCCGAGGACCGGCGGAAAGAGCACCGCGCGTCGGCTGTCGGTCCAGTGGATCGCCCAGCGCCGCTCCCGGGCGTCGAAGAGGCGGACGGTCATCCCGGTCAAGCCGCGAGTGGGGAACTCGATCTGGTCCACGTTCACCAGGCCGCCCAGACGGAGCTCGACCCGCGAGCGCGCGGGGAACTCCTCCCAGACGGGGTCGCCGGTGAGCCGGCTCCTCAGAAACCGGTTCTGGATGACCCACTCGCCGTCGAGGAAGTCGAAGTCGTGAACGTCGCCGGTCGGAAGCTGCTGCGTCGCGAGTCGTCTCACCGGGTCCTCACCAGAGCGCCGAGCGCGGCGTGGCTCGCAGCACCAGCTGCTCCACGTCTCCGGCAACCCTCTTGCGGAGCGCGGGGACCACCTCCTCGGCCCAGGCGAGGTCCGCCGCCAGCAGCGTCAGATGTCGTCGCAGGGCACCCTCGTCGGGCAGCACGGAGATGCACACCACCACGTCCGCTCCTTCTCGGACCGGAAGGCGCGGGAAGTCGTTCGGCGCGTGCTCGCTCTCCAGCCAGGAGACGACGGGGCCCCCCGTGCCCTCGAGCGCCGGCGCGACCTGCTCCCGGCAGAAGCCGACCAGGTCGGTGGCCCCTGGTGCACGGTGGAGGATCCGGACCAGGAGACGGCTGGTCTCCCGGTTGCCGGTTGCGGCGCGGCCCCGTCTCGGAAATCCACCGGCCGGATGCACGGGGCGGAGCAGCAGGACGTCGTCCGAGTCCACCATCGTCGCGTTCGCCACGTCGCGGTGCTCCCGCCAGACCGGCCCGCCGTAGAACGTGGTGAGCGCCGCGCGCCGGCTCGGCATGTCCGCGAAGCCACGGAACCAGGCGAAGCGCTCGGGCCGGTCGAGGTCCTCGAACTGGCCGAGGACTCGGATGCCCGCCGCCTCCTGGGGCTCGATGAGGGCTCGCTCGAAGAGCGAGACCAGCTCGTCCCGGCGGCCCGGGTGAAGGGTGTACTGCCGCAGCTCGACGACGGAACAGGGCACCATCCCCTGCACTCTGCGCAGACACTGGTATTCTGCACCAGGCCAGATGAGGACAATCAGACCAGACCAGAATCGCACCCTCGCCAGTCTGCTGCTGAGGGTGGACCGGAAGACGTCCGCCCCCCTCCACACCCAGATCGACCAGGCGCTCCGGGCACGGATCCTCTCCGGCGCGGTGAGGCCCGGCGTGAGGCTGCCCTCCTCGCGCACCCTTGCCGCCGAGCTGGGCGTGGCACGAACGACGGTGCTGCAAGCGCTCGAGGCCCTCCAGGCCGAGGGATACCTGGTCGCAGCGCCCCGTTCGGGCGTTCGCGTCGCTCCGGAGCTCCCCGAGGAGGGACTCGCGCCGCCGCCGATCGGCCACTCCCGGACGATGCCTCCGCCGAGGCTCTCCAGGACGGCGCAGGCGCTTGCCGCGCTCGGCACCGGGGCGCCTCGTCTCGGGCCTGCGCCTCGCGCCTTCCGCCCCGGTCTCCCCGCGCTCGACCTGTTCCCCACTGCGCTGTGGTCGCGCCTGGTGGGGCAGGCGCAGTCGCGGGCGAGCGCGCGCCTGCTCGAGGGCGGAGATCCGGCCGGACACCCCGGGCTCCGCCGCGCCATCGCCGAGCACGTGGTGGCGTCCCGAGGAGCCCGCTGCCGCCCGGAGCAGATCTTCGTCACCGCCGGGACGCAGCAGGCCTTCGAGGAAGTGCTCCGGCTGGTGGTCGATCCCGGCGATCCGGTCTGGCTCGAGGATCCGGGCTACCTCGGCGCACGGCGGGCGGTGCTCGGTGCGGCGGCGCGTCCGGTCCCCGTGCCGGTGGACGACGACGGGCTCGACGTCGAGGCAGGCGTTCGCCGCGCCCCGGGAGCCCGTCTCGTCATCCTCGCGCCCTCGCACCAGTACCCGCTGGGCGTGACGCTCTCGCTGGCGCGCCGGATGGCGCTGCTCCGGTGGGCGGCGGCGGCCCGGGCGATGGTCCTCGAGGACGACTACGACAGCGAGTTCCGCCACCGCGGCCGTCCGCTCACCGCGCTCCAGGGCCTCGACGATGCCGGCCGTGTCCTCTACGCCGGGACGTTCAGCAAGACGATGTTTCCCGGGCTCCGCCTCGGCTACCTGATCGTGCCACCGGCGCTGGTGGAGGTGTTCGGCGCCGCGCGCGCGTCGCTGCCCGCGCCCGCCTCGGCCCTGGAGCAGGCGGCGCTGTCCACGTTCATGGACCAGGGGCACTTCGCCCGTCACCTGAGGCGGATGCGTGGCGTGTACCGCGAGCGGGCCGAGGCGCTGCTCGACGCCTTGCGGTCCTGCTGCGCCGGCGCCCTCGAGCCGAAGCCCTGCGACACCGGGATGCAGCTCAGCGCGATGCTTCCGCCGGGAGTCTCCGACCTGGCGGTCCGCGACCGGGCCGAGCGGCTCGGGATCGAGGTGGGGCCGCTCTCGGAGTACGCGATGGCGCGGCGGCGCCAGGGCGGGCTGGTGTTCGGATTCGGGGCGATCCGGCCCCCCGCGATCCGCGCCGGCGTCGAGACGCTGCAGCGCGCGCTCGAGGCGGCGTGACTCCCCGCGGGGATGCTGGCCGGTGGCGCGTCGCACTCCGCGCAGTGCTTGCCAGCTGACCCTTCCTGCACGAACCGCCGGTGAGTGGCGCCGGCACCCCGGGCCACCATTACATTCCTCGGCCTCATGCCGGAGGCCACCCTCGACAGCACGCAGCTCGAGAAGCACCGCGCCGCCCTCAGCGCGCCATCCTCCGCCAGAGCATCCGCCTCGCCTTCATGGCGGCGCTCCAGCACCTGCCGCCGCGCCAGCGAGCGGCGCTGCTGCTGATGGAGGTGCTGGGCTGTTCCGCCGCCGAGGTGGCGGCGACGCTCGACATGTCGGTGCCAGCGGTGAACAGCGCCATCCAGCGCGCCCGCGCGACGCTCGACTCTCGACAGCTCCAGGCCGACGCGGTGGCCGCCGCCGAATCCGAGCTGGCGCGCCGCTACGTCGAGGCGTTCGAGCGGTACGACCTGAACGCGCTCACCAGGCTCCTCCACCAGGACGTGGTGATGTCCATGCCGCCGTACGCGATCTGGCTGCGTGGACCGCAGGCGGCGCGGGAGTGGATGCTCGGGCGGGGCGTGGGCTGCCGCGGCTCGCGGATGTTGCCCGCGGATGCTGCCAACGGGGCGCCGACGTTCGGCCAGTTCCGGTGCAGCGGCCCGGGGACGGGCTTCCACGCCTGGGGGCTGGTGGTGCTGGAGGTCAGCGACGGTCTGGTGACTGGCCTCAACACCTTCCTCGACACCGGGCGGCTGTTCCCACGTTTTCGGGCTCCCGCTCGCGCTTCCCGCGTAGCGCCGTCGCTCCCGGGTCAGACTCGCCCGAGCTCGCTGTCGAGGTCGGCCATCGCCGGCTCGGGGTACCGCGTGCCTGCCACCGCCTCCGGAGGGACGGCTCGGGCGATCTCCTCCAGGTCGGGAGCGGTCAGCGTGACCTCCAGCGCCCCGAGCGCCTCGTCGAGCCGCTCGCGGGTCCTCGCCCCGATCAGCGGGACGATGTCCTCGCCGCGTGAGAGGACCCAGGCGATGGCGGCCTGCGCGACGGTGATGCCCTTCCGCCGGGCCACCTCACGCAGGGCGTCGACCAGTCCGAGGTTCTTCTCCAGATTCGCCCCACGGAAGCGGGGGCTGAAGCTGCGGAAGTCCCCGCGGGAGAGCGCGCGGTCCTGCGTCCAGTGTCCCGACAGGAGACCGCGCGAGAGGACCCCGTACGCGGTGATGCCGATGCCGAGCCTGCGGGCGGTGGGGAGGATGTCCGCCTCGATCCCCCGCGAGACCAGCGAGTACTCGATCTGCAGATCCACGATGGGATGCACGGCGGCCGCCCGGCGCAGCGTCTCGGCGCCCACTTCCGACAGGCCGATGTGGCGGATGTGTCCGGCCTTGACCAGCTCGGCGAGCGTTCCCACCACCTCCTCGACGTTGGTCCCGGGCGGAATGCGCGCCGGCCGGTAGACGTCGATGTGGTCGGTGTTCAGCCGCCTCAGCGAATACGAGAGGAAGTTCTTGATCGCCGCCGGGCGCAGGTCGTTGCCGATGAAGCCGCCGCGCGGGTCGCGCAGCGCTCCGAACTTCACCGAGACGACCACCTCGTCGCGCGGACGGCCGCGGAGCGCCTCGCCCACCAGCAGCTCGTTGTGCCCCGAGCCGTAGAAGTCGCCGGTGTCGATGAGGGTGATGCCCTGGTCGAGCGCGGACTTCAGCGTGGCGATGCTCTCGGCCTGGTCGGCGGGGCCGTAGAAGTCGGACATCCCCATCGCGCCGAGGCCGAGCGCCGAGACTGCCGGGCCGGTCTTGCCGAGGGTTCGGGTCTTCAACGCGCTGCGCATCCGCGTCCTCCGTCGCCGTGAGTCGGAGCGAGAGATCTCACGGGCGCACGGAGGACGGCAAGTCGACCGCAGGCGGTTCGTCGCCCGGGACCCCCGTCGGGCGGATCGGTGTCCGATCCCGCGGACCACCGGACCGAGCTGATCCGCGGAACGGTGCTCAGCGTCACCCATCGCTGCTGGGCGAGCTCCGTCCGGACCACCCGGTTCGCAATGGGCAGGACGTCCCGGCCTTCATCCGGATGATGGGCTGTGGTGGGGTGACCTGCTCACCTCGCTGCGGGAGCAGGCGGCGCGATGAAGTGGACCGGGCGATCCGGTCGCTAGGGCGCGCTGTTGTCCAGTCCTGCCGCGCGCTCGAGCCGGAGCACCGCCAGCTGGGCGTTGAGCCGCTCGTTGATCAGCTGCAGCGAGGCGTTGAGCACCGCGGTGATGGCGTCCGACTGCTCGAGGTAGGTGGCCACGCCGGCCTCGAAGTTGGTGCGGACCAGCGCGCCATTCTCGCGGGCGAGCCGGAGCTGCTCCTCGGCCTTGGTCCGGTTGGCCTGCGCGGACTCGAGATCGTTGAGGGCGCGGCGCACCTCGTCTCGAGCCCGGACCTGGGCGCCACGGGCGGCGGCCTCGGCCTCTCGCTTCTTGGCCGATGACTCGCGGAGGTTCGCCTCACGGAGGCCACCGTCGAGCAGCGTCCAGCTCACCCCCAAGGAGAAGAACCAGCTGTCGTGCCGGTTGGTGAACCCGGTGGTGTTGCCGTAGGTGTACTGCCCGTTGAAGCCGATGGTGGGCAGGTAGCCGAGGACGTACGAGGTCTCGCCGGCCCGGGCAGCGTCGACGCTCTTCAGGGCGCCGAGCACGTCGGGCCGTCGCGACGGCGCCTGCTCCTCGAGGAGGCCGAGGTTGGGGGGCACCGTGGGCTCGGGCGGCGTCTCCACCTCGAAGTCGGGTGCGCGGTCGAGCAGCGCGGCGAGCGCGCTCTTGGCGCTGGCGTAGGCGTAGCGCGCGCGGCGGAGGTCCTGCTCGGCCTGGGCGCGGTCGATCTGCGCCCGGAGCAGGGTGATCTTGTTCACCGTGCCGGCGTCGAATCGGACCTGGGTGTCCTTCTCCCGCTGCTGCTCGGTGCGCAGCTGGGCCTCGCGGACGGCGATGGCCTCCTTCAGGCCCACGGCGCCGAGGTACTGCTGGGCGACCGAGAGGAGGATCTCCCGCCGCGAGTTCTCGGTGTTCAGCTCCGCGGCGTGCTCGCTCAGGTAGGCCGCGTCGATCGAGGCCCAGAGCGAGGGGGCGATGATCGCCTGGCTCCCCTTGACCGTCACCCCGAGCGCGTCGCGCTGCTGGAGGATCACCTCCACCGTGGGCGGCTCGGCGACCAGCTGGGACGTGCCGCCGGTCCCGATGTCGCGCACCGGGTACTGAGAGCCGTACGGGAAGGTGAGCGTGGACCCCACGTTGTTCCGCTGCCAGCTCGCGCCGGCGCTGACCTGGGGCAGGTACCCGGACCAGGCCTTGTGAGAGAGCTCGTGCGACTGGTCGAGTCGGGCCTGGAGGACCTGGAGGTCGGGGTTTCCCTCCAGCGCGCGGCGGCGGGCCTCCGCCAGCGTGAGCACCGGGCCGGTGGAGGACGCGAGCAGCGGCGTCTGGTCAGCGGCGCCCTGGGCGAGGACGAGGAGCAGAAGTGCGGTCATGGCCGGCCTGATTAACGCACCTCCCGATGTTGTCACCAGAAACTTCCTCGCCCTTCATCCTTCGCGGACCGGCGTGAGTCCGCGGAGTTGCAGGGCAGGCCTGGGCGCGATGTGACAGGCGGTGTGGTTCGCGCGTCGAGCCGACGTCGGAGCTGGGGCTGACCTCGGAGCGCGCCCCGGCTGTGATAGGTGGCGCGGATGATCGATCACACTGGGCTCAAGGTCAGCGATCCGGTCGCGAGCCGTCGCTTCTACGACGCGGCCCTGGCGCCGCTCGGGTATCGGGTGGTGATGGAGCTTCCGAAGGCTCTCGCCGGTGGACGGATGGTGCTCGGGTACGGCGTTCCCCCGAAGCCGGACTTCTGGGTGGCCGAGGGAACGCCGGAGACGCCGCACATCCACGTCGCGTTCCGGGCCGAGTCGCGGGCGGTGGTGGACGCGTTCTACCGGGCGGCGATGGCGGCGGGTGGGCGGGACAACGGTCCGCCCGGCGTCCGCCCGCACTACCACGCCAACTACTACGGCGCGTTCGTGCTGGACCCGGACGGGCACAACGTCGAGGCAGTCTGCCACGGTCCGGCCTGAGTGAGGGGGAGCGAGCGATGCCTCGCTACGCGGCGTTCCTGCGGGGCGTGAGCCCGATGAACGCGAAGATGCCTGAGCTGAAGCGCGCCTTCGAGGAGGCGGGCTTCGGCGAGGTCCGGACGGTGCTCGGCAGCGGAAACGTGGTGTTCAGCGCGCGGGCGGCGTCGGACACCGCGCTCGAGCGGAAGGCCGAGCAGATCATGCAGGAGCACCTCGGACGGACGTTCCTGACCATCATCCGGGCGGTCGAGGAGCTCGAGGCCCTGCTCGCCTCGGACCCGTTCGGCTCCTACCGGCTCCCCGCGGCCTCGAAGTGCATCGTCACCTTCCTCCGTGAGCCGCCGGCCCGTGCTCCGGCGCGGCTGCCCGCGCTGGATGGCGCCCGCATCCTCCAGGTGCGTGGGCGCGAGGTCTTCACCACCTACGTCCCGAGCCCGCGGGGGCCGGTGTTCATGTCGCTCATCGAGCGAACCTTCGGGGCGGAGGTGACCACCAGGACCTGGGACACGGTGAAGAAGGTCGCGCGCTAGGACTCCGGGCGCGCTTCGACCTCGGCCCGGAGCGTCTCGGCCGGGACCGGGTGCGCGAGGCCCTCCAGCGCCTCCGGGTAGTGCTCGAAGAGGTCCGGTGGAGCGGGGACGTCCTCGCCGGTGAGCATGGACTCGAGCATCAGCGCGTTGGTGGGCGCCTTCCCGAAGTTGTGGTTGTTGTTGACCAGGTAGACGTCGCGGACGCCGGGCTGGCGGGCGATCTCCCGCGCGGTCCGGGCGATGTCCTCCAGCTCCGGGCGCGGGTAGAGGTAGTCGAACCGCGCGTTCTTCTGGTCCTCCTCGGCGCGGCGCTGCTCGGGCGTCCTCTGCTGGCGCTTCTCGACGTTCTCCGCGGTCTTCTTCGAGCCCCGGCCGAAGAAGCGCATCCAGGTCTGGTAGTTGCGCCCGTGCATCCGGATGTAGCCGGTGGACGTGGTGACGTACGGCCGGAGCCGGAGCGAGTCCTTCGGGAGGTGCGGCTGGTCGGGGTTGACCCAGCCGATCTTCCGCTCCCGCAGCTCGGCGAGGACCTCGGGGGCGTCCCAGCTGTCGTGGCGGAACTCGACGAAGACCGGAAGCCCCTTGAACGCGGCGGCCGCCTTCAGCAACCAGCGGAGCGCGTCCTCGTCGATGGTGGCGTCACGCCGGATGCGCTTGAAGCTGTAGGCGAACTGGAGGACCGCGGCGCCGAGCCGCCCGGCGTCGTGCAGGACGTCGAGCCCCTCGCGGGCCCTGGCCACGTCCTCTTTGGTCCAGCTCTTGCCGGGGGCGACGAACTGCTCGGGGATCTTCGCGGTGAAGACCACGCCCGGCCGATGGGCGACGCGCTCGAGCCAGCCGCGCGCCTCGGCCGCGGTGGCGGCGCGGTAGTAAGTCCGGTTGATCTCGAAGAGCGAAAGGTAGAGCGAGAGGTAGGCGAGCTTGTCGAACCCGCGCCCCGGGTGTTCCGGGTACACGGTGCCGTTCCAGTTCTTGTAGTCCCAGCCCGCGACCCCGGTCTTGAACATGCCGGGCAAGATAGTGCCCTGCTCGCCCCGGCTGCGGGCGGGTGGGTGAGGGATGTTCTCGGTGCCGCCGTCGCTGGCTAGCGGGCGTGCTTCCGGATCGCCGGCTTGGGCGCGACCTGCTTGGCCAGATGCTGTGCCCGCATGGCCAGCTCGTCCGCGCTCGCGGCGAGCTTCTTGGCGGTCCCCTCGAGCGCATAGCCTGCCTTGGCCACGGCCCGATGAAGCTCGGTGCTCGCCTTGATGTTGAGCGCCTTGGCCCTGGCGGCGACCACGTCGATCTTCTTGTTGAAATCCTTGGTCTTCATGATGTCCCTCCTCCCGGAGTGCTTGCATCGCCCATGCCCCGCGGGCCAATGCGCGCGAGCGCGAATGCGGGGAGTCCTGCGGTGTCACCCGACCTAGAAGCCCGGTGGCGCAAAGCGTGCGCCCACCGCCCGGGGGGCGCAAGCGACGCACCAGGTCGAACGGGCTCGCCCCCTGCGTCAGTCGGACGTGGCCCGGGCCCATCTGGCCTCGCGCCCGCGTGGAACGCTGAGCGCCTCGAGCTGACCGGCGACGGCCACCGACGCGCCGATCACCAGCACTCCAGGCAAGTCGGGATGCTGGGCCGGGAGCTCGCAGCTCCCCAGCGTCGCCAGCGTCCCGCGCCAGGAGCGTGCCTCCGGGGTGCCGGCGGAGAGCAGGATGGCCGCGGGGATGCCCGGGTCCCACCCGCGGGCGAGCAACGCATCGGCGAGGCGGGCGCGGGTCTGCAGTCCCATCAACACCACGACCGTCGCCGCCCCGGGCTCCAGCGACCGCAGGACCGGCGAAAATGCCGCCTCGGCGTGACCGGAGACGACCACGAAGGCCGTCGAGAGCCCCCGGTGGGTGACCGGGATGCCGGCCAGCCCGGGCGCGGCCACCGCGGTGGAGACTCCGGGCACGACCTCGCACGGGATCCCGGCCTTCGCCAGCGCCAGGGCTTCTTCCCCGCCGCGCCCGAAGACGAACGGGTCGCCGCTCTTGAGCCTCACCACCCGCTCGCCCCGGAGCGCCCGGCGAATCATCAGCCGCTCGATGGTGCCCTGGGAGATGGAGGGCCGTCCGGCACGCTTGCCCACGTAGGCCCAGCGCGCGCGGGGGGCGTGGCGAAGGGTGGCCCGGTCCACCAGCGCGTCGTAGAAGACGACGTCGGCGGCGTTGAGCCGTGCCACCGCCCGGAGGGTGAGGAGCTCCGCGTCGCCGGGGCCCGCGCCCACCAGCGAGACCAGCCCCGGACCGCTCATGCCGGCTCCCGGCCGCCGTAGATCTCGTCCAGCGCGCGCAGAAGGATCGGGCGCCGGGCCTCCATCGGAACGCCCTCGGCCCGCCAGCGCGCGCGGAGGCGCTCGGCCGAGGTGACCCACTCGCCGAGATCCTCGGGGAGGAGCCGCTCCAGCGCCTCGCGCAGCAGACCCGCCAGCGCCGGCGCCCGGCCGCCGGTGGAGACGGCCACCGTCGCTCCGCCCCGCCGCACCACGCCGCCCAGGTAGACGCTGGCCGAGTCCACGTCGTCCACCGCGTTGATGAACACCCGCCGCGCCCGCGCCGCCTCCGAGACCTGCCGGTTGACCGCCGCGGTCGACGCCGAGACCACGAACCAGCAGCCGTCCACGTCGTGCGGCTCGAAGCGGCGGCGGATGAGCCGAACGCCCGGCTGCCAGAGGTCGGGGAGGATGCTCGGGGCGATCACCGTGACGTCGGCCCCCGCGTCCAGCAGGCCGCGCAGCTTGCCCGCCGCCACGCGCCCGCCGCCGACCAGGAGCACCTCGCGGCCGGAGAGCTTGAGGAACGCGGGGTACAAGGTCACGCCGCGCTCCGGTAGGTGAGCCGGCCCACCAGGGCGTCGAGCATCGCGCCCATCTTCGGCGGGTCGGGGACCACGTGCGGCGGCACCCCGAGCTCGTCCAGGACCCGGGCACAGGTCGGGCCGATGGCGGCCACCACCACGCGCGAGCGGAGCGCCTGCACCAGCTCGTCGTTTCGTCCGATCCAGGTCGCGACGTGCATCAGATGCCGGGCCTGGATCTGGGTGGTGAACGCCGCGGCGGCGAACTCTCCCTGGATCAGCGCCTCGGCGGCGTAGGCCAGGGGAGTCGGGTCCTCGGGGAGCTCCCAGCCGTAGAGCAAGAGCTCGAGCAGCACCGCCCCGCGCGCGGTGAGCGCCTCCACCAGGGGCTCGTTCCGCTCCCCGTAGTGGACCAGCACCATGGTCAGGCCGCGCAGCTCCACAGTGCCGAGCGCCTCGAGCAGGTCGTCGGTGGTGTAGGGCGAGCGGGCCCGGAGCGAGGAACCGACGCCCTCGCGGTAGAGCGCGGCCACCGCCTTCGGCCCGCGGCAGACGGTTCCTCCGCGCTGGACCAGGTCCCTCAGCTCCGGGGCCCGTCCGAGCGCCCGGGCCTCGTCGAACAGCGCCTGCACCCCCACGCCGGTGGAGAAGACGAACGCCGCGGGTCCCTCCGCCCCGAGAAGGTCCAGCAGCGCGCCGACCTCCCCGCCGGCGGGGCGCCGGCGCTCGACCACCGCCGGCACCCGCACCGGGATTCCCCCGCTCCGTCGCACCAGCTCGGACAGCTCCTGGCCGAGCCGGGACTCGAAGTGGACCACGCGCTCCCCCGACATGCGCTGTCTCATCGGGCCGCCACCACCTGCGCCGGCACCGGCTCCTCGACCGACCGCACCGCAGGGAGCCGTCGCTGTCCCTGGGCCACGAACCAGTAGGGCAGCCCGATGAGCAGCGCGCCGCCGACGATGTTCCCCGCGGTGACCAGGGTGAGGTTCCGGGCGAATCCGGCCCAGGAGACCAGCGCCGGATCGTGCGGGAGGAAGAGCCCGATGCCGAGCAGGGTCATGTTCGCCACGCTGTGCTCGAACCCCGCGCCGATGAAGGCGAACAGGCACCAGAAGATGAGCACCAGCCGGGCGGTCTCGTCCTTGGTGCGGAGCCCCATCCACACCGCGAGGCACACTAGGACGTTGCAGAGCACGGCGCGGAAGAACAGCTCGCTCGCCGGCGCGGCCATCTTGGCGGCGACCACGCCGAGCACGAACTCCTTCGCCGGCGCCTTGCTCAGCACCCCCGAGGCCGCGGTGGCCAGCGCCAGCAGCAGCGAGCCGACGAGGTTTCCGAGGAAGCTGGCGATCCACACCCGGGTGAGCGCGCTCCCGTTCACCGTCCGGGAGAGCAGCCCCACGGTCATGAAGAGGTTGTTCCCGGTGAACAGCTCCGAGCCGGCGAAGATGACCAGGGTGAGGGCGACGCCGAACGAGGCTCCCATCACCGCCCGGGTCGCGCCGGAGCCGGCGGCCTGGAGCGGCGCGCCGATGGCGAAGATCAGCACGATGCCCAGGCCGACGTAGGCCCCCGCCAGCGCGGAGAGGACCAGGTACTGCAGCGGGCTGTGTCGAAGCAGGCCGGCCTTGGCCCTTGCGGCGGCGGCAGCGGTGGCGATCGTCTCATGCTCCATCGTGCTCTCCCGGGCGCGGTTCGCGATGCACGAGGATCCGCCCGCGCTCGACGCGGACCTCGTAGGTGGGAACGGAGATCTTGGGATCGTCCAGGCAACGTCCGGTGCGCAGATCGAAGGTGTGCTTGAAGATCGGAGAGGCGATCTTGGGGATGCCGCCCTTGTCTCCGACGATGCCCCGCGAGAGCACGAAGGCCTTGCTGAAGGGGTCGAAGTTGCCGATGGCGTAGACCGTGTCCGGGGTCCGGACGACGGCGACCTGCCGGCCACCGACCAGCGCGCAGACGCCGGTCCAGGGCACGATGAGCTCGAGGTCGCAGACGTCCTCCCACTGCGACCGGCCGGGC
>Ga0335070_10000163_pt1 | contig 76429 bp, 64 predicted proteins | sample Lox_Sample_13_FD_206722 | JGI IMG/M metagenome (GOLD analysis project Ga0335070, IMG submission 206722) | Soil microbial communities from Loxahatchee National Wildlife Refuge, Florida, United States - Lox_Sample_1.3 | ecosystem: Environmental > Terrestrial > Soil > Wetlands | place: USA... | reverse complement strand
CTAAAGGGGGATACTCAGATATGGCCCGGCCTGAAATAATCGCTCATGGGGCTTCTGGTGAAGCCGATTTTGGAGTAACAGGGTCCTTCCTACTTCAACGAGAGAAAGGGACAACTTCTTGTAGATTTTGGCGATGTATGTGATGAGAATTATCATCCTAAGCGAGCTAATGTGCCCATTAAAAAGGACGGTCGAAAGATAGCGGTATATCCTGTGGATTCAAAGGGAATCGAGCGAAAATGGCGTTATGCTAGGGCTTCGGTCGATAAGATTAAACATCTTCTGAAAATTCATATAACTACCTCTGGTGAAATACAGATTCTCAAAGCGAAGTCAGAAAAACAGCCTAAAACAGTTTGGGATGACCCGCATTATATCGCTGGGGATTACGGAACGAAATGGTTGACAGACCTTGGATTGAAGGTGGAAGAAAACTTGTATCCTAAGTCTATTCACACCGTAATGGACTCGATATTTGCAGTATCAGATTCAGAAGCACAGGTTGTAGATTATTTCGCCGGTTCCGGCACGACCGGACATGCGGTCATCAATCTTAATCGCGAGGACGGCGGGCAGAGGAAGTTCATCCTTGTGGAGATGGGGCAGTACTTTGACAGCGTGCTCCTGCCGCGAATCAAGAAGGTTGCCTTCTCGCCCGAGTGGAAGGACGGCAGGGCGAAGCGGCCTGCAACAAAGGATGAGGCGGAGCGCGGGCCACGCATCGTGAAGGTCATGCGGCTTGAATCCTACGAGGACGCGTTGAACAACCTTTCCTTCGACGATGCTGGACAGGCTGCCATGCAGTTCGAAGACTATCTGCTCCGGTACATGCTTCGCTGGGAGACGCGGAAGAGCGAAACACTGCTGAAGGCGGATAAGCTCTCCCGGCCGTTTTCATACAAGCTCAGCGTTCATCGCGACGGCGAAACAGGCGAGCGGGCCGTGGACCTAGCCGAGACCTTCAGCTACCTCATCGGCCTGAACGTGCAGACGCGGCGGACGCTTGACGATCGTGGCCGCAGGTATCTTCTTTGCCGCGGCGTCACGCGCGAAGGCCGGAAGACCGTGGTCATCTGGCGCGAGAATGAGGGATGGAAAGAAGCAGACTACAAGCGCGACCGCGACTTTGTGGCCGATCAAAAGCTTGCGGACGGCGCGGACGAGGTGTACGTAAACGGCGATTCGCTCATCCCCGGCAGCCGGGCGCTGGAGCAGGTCTTCAAGACGAAGATGTTTGCGCCTATCGAGGGCTAGGTTATGCCTGACGGCATCCAGCAATATTCCAAGCTCGAACACCGCCTCGTGCTTCTGGCATGGCTGAACAGCCTGCTGGGCTGGGAGCACAACCGCGCTCTGCTGGAGGATACCAAAAAAGCCGCTGAAGGTTTTGACGCCTCGGGCAGGAGCTTCCTGCACCTGTACCTGCGCGGACGCGGGGAAAAGGTCAGGCTTTCGCAGGATGACCTCGAACGCTACGACGAGAACATCCGGCGTCATCTCGGGGCGATCAACCGCCACAGGAGCGAGCCGATCACCCTGCGCTACTTTCAGTATCTGGCAGCGCTGTACACCGAGATCGTTTTGGACCGGTATTTCAACCGCCCCAGCCAACTGCTCAAAGACCTGAACGCCTTTGTGCGCGAGCGCAATGCAGGAAAGCTTCCGTTCGAACCGCCTGATGAGCCGTTTGCCGAAGAGGACCTCACAAAGCTCGCCTATTGGATGGCGACCGGAAGCGGCAAGACGCTCCTTCTGCATCTGAACTATCACCAGTTCCTGCGCTACAACAAGGACCAGCTCGACAATATCCTGCTGATCACGCCGAACGAGGGCCTGAGCGAGCAGCATCTTTTCGAACTCGAAGTCTCGGGCATCCCGTGCCGGCGCTTTGACCTGAACCACAGCAGTCTGCTCGGCCACGGCGGAAACGTTGTGCAGGTCATAGAGATCACCAAATTGGTGGAAGAGAAGCGCGGCGGCGGAGTAAGCGTGCCGGTCGAGGCTTTCGAGGGCAGAAACCTCATCTTCGTCGACGAGGGACACAAAGGCTCTGGCGGCGAAGTGTGGCGCGGGTACCGCGATGCGCTGGGCCGGACGGGCTTTACCTTCGAGTACAGCGCAACCTTCGGCCAGGCGCTCTCCGCTGCAAAGAACGATCCGCTTACTTTTGAATACGGCAAGGCGATTGTCTTTGACTACTCCTACCGCTACTTCTACGGCGACGGCTACGGCAAGGACTTCCGCATCCTGAACCTGCGCGGCGACACGGACGATTCAAAGACCGAGCTGCTGCTTCTGGGCAACCTGCTTTCGTTCTACGAGCAACAGCTTCTCTTTGAGCGCCAGGCGGAGGCCCTTCGGCCATACAACCTCGAAAAACCGCTCTGGGTCTTCGTGGGCAGCACAGTCAATGCGGTCTACAGCGAGCACAAGCAGAAGCGGAGCGACGTACTGACCGTGGCGCGCTTTCTTCATCACGTTCTGGATAATAGACGCGGCCAGGTCATCAAAGGCATTGAGAAGATCCTTGCAGAAAAAAGCGGGCTAATCACAGAGCACGGCATGGACCTCTTTGCAGGCCGCTTCCCTGTCCTGCGCGAGCGCGGCAGAAGTGCTGATGCAATCTATGCCGATATTCTGAAGCGCATCTTTCACGCGCCTGCGGGCGGCGGCCTGCACCTGTGCGATATCCGAGGTTCTTCCGGAGAGCTGGGGCTTAAGGCAAGCGGCGCGGACGACTACTTCGGCCTGATCTATATCGGTGACACCTCCGAATTCAAGAAACTGGTCGAAAGCGACAATGCCGGCATCACGATCGAAGAAGACGCGCTCTCGGGTTCGCTCTTTAGCGGCATCAACCGGCAGGAGAGCGGTCTGAATGTCCTGATCGGCGCAAAGAAGTTCATGGAGGGCTGGAATTCATGGCGCGTCTCGAACATGGGCCTGCTCAATATCGGCAGGCAGGAGGGCTCGCAGATTATCCAGCTCTTCGGCAGGGGCGTGCGGCTTCGCGGGAAAAATCACTCTCTGAAGCGAAGCAGCGGGATGACGGGCAGCCACCCCGCGCATATCAAACTGATCGAGACACTCAACATTTTTGCTGTGCGGGCCAATTATATGGCGCAGTTCCGCGATTATCTTGAACGGGAGGGCGTGGAGACAGAGCCGGTCGTCGAGCTTCCGCTCTTTGTCTGGGCGAACGAAAAGTTCCTTGAGCGCGGCCTGGTGGTGCCGAGGCCCGAGGAAGGCCGTGACTTTGCTGCCGAGACCGCGCTCGTGCTTGTTGCAGATGAAAATATCAAACCGCGGGCGGATTTATCCGCAAGGGTGCAGGCCATGGAGAGCAGCGTGCAGGGGCTTCATACAGCGGATGTCCACGCTGGTAGCACAAGCCCCATCCCGTCTGAGAATCTTTCGCTTGTGGACTGGGAGAAGGTGTACATGGATTTGCTTTCGTACAAGGAGCGTAAAGGCTGGGGGAATCTGGTGATCCGTCCGGAGACACCGAAGACCATCTTCGAAAGTGTTTACTATGCCTTGACCGCGGATGAAGCGGTGTATTGTCCAAAGTCATTTGAAGACCGAAGCCTGCTTCAGGAGGCTGTCTCCGCTGTTCTGCGAAAATACATGGATATGTTCTATCGCAACCGCCATGAGCAGTGGGACAGCCGGAATCTGGTCTATCGCACGCTCGATCGTGATGATCCGAACCTAAGCTTCAAGCCGCAGAGCGTAAAGGAAAAGAAGGCAGCATACACCGTGCGCGTGCCAGGCTCACGCACGGATGTGATAAAGGCGATAGAGAAGCTCAGGAAGGACGTTAAGAAACTGACAAAAGAAGAAAATGGCGGCCTGCCGCGCATATACTTCGACCGGCATCTGTACTTGCCGCTGCTTCTCAAAAAGGACAACGGCCTGAGCGCAGAGCCGCCTGTATTGGAGCCGAGCGAGGCGCAGTTTGTGCGCGATCTGAAATCCTACTGGGAAACGGAGAAGGATAAATCCCTTAGTGGCAGGGAGGTCTTCCTTCTTCGCAACCTGAGCCGCGGCAAGGGCGTGGGCTTTTTTACAGAGAGCGGCTTCTATCCTGACTTCATCCTCTGGATCGTGGAAGGGAAGAAACAGCGCATCGTCTTTATCGAGCCGCACGGCATGCTGCACGCCAAGGCATACATCCACGACGACAAGGCGCAGCTGCACGAGCGGCTGCCTGATCTGGCTGCCGATATCGGGAAACGGAGCAAATGGCAGAACATTGTCCTTGACTCATTCATCGTGTCGAAAACGTCCTTTGAAGATCTGCACAAGCGCTACGACGACGGTACGTGGGACCGGAAGAAATTTGCGGAGAAACATATCCTGTTCCAGGAGCGGAGCGCAGAATATAATTATGTCCAGATGCTGTTTCAATAAATACCGGCAGGTTCATCGACCAGAAGGTTGACGATAAGCCGTTCAAGGCGGTAAGGAAAGAAAAGTAGTCTCCTCTCTCGCTGCAAGATCTGGCGGCTCGGCCGGGGCTTGCCAAAAGCGTAACGGATGATCTGCAAGGCGAAGGACAAGCTGGGAGGAGCTAAGGATGACCTCATCCTAATGATTTCCGCTTATAATCTGCATTTGATTTCGGATTTTGAAACTCTCGGCTACTGTGAGCAAGTCAATGGCGGACAGCAGTTTCACGAAAACGAGCGCTTCATCCCGTACTCTGCACAAAAAAGATTGGACAGAAGCGTCAAATAGATTTTTCTGCTCCTTCCTGAAGTGGACGATCCAGACTCGCTAATGATCGCGCTCAGTTGCTAATAGCATTCTACAGGACGTCCTCTTCTCATGTTGCCTGTTGCTATGCTATGATGTTGCCATGGAGGGACTAAACAAGCTGGAAATCAGGGTTCAACATGGCATCTAGAACTGTTACATGTGGCGGTTGCGGCCTTTCGGTGAATGATGACACAGAGAAAGAAAATAGAGTGCCATGCCCTACTTGTGGCTCTAAAGTGAGAAACGTTCACATTACGTTCACTGAGTCTGTAACTTCTTATGACTCGCGAAGGGCAAAGCAGAAGGACCTATCGAAGAAGAGCAAGGATAAGCTCCGCGTTGATTCTCTTTCAGGCTATGAGCACTGCCACAGGCTAAATAAGATTGTCGAGAAGCAAAAAGTCATTGACAAGAACAATAACCTTTACCATGAAAAAATAACCGATCCACAGACCAAGGAAGTCATTCATCAATGCAACGAAAAGTTATCCGATCATCGGGGCCATGGTCAAGCGAAACATAAGAAGAAACCCTAACGAGTCGTGTAACGCTCGTGATTGAATTCCAAAATGTGGAATCACAGACATATGTCAATCGACGACATATAAAGCAAAAAACGAACGTGAATGAGTCTGAGGGAATATGTCTTTTTGGGATCGCATAGGATTTACAAAAAAGGAGAAAAGAGTTACTCTGACACCCGAGGAGGTCGGCAATCTATTATTTTCCTGTGCATGTAAGTCGATGTCTGGGCGCAAAGGGTCAGGTCTTGAAAGGTCAGTATCAGCTTCCCTGTTCTTTATTTCTGACCGCCTTGCTGACGGAGAATCGCTGAGGGTCAGGTCTAGTTTCTTGCCATACCTCTATAATACTTGCGGACGGTCGTATTGCACGTTTCATGCGGAAAGCAAGGGTTCTGACGAAAAGTCACCGGTGTGGGTTTCAGGTGCTCTTCGCCCGTAGCTTGCTGTTTTGTATATCCATAAGATATACTATTCTTATAAGTGACCATAAATAGGAGGTGTGCTTATGATTGTTAAGGCGGCTCAATGGGGTAATAGTATCGGCGTGAGGATACCCCAGGCCTTGGCCAAGAAGTCTGGGATCACTGTTGACTCTGCAATTGAGATTGACGAAGCTGATGAAGGGATTATTATTAAGCCTTTAGGGAAGAAGGAGTATTCCTTAAAGGAGCTAGTGAAAGGGATTACCGCTCAGAACCGGCATCATGAGATTGACTTCGGACACCCGGTTGGAAGGGAGCTTCTTTGATGAGAGCAATTCCCCATCGCGGGGATGTCCTCCTTTTGAGTTTTGATCCTACACTGGGACATGAACAGGCGGGATTTAGGCCGGCAGTCGTTCTATCGCCGGAATTCTACAATAAGGCTTCCGGCCTCTGCCTCGTCTGCCCTATCACTACGAGCATCAAAGGGTACCCTTTCGAGGTGAATCTTGAGGGTGCCAAGAAGACTTCGGGGGTTGCCCTCGCCGATCAAGTGCGCTCTATCGACTGGCAGACTCGAAAAATAAAGATCGTTGACCACATTTCGCCGACATCTGTCGCAACAATTCTCGCCAAGTTCAAGCCGCTTCTGTTCTGAATCTGTCCCTGGCCAAGACAGGGGCTGATCCGCCGCGCCTTGCGAGAGGAAATATGTCTCCGACCAGAAATCGAGAGTCCTGCAACGAATCCTCTGGTCAGGGTTATCAGGTGCAACCGTGCTCTGACCTTGCTGTTGCACAGCAGGAGGGGTGAGCAGCAGTTATGATACCTTGAAACTTTTCGGCCGCTTTATGATTCCCATTTTCACTTTTGGCGAGCTTATAATTCCAAATCGTTCACAATTCAGCAACGATAAGGGGCAGTCTTGCATGTTCCTTGCTTATTTTACGGTTCCAGAGAGGGCGAAGTTATGGGATCAGCGCCATCAGCTGCACCGGTACCGGTTAGACCGGCATTTCAGCAACGGGAGACGCTTGACCTGCCCTGCCTCGTCTTCGATACCTGAACGTGATAGAATAATCATGGTAAGCTTAGGAGCTTCCTGTAACAAAGAAACATAGCCTATAGGAGGATATGTGACAGTGAAACTTTCAGAGGTAATAAAAGCCGGGGGGAGAGGAGTCATTGCCACTTCAGATTCAAAGGGTGTTGTGAATACAGCCATTTATGCCCAGCCACACATAATAGACAATGAGACTCTCGCCTGGGGTATGACAGAAGGTCGTTCGTTTCATAATATCAGCGAAAACCCTTATGCCGCCTATCTCTATATGAATCCGGGTGCGGGGTTCTCGGGTGTCAGAATAGGTCTCAAACGTAAGGAGATCGAAAAGACCGGCGACATGCTGGATCTCGTCAGAAAGAATACAGCTGAAAAAGTCAGTCCGGAGGCGGCATCTGCAGTCAAATATGTTGTCTATTTCACCGTGACGGAAGTGCGGCCGTTAATCTGATATGAAAGACCTCAACCTCAGTCCCCGGGACAGAGTCCTCGTCCTCGGCGCCACAGGATTTGTCGGCGGCAGGCTCATTCCTGAGTTGCTGAAAAGAAAGATCCAGTTAAGGCTCCTCGTGAGGGATCAGGAAAAGGTCTCCCATCTTGTCCGTGCCAATCCGGGGATTGAAGTTGTTCAGGGTGATCTCTTGACAAAGAAGGGACTACGTGAGGCCCTTGGCGGAATCCATTCTGCCTATTACCTTGTCCATTCCATGGGCGGGAAGAGTGTCTTCAGCAACAGAGAATACGCAGAGAAAGATAAGGAGGCTGCAAGAAATTTTATCTCTGCCGCGAATAGTGAGGGGTTGCAGAGGATCATCTATCTCGGCGCACTCGGCGAGGAGGGATATGGACTATCCGAACACCTGAGCAGCCGTGCTGAGGTTGCCTCGATACTGTCCTCCGGTAGTCCGTTGATTACGGTCCTGCGAGCTGCGATCATCATCGGCGCGGGAGGGGCCTCATTCGAGATGCTCAGGTATCTTGTCGAACGTCTGCCTGTCATGGTCTGTCCCCGATGGATCGATACCCGAATCCAGCCGATCGCCCTGAAGGATGTCTTGTGCTATCTCACCGGATGCCTGCTGAACGCCGAGACAGCGGGAGGGACCTTCGACATTGGGGGCCCCGAGATACTCACCTACGGGGAGATGATGCAGCAGTATGCAGAAGCACGCGGCCTTTCGAAAAGGATCATCTTCCGGGTGCCTTTTCTGACAACCCTCCTCTCTGCGTATTGGGTGGACCTCGTGACTCCCGTGCCCTCAGGCATAGCCCACCCCCTCATTGAAGGATTGAAGAATGAGGTGATTTGCAGGGACAAGCGCATCGAAGAGTTTATTCCGATAAGAAAGACTCCTTTTCAGGAAGCTGTGAGAACAGCCTTTTCGGAAGAAAAAGACGGGCCTGGGATAACAGGGTTCTGATCCGAAAAAGCCAGGCATCGAACAGGATCATATCAGTTCTCTCAGAAAATCCCCCGAAGAACCGGTACCAGGCGCAGAGGCGAGCCAGGCTTATGCAGGCGTTGATTACTGTCGGAAGATCTTCACGTAGGCATCGACGTCGAACTTGCTCCTGCATCCATAATAGCTCATATACCGGATCTTCCCGAAGATCTTCCGCTCACCCCATGCCCTGTCATGGACTCCTCCGATACTCCACGCGATTCCTGTATAACCATTGGGGTCTCTTCCGTCAAGTTCGTACCGGTCATTGAGATAGATCGCGGTTTCCAGCGCCTCTTCAGGAAATTCCGTCCATTCGAGTATCTTTTTTGCCCAGTACATCCTCATATAGCCGTGCATCTTGCCTGTCCGGACCATTTCGGTCTGCGCAGTATTCCAGAGGGGGTCATGCGTCCCCGCCTCCTCAAATTCGTCCCGTGTATAGCTATAGCTTCTCCTGTCGCTCCTGTGTCGTTCAAGGGTCTCCCTCGCCCACGCCGGAAACCCTTCACAGCTGTCATAATTCCGGTTGTAAAAACAGAAGTTGTCGGAGAGTTCCCGGCGGACAATGAGCTCTTCCAGAAAAACCTCCTTGCTCTGTTTATCGCACCCGCTTTCCAGGACTTCAAGGGCGACCCGCTGGGGAGAGATCTGTCCGAAGTGGAGATAAGGTGACAGAAGGGATTGGCCCTTTCGCAGCGGGTCGTTCCTTTGCGCACCGTAGTTCGATAGCCTCTTCTCTATAAAATCCTTCAAAGCCTTCTGCCCCCTCCGTTCACCGGGTTTTATCCCCTGGACCTCTGTGACCGAACGATCAATCTCAAGGGTCTCGAGAGCTTTCGCCCACGAGACTTTCTGAATACCGCCAACGGGGAGAAAAGGATGTTTTCTCAGAGGCGGGAAGTCGTCAAGAAATTCTCTCAATGCCCTGTGCATTTTCGGCCTGAAGGTATATGCGGCGTATTCCTGTTTCTGCGATGCTATCCAGCAGGGGACAACGTTATGGGTGTCAACCTCATAGAACGGCAGAGACAGGGATGATGCGACCCGGTCATGCCACTCCCTCTTTATCCTCAAGGGATCAAAGTCCGCAACAAGGGCGCCGATCTTCTGTCTTCTCACAAATTCGGGGATTGTCACGTCCGGCGGGCCGGTGAGCAGGTGAAAGGCCATGTTCTTACCAACAAGGTCCTCTGCCGTTTCCATCAATCCCTTCAGCATAAAGCCATACTGCCTCAACGTGGCGCCGAGAAAGTCAGGTGCTAAAGAGAAGACAACGTGGAGAGGCGTTTTTCGTTCGAAGGCGATCCTTTGGGCAAAGACCAAGGCCAAGTTGTCCCTCATCCGCTGGTCTCGACTCATCCAGTAGACAACGGGACCCGGCTGAGGATCACCCTGTTTCAGAACTCTCACACGTCTTTGATTCATACCACCTTCACTCTATAAGGGCGGGACTAGGGTTCTTTCAATATAGCTTCCCGTTGCACGAAACTATCTTGCCTTGCCATCGTTTCCAGCACTAGGGTATACATCCTCTATCCTTGCCATACGTGCATTATAATTATCCCAAACTGAAACTTCAAATGAATCTGCCTACCGAAGATTGGTCTTCCCCAGACCGAGTCTGCACACCGTCTCTTCTCATGTTCTTTGGAGACAGTCACTCATGACTGATCAGGAATGTGCCGTAGCCAACACGCTGGATTTCGGTGACACCCTTTCGCTATGCTACATCAATAAGGGAGAAAAAGCGCCTTCAGTTTTTGCGTCGTTTTGCCTCGTTGAGAGACAAGGACTGAGGAATTATTTTACAATTGAGTCGATGATCGATTTTAGCAGAACATTGAATCCCTCGCAGTTTCAGGCGGTCAGTTCGATCGATGGGCCTTTTCTTGTAATTGCGGGCGCAGGGTCAGGCAAGACAAGGGTCATAGAATACCGGGTCCTCAATCTCGTCCAGAACAAGATCAGTCCGAACTCAATCCTCCTTCTCACCTTTACGAGGAAAGCGGCCCGTGAAATGATTTCACGGGCATCAAAACATGATGCTCAGTGCAAGAACGTCGAGGGCGGCACCTTCCATTCCTTTGCCTACAAACTCCTGAAGAGATACGCAAAGTTCATCGGCTTCCCCGATTCCTTTGTTGTCCTTGATGAAAGCGATGCCGAAGAGGCGATCCACCGGAGCGCTGCCAGGATGGGTCTCTACGACAGAGAAAAGAGGTTCCCCAAGAAGGACACCTTGAGGGCGATCATCAGCATGTCGGTCAACAAGAACTCGTCCATCGGCGAGATCATAAAGAAGGAGTATCCTCATTTCATAGAGGACATCTCCGATATCGAGGCCCTTCGGAAGGAGTACACGGAATACAAGATCGACAAGAATTACCTGGACTACGACGACCTCCTCGTCTTCCTGAGAATCCTCCTTGAGAACGGAGATATCCGGGAGAGGCTTTCACGCAAGTATCGCTACCTCATGGTCGATGAATATCAGGACACCAATACCCTTCAGGGAGATATCGCGTATCTCCTGGCGGAAAGGAGCAGGAATATCATGGTCGTCGGCGACGACGCCCAGAGCATTTACGGGTTCAGGGGTTCATCGCACGAAAACATCATGGAATTCCCGAAGAGATTTCCCGAATGCACGATTATCAAGCTCGAAGAGAACTACCGCAGCTCGCAGTCGATCCTCGATGTGGCGAATGCCGTCCTCGAAAACATGAAGAACAAGTATTCAAAGTGTCTTATTTCGGCGAAGAAACAGACCGGACAGAGACCGCAGCTCCTCTTCTTTAAAGACGCCTATGAAGAGGCTGAATGGGTGGCCGACAGGATCAAGAGACAGCTCGACGAGGGTCTGCCGTTAAGCCATCAGTGTGTGTTGTTCCGCTCGCTCTACCTCTCAATCCCCCTTCAGTCGGAATTGAGCAAAAGGAATATCCCCTATGAGACGTATGGGGGGCTCAAGTTCTATGAGACGGCCCATGTCAAGGATATGATCTCTCATCTTAAGGTAATCGCGAACCCGAAAGATGAACTCGCCTGGAACAGAATCCTGATGCTCGTCGAAAGGATAGGTCCGAAGACAGCCGGAAGGATGACCGATGAATGTGGGGGCTTCTCTTCGTTGCAGGAGATGCTAAAGAAGGTCTTCGCGAACTATACGCAAGGCCGTCCCTTTTCCGAAGGGCTCGCGAGGCTCGTGACTGCACTCGGGGCCATGTCCGGAGAGGGGAGAGAGGTCGGGGAAATGTTTGAGGTCGGCCTGGCATATTACCTCCCTATCCTGAAAGACCGTTATGATGACTGGCATATGAGGATCAATGATCTCGAGGCCCTCAGGCAGATCGCCATGCGGTATGACTCGCTGGAGGATCTCCTGGAGGACTTCACAATAGAGCCGCCCGAACGGGGCGTCTGGAGGATCGAGCCCGAGACAAAGGAAGAGGAGAAACCCTTTGTACTTTCGACGATACATTCGGCAAAGGGGCTCGAATGGGATGCCGTATTCGTCATGGGTCTCGTGGACGGAGTGCTCCCTGTAACCTTTTCCCTGGACAATGAGGATGACGTCGAGGAGGAGCAGCGACTCTTTTATGTCGCCGTCACGAGGGCGAAGAGCAGGCTCTTTCTGACCCTCCATCACGAGGGCACGAGGGGGGGCATCACTCAGTTCAACAAGATGTCGAGATTCGTTGATGTACCGAACGTATTGTCAAAATTGGACTTCAGGGACACGGCACATCCCGATGCAAAGAGGATTCCCGGTAAAGAAACGGAAGAGGCAGCGCCTCTCCTTGACAAGAGGGCATTGCTCCAAAGGATCATGGATTTCTATAAGTAACGCCCTCCCTTTTCGAGGCTCTCATAACAGATGATTTCCGTAGGCCTGTGTTCGTGGACCGAAAAGACGCTCATCGAGAGCGGTGAGTTCTATCCCAAAGAGGCGAGGACGTCGGAGGCCCGCCTGAGATACTACGCTTCGCACTTCAGCACCGTGGAGGTCGATTCGACGTATTATGCGATTCCCGATATAAAGAATGCGTCCCTGTGGGCCGAACGAACGCCTGATGGCTTTGTCTTCCACATCAAGGCATACGGCGCCCTGACCGGCCATGGGATCGATCCAAAGACTTTACCTCCGGGAATCCGGGCGGCTATCCCGGCAGCAGACCGCGACCGGAAGCACGTTTATATAAGGGAACGGTCGCTCCTGAGGACCGTTGCCCAAAGCTTCAGGGAGGCCCTTGACCCTCTCGTAAAGAAAGAGAAGCTCGGTCTCCTCCTCTTTCAGTTCCCTCCGTGGTTTCAGTTTAAGCCGTCGCGCCTCGACTATATTCTCAATTGCAGGGACCTCATGGCGGGCCTGCCTGTTGCCGTCGAATTCAGGCATGGCAGCTGGCTCCGGTCAGACAGAGCGAAGGAGGTTTTCGACTTCCTGGAAAAGAACCAAATCACTTACGTTACTGCCGATGAACCTCAATTCAGCGATCTCTCCACCATCCCTTTCGTTCCTCAGGCCACGGGTGACGTGGCATACTTCAGGTTTCACGGCAGGAACAGGGAGAACTGGATGAAAAAGGGCATCGAGACCTCCCTCAGGTTTGCATACCAGTATTCAGAAGATGAATTAAAGACCTTCGTATCTCCTATTCTCAGCGTCTCTAAGAACGCAAAGTCGACCTTCGTCATGTTTAATAACTGTCATCTCGGCTTTGCCGTGAAGAATGCCTTTGTCATGAAAGAGCTCTTGGGCGCTCCCTCTCAGTGAGTGTGGTATAATTGATCATGCTCCGAAAGACGGTTCTTTTGGTAATTCTCGTCTCTGCAATGATCCCCGTATCCCCGCTTTTTTCGAAGGAAAACCAGAAAGAGGTGATCGTCATAACCGTAAACGGCGCCATCAACCCTGTCTCTGCCGAATATATCGGAAAAAGCATTCAGAAGGCAAACAAGAAGAAGGCCGAGGCACTCGTCATTGAACTCGACACACCAGGAGGACTCGATACGTCCATGAGAAGCACGGTGAAAGATATCGTATCGAGCGAAGTCCCTGTTGTCGTCTTTGTGGCGCCGAGCGGGGCACGGGCTGCCTCTGCGGGCGTCTTCATCACCCTTGCAGCTCACATCGCTGCAATGGCGCCCGGCACAAATATCGGCGCAGCCCACCCCGTGGCCATCGGTGAAAAGATGGACAAGACCATTGCCGACAAGGCAACAAACGATGCTGCTGCGTACATAAAATCCCTCGCAGAGAAAAGGGGGAGAAATGCAACATGGGCCGAGGAGGCCGTGAGAAAGAGCATATCAGCCACCGAGACCGATGCCCTGAAAGAGCATGTCATAGACCTGGTCACGCACGATGTGAACACGCTCCTCGTTGACCTTGACGGCAGGAAGGTCCAGACCGCCTTCGGAGAGAAGGTGCTCAAAACAAAAGATGCAATCGTCACCAGAGAAGAGCTGAGTCTGAGACTGAAGATACTGAACCTCATAAGCGATCCGAATGTGGCGTATATCCTCATGCTCCTCGGTTTCTATGGCCTCTTCTTCGAGCTCACAAACCCCGGCGCCGTATTTCCCGGCGTCATGGGAGGGATCTGTCTTATTCTCGCCTTCTATGCCTTCCAGACACTGCCGGTCAATTATGCGGGTGTACTCCTCATCATCTTCGCCCTCATCCTCTTTATCCTTGAGGTGAAGATCGTCTCCCATGGGGTCCTGACGATCGGCGGGGTGATATCGATGATCATAGGGTCTCTCATGCTCTTTGAGTCAGCCGGGCCCTTTCTCCGGGTATCCCTCTATCTCATTCTTCCCGCAGTGCTCATAACCACCCTCTTCTTCTCTCTCACCTTCGGTCTTGCCCTGAAAGCTTACCGGAGAAAGCCCGTAACCGGCGTCGAGGGACTTGTCGGTACCGAAGGCCTGGCGAAGACGGAAATAACAAAGGACGGAGGAGGAATGGTCTCTGTTCATGGTGAATTATGGACCGCCTTTTCCGACGATGTTATACCCAAAAATGCTAAAGTAATAGTCGACTCTGTTTCAGAGTTGAAGATAAAGGTCAGGAAATCAGGAGGGTAATATGCCAATTATAGCGCCGTCGTTCATGGGGTTCCTCTTTCTTCTCTTCCTTGTGTTTTACTTTCTCTCCAGTGCGATCAAAATCCTCAAGGAATATGAAAGGGGAGTTGTGTTCAGACTCGGGAGGATCATACCGGTCAAAGGGCCCGGTCTCGTCATCATCTGGCCGATTATTGACAAACTCGTAAGGGTCAGCCTGAGGACGGTGACCTTCGATGTGCCTGCCCAGGATATCATTACGAAGGACAACATCACGGTCAAGGTGAACGCCGTTGTCTATTTCAGGGTTATCGACCCTATCAAAGCCATCACCGCCGTTGAAGACTTCTTCTATGCAACGTCACAGATTGCCCAGACCACGTTGAGGTCGATCCTTGGACAGAGCCAACTTGACGATCTTCTTACCAAGAGGGACGACTTGAATGCGGAGCTCCAGAAGGTCATAGACTTCCAGACCGAACCCTGGGGGATTAAGGTGTCCACCGTAGAAGTAAAGAATGTTGATCTTCCCGCAGAAATGCAGCGTGCCATTGCAAAGCAGGCTGAGGCAGAGAGGGAACGGAGGGCGAAGGTCATCCATGCCGACGGAGAATTCCAGGCTTCCCAGAAGCTCGCTGACGCTGCTCAGATCATTGCTTCACAACCGATGGCGATGCAGTTGAGGTACCTTGGGACCCTGACCGAAATTGCGACCGAGAAGAATTCGACGATCATATTCCCCGTGCCGATCGACCTGATCAAACCATTGCTCGAAAGAACCGAAAAGAAAGGGTAGCCGGGATAGTACAGGAAGAGGATCTTTCACGAAGACCGGTGGACCGCTGCGGCTCTCCTGCAAGTGCAATGAACTGTCAAAAGCCCGATGTAAGGAGTATCATACTTAGGAGGAAACGGTAATCAGGAAGAAGGGTATTACAGCAGCGGTCCTCCTGGCAGGTCCCGTTCTTGGCGCCGTGCTTGGCTTCGGACTCTCCTATCTTTTCAGACCGGTGACTGTGGCCCCGACAATAACTCAGTGGTTCGCCGACGGAATAACGTCAAAAGAATTCGGTCTGATGATTGTTTCCTGTGGAACTGCCGGAGCTGTCATCGGAGTTCTTGTCTGCTGGTACATATACAAATCTGCCTTAAGAAAAGAAGTCCAGATAGAGAACAAGGTATGGCTGAGTCTCCTGGCGCTCCTGCTTATCATAGGCCTCTCCACGGCGATTGTCAGCGCCACCGGGCTGATCCATTTCTTCACTGACAAGAAGAGGATACTCGCCTTCCTCGATTCCCTGGGGCCATGGTCCTTCATCGGTTTCATACTCCTCCAGGTCACGCAGGTGGTCGCAGCACCCATACCCGGGGAGGTCACGGGACTATTGGGAGGATTTCTCTATGGCCCCGTGCTCGGAGTTTTTCTCTCTACCATCGGGTTGACCATAGGCTCTTATATAGCCTTTGTCCTTTCACGGTTCTTCGGCAGGCCCTTTGTCGAGAAGTTTGTCGACAGGAGGACGATGAGCAAATACGATTACCTCCTCCATCACAAAGGTGCGTTCCTGGTCTTCCTCCTTTTTCTCATACCGGGGTTTCCGAAAGACTATCTCTGCTACATCCTGGGGCTCGGACATCTTACGACAATGGAATTCCTCGTGATCGGGGGAACGGGAAGGCTCTTCGGCACGATCCTCCTTACCCTCGGCGGGTCATACATACGGCACCACCAGTACGCAAGGTTCTTCGGACTTACCGGCGTTGCGATCGTTGTCGTTCTCATCGCCATGGTTTACCGGGACAGATTGGAACGGATCTTCAGGAAATGGCACATCATGAGTTACCGAAGAAAGAAGGCAAAAAGGGTCGCACGAAAACATCCGTCCTCGGTCGAATAGTATGCTCAAAGATCTCAGCCCCAAAAAGAGATTCGCCGTTATGCTCATCCTGCTCCATGTCATAGCGCTTCCGATCATGTCAGGCATTACCTACGTCTTTTTAAAACAGAAGGCCGTCAGAGAGGCCCGCGAACTGGGGGAACTCCGCCTTACAACCATGAGTGCCGTAAGGCATTATGTCGCAGAAGAACTGAGGCCGATATTTTACCGTGAATTGCCGGGGAGGTTTATCGTCCAGGGCATGTCCAGGTCTTTTATTGCAGAAGATGTCGCCCGAAGGGTGCAAAAGGAGCTACCGGGGTATGTCTACAAGGATGCATCTCTGAAACCGAAGAATCCGGCAAACGCCGCTGATTCATTTGAAAGGGAGACCATCGAAATCTTTGTTCGGGACAGCAGTCTTCAGGAATGGAGTGGGCTCAGGGCAAAACCTGAAGGGGAATACTATGTCATCGCCCGGCCCGGCGAACGCTTCAGCGCCGATTGCCTCCTATGCCACGGGGACCCGTCGAGGGCGCCGAAGGAATTACTGGAGAGATACGGCACTACAGCGGGTTTCCATATGAAGGTCGGTGAACTGGCTGATGCCGCCTTTGTCTACATACCCATTGGACTCCCGCTTGCGCATGCGCGAAAAGCAGTGGCGGTCTTCATCGCAATCTATGTGATCTTCGGAATCGTCATCCTCGCCATCATCAACAGCAGGTTCACCTCCCTTTACAACCAGATCGATGCCGACAAACAGAGGATCGAAGAGATCAACCTTGAACTCATGAATCTCAATCAGGACATGGAATCCATCATTACGGAGAGGACCATGAACCTCATAGCCCTCAGCGTTGCCGACCGCATCAGAAATCCGGCGACGGTGATAGCAGGCACGTTCAGCAGGATCATGAAAAAAGAGGCGCTCTCTGAGCCCCTCAGGGAAAAGATGAGTGATCTCATTACCGAGGCCCAGAAGCTGGACAGCATCGTCAGGGATTATGAGACGATCATGAAGAGTAAACGGGTCATGTTCCGGGGCGAAGACATGAACGAGATCATCGGGAGCGTTCTCCCGCTCATAGAGGGGGCAAGACAGGCAAAGGAGATCAACCTTTCCTTGAAGCTTTCCGAATCTCCCGCATGGTTTGTGGCGAACAGACAGCTCCTCAGGGTTGTCATTCTCCATATCCTGAAAAATGCGATAGAAGCTACCCCGCCGGGAGGCACCATAACGATCACGACGGTTGCTGATCAGGACCATGTGTCCCTCAGTGTTGCAGACTCAGGCGGGGGGATTCCCAGGGAAGACTTGCCGAAGATATTCAGCCTCTTTTACAGCACGAAGAGGCACCGGATAGGCATGGGCCTGCCCCTCGTGAAACAGATCGTTGAAGAACATAAGGGTACCATCCATGTCGAGAGCAGATTAACGGAAGGGACAACATTTCGCCTGGTTTTTCCTACGAGATGGTCAGAGCAGGCCCTGAAAGGGAATCATGAGGTCACGGCTGAGACATAATATCTCTCCGCGCAGACGCTCGAGAGTAAATCTCTACAGTAACCTTTCCGCCAGCGTCAACGGAGGACAGGCTCATCGAGCACTTCTCTCACCTTTTTCGAGAGCTTTGTCGGCGTTATGGGTTTCTTGACATATACTACACCCGGCTCTAGGATACCGTGCTCCGCCAGGATATCATCGGTATAGCCGGAAATGAAGATAACCTTTGTCTCGGGACGGCTTTCATGGACCATCTTGGCTAGGCGTTTGCCGTCCATTCCGGGCATGATGACATCGGTGAGGAGCAGGTCAATCTTATCCGACAGCGTGCCGCAAATCGCGAGGGCGTCCTCGGCACTGGATGCCTCAAGAACACGATACCCTACGGGCGAGAGGGCTTTTCTGACGAGGTTCCGAAGGGACGGTTCATCATCGACGACGAGGATCGTCTCTGACCCGTGGGAGAAACCCGTTTCCTTCTGAATCAGGACCATCCGTTCTTTCTCGTCGACGACGGGGAGAAAGATTTTGAATGTGCTTCCGCGTCCGAGTACGCTGTCGACCATGATATACCCGCTATGCTGCTTCACAATACCATAGACCGTGGCCAGGCCGAGACCCGTTCCCTTGCCCACAGGCTTTGTCGTGAAAAAGGGCTCAAAGATCTTCTTGCGGACTTCCGGAGTCATGCCGTGGCCCGTATCCTTTACCGCCAACATGACATAGGAGCCCGGCTTGAGCCCCTCGTGATAGCGTGTATATTTCTCGTCGAGGGTCACGGCCTGCGTTTCGATCGTAAGGGTACCCCCTGAGGGCATTGCGTCCCGGGCATTCACGACCAGGTTCATAACCACCTGCTGCAACTGCCCGTTATCAGCCATAACGCTTTTCAGGGGCGAGTGATTCTGCACGACGAGCCTGATATCCTCGCCGATCACCCGTGCGAGCATCTTCATCATATGCTCAATGGTCTCCTCGACATTCACAACCGTCATTTCGAGGACCTGCTTCCTGCTGAATGCCAACAACTGATGAATGAGGGCCGCCGCCCTTTCCCCTGAGTCAATGATAATCTTCACGCTGTCTCGCGCAGGGTGATTCTCATCGAGTTTATACATGGTCAATTCAGCATACCCGAGAATCGCCGAAAGAACGTTGTTAAAATCATGGGCGATGCCGCCTGTCAAACGTCCTATGGACTCCATTTTCTGAATCTGCATGAGCTGAGCCTGGAGGTTCTTGTGCTCTTCCTCAGCCCGCTTCACATCGCTCACATCCCTTCCAATGAGCACAGCGCCGGAGAATTGTCCGCTGCTGCTGAATATCGGGTCAGCCGTCAAATCAAGCCACAGTTGCTTGTCGTCGAGGTAAATCTCCCGCTCTATACGATGTTTGGCCTGTCTGAGCGCAGGGAAGATGTCAGTGCCCTTAAAGACGCCGCCCATGCCCTTTGAGTCGGCCAGAGGAGCGCCGATCACGTCAGGAAGAGACAGCCCCAGCACGTCGCCGGCGGCCCTGTTCGCCTTGAGGACCTCGAACTCGCTGTTCAGCATGATGATGACATCTTTGGTCGAGTCGAAGGTGCTCCGCCACTCCTCAGCAGCCTTCTTCAGCGCAAGCTCCATACGGGCCCTCTCCTCGATCTCGTTCCTCAGGCTGCTCACCGTTTCCCAGAGCTCTGCCGTGCGTTCGCGGACCAGGGTTTCAGCCTCCCCCTTCGCCTTTGCCAATGCAGCCTCGAGTTCCTTGTGCTTCGTGATGTCCACGGCAACGTATACGATTGCACTAGGCACATCGTTAGCCGTCGCCAACACCGACGCAGAAACACTCAGGAAAACCTTCTTTCCTTCCTTATCGAAGATGGATAATTCAAAGTCCCTTACAGACCTCTGCGCTAAAAGGGTATGGTCGCAGAGCTGGGAAGGGAGGCGTAGTACCTCCGAGAGCCTATTGTTGAGCATCTCCTCTTCTTCGAGGCCGAACATGATACATGCAGCGTTATTCACGACACGGATCCTGTCCTCGGCATCCACGACAATCAGTGCACCCTGCATGGTCTTCAGTATTTGACTGGCAGCTGTCTCTGGTGTAATATCTACAAGCTGATACCTTGTGATTACATATGTTATGATCGCAAGGAACACGGCTATGGGAAGATACCCGAAAGGATATAAGCTGATTCCGAGGGCCGCTACAAAATCAACGCATGCAAGGTAGCCCAAGGAGAATCCGAACATCAGGCCCTTCAACCTTTGCCTATTACGGTCAGTGCTTGCATCTTTGTAGGCACTCCAGAAGACAAGAAAGACTCGAATAACTACAAGCACAAAGAATAGAATAAAGGCGATGCCCAACGTGCCATACTGCATGTATCTTCCCCAAAAGAACTCTTTCTCGCCTGTAACGAGTAAACTCGTAAGGAACGTGGCAAGAATAAAGAGGAAAGATACGACATATGCCACATTCTTGAACAATCGAGTATTCTCCTCACGCTGCGCGATAGCTGTAACAAAAGAAAAATTTGTTACCGGGATCAATATGACAAAGGAGTTGGCAACTTTGAGCCAAAATAAAGACATATCCGCATAGCGACTGCAATACGCAAGCCCGACTGATATCAGCCAGCCGCTTAAGACTGATGTAAACAGGGAGAATTTGAAGCCGTGACGGGAGACATGCACTCTAAGCAACACGTATACTCCCATTCCTGTCACGGCCATGCTCACAAAAAATAAGGGGAGGGAATAGACAGAAAGCGTGTAATTTCTAATATCTAGTATTTGTTCAACCAAGCCGGTCCTCAAAATATCTTCCTTCTTCAGAGGAGAAAGTCAGCGGTGGTAACATTTCTGCTATGCTCATCCGCTCTGCCTTCAACACAGAACGTTCTCTTGTTGCATATATACTTATCGGCTCTTTCAGTCACAAACTTTACTTAGCCTTTAATGCTCTCTCCAGCCTCATACTTTGCATGATAGTTATGCACGTCAGTGTTTAGCGTAACGGCGTGTTATATAGATCTCTGCTAACAATTTTTTCTCCGTACACTGTAGGGAGCTTTTGCGGAATATACTTATCTGCTTTATCGATCGCCACCCAGGCCAAGGTGTGATTGCCATATGCAAGTTTCACTTTATGCGCTTCAGGGTCAACTCTGAAATATTCAAAATACAGATCGAGACCACACTCATAGAGTCGCCTCAACTTCATGGTGACAAAAATGCGGTCAAAAGGCATCGCCTCCCGTAGATGCCTGACCTCAGCGCGAAGACATGCAAATTGTCCGCGTGATCCCATGGTTCTGTATTGTTCAGGAGAGAGCTTGAATAGATATCTGTCTCGCACATGCCCCTGCCACCTGAAATAATTGGAGAAGTAGATATTCTGAGCAAGGTTGGAATGCTCCATGGAAGTGTCAATTACAGTTTTATCGAGTGCAGAAGACTCAGCGAGGATATCTCCTTCGTAAAAAACCGGCCCCAGGTCTGTTACTAATAGAGTTCCGCTCCCCGATAATTCCTCCATACAGTTGTTGCCCTTTCCCTTCGGTAGCATATGGTTCTCCTTGAGGAAATCCATGAAGGGCTCCGGACACTTGGCAACCTCAGCGACACCCTGACCAATGGTCTTGATCCAGGAAACCTGTTGCCTGCCAAGAGCTACCGACATCGTGGTTCCGTCTGTCCGGAGTTTGTGCCACTCGAAGTTGATGAGCAACGATGAATCACCCACGCCGAAAATGTCTTGTATCCAGGCCCGTGCCTCCAGGTCTTCATGGTTTCCGACATGTCCTGATATCTCTATCTGTGTGAAATTGGTAGCCATAAAATGGCCATCAAGAAACTCATCGGTGATGTACTTGCCGATTGGCTTTAAGGCCATTTCCCTCACCTTCCCAAGCCAGTGAGCATAATTGGCAAAGTAGATCCCCCCGCCTATTGTCGAGCTGTCAGTTAAAGCCAGGGGGAAACGATACGTAAACAGCCTCTGCCGTTGTGGACCTCCGTCGATGAGTGTCCTCCACTCAACGCCTTCCCTATATCCGTACCGCTCTCCCCTAGCCGGTTCTTGACTTCCAAGAAATGGTCGTCTTGCGACCACAACGGCCACCATTCTTTCTGAGCCTCTCAGGAGCTTGATAGGAAAAGTCAGAATGTTCAGATTCCTCCCCTTGAAGATCAGGCAATCTTCTATCTGTCCATCAACTTCTAGGTCATGTTCTTTCATGTTCGTGGCCTTCCGAAGTGCCTCCAGAGCGGACCAGATTCGGGTTCCTGACCTGTCCAGCGACGTGTCCATGCCCGCTACCGTTATTAAGAGAGGTTCCCTCGTTCGTCCGAGCAATTCTCGCCACTCCCCGTCGCTACGGTGCGATAGCACTTCAACGTCGCATCCCTGTTCCCCAGAACCCACAACACAGAGGAAAAGTCTGTCATCGTGGCTGAAGGAAACGCCGACAGCCTCGGTTTCCCTGACAGAGGGACCGCCTCCCTCGTTCCATAATAGGCTCATTTCACGAGGAAGACTTTCGCCAATGTCGTTGAGCTTCCTATATGCTTTTTCGAAGAGTTCTCTTTCGACAGCCCTTCGCTCTTCTCTCGCCATATTGTGAATGTGAGAATGATGTCTGACGGAAATCACGGGGGCCACCGCGTCATACTGTTGACACAAATACCGGACTCTGCTGGTTATGCGCGCCTCGTCCCACTCATCCGGCGCTTTAAGGTCATCTACTCGCGGAGCGTTCGCCACGGTCTCGACTACCTTCATCCTATATCCCTCCAACTTCTCGACAACGGTGCCCCCGCCATCGATCGCAACAACCTCTGCATCGACAGTATCGTCATGTCTAGATAACACCCTTGCAACAACGGTATGCCTCTCCTGGTCTGCCTTCCTGGGAAACATTTCCCATTTCTCAATATGAACGGGCAGCGCCACGATGTCAGGAAGCATGATCTGTTCAGACTGAAGCAGCGTATCTCTGAAGAAGGGATCTCCGATGGCAAACTTACCGCTTAATCTGTTCTGACCATTAACGGTCGGGGCGGTTTCAGAATCAAAAATACACTCTCTATCGTCCAAAGACCGAACCCCCGTGATCCGTTGAAAGAGGCTCCCCTGAAAGAGCATGTGCCCATAGAGATCTTCCCTCGGTACGATGTCGAGGCGAGTCTCGGGAAGCTTTCCGTCATAGCGCTCAAAGGTCTTGGGGCCGCCAAGGACAAAGACTGCTTCAAAGTGATTTTTTGAAAAACCTGTCTGGTCGACCATTATGCCCGCTTTGACACGGATGTCCTGACCACCCGGCGGCATCTCTTCAACAACGGCACGGATACGCGCCTCAACTGAGCCGTCGGCATCTACGGCAATTGGGTAGTTCAGACGTACGTCTTCAAGCCTGAGATGGTCAACAGGGCCAGTGCCCGAAACAAAAAATACCGCCTGCGCCATGGCCTCAAGTCCAAAGACCGCAGGCAACAGATACGTGCCTTTAAAGACATGGTCCTTCAGATAGGGATCTTTGTCCAGCGTGAGCACTGCTTTCGCCTCCACTTCGACTCCCCTTTCATAGGAGAGTATCTCTTCGAGAAAGCGCCAATCCTCTGGCTTAGAGACCTGCTGTCGCTGGACCGTGTGGATCCCCTCCAGTCTGCCCGCGATGACGACCTGTTTCATCCCCGGATCATGTTCCACCATCCGCAAAAAATGCTCTACGCCTTTGTCCTTGGGTATCGCATTGATCCCCATTTTTGAGAGCACGGCGACACTTCCCATCCTCTGCCCCATGCCGACCTCATCCCAGACGCTAAATGCAAGAGACATCACTTTCGTAACTTCTTTCGTGGAAGATTCATATTCCTGGAGAACCAGGTTCATGACTTCGTTGGAGAACCCATACCACCCATTGCCGGCCATTCCCGTTATACCGATGATAGATGATAACCCGACAAATAGTTTTGGCGGGTTGTCCCTGAGGACATCGCAAAGGTGAATGGCGCCGAGGAGTTTGGGGGCTACTTCGTGCGCCGCTTCAATAAGAGTGACCTGTTCCGTTCTGCGAGGTCTGTTTATCGCAGCTCCGTGGATAACGCCGGTGATTCTGCCAAGGTCCTCCTCTACGCGCTTCTTCAGATCCACGACTTTGGCCTTGTCGGCAATGTTGCATGCGTAGTAACGATGGGTAATCCCGCTTTCCTCATAGCGCTGTAATGCATGCTGTATCTCGTCGCTATTGTCAATGAGGACCGTGCTTCCGACAAGGGCCAATTTCACGCCCGTCTTCCTCGCGAAAGCGAGGGCGCACTCGGCAGTAATGCCCTTGGCCCCGCCCGTGACAAGGACCACATCCTCTCCGCTCCAGTGGATTTCCCTTTCCCGGAATGACCTCGTGTCAGCGAGCTCCAATACAGGAACTCGCCGGGTAAGATGCCTGTCGAAGGCTGCAATGCCGAGCGCCTCTCCCGAGCCGAGTTCTCCCATGATTTCCTGCAGCACCCGCAGGGAGTCTTCTGTTTTGCAAAACTCAAGGACTCGTATCCGTTCCGCGGGATTTTCGAGAGCAACGCTGCAGAGAAACGCGGTGCTCCCTTTGGATGCGATGGAACCATGCAGGTCATAGCCATGGAAGTCACCAGAGCCGAACTGCACAACGGCATACGTCGGCTTCGGTCTTTTCTCCTTCAGAGAATTGATGACCGCACCGATGCAGTGGATTCTTTCTGCCATCCTCAAAACCCCGTCTCTTGTCAGCAGCCCTGTACTTTTTCCCTGGGGGAGCAGGAATATGAAGTTCAGTTCCTCACTGCGCGTCAGAGAACAGTCCTGAAGAGATTTGAAATTTATTGAAGTCCACGAGACTCCTTGCTGGGTCAAGATATGCCGCATTTCGCGGGAGATGCTGTCCGCGTCATCATCCGAGACAATGAAAAAGTGCCTGTTTTCCGCAGCCCCGAATGAGCGGACCGATGTGCGTTCTCGCGCCACATAGGCAACCTTGAATTCGCGAACCCAGTGGTCTGCCGTCCCCTCAACTGAAACACCTTCAGAGCCCGACGATATGTGCGTGCGTATGGTCTCGTATATCTCCTGCAGTGAACTGTTTGCCATGGTTGTCGGATCAACTCCGTTAGCGTCATACAGTTTCACTGCCCTCGCCACAAACTGACTGGCCTTGATCGAGTCGAGATTAAGGTCGTCAAGGAGACGCTGTTCAAGGGATATCGACTGACGAGGGAATCCTGTGATTTCCGACGCAAGGGTCAACAGGCCTTCAGGGCCGCGGTCAGTAACGGTTGAGGGCACGGAAAGCTCCCCGTGGGCACCGACAGTTGGTGCAGGTGTCGGCCTTCTACCATCGTGTGGACGGTCGGGAACTCCTCTTGATTCAAGGCCCATGCGCATGGTTTCACTGCGTATCAATTTTCGGATAAGGTCTAATTGGTCAGCGGTGAACACCTTACCTGTTTCATCCAGAACACGAGAAAGAGACCGAGCCGGCTGAATATCGATTCTGGGAGGAGAATCTGGTAGTTCTCCGTCAGGGAAGACAAGAGGTCGTTCGCATGGATTATCAATAAAAGTGCGTTCCGAGACAGGAATGAATGGTCTCACCAGTCGGCCTTCGAATAGGGGTCGCCAATGTATCTTGACCCCATGTATGAAGAGCGACGCAAGCAAGACATTCAACGCCCGGTCGTCCCCGGCGCTTGGTTCAACAGGAAGGCACGATGTCCCATCTGTTCCCCGAATCGACTTCACTAAATGAGACAGCACATGTCCCGGACCAACCTCCACGAGAATTTCACATTCCTGCGTTATCGAGTCAACCAGCGAAATAAAATCAGCCTTTTCCTTCACCTGCCGTGCAAAGTAATCGCGGAGATTGGTCTCCGGCGTTACCTCCTTGCCATCCATGCAACTGAATACCTTTATTCGCGGCCTCGTCAGGGTCTCCGGAATAGGTGCACAGCTGTATATGGTCTCTGCCGCCTTATTCATGAACCGTGAATGGAAGGCATTGGAAACAGCCAACCTTTTTGTTCCAATGCCGAATTGCGACGCCAGGTGCAGCGCCTTTTCGACAGCCGGTCCCTCGCCGGATATTACGGTCTGGACGGGACTGTTGATATTCGCCACAACCGCATATCCATCAATATCCTTCAAAAGCTTCTCGGCCTGTTCACGGCCGCAGCCAAGAGTGGCCATGATCCCCGGATTCCCGTCATGAGCAGACGTCGCCCTGCCTCTCATCGCCGCAAAGGCCAGCAATGCCTTCTCGTCAAACGCTCCGGCTGCATAGAACGCTGTCAGCTCCCCGAGACTATGGCCGCCGACAACTACAGGTCTGATCCCGAGACGTTCAAGATGTCTCATCCATAAGAGCGATGTCATACATATAGCCGGCTGGGCAATTTCGGAACGGGACAGCACGTTTTTCCATCCGTCAATTTGATCGCTGTTCAGAGCCCGATCAAGGGGGCGATAGACGGCTTCCCGTATTGGGCTATGAGCTGATTCCGAGAGCCAGGCATCCACTGCATCCGCAATAGTGCGGGCCCAGGAGTACCGCCCGATAAGCGTCCGACCCATGTTCAACCGCTGGGAACCCTGGCCGGGAAAAAGGAAGCCGACGCGGCTGCCTGCCACCGAATTCCCGATCCAGATGTCCTGCTGGGCGCTCGACATGGTCTTGCCTGTTGGAATATTGTTCCCTCTGAGCATCTCAGCCACCCGCCCCAGACAGTCCAACAGACTCTCGGGAGAACCGGCAATCACGGCAACACGGAAAGGCTCGTCAGGGGAAAGATCTCCTGCCAGATGACTCGAAAGGTCGACGAGTTCACCGGTGCTGATCCCTGTTGCGAGCTTTTGAATCTCGGCCACGCGGGCGACCATCTTCTGCTGCGATCTCGCTGAGAGAACGAAGAGCTCAGTCTCCTGATAGGACGCGAGAAGCTCCCGTTCACCGGCGGAGGGTTGAAGTTGCAAGGCAGGCTCGCCGGCAGATTCAATGGTTACGTGGCAGTTGATCCCGCCGAAACCCATGCTGGAGATTCCGGCGCGCATCACCTTATCCGAGGGGAGGATCTCGCCCTGCAAGACGGGATAGAGCCTCCGGGCCTTCTCCTGGAATACCGGGTTGGGTTCCGTGCATCCCGCAAGGGGCGGGATAACACGCCTGTTTACTGCCATGACCGCCTTTATGAAGCCGCCGATTCCCGAGGCGGCTTTGGTATGACCGATCAGGGATTTGAGCGACGTGATGCCGCAGGACCGCAGAGGTTCAGTCTCCTTGTCCCCCATGGCATAACCGATCCCCTCGAGTTCGGCTTTATCACCGGCCCTCGTGCCGGTCCCATGGCCTTCAATGAAATCAAGGTCCCGAAGGCCGTAGCCTGCCTTGCCGTAGGCGCGGCGGATCGCAAGGGCCTGGGTCTGGGCCTTCGGCGCAGTTATGCCTCCCTTGCCGTCAGAGGATATGCCCCATCCCTGGAGCACCGCATAGATATAGTTTCCATGAGCACGGGCATTTTCGAGCCTCTTCAGGATCACAAAGCCGGCTCCCTCTCCTGGAATGAAACCGCTCGCCCGCCGGTCGTATACCTGCATATCTTCCCTGGTCAGGGCATTTGTTTTTGCGAAGCCGATCAGTTCGAACGTGTCGAGGCTGATATCGACTCCTCCCACGACGGCCACATCGAGGGTGCCGGTCGATAGCGCGGCAGCGGCGGTTGTTACCGCAATAAGGGATGACGAGCATGCGCCATCAACGGTGTAGCCCCCGCCCCGGAGATCGAGGAAATTGCAGATTCTTCCGGCAATGGTATTGGACAGATTCCCTGCAAGCGTATCTTCCGTGATAGGGGCAAAGGCGGACTTGTAATACTTCTCCATCGTCTCGATGAGTCCTGCTGTGACATCCAGAGACAAACGCCTCTTTTCGGCGGCGAGTTTCAGGGCCTTCTTCACGTAAGGCCAACGCAATCTCATATACTGTGACCTGCTGTGTTCACCCGTCAATGTATTCCCGAGAATGACTCCTGTCCTATCACAAGGGACGTTCTTGCGGTCGTATCCGGCGTCTTCCAGAGCCTGGAGGGCGATTTCAAGTGCGAGCCAATGGACAATGTCCGAAGACTCGACGACTGATTTCGGGATGCCCCGCTTGACCCAGTCGAACTCAAACCCATCAATGACGGCGGCGCGATTCGCGTAGGTTTTATCAGGAGCAACGGGATCGGGATCAAAATATTCCGAGATGGGCAGACGCTGGTCCGGGAAGCGCCGGAATTCTCTCCTCCGGGCAAGGATATTCTCCCAGAACGATCTTATATTGGGAGCGCCCGGGTAGTAACAGGCCATGCCAATGACGGCTATAGCATCATGAGATGTCTCGTTCTTTATCTTATAGTAGGTTTCCTTGTAAAACTTCCTGAACTCCGGGGAAGGATCAGAAATCTCAAGCCGCATTTTGACGGTTGATCGATCGGATGTTTTTTGAAGTGAGACGATATTACACTGCAGCCTCAGGGACTCTCCCCCGGGCACATAGAGTTTCACCTCGACCGCTTCTTCCTGGGAAAAGGGGACGGGAAGTTCTTTGATGCCCTGCGACAGGATAACCTGGAGACCCTTTGCTGAAACATTGGTGACTAACGCTCTATAGGTTGCCCCCCGGAAAATGAGATCACCCTCCAGTGCGAAGGGTATCCTCTTACTGCCCCTCTTTTCCACGTCCATCCCCCTTTCTCATGAGTCAAGCCAGGAAACAAGATGTCTCTTCAAAGGCCGAACGGCGTCGCAGATATCACTTTATCGGCTCGTTCTCAAGGCCTCCGATGCCACATGATGATGTATTCCTCTCCACACGGATCAAATCCCTGGATATCGAAGATGGCGAGTGACCCGCCGAAATTGAGGCGGTTTATCGTCGGGACTTGTCCTACGAAATTGTGAGCAAACATTAATGTCTCTTGACAACGCATAATATCGCTTGCAATAGCCAAACTATAGCACCAAACCCTCAGAAACTTCAAGTTATTTGAAGCCTCAAGGAATGTCCCGGCTGATGAGAAAATGAGGAGTCTGATGAAAGGAGAGATTATCACTGCGTCAGACAGTGTCCATTCCGGGACCGATGACCTGCTCGTCACCGTCGGCAGTCTCATGACAGAAACGAAAAATGAGGTATCCGCAATTCAGCGCCGGGCAGGGATGGAGATCATCAGGAAGAACGTTCCAGCCTTGTCCGATGTCATCGTGACGCTCGGCAGAAAGGCCGAGGAAGCTCTGACCAAAAGATTACTTCGGTCTTCTATGGTCTGGAGTCAGTTGTCACCTAAACAGCGTGACAGAAAAGCCTTGAGGCCCTCAACATAAGGACCGCCGGAGAGCAAGAATCCCTCATTGTGTCCGCCGGCGATCCTGAGGAACTCCTTTGGCTCACCTGCCTGCTCAAAGAGTTTCACCCCATGATCATAGGGGACAATCTCGTCATCGGGACTATGGATGAAGAGCTTCGGTATCTTTATCCTTCCTACCTTACTGATTGACGCGTACTGATATCGCGAGATGAGCCCCACAGGCAGGTGCGGAAAGAACCTTGCTCCGAGGTCTGGGACTGACGTGAATCCCGACTCCATGATGAGCATACCTGCCTGTTTCCGCAGAGCTATCTCGGCGGCAACAGCACTTCCCAGGGAACGTCCGAAGATGACGATCTTCTCCGGTCTTACGTGAAGGCCCTTTACAAGGTAGTCCCACCCTGCCTCTGCGTCACGGTACGTCCCTTCCTCATCGGGAGATCCCTGGCTCCTCCCATATCCCCGATAGTCGAAGATAAGAACGCCAAGGCCCAGGCCATGGAATATCCGTATTGAATCGATGCGGTGAGAGATATTCCCCGCATTCCCGTGACAAAAGAGCACGAGGCCAAGTGCGGCGTCGGCAGGTATGTACCACGCTGAAATGTCGATGCCGTCTACGGTGCGCAACGTGAGCTCCTCGTAAAAAAGCCCGATGCTCAGGGGTGTCGAGACGATCTCCCTTGAAGGGAAGTAGAGCATCGAGCCCTGCCTTGCGTAGACGTAGAGGATCAAGAGCAGATAGCCGATGACGAGGCAGGCCGTAATCAGAATTGCGGTGTTCTTCACGTTTCGCGGCAAGACCTTCCTACCGTTCCCGGATATTAACCTTCCTGTTGCACAAAACTAGCTTGTTCGGGAAGGCAGGTATGGTGAGAAGCCTTGTATTGCGATACCTTTGATGGTTGCCGACTGCACGATCAATAACTTCACGAGTCGCAGATCGGGCGGCTACTGCGGAGAACTCGCAATCCTTGCAAGCCACAGGAACCATCCTTCAGATACATAGTCTTTCAACAACCCTGATATCGCCTCGTTCGCATGCTCGTTCAGTCTCTTCACGATGCCCGTCATCGGAGAGCGCAAGTCGTGGATAGTTCCGTCACTGGAGGTGAGCCTTGCAAAGGGCTCTCCTGCGACGAGGGCCTTCACATCTCTCAGGTGCTCGACATAGATGAGTTGACCGCTTGCCAAGAAATGCCTGATATCCATACCGATTTCCCATATCTCTTCCTTTATGATCGGCCTCGCCCATATCCCGTCTTTATAATAAACGGTAAGCTCATCCATCTGTGTTGCATCAACAATGTAGTTCTTGAACTCGTTAATGTAAGCCTTCTTTACTATCCATCCCCTCTTGTCAAAGACCTTCTTCACGCTGTTCAGCACAAAGTCCGGCGTAAAGGGCTTCTCGATATATTCAAAGGCCCCAAGCCTCACAGACTCCTGGGCGTCTTCCAGAGAGGGATATCCTGATATGACGACGATGTCTGCCGAGGGCTGGACGATCCTCGACTCCCTTAAGACCACAAGCCCGTTTACATCAGGGAGCCTGACATCGGTGATGACCAAGTCAAAGCTCTCATGAGAAACCTTCTTAATGGCGCTCTCACCATCTTCGACGGTAAATACGGTGTAGCCCTCCACCCCCAGTATTTTCTTGCAACTCATCCCGATAACTGGGTCGTCGTCAACAATCAGAATTCTCTGCTTCTCCATACCTTCTCCCCAGCGAGGCACTCGCCCGGCTTGTTCGGATATTATTACCCCGATTTTTCAAGAGAGACCGCATTGCCATCGAATACAGGGACCTTTAAGACAGGATTGATCTTCCACTTCATGATCTCAAAGACCCCGTTCGTTTCAAAATTCGGCACAAGAAGAACATCCTCAGGTAACAAGGGGTCTATCTGCACAGACACTCTGATGCTGCCTGCATCTGCAGAGACCTTGAGATAATCACCGTTTCTTACCGACAATCTCTCGGCCAAACCCCTGCTGATCTTCCCATAGGCTTCGGGAGAGATGCTCTTCAAGGCTGCCGAATACCTGCTCGCGTTCTCGGAATGAAAAAGAGATACATCCCGACTGACATAGACCTTGCCGTCGGTATCGGATTTCCGTAGGAGAGGACCAAGATCAGGCAATGCAATCCCTTCCATATGGGCGTCATGCCGCAATGGCTCTCCCCTGTAAGGCCAGACGTACCTGCCGCCCCTCATATCTTCATATGTAGCGCCCCTGTAAAGAAGTGAAACTCCAGCTATCTCTCCAAGGACATCTGTCACGCTCTTATAGCCCATATCAAAACCCGATATGTTGCTCATCTCGGCAATTGCCTTCCATGCCTCAACACCTTTGCCGTCGATGGCCTTTCTGGTTGTCTGTACCCTCCGTTCAAGGTTCGTGAAGGACCCCTCTTTCTCTCCCCACAATGGCGCAGGAATCACCACATCGGCCATCCGGGCCGTTTCCGTGAGAAAGGCGTCCTGGACCACGAGGAATTCGATCTTCTCAAGGGCATCCCTCACATAGCCGCTGTGAGGGAGGCTGAGCGCAACGTTTTCACCCATGGCGTAAAGGGCCTTAATCCTCCCGCCATGGGCAGCTTCCATGACTTCTGCAAAACCGAGCCCCGGGCTCGAAGGGATCTCGCTCCCGAGAGTCTCCTCGCACCTCTTTCTGAAGGTTTCTATCGCCAGCGGTCTCCCGCAGGGAAGCATGTCCGGCTGGCAACCCATATCGAGTAAACCCTGCTCATTGGGAAGTTCGGAGAGGAGATAAATCCTGCCGTTCAGCAGATAGACAAGAGCGGCAAGGAGGAGAAGGTTGATCTCTCCCCTCGTTGTCTGGACGATCTCTCTTCCTATGATGACTGAGGTGTTCGTCATACCCGACAGGGTATCGACAGCTTCTGCAAGCTCATCCTGACCCACTCCGCTCACGTCGGATGCGTCTTTGAGTCCTACAGACTGGATTTCATGAATGATCTTCTCAAAGAAAGGCCTCTCCCCGGACAAGGGTTTCTTGTCCCTCAAGGCCGAAACCAACGCTGCCAGGAGCACGGTCTCAGTAGAGGAGTTCGGGATCAAGAGGTGCCTCGAAAACCTCTTTAATCCCTCGGCATATCCTACGGTAACAACGGGCACCCCTTTCCTCGACGCAGCCCTTATCTGAAGGCCCAAAACAGGATTTACGGAAGTCGGATCGCCCCCGATGACGAAGACGCCGTCGGAATTGGGTATACCATAGATAAAGTTTGCCGTTATGCCCTGACCAAAGATCTTTTCGAAGAACCGCTGAGCAGGTCCGTATGCAAGACCTGCAGCGGAATCGAGGTTATTACTGCCGAGGACCTGCCTGAAAAACTTCTGGAATACGTAGATATCTTCATTGGTACACCTTCCCGATGCTATCCCTGCTATGGCTTCACCCCCGCTCTCTTTCTTAATCTCCTTCAGCCTCTGAGCAACATGGGTGAGGGCCTCCGACCACGAGGCCGGTCTCAGTTCCCCGTCTCTCCGTATGAGAGGGCTCTCCAGCCTCCTCGCGTCTCCAACATAGTCATATCCGAACCTTCCCCTGCCGCAGAGGAGCCCCTTGTTCAGCCCTAAACCGATTCTCGGTATAGTTCTGACGATCGAATTCTCTCTCACCTGCAAGATCATGGAGCATCCGACTCCACAGTAAGAACAGACCGTTTCGATGTCCTTTTCGATCAGCCACGATCTGTAATCATGCCTGTGCAAGCGCGACAGGATGGCGCCCACGGGACAGACGGTCAGACAGTTTCCGCAATACTCGCAGTTATATCTGCCGCCAGAAAAAGGCTCGACAAAGGACTTCGTGCCCCGGTTCGTGATCGCTATGGCAGACGCTCCCTGAACATCCTCGCACATCCTGACGCACTTTGAGCAGAGGATACAACGCTCCATGTTTCTCACGATCAGCGGGTCATCAAAGCTTTCAGGTCTCGTTCTCTTGCCTTCGGCAAACCTTCCCGTTGCCGGACCGTACTTCATGGCAAGGTCCTGGAGGTCGCATTCGCCTGCCTTATCACAGAAGGGACAATCAAGGGGATGGTTTATGAGGAGGAATTCAAGCATGGCCCTTCTTGCCGTAACAACGTCCTTCGTTTCTGTCCTGACCACCATACCGTCGGTCACAAAGAGGGTACAGGCGGTCTGGAGTCTCGGCAGATTCTCAACCTGAACGAGGCAGAGTCTGCAGCCTCCGTAGGCCTCAAGGATATCATGATGGCAGAGGGTCGGTATGGATATCCCCGCAGACCTAGCCGCCTCAAGGATCGTGACAGGTCTTTCCAGGGATATCTTTTTCTCGTTTATGGTGACCGTTATCATCCCTTACTTATCTTTCCCTCAAAATCGTTCCTGAAGCTCTCGATAAACCTCCTCACGACGATCGCGGCGCCGTCTCCAAGGGGACAGAAGGTCTTGCCGAGGATATTCTGTGAGATCTCCAAGAGGAGGTCCAGGTCTTCTCTGCGTCCTGCGCCGTCTTCTATCCTGCCGAGGATCGTCCTCATCCAGCTCACTCCTTCCCTGCAAGGCGTGCATTTACCGCAGGATTCATGCTCAAAAAATTTCGTGGCCCTCAGACAGACCTTCGCCATGTCGACGGAATCGTCAAAGACCATTACGGCGCCTGAGCCGAGCATGCTGCCGACCTTCGGCAGATTGAGGAAATCCATGGGGCAATCGATCTTGTCAGGCGTAAGCACCGGCGTCGATATCCCGCCGGGTATTACAGCCTTAAGCCTTCCCGTGCCGCCAACGCCGCAGTGCGTATAAATGATCTCTCTCAAGGTCACGCCCATGGGAAGTTCATAGACACCCGGCTTATTAACATGCCCGCTTACAGAAAAGAGTTTCACGCCAGGGCACTCGGGGTTTCCTATTTTCGAGTATGCGTCCCCTCCTCTTTCCACGATGAAGGGAATATTGGCGAGGGTCTCGACATTATTGACGACCGTCGGTTTTGAGGAGAAGCCCCTGTTGACAGGGAAAGGAGGTTTGATCCGCGGTTGGCCCCTTTTGCCTTCAAGGGATTCTATGAGGGCCGTCTCTTCTCCGCAGATATAAGCACCTGCGCCCATGTGAAGACCGAGCCTGAATACAATACCCTTTCCCATAATATCGTCGCCGAGATAGTCTCTTTCCTCTGCCTCTTTTATGGCCTTCAACAGGACATCTCTAATCTTCGGATATTCTCCTCTAAGGTAGATATATCCCTTCTCAGCGCCCAAGGCATACGCAGAGATCACCATCCCCTCTATGAGGAGATGGGCGTTGTTTTCGAGAATGACCCTGTCTTTAAAGGTGCCCGGCTCTCCTTCGTCGGCATTGCAGATCAGGTATTTCGGCTTCTGGGGATCTGCTGCTGCAAAGGACCACTTCATGCCTGCGGGGAATCCGGCGCCCCCTCTGCCCCGCAGCCCGGACTTCTTCACCTCATCAATAACATCGGCAGGCTTCATTTCAAAGGCCTTCGCAACGGCATGGTACCCGCCATCCGTAATGTATTTGTCTATGTCGGCTGCATCCGGGCCGATGGTGTTCTTCAGGAGAATCGCCATGTTAGGTGTACCCCTCCAAAATCCCTATCATGCCTTCCCCGGTTAGGTTTCCGTGGAGGTCCGTATCAACGAGCATGGCAGGGGCTTTGTCGCAGGCGCCGATACATTCCATAATGACGAGGGAGAATCGTCCGTCCGGGCTCGTTCGGTTGGGCTCGAGGCCGTATCGTTCCTTCAGGATATCGGAGAGTCCCTCTCCACCCATGATCATGCACGCAACATTCGTGCAGAGCTGGATGAGGTGTCTGCCCATGGGTTGGTGGTTGAACATTGCATAAAAGGTCGACACGCCCTTTACGGTTGCCTTCGGGATATTGAGGAGTTCTCCGACCATTTGCAAGGCACCGGGGCTCAACCATCCAACCTCTCTCTGGAGGATATAGATGGTCGGCAAGAGGCAGGAGCGAGCATCATGGTATCTGTTCCTGATTTCATTCACTTCCTGCAAGATTCTGTCGTTCACGGTCACCATGTTTTCGCCCATATCGGCTTGGTCGTCTTGCCTAAAGGTTATCATGGAATGATTTCATAATCAACTGCCCGGAGGTGACCGATATATCGGGCTTCTTTGCATACGGAGAGAGCGGAAAGGCTTCAGACCACAACCACACAACAGGGAAGAGAAACAAGCTCAATCGAACCCGTATTCCCTCCACCGCGAATCCACGAGCCTCTTGATCTCAGCGGACATAAAGAGTTCCTGAGGCCAGTCCCTCGTCATGCCTTCCTCCCTTGTCTTCCTTGTGGCGTCAATGCCCATCTTCGAGCCGTATCTCGGAAAGTTCGCAGCATGGTCAAGGTCATCGAGGGGCCCGTCGGCAATGACAACGTCCCTCTTCCAGTCCACATTATTGAGGACACGCCACGCAGTATATGAAAGGTTCTGGACATCGACGTCATCGTCGACGATGACGAGGAGCTTTGCAAACATCATCTGACCCTTGCCCCAGAGGCCGTGTATGATCTTCTTTGCATGGCCGGGATAACTCTTCTTGATGGAGATCATTGCACAGTTGTGAAATACCCCTTCCATGGGCAGATTGATGTCCCGGATCTCCGGGAAATCAAGTCGCATGAGGGGCAGGAATATCCTCTCCGTTGCCTTGCCCATGTAACAATCTTCCATGGGAGGCTTGCCGACTAAGGTCGCAGGGTAGATCATATCCTTTCTGTGAGTTATGCAGGTCGCATGGAAAACAGGGTAATAGTCAGCTGCGGAATAGAAGCCTGTGTGGTCGCCAAAGGGCCCTTCGATCCGCATCTCCCCGGGCTCCAGATAACCCTCAATGACAAGCTCGCTGTTTGCCGGAACCTCGATGTCAGAGGTGATGCATTTCACCATCTCCACCGGCTCTCTCCGAAGGAATCCGGCAAAGAGCATCTCGTCTATTGACTCGGGGAGAGGAGCGCTTGAGGAATAGACGACGGCCGGATCGCTGCCGACCGCTATGGCAGCAGGCATTCTCCTCTTCAGCGCCTTGTATTTGTCGTAATGCCGCGCGCCGTCCTTGTGAATGTGCCAATGCATACCGGTGGTGGCCTTGTCATAGATGTGGATCCGGTACATGCCGCAGTTTGGACGGCCGGTTTCAGGGTCTCTCGTAAAGACCATCGGAAAGGTGATGAACCTTCCCTCATCCCCGGGCTGTCCGTCTCCGGGCCAGCATTTGATTACCGGGAATCTGCTCAGGTCAGGGTTCTCCCGTTCCACAACCTCTTGACAGAGTGCGCCCTTCACGCTCTTTGGAAGGTACCGCGAAAATTCGAAGAGCTTCGGGAGCATCGCAAGTTTTTCGATGAGGGTCTTCGGCGGCGACTGGTTCAGGAGGTCCTCGATGCGCTCTGCCACGTCGTCGAGTTTCTCGACCTCAAGGGCGAGACTCATCCTCTCAAAGGATCCGAAGATGTTCGTAACGACAGGATAGCGCGAACCCTTGACACTCTCGAAGAAGAGGGCCTTGCCCCCATTCGGGCTCTTGCACATCCTGTCGGTGATCTCAGAAATTTCGAGAACAGGATCGACTTCTGCCTTCACTCTGTGGAGGAGCCCCCTCTTCTCGAGGACAGTAATGAATTCTCTCAGGTCCTTATAGGCCACACGAAATGATACCATGTTTGGACGGTGCACATCCACAGCAGGTGGAAGATCAGGGAACGGGACCTTCACCGGCCTACGGAATTCTTCTTCCAGGAGACTTTTCGCTTTCTCCCTCGACGGAACAATTCTGCGTCCAGACCCGCCTTCAGCTGAAAAAAAAGCTGCGGAGTGCTAAAATAGTGAGACCGAATTATCTTGAGCCTCTCTTGAAAGGGGGAAGTGTTTATGACGGTAAAAGAACTGCTGGCCACAAAGGGCAAGGATGTTGTCTCGATGGACTCGGACAATACGGTGGAGGATGCCATCAGATCGATGCATGCCAGGAAGATAAGCGCCGTACTCGTCACTGATAGCGGCAAGCCCCATGGGATATTTACCGAGAGAGACGTAGTGAGGGGATATGTGGCAACAGGCGGAAAATCCTTTAGCACCGTCCCTTTGAAAGACGTTATGACCGCTGATTTGATCGTTGCCGAACCCGATGATGAGTTGGGCAATGTCATGTCCGTAATGGTTCAGAAGAACATAAGGCATCTCCCTGTCTCGGACAAGGGAAAGATCGTCGGCATGCTTTCTATCCGCGACATCATTCAGACCCAGATCGGCAAACTCACGGCAGAGATTCATTATCTGAAGGACTATATTTCAGGAGCTTAGCCGTGTCCGAGAGAGATCGACCCCTGCCAAAACCACCGACCCAGGCCTTCGGGTGGAAGAGAGGTTCTGCGGAGAGAGAAGAACAGGCTCCCTTGATGGCCGACCGGATCGCAATGGCTATGTCCGAGGGTAAGTTGGAGGAATTCATGGAGAAGGAATTGCCTGATAATGAATATGCAAGGAGCCTCGCCATGATGATGCTGGGGATGACAGGAATGGCCTCGGGAAGGAGCTCTCCTGCCTCGGCGGCAACATCCTCTGAAAATGAAAAGGGTGAGGCTGAGAGGGCGGGTGAATCCTCTCAGAAACCGTCCGATGACCATCCGCCTGAAGACGTCATGAAGGCTGTCAGGGCCGGCGATGTGGGAGAGCTTACGGCCCTCCTTGAGCGTGAACACAGGAGAAGGACCTCCGACGCCGGGGCAAGATCTCCTGAGGAAAGGCCTGAAGAGATTTCCGGCCTTTCCCCTGTCGAAAGGGAGACCCTAAACAGTCTCATGAAAATCGCCTCCCAAAACAATCTGACGATGGACTGGGTCGTCTTGCGCGCACTCAGGCTTTATGTCGACGAATACCGGAAAACAGGGCGGCTCTGACCTAAATCCCCTTCCCGACAAGAGAACAGTCCCCTATAGCTGATCCGACTCCCCAGCCCTATAGTCTCTCTGTCCTGAGCACTCGCCGCACACGCGGACGGCCAATAACCCCGACGCTTGCCTGCGAATCGGAATACCGATGTCTTATGAATTAGTCCTGGTATAGCATTTGCTTTTCGTTAGTTTAGAGGCCTGGGGCCTCTTGACCAGGAATAAACCACAGGGAGGGACTATGGAGGAAAAAAGGACTCATAGACGATTCAATGTAAGCGCGCTGGGAGTAAACGGCACGGTCATGCTTGCCAATCATGTCGAGGTGCGGGATCTCAGCATTGGGGGCATCTCTCTCAAGGCTGACAGAAAAATGAATATCTCGAATGAGTATATGCTCAGTCTGGGAGACAGGGACAGGATCACGGCAAAAGGAGCGGTTATGTGGTGCACCTTGAGCGAACTGAAGGGCCCGGGTCCCCAGTTCATTCCTATCTATTCTGCCGGTCTGAGATTCACCGATATCGTGAAAGAGAGGATTATTGAATTTGTGAGGTCCATCGAGAACCATCTTGAAGAATCATATGGAGGAGAGACGGGCAAGAGATACGAGGTGAGGTTGAGAGGGTATGAACATAAGAGAGCGGTCCTGACGGCACAGGGAGCGTGCAGACTGAAGGCACTGAGTCCCGGCGGCATGGTTGTCGAGACCGATCATTCTCTGCAAATCGGAGAGAGATTCCTTATCGAGATCATTTCCTGGCAAGGTGATCACGTCAGCCTTACCGGCAGAATCGCCTCCTGCGTCGTGGCCAAAAATCAGTGCGATGTGGGAGTGAAGTTTATCGAGATGAGAGACGAAGCCCGGAGGAAGCTTGATCGGATAAGGGACGTGATGAATCGCCACAAAAGGATATCGTCTCCCCTCTCACCGCTGCGGGTTATCAATGAGGCGATATGACATTGCACACAGTTGTGCCATCGTCAACGGTGACATGTCACACCCTTCCAGGTCCGATGCAACGGCGAAGGGGGTCCTTCGGATACCCGGAGATTCAGGAACTTGCCGGACGACAAAGGCTAATGCTCTTTCGTAAGAAAGGAGAGGAGGCGGCCGATCATGAGACCGAATATCCCGCCCACAAAGGCGCCGAAGGCTCCAATGATGCCCAGGACAAAAACAACCCCGATGATCACAAAGAAAGAATTTTGGCCAAAGGGCCTTCCGAAGAGTGAGCCGAGGTCATGGGCGACAGCTTCCCTCCAGCCACCGCCTACAGCGCCTCCGAGGAGGAGGTCCATACTGAGGGCGACGGCGATTCCGAGTATTCCACCGACAACCGCGCCGATAGAGAACGCCCTTTTCATCAGCCTATTCCCTTCGACCCTTGCCGCTCATAAAGGAAACCAACCAACCGGTCTTCAATCGGCTATGCCGTACTTCTTCAGTTTCCGGTAAAGGGTCGCCAGATCGATGCCGAGGGTCTTTGCGGTCACTTCCTTATTTTTCTGTTGGGAGGAGTAGGTATTCGCGATGAGACTCTTCTCGAAGTCTTCGATCGATGTTTTGAGGGAGCATACGCCTTGCTGCCCGCCGACAGCGTCTCCGTTCCTCTTCAACTTTTCAGGGAGCTCATTGAGGGTGATGCTCTCTCCCTGGCATAGGACAACAGCCCTCTCGACAACGTTCTTCAGCTCCCTTACATTGCCGGGCCATGGATACTGCATGATGGCCTGCATGGCGGAGCTGCTGTAGCCACTTACCTTCTTCTTGTTTTCTTCACCGAACTTTCTCATGAAGAAGTGCGCGAAAAGAGGAATATCGTCCTTTCTCTCTCTGAGAGGAGGTATCTTCACCTCTATGACGTTCAACCGGTAATAGAGATCCTCCCGGAACTGTTTGCTCTTGACCTTCTCTTCGAGATCCTGGTTCGTTGCGGTGATCAACCTGACATCGACCTGCCGGGGACGGATATCGCCAAGGGCTATAAGTTCTGAGGATTCAAGGACCTTCAGGAGCTTTGCCTGGAGATTGACCGGCATGTCACCGATTTCATCGAGGAAGAGCGTCCCTTCGTGGGCCATGGAGATGAGACCGGGCTTGTCCGTCACGGCCCCGGTGAATGCGCCCTTCTTATAGCCGAAGAGTTCGGATTCAAGGAGCCCTTCGGGTATGGCAGAGCAGTTAATCGAGATGAAGGGCTTGTCCCTCCGCGGACTGTTACAGTGGATCAGGTCTGCGATGAGCCCTTTGCCTGTGCCGCTTTCACCAAGGATCAGGATATTGGTCTTTGTCGGGATGACCTTTTCCAGGGTCTCAAAGATCGACAACAGTGCTTCCGACTCGCCGATGAATTCCTTGCAGCCCATGCGCTGGCTCAGCTGCTGCCTGAGTGCGATGTTCTCCTCAACAAGCCGCTTCTGTTCCAGGACCCTCCTGATCGTATGTCTGATCGCCTCATTGAGGAAGGGTTTCACAATATAGTCTGCTGCCCCTTTCCTGATGGCGTCAACTGCCGATTCGATCGATGCAAAGGCCGTCATGATGAGGACTTGCGTGTCGGAACTCAATTCCTTCGCCTTCTCAAGGACGGCGAAACCGTCCACCTTCTCCATCTTGAGGTCGGTGAGGATTACGTCGAAATGTTCCTTTTGGAATTTCTCGATCGCCTCTTCCCCGCTGTAGGCAGGCACGACAAGGTATCCCTCATTTCTGAGAAGAAACTCGAGGGCCCTGCAGATGTCTTTCTCGTCGTCAACTACCAGTATCTTCGGTTTCATACCTTTCCATTCACGGGCAGGGCAATACTGAATTTCGTACCCTTGCTTACTTCGCTCTCCACGGTGAGGCTGCTGTTCAGTTTCTTGATGATACTGTAGCTCACTGCCAGCCCCAGGCCCGTTCCCTTCTCTTTCGTGGTAAAGAAGGGATCGAAGATCCTCGTGATATGTTCCCTCGGTATTCCAACCCCCGTATCTTCGAAAGAGATGATGATATTTCCATTGTCCATTGTGCTCCGGATCGTCAGGGTTCCCCCGCCGGGCATCGCGTCAACGGCATTCAGGATGAGGTTGACGAAGACCTGCGAGAGTTGCCCGCCATCGGTCGTAATCTCCGGCAGCTCAGGAGAGAGATCCCTGGCAATCGTGATTTCCTTCGCCCTCTTGTCATACTGTATGAGCGAGAGGGAGGATTCGATGAGATCATTCACATTCCAGCTCTTCAACTCCACGGCGGGCATCTTTGAAAAGCCCGAGAGCTGCTTCAGGATCTCCGCTACCCTGTTGATATGGAAATAGATGGTGCCGAGACTCTCCTTCTTGAACTCGTCATCCTCCATCTCCTTGAGTATCTGGACAAAGGAGAAGACCGACGTCAAAGGGTTTCCTATCTCATGGGCGATCCCTGCCGTCAGCCTGCCGAGTGAGGCGAGTTTCTCGGAATGCATCATCTGCTCTTCCATCTTCTTCATCTCCGTAACATCTTGTACAAGCCTGATATAGCCGTGGAGCTCACCGTCCTCGCCCTTCACCGGGGCCGTCGTTATCTGGAAATACTTGTCCTTCCTTCCAAAGAGGTTTGACATGATCTCCGTCTGCAGATCGTTCACCACATAGGAACTGATGATTGAGCAGTCTGAGCAGATCTCCTCACAGTTCGCTCCCGTGACGTCCCGACCTGCCATATCCTTCATAGCCTGGTTTATCCATTTGATCCTGCCCTCTGTGTCCATCAGGACAATGCCGCTGCCGATAGCGGTCACGATGGTGTTGAGTTTCTCCTTTTCCGAGGTGAGTTCCTCCGTCCTCTTTGCGACCTCCTTTTCGAGATTCCCCGCGTAAAGTTTCTGATGGTGCTCGATCTCCTCAGCCTTCAGCCGTTTACGGTAGAATACGATGAGCATTCCCGAAACAACCGACGTTGTCGCGAAGATAGCGATAATAAGCCACGAATACAGCTTCATGGACCTCTGTATAGACCTCGTCACCTCAGAGTAGGGGGCTGAGACTGCCACGATCCACTTCGACAGACCCACGGACAGACTCGAGTAGGCAAGGACCTTATCTTCACCCGAAGGCGCAACATAGATCCCATAGTTCTCCTGCTTGCCCTCGATAATCTTCTTTTCGACCTCAAAGGATTTGTGGCACGTAAAGCATGATCTGTCGGTCTTATAGAGGTTTCTCCCGACCATGCCGGGCTGGGTTGGATGGAACAGGAGATACCCCCTGTCATCCATCATCCAGGCGTATCCTCTCATCCCTGATTTTATTCCCTTGAAGAAACGGCTTCCTACGTCACTGACGGTGAAAGAGATGAAGACCACTCTGTCTGACCTCCCAGGCCTCTGTATCGGCGAGACAATGGTGACCATAGAGGGAGTATTCACTAACCTTACATCCTGCCATCCTGCCGCCTTTCCCTCCCGTGCTATCTCCTGATAGTACGGCTCTATCACTTCTTCATCACCCCTGAAGAAGATCACCTCCCCCCCCTTACCGAGGACCCCTATATTCGCCCTTACCATTCGCGCGTGTTTCAACTCCTGATCCACGACAGCATCAAAGGTTGCCTGTGTGACAACATCCTGTTTCGAGAGTTCATAGGCAAGCTTCGTAACTTCGTCTTTCATGGAGCCAATATAGGACTTTATATTGTCTGCAATGGAGCGCGAAAGCAGGAGCTGCTGTTTATTGAACTGTTCCGCCACCTCGAGCTGGAGGGACTGCTGAAAGAAGATATTGAGCGTCACGAGGGCTGAGACAATGATTGCAAGGACGCCGATGATGAGAATGTAACCCTTCATATGCTCCTATAATAACAGAAACCCGATGCCGGGCACATCTGCTCAGAGCGGCAGATAGGCTGCAGGATTAAGGTCAAGGCCTGCGAAATCGCGAGAAAGGTAACGGTGATAACCCGCCGCAGCGATCATGGCAGCATTGTCGGTGCAGAGACGGACTGACGGCGCGAAAATCTCAACGTTCCCCTTCTCTGCCATGGACCTGAATCTCTCCCTCAGTCCGCTGTTCGCTGCTACCCCCCCGGCGAGGGTCACCGTTCTGATCCCCGTCTGCCTGATCGCCCACTCTGTTTTCCTGACAAGCACATCCACGACGGCCTGCTGAAAGCTTGCGCAGAAGTCATTGAGCGGGACCTGTCTTCCATGTCTCATATAGTTGACAACCGCCGTCTTCAGCCCGCTGAAGCTGAAGTCGAGACTCTCGGGAAGATAGGCCCTCGGGAAATCAACTGCTCCGGGGTCTCCGTCCTGCGCAAGCTTGTCTATGACAGGCCCTCCGGGATAACCAAGGCCGAGGAGCTTTGATACCTTGTCATAGGCCTCGCCCGCGGCATCATCCCTTGTTCGACCTAGCTCACGGTATCCTCCGAAACCCTCCACCCGGTAAAGGCTGGTATGTCCCCCTGAAACAATAAGGGAGAGGAACGGAAATTGAGGCCTCCTCTCCTCCAAAAAGCAGGAGAAGACATGCCCTTCGAGGTGGTTCACGGCAACAAGAGGGATATCGCGGGAAAAGCAGAGGGCCTTTGCAAAAGAGCACCCTACAAGCAGAGAACCAATAAGACCGGGACCATGGCATACGGCAACTGCAACAATGCCGTCCAGTCCTGTCTGGGCAGATTTCAGGGCCTCATCCACCACCGGCCAAATCATCTCAATATGCCTGCGGGACGCGAGTTCAGGAACTATTCCACCATATTTCTTGTGGATAAACTCCTGGCTCGACACGATATTCGAGATTATCCGAGAACCGTCGCCGACAACAGCGGCTGAGGTATCATCGCATGACGTGTCGATGCCGAGAATCAGCATGCAGAGAGGAACGGTTCAACCTTCATAATTCATCCTATATCCTTACTTGTAGTCAAAGGTGCTGGCGCCTTTCGGAAGGGAAAAATCAAAGGCCCCGTCGTTGATCCCGGAGTTCACATGGACATCCTTAAGGGTGATATCGATCCTGTTTGAACGCTTGTCAATGATGGTCATCGCGGCTATGGGGAATTCCCCGTCAGAAGGGGTTACCTCTATGGAGACAACCGTTCCCATCTCCCTCTTCGGCTTCAGCAGGATCTTCTCGCCTTTCTTCATCACATCAAACTCTTTTTCGATGCTGCCGAAGCCGCCAAGAAGGGCTATCGGAGCCTGGCCATAAGTCTGCCGGTCGAACCTTCCCTTAAATGCCTGTTTCTCCTTCTTCTGGTAAATGATTAGCTCCTCACCGTTAATGACAACTTCCGTCTCCTTCTCGTCACCCCGGTAATGCCATCGCATCTTCGCCGGCATCTTTATCATAAAGGAGCCCTTGAAGGTATCGGTTCTTTCGAGGTCCTTGATAAGGCTCTTCTGAATGAAACTTCCTTTAACGTCCCTTATCCCCTGATAAGCATTCTGGATCCTTTCGACAGCAGGATCACCACCCCCCGAGGATGACAAGGGGAGACAGAGGACGGCAACCACCACCGAGAGCATGCCAATGCGTGTCACGATGGAGTTCATCGCATTACCGCCATGCCGTCGACTGAGGACACTACGACAACGATCTTCATGAGGAGTCTCAAAACAATCTTCTTCTTATTCATTCTCAGCTCTTCGCACTCAATTCTACCATACGGTGATCTTCATCTGTTCATAGGATGTGCCGGGCTTTTATCCATGCCTGCCTGTCACTGTCTGTAACGTTACGGCCAAATTGAAGAGCGGAGAGAAAAACTGTTATAGTTTTTTTGTGAGATTGGGTGTCTCTACGCTAACAGAAAGCAACAGCCAATGAACCATATAAACTTCGGGGCGATGTCCGATTTGCAGGCAAGAGTCCGGATTATTGGCTGAATTAGACCTTGAATGTGAAGAATGACGGAACGCGGCATGCCGCCATCGACGTAGGTTCGAATACCCTCAGACTCCTCATAGGCTCCGTCCAGGGCGATGAGGTGACCCGCATCTACACTGCCCGGTCCGTGACACGGCTGGCTGAAGACCTCAGGGAGACAGGGAGCCTCAGGAAAGAGAACAGGGAAAGGTCGATAGAGGCCCTTAAAGACTTCAGCCGCTCCATTGCTCAATACGGGGCAACTCGTGTATCAGCCGTCGGGACAAGCGCTCTGAGAGAGGCTAAGAACAGCAGAGAGTTTGTCCTGAAGGCCTATGAGGACAGCGGCATACTGATCGACATCATCTCCGGGATTCGGGAAGCTGAGCTCACCGCAAGAGGGGTGCTGGCGGGCATCCAACCGACGGCCGCTCAATCCCTTATTATCGATATTGGAGGTGGAAGCACGGAATGGATAATTCAGGAAGGGCCGTTCCGTGAGAAGGTCCTCTGCGGCACGGTTCCCCTGGGAGTAGTCAACCTTCAGGAGAGATTCATGAAAACCGACCCGCCGGCCGAGCATGAGATCTCTGCACTGACGGAGAGGATCAACGACTCTTTTCACTCAGGTGAGTGGGACATCGGCGACGCAGCACGGAGAGAGACGAAAACTGGGAATCACGCTGTTTCGCCTAGGGGGCTCATAGGCACCGGCGGCACGATTACAACCCTGGCATCTCTGGATCTCGGCGTGAGAGAATATGATTATCGTAAGATCCATCTGCACCAGATCCCTTTGGCCAGACTCCGCCAACTCATGACTCTGTTGGTCTCTCTGCCCCGTCATGAAAGGCAGAAGATCGACGGCCTTGAACCAGAAAGGGCAGACTTGATTATCCCCGGGATTCTGCTTACAATTAGACTTATGGAAATCCTGGGTTTTGACGGGATCACGGTCAGCGACTACGGTCTGCTCGAAGGGCTCCTGGTGGAGACGAAGAATGAAGAAGGTCTTTGAGAGACCCGAGAGCCTGAAAGAAGCTCGCTTCAGATACTGTCCGGGCTGCGGTCACAGCATTATTCACCGGTTGATTGCCGAGTCCATCGATAAACTCAGCCTGCGCGAAAAGACAATAGGGATAGCGCCTGTGGGCTGCGCTGTCTTTGCCTACGATTATTTCAATTTTGACATGCTCGAAGTGGCCCACGGCAGACCGCCTGCCGCTGCAACGGCCATGAAAAGGGTCCTGCCCGACAGGATAGTCTTTTCCTATCAAGGCGATGGTGACCTTGCTGCTATAGGGATGGCAGAGATCGTTCATGCCGCAGCCAGGGGAGAGAACATATCGGTCTTCTTTGTGAATAACGCAACCTACGGGATGACCGGCGGCCAGATGGCGCCGACGACCCTCATCGGCCAGAAGACAAGCACTACGCCGAAGGGAAGGGATGCTTCCCTCACGGGCTATCCGCTCCATGTTTCAGAGATGCTGGCCACGATAGAAGGGACTTCCCTCGTTGTGCGGACTTCTCTCGATACGCCCCATAGCGTTCTGAAGACAAAGGCCCTCATTGAGAAGGCCTTCAGATACCAGATGGAGGGTAAAGGCTTCAGCTTTGTCGAAATCCTCTCGCCCTGTCCCACAGACTGGGGGCTCTGCCCAAAGGATTCCCTTGAATGGCTCCGGTCCTCCATGATGTCTGTGTATAAAACAGGCGTGCTGAGGGATCGTTACGGCTCGCATGCATGAACTGAGGATTATTGCCGCAGGTTTCGGAGGCCAGGGAATTCTCTTTTTTGGAAGGCTCATCGCCTACGGAGGGATGATCGAGGGCAAGGAAGTCACGTGGTTTCCTTCCTATGGGGCGGAGATGCTCGGGGGCACTGCCAACTGCACCATTGTCATTTCAGACGAGATGATCGGCTCACCCGTCGTCAGAAACCCCGATATTTTTATAGCCATGAACGAGGCGTCATTGAGGAGATTCCAGCCTCGCATAAAGCCAGGGGGGCTCCTCATCCTGGATTCATCCCTTATTAAATCGCCTGAACTGCGGCCGGATGTCCGGGCTGTCAGCGTCCCTGCGAGCGAATTGGCGGCTTCCCTGTCTGCTTCAAGGTCTTCCGGCATTGCCGCTCCGCAGGTGAAGTCGGCAAACATGGTGATGCTCGGCGCCCTGCTCGCCTCAACAGGCGTCATGAAGCTCGAATCCGCCCTTCAGGCCCTCGAAAGATTGACGTCGCAAAGGAGAAAGAGAAGCCTTGAGGAAAACAGGTCTGCCATCATGAAAGGAATGCACTACCTTGAAGATTCGGAAGGCAAGAACATCTGACATAAAGACCGTCCACAAACTCATCAATGAGTTCGGGAAGAAGGGGGAGATGATCCCTCGGGCATTGAACGACCTGTATGAGAACATAAGGGACATCTTCGTCTGCGAAGACCATGGGGAAATCAGAGGTGTCTGCGCGCTCCATGTTCTCTGGGAAGACCTTGCGGAAATACGGTCCCTCGCGGTGAGGCTCGACTCCCAGAGCGCCGGCATCGGAAGGAAACTTGTGACGACCTGCGTCAGGGAGGCGGGGAACCTCGGGATACCAAGGGTCTTTGCCCTCACCTATCAACCGGAATTTTTCAGGAGGATCGGATTTCATGACATTGATAAGGCTAAGCTCCCCCAGAAGATATGGGGGGACTGTCTCCGCTGTCCAAAGTTTCCTGAATGTGACGAATCTGCGGTGATCATGGAGATGAAGTGAGTAGCCGATATCATTCATGCATGGCCTCATCAGCGACGGACATGCGATTCTCTCCAAGGCAGTAGCCCTTCCGCGCAATACTAACAACGCTCTATCATGAACGTGGCCTTACGGTCGGCAAGAAGCGACAGGGCTTCGATCCATGCCTGGCCGACAGTTTGCAACATTAAGGTTGAGTTAGCCCCAGAAGTTTGGACAGAAAGACTGCTACAGCATTTGACTCCTGGTATCTGTGGGATATAATGAAGAGAGAAAAAAGGACATGCCCTAGTCTGCATGATGGACAGCTCATCGCAATGTCAGGGAGGTGTGAAGATGAAGATACAATCCATGAATCCTTATACCGAAGAGGTGATAAAGGAATTTGAGCCTATGACTGCCGATGAAGTGAACAGGGAGGTCGGCAATTCCCGTCGGGCCTTTTCAGCATGGAGGGGATCGCCGGTTTCGGAGCGGGCCGCCCTGATCAGGAAGTTGGGAGAACATCTCAGGGCTGAGAAACGCAGGTACGGAGAGATCATGACCGGTGAAATGGGCAAGCCCATCAGGGAGTCGGTCTCCGAGATCGAAAAGTGTGGCTGGGTCTGCGACTATTATGCCGAGCACGGGGAACTGTTCCTCAAACCGGAAGAGATCAGGACTGAGGCAAAAAAGAGCTACGTCCTCTTCCAGCCCCTCGGAATCGTCCTCGCTATCATGCCGTGGAACTTCCCCTTCTGGCAGGCGTTCAGGTTTGGTATCCCTGCGATAACTGCCGGGAATGTTGTCGTCCTGAAGCACGCCTCGAACGTTCCGCTGTCCGCCCTTGCCATCGAAGAGGCCTTCAGAAAGACGGGCTTTCCTGAAAACGTCTTCAAGACCTTCCTTATCACTCCCGGAGATGCCCTGAGGCTTATCGAAGACGACAAGGTAGATGCTGTGTCTCTGACGGGCAGCAATAAGGCAGGCGAGGAAGTCGGGGCTCTTGCGGGCAAGAAGATCAAGAAGCTCGTGCTCGAGCTGGGTGGGTCCGACCCCTTCATCGTCCTTGACGACGCGGACATCGAAAAGGCAGGCAGGACTGCTGTGAACGCTCGGATGATCAATACCGGTCAGAGTTGCATTGCAGCAAAGCGCTTTATCGTTATGGAAGCGGTGGCTGCGGAGTTCAGAAAGGTCTTTCTTGGGCGCTTGAAGGAACTGAAGATCGGAAATCCCATGGATGAAGCCACCGACATCGGTCCCGTTGCCAGGAGGGATATCCTCGATGCCCTTACGGAGCAGCTCCGTGATGCGAAGGCGAAAGGAGCCGAAGTCTTCCAGACTGACCATTCCTTGCACAAGGGATTCTTTTTCGGACCCTGTGTTGTTCACCATGCCAAGGAAACGATGAAGGTCCTTACCGAAGAAGTCTTCGGCCCTATAGCCCCGATCATAACGGTAAAGGATGAGGACGAGGCTGTCAGGGTCGCGAATGAGACAGCATACGGTCTCGGCGCGGCTGTCTGGAGCCGCGATCTCGAACGGGCTGAACGGCTCGCGATGAGGATCGAAGCCGGAGTAGTTGTCATCAACGATATGGTGAAATCGGACCCGAGGCTGCCATTCGGAGGGGTAAAGAAGTCGGGAGTCGGCAGAGAATTGTCCCATTACGGCCTGAAGGAATTTGTAAACATCAAGACCGTCGTGGTCAGGGAGTGATCACCCATGAAGGCCTCTGATCTCTTTGTGAAACAGCTTGAAGAGGAAGGCGTTACCCATATCTTCGGCCTCCCGGGGGAGGAGAACCTCGATCTCCTCGAGTCCCTCCGCACATCATCGATCACCCTCATTCTCACCCGCCATGAGCAGGCTGCAGCCTTCATGGCCGCAACGTACGGCAGATTGACCGGAAGAGCGGGCGTCTGCTTTTCGACGCTCGGACCGGGCGCAACAAACCTTGTGACGGGCGTTGCCCATGCACAACTCATCGGCGCCCCCCTTGTATCGATCTCCGGCCAGAAGGCGATCAGGGAAAACTGGCAGGCTCGCTTTCAGCTCATTGATGTGGTAAATCTCATGAGGCCCGTCACGAAGAGCTCGTCCTCGATCCTCGATCCCGACACGATCCCGACGGTCCTGAGAAACGCCTTTAAGCTCGCGCAGGCAGAAAGGCCCGGAGCGGTGCATGTGGAACTTCCTGAAGATATCGCGGCGAGCACGACCGATGCTCCGATACAGAGAAGGGGGTACGTGCGAAGGGCCGGTCCGGATGACCGTGCGATCGTGGCTGCTGCCGAACTGATCAACAGGGCGAAGTATCCCCTCATCATTCTCTCTTCCGGGGCAAACAGGAAACTGATATCGGTCCAGCTCCGGGAGTTTGTGGGGTTGACGGGGATATACGTGGTGCATACCCAGATGGGCAAAGGTGTTCTGAGCGACAGATCTGAGCACAGCCTCTTTGCAACAGGCATGCACGCTCATGATTACGTCAATTGCGCTATCGACAGGGCAGACCTCATCATGCCCGTAGGGTACAACATCGTCGAATATCCTCCGTACATATGGAACAAGGATCTCGACAAGAAGATCATCCATATCGACTTCAGTGCAGCAGAGGTCGACAAATACTACAATCCTGACGTAGAAGTGATCGGAGATGTTTCCTGTTCCCTGAGGAGGCTCGGGGAACGGATAGAGAAGAAGGATGGGGAGATCTTCGGGAAGTTTCGGAGGTTCCTCGATGCGAAACTTTCCCAGGGCTTCACGAAGGGCTATCCTCTAACTCCCCAGGAGATCGTCTGGCATGTCCGGAACGTATTGTCTGAGGATGATATCCTCACCCTGGATAACGGGATATACAAGCTATGGTTTTCACGCCTTTACAAGACCTACAAACCGAATACCTTTCTCCTTGACAATGCCCTGGCGACCATGGGAGCCGGACTGCCAGCAGGCATAGTTGCCAAGATGCTCTATCCGGACAGAAAGGTGCTGGCAGTCGTGGGAGATGGCGGTTTTATGATGAACTCTCAGGAACTCGAAACCGCCGTACGCCTTAACATCCCGATTGTTGCCCTGATCGTCAACGATAACGGCTTCGGCTTCATCAAATGGAAGCAGGAGAGGATGGGGTTCCCGAGTTACGGGCTGGACTATTCGAATCCCGATTTTGCCCGGTATGCCGAAAGTTATGGTGCGGTGGGAATGAGGGTGAACAAGGGAGACGGTCTCTCCGAGATACTGGAACAGGCCTTCTCGAGGAAAAGGCCTGTTCTCATTGAATGCCCCATCGATTACTCGGGCAATTACGAGACCTTTTCGAGAGAGCTTGAACATCTGGTCTGCGAGATTTGAGTTTTGATTCATATGGCAGTCACTGGAACTAAATGACGAAGGGTAGCCGAACCGAGAGGGTAGACCGTCGGCATGCCTTTCATACAAACAATCAACGTTGTGAGGAGGTGTACCATGCCGGTACGGAAGGCGGAAGCACAATGGGAGGGAACGTTAAGCGATGGCAGAGGCAAGATGAAATTGGGGAGCGGTTCCTATGAAGGGGCCTATTCATTTGCATCGCGCTTCGGTGACGGCGCCGGGACAAACCCTGAGGAGCTCATCGGCGCCGCCCATGCAGGCTGTTACTCCATGGCCTTTTCGATGTTCCTCGAAAATGCGGGATTCACGCCTGACCATATCAGGACAACCGCACGGGTGCACATCGACAAGGTCCCCGACGGTTTTAAGATAACGACGATCGAACTCGATACGGAAGCAAAGGTGCGGGGCATAGACGAGAAGAGATTTCTCGAACTGGCAGAAGATACGAAAAAGGGTTGTCCCGTATCCCAGGCCCTCGCGGGTGTCGAGATCCGGCTGAAGGCCAAGCGAATCTCCTGAAGTCCTGCTGTTCTCAGCGTGACGGATTATGAGCTAACAAGGGAGGAGGTCACATGGGTTACACGAACGTTGCATTAAAGGACAAGATCGTAGAGATGTATCCTGAGATAGAAAAACATGGTATCGCTGTCAGTCTTGACTTCAGCGGAGCAAAGAATGCCTTCATCGTAACCTTCAAGAAAGGCAGCCATGAGCTTACTACGCATCTTGAAAAGAAAGACGCCGATGAATGCATGGACGGTATCAAGTGTATTTATCTTGGTGTCCAGCTTGGTCAGTTCGTAAAGAATTTCGAGCTCATCGAAAAAGAGTAAGCAGGAAGGAACCCTGCGGCACCATGTGTTACATGAGTCCGGTGACAGTTGCCTGAAGGAGACGCATGAGCGGTGACGGATAGATGCCGAGCCCTATGAGCGCCAGGGTGAGGACCACTAAAACAATCCCTCCCGTTAATGACAATCGTCCGGTACGAATCCTCCCGGTCCTCTTCTCCCTTGCCCCTGAGTACATGACAATCATCACCCTGAGATAATAGAAAAGGGCGATGCCGCTGTTGATGACGAGGGTTATGACAAGGCCCCAGAGGGCCGCATTGACACCTGCTGTTACGATAAAGAACTTCGCGATGAATCCGGCTGTCAGGGGAATCCCTGCAAGGGACAGGAGCATTGCCGTAAAGACACCGGCGATCAAGGGATGATCCGAGGCCAGCCCCCGGTAATCGTCGAGGGTGTCGGCGTCTCTCTTTTTTCCCGAGAGCACCGTGACTACGCCGAAGGCGCCGAGGGTCGTCACAAAATAGGAGACGAGGTAGTAGGCCACAGCCTCTGCTGCAAAGGGTCCTCCTGAAAGAAAGGCAACGAGCAAATACCCGAGATGGGCTATTGAAGAATAGGCGAGGATCCTCTTCAGATTGTTCTGCTGGAGGGCAAGGAGGTTCCCAACAAACATCGATGAGGCTGCGATGAGGGCAAAGATAAGGAAGAACGCGCTCGATGCATGAATATGCACGTAACGGGAATAGCGGAGGAGCAGGGCAAAGACGGCGCCTTTGGAGATCGTTGCCACAAAGGCAGTGACCGGTGCAGGTGCACCTTCATACACATCGGGTGTCCAGAGATGGAAAGGAACCACAGCCAATTTAAAGCCGATGCCTGTAAGGACCATTGCCGAGCCTGTCAGAAAAAGCAGATCCTTTGAACCCAAGACCCCTGCCTCCGAGGCGATCCTCCGAAACTCCAGGCTCCCGCACTCAGCATAGATGAGGGCCATCCCGAAAAGGAGAAAGGCTGCTGAGACCGAAGCCAGGACCAGGTACTTGACACCCGCCTCCATGCTCCTTTCGTCGTCACGGAGATAGGAGAACAGCGAATAGAGGGAGATACTCAATAGCTCGAGTCCCAGGAAGAGCGAAGCGAAATGGCTGCTTGCGACGAGGACCGCAGCGCCAAGCGTTGCAAGGACGAGGAGGAGATAGAATTCCTCATGATCTCCTTCACGCCTTTCGAGATATCCGAAGGAGAAGAGCGTCACGGCGATACTTGCTGCAATGATGAGTCCTGTGTAGAAAAGAGCGTAATCGTCAATAATAAGGAGCGGCGTCGCCCTTCGGGGCGATAACGAAGAGACCAGGAAAAGCGATGCGAAAGAGAGTCCAAGTCCTCCGAGGGTCAGGGCTGCCACGACCCAATGGTTTCTGTGAAGAGCGATGACGAGCATAACCGCGAGGGCCGTCAGGGCCATGGCAGCGAGAGGAGTCAGGACGAGGAGATCAGGAACGCTCATCGTCCATCTCCTCGCCGTTTCTCCTTTTCATGCCCCGAGGGCACTGTCCCCGTGCTCTTGTCCTTAATCTCCTTTTCCGAAAGGTTCTGCTGAAGGCCTTCGACAACAGGCGCCGCAATGGTAAGGACAGGCCGGGGATAAAGGCCCAGCCACAATATGGCCGCGATCATAACTGTCATGACCGACATCTCACGGAGCGAGAGGTCCCTTTGCTTCAATCCTTCCGGTCTCGGGCCGTGAAAGACCTGCTGTATCATCCAGAGCGCATAGACTGCGGCAAGAATAAGGCCTGCTGTTGCCAGCACTGTCATCATGATACTCACTCTGTATGAACCGAGGAGCACGAGGAACTCTCCGATGAAGTTGCCCATCCCGGGGAGACCGAGGGAAGCGAGGCCAAAGACCAGTCCCGCTCCACCCATCCGGGGCATCGTTGACCAGAGTCCGCCCATGAGCCTCATGTCGCGGCTATGCATCCGCTCCTGGAGCGCTCCTGCGAGGACAAAGAGCGCACCGGTGCTGATGCCGTGGCAGAGCATCTGCATAACCGCACCCTGAAGGGCGACCTCGTTCCAGGCAAGGACGCCGAGGAGGACAAAACCCATGTGGCTGATGCTTGTATAGGCCACGAGTCTCTTGAGATCGGTCTGGGCAAAGGCAAGGATGGCACCGTAGAGGATTCCGACAACGGCAAGGGCCATTCCGACAGGGGCGAAATCGGATACTGCACGGGGGAAAAGCGGTACGAGAAAGCGCAGGAAACCATAGGCGCCCGTCTTCAACAGGAGGCCTGCCAGGATCACGCTCCCCCCGGTAGGCGCTTCAGTGTGTGCATCGGGAAGCCAACTGTGGAAAGGCACCACCGGCAGCTTCACGGCAAAGGCAGCAAAAAACCCGAGCATGAGACAGAGAGAGACGAAGGAGTTCATCGGTGTTCCGAGGAGCTCAAAGTAGTCAAAGGTATAAACCCCCGTCGCGCGGCCGTGAATGATATAAAGTCCGAGGATAGACAGGAGCATGAGCAGTCCGCTGAGCTGAGTGAAGATAAAGAATTTCATGGACGCAGCAGAACGGTTTTCATGGCCCCAGAGGGCTATGAGAAAGTACATCGGCACAAGCATCAGTTCCCAAAAGAAATAAAAGAGGAAGAGATCAAGGGCGAGGAAGACACCGATAATCCCCGAGAGGACCCAAAGGAGGTTTCCGTGAAAAGCGCCTACCTTCTCCTTTATCTCTGTCCAGGAAGAGAGAACGGATATGATGCCGAGGGAAAGGGTGAGAACAACCATCAGAAAACTCAGACCGTCCAGCCCAAGATGAAGGCCGATCCCGAGTTCGGGGATCCAGGCAATCTTCAGTTCTGCGACCCACGGCATCTTTCCTACAAAACCATCCCCGTTGCATTCCGGCAGGAGCGTCAACACCAGCCCGAGGTCAAGGACAAGGGCGCCGAGAGAGACCAGACGCGTCAGGGAAGGATCCCTGCGGCCAAGAAGCCATGCTCCAAAACCACCGGCCAAGGGTATGATAACAAGCCAGCCAAGTATCATAGGATGACCGCCATGCCGATAACGACGATGGCGCCGAGGGTTATGCCCATCGCATACCACCTCACCTTCCCTGTCTGGGAACGGCTCAGCATTTTGTGAAAGAATACACTGTACCATGCAGCGCCTTCATAGAGGAGATCGATGCCATCATCTTTGTTGATGCGGGATATCCATAGAAAGGGCCTGACAAATATCCTCTCGTAGAGCCAGTCGAAACCCCACCCTGAATACCAAAGACGATGGACCATCTGAAAGATTGGTCTGCTCATGAGCCTCTCAGCATCGTGCGGCCGACTGAAGAAAAAGAGATAGGCCAGGAAGATACCACAGAGAGAAAAGACAGAAGCGATGATCTCAAAGAGAACCTCAGTCTTGAAATCATGGGAATAGGCTGTCGCAGGCAATGTGGTCTCCATGAAATCGGAAAAGAGCGGGAGACCTCCAAGCGCAGGAGGCAATTCAACGAGGCCTCCAGCCAAAGAGAGAAAAGCCAAGACGACTAATGAGATCTTCATGCGGGGTCCGGCAGCATCAATTGCCGGGGATTTAGCCTCGCCGAAGAAGATGAGGAAGACCATGCGGAATGTATAGAGGGAAGTGAGAAGGGCCCCCCCCACACCTGCAAGCCAGAGCAGAGGGGTGCCCTTTTCCGACGACCATGCAAGCCACAGGATCAGGTCCTTACTGTAAAAGCCGGCTGTCACAAGGGGCAGTGCCGAGAGGGAGGCAGCGCCGATGAGGAAGGTCTGGAAGGTCACAGGCAGCCTTGTTCGCAGTCCTCCCATCCTGAACATATCATGCTCCCGGCCGAGACTCAGAATGACCACTCCGGCGCCGAGGAACAGGAGGGCCTTGAAAAAGGCGTGAGTCATAAAGTGGAAGATTGCGGCTGACCATGCCCCTACTCCCAGGGCCAGAAACATATACCCGATCTGGCTTATGGTGGAATAGGCAAGGGCACGCTTGATATCATGCTGCGTAAGGGCGCTGAAACCGGCGAGAAGGAGGGTCAACGCCCCTATGACAGCCACTGCCGACTGTACGGCAGGCGCAAGGACAAAGAGCGCGTTCGTCCTGGCGATGAGATAGACACCGGCAGTGACCATGGTCGCAGCATGGATGAGTGCACTGACAGGCGTCGGTCCTGCCATGGCGTCAGGTAGCCACGTCTGGAACGGCAGCTGGGCAGATTTCCCCAGGGCCCCTGCCAGGAGGAGAGCCGCAACAGTCGCAGCGATCATCGATCCCTCAGGCCATTGCTGGGAGGAGCGCGCCATCAGCTCCTGTATCTGGAGCGTCCCGAGATTCGTAAACAGCATGAAGAGACCGACCGCCATTGCCGCATCACCGACACGGGTCACGAGAAAGGCCTTCCGTGCAGCGTATCCGTTGGCAGGATCACGGTACCAGAAGCCGATGAGGAGGTAACTGCAGAGGCCGACCCCTTCCCATCCGAGATAGAGGAGCAGGAGATTGTCGGCAAGGACGAGGATCAGCATTGAGCCGACGAAGAGATTCATGTACGCGAAAAAACGACTGTAGCCCTCTTCATCCCTCATGAACTCTGCGGAGTAGAGGTGGATGAGAAAACCTACGCCGGTAACGACGAGCATCATCACGAGGGCAAGGGCATCGAGATAGAGCGAAATCGACGCGCGAAAACCTGCAACGTCGATCCATGTCCAGAGGTTCTGAGAGAAGGCATGTCCCTTCGACGGGAGAGAGATGAAGCTGAACGCGACGAGCACTGCAGTCACGGCTGCAGTCCCTATCGAACCTGTCCCGATAAGCGTGACAACTTTTCGGGAAAGCCTGGAGCCTGAAGTCGCGAGGGCAAGGGCCCCTGCCAAGGGGAGTGCGGGAACTATCCAGAGGAGACCGAGCATTTCACCCCCTCATTTTACTTGCAGCATCGGCATCTAAGGTTCCGAGGCTGTGATAGAACCTGAGCAGAAGGGCGAGGCCCACCGAAACCTCGGCAGCAGCCACGGCGAGGATGAAGATAAACATCACCTGACCGTCAGGCTGTCCCCACCGCGAACCCGCAACGACAAAGGCCAATCCGGCGGCGTTGAGCATGACCTCAACAGACATAAGGATAAAGAGGATGTTGCGCCTGATGATCAGACCTCCGAGTCCGATGACGAAGAGAAGACCGGCAAGGATGAGTCCGTGTTCCATCGGCACCGAAACCATTTACTCTCTCCCTCCGTCTCTCTTGCGGGCACTCTTCCGGCCGAGATGGAAAGCGCCGACGATCCCGCTTAACAGCAGCATCGATGCCAGTTCAACGCCGATGAGATAGGGTCCAAAAAGGGCAGTCCCTATCTGCCCCGGTTCCAGAACGGCAATGGCGAGAGACCTTCCTCTGCTCTGTGTAAGGATCGAGACAAGTTCAGCCAGGAGAATAAGGGATAGAATAGCAGGCCCTACCCAGGTTCCAGGATGCAGCCATGCCCTTTCCTGTCTTGCCGTTTGGGGACCGATATTGAGCATCATGATCACGAAGACGAAGAGGACCATAATCGCGCCCGCATAGATGATCACCTCAAGGGCAGCCGCAAAAGGCGCGCCGAGGATGAAGAATATGAGCGCAACGGAAATCAGGGAGACGATGAGATAAAGGAGGGCATGCACAGCGTTCACCCTGGTGATGACCATGAGGGTGGAGACCGCCGCAACAGCAGCAGCACTATAAAAGAGAACGTTCATGATTATTCTCCTCTCACGGAAGCAGGTCCCTCACGTCCACAGGAGGTTCCTCATTCTCGGCCTCACCCTTATCCTTGCCGCCTATTGATAATCCCGCGACCTTATAGAAGTTATAGTCCGGATATTTTCCGGGCCCGCTTATGAGGAGGTCCTCCTTCTCATAGACGAGATTCTGCCGGTGATACTCCCCCATCTCAAAATCAGGCGTCAACTGGATGGCATATGTTGGGCATGCCTCTTCACAGAAGCCGCAGAAGATGCAGCGTGAAAAATTGATGCGGAAGAACTCGGGATAACGCCTCCCCCTTTCATCTTCCGCCGCCTGGAGAGCGATGCAGCTCACCGGACATGCAACAGCGCAGAGGTAACACGCCACGCAGCGTTCGCCTCCGTCAGGGTCCCGGGAGAGGATGATCCTGCCCCTCCATCGGGGCGGCAGATAAGGTCTCTCCTCAGGGTAAAGGACCGTCTCCCTCTTCCTGAAGGCGTGCAGGAAGACGCTCCATATGGTCTTCAACAGACTCAGCATAATGTCATTTCTCTCTCAATAAACTCGTTAATAAGCAAAAATACCATTTCCTGTCCCGACGGCCGCCCCATAGAATACCTATCCCTTAGCAAGGAGTACCCCCCCTGTCACGATAATATTCGCGAGGGACAGCGGCAGCATGACTTTCCAGCCAAAGGCCATGAGTTGATCGTATCGCGGTCTCGGCAGCGATGCCCTCAGGAGGACGAAGCCGCAGATGAAGACAAAGGTCTTGAGAAAAAACCAGACAAGCGGCGGGAACAGGGGCCCGAGCCAGCCTCCGAAAAAGAGGGTCACGATCAGGGCAGAGATGAGCGTGACGCCGAGATATTCGCCGACAAAGAACATGCCGAATTTCATCCCCGAATATTCCGAATGGAATCCGGCGACAAGTTCGCTCTCGGCCTCGGGCAGATCAAAGGGCAATCTGCGGGTCTCTGCAACGCCGGCGATCATAAAGACGACGAGACCGAAACATTGGGGGACACAGAACCAGAGATCTCTCTGGGCCTCAACAATCTGACGAAGATTAAAGGATCCTGCGAGCATCACCACCCCCACGAGCGATAACCCCATGAAGACTTCGTAACTCAGCATCTGGGCCGATGCCCTCAGACCTCCGAGGAGTGAGTACTTGCTCGCCGACGACCATCCCGCCAGGGCAGTACTGTAAACGCCGAGGGAAGACATGGCAAGAACAAAGAGGAGTCCGATGTTGAGATCCACGATTTCGATACCCGGTCCGAAGGGGATCACGGCAAAGGAGAGGAGCACGGTGACCATGATGACGGCTGGTGCAATGATGAAGACCGGTTTATCGGCAAAGGGAGGAATCCAGTCCTCCTTCGTGAAAACCTTGAGCATGTCTGCCAGCACCTGAAGAAGTCCGAAGGGACCGACGCGGTTCGGGCCATAGCGGTCCTGCCAGAGGGCAAGCAGTCTCCGTTCGAGCCAGATAAGCAAGGCGCCGAGAGACATGACAACACCGAGGACGCCAAAAACCATTATCAATGAACGGAGAGTTGCGTTCATCTCTTATCCGCTCTCTTAACCCTGCCGAGCAACGGCAGGTCAATCATGTTCAATGCGGTGAGGCCGACGGGCAAACCTCCGACCCCTCCGGTCATAGCAGGCATGAGACTGACACGAAGCCGATGGACCTTGCCGGAGAGGGACAATTCAACATCATCGCCATCATCGACACCAATCTTTGCCGCGTCACCAGGACTGAGGGCCAGATAGGGCTCCGGAGACCGTTCGTAAACACCGGGGGAATGGATACTCAATTCCTCAGACCCGAAGACATGATAAAGGGGGACTATGAGCAGACCGTCTCCGGTCGGCTTAAAGGCTTCAGGGATATCGCTGAAATAGGAGATCTCTCCTTTCTGCGCCGGTTCAATGAGCCGCCGTCCCGGATCACCTCCGAGCAAAGCTCCTCCAGCCTCCTTCTGAAATTTGGTGAGTGACTGGACAGAATTCCAGCCGGGGGCCCAGTACCTCGGTATGAGAGGAGCAGGCGGCATGCCGCTATAGCCCTCCATGGAAAAGGAGAGCGGTGAATCAGGATCATCGGGAGATGGCGGTTCATGAATGCTGAGATTCGCATCCATCGCTGTTCGTCCGCTATACCTGTGGGGCCTGCGCGGTATCTCCATGCCTGAAACGCGGAACCCCGCAGAGGGCACAGCATCCGCGAGAGGACCGAGAACCGGCAGGGCCCTCGACATGGCCGAGGTGACATCGTCGAAGGTCCTCCAGATCTCAGCCTCCAAATGTCCTGAAGAGAGCATGAGATCATGGAGCCAACGCCAGCTCTCCCGCACCTCACCGCCGGGTATGAAGACTTTATAGAAGCGCTGTCCCCGTCCTTCGTTATTGACCAAGGTGCCTTCACCCTCGGCAAAGGTGGCAGCAGGAAGGACGACATCAGCCCTCGCCGCTGTCGGGTTAGGGAGATGATCGATGACAACAATATTCTTGACGTGATCGAAAAAGGCATTCACGCTCTCAGCCTCTGCCCTGCGAAAGAGATCATTCTCAAGGACAATGACCGTTTCGACGGCCTCCTCCCGGGCGACTTTGAAGGCCTCTGCGACACTCTTTTCCGCCATGAGCGTTAGCCCCAGGCTGTTGCACTCGGGGAGAACGAAGCAGAGCTCTGCGGGCCTTCCGATCCGGCAGAGCGACCAAGCCACGTTTGCGGCTGCATGTACCATGACTTTGCTGCCGCAGCCCGTACCGGAGACAACAAGGGGACGCCGTGCATTCTTCAGTGCCTCTGCGATCTCCCTTGCAAGCGAGCGGACTCCCTCGTCGGAGAGAGAGACCAGATCAGCATGGCTGCCCAATTCCTGCGCCACGGCGAAGCCAAGGAGGGCAAGGTCATCAGGAGGAGCATGGTATGTCCTGAGCGCCACATCGTCAAGCCTCGTGCTGTGGGGCGCAGCGATAAAGAGCGGCCCCTTCTCGTCTTGTGTCGCGGTCCTGACTGCTGCATCGTTCCATTCCAGGATCCCGAGGTCTTCAAGCTTCTCCATCGGTTTATTCCGAGCCGCCTGTCTGAGCGAGAGGCCGAGGACAGGCGCCGTATTCGCAACATCCTCCCCGAGGACGAATATCGCATCAGCCTCCCTTACGTCCTTTAATGACGGTGACCGGGCAGGACCGTTTTCGAATATCGAGACTATCTCCGACACCAGCCGGAACTCTCCTTCCGATGACCCAGAATAGAAGCGCTCAGGTCCCACAAGGGAACGGAGGGCGAAATTCGCCTCAAGGGAGGCCCTCGGTGAGCCGATGCCGATCACCCCTGCGCCGAAGTGGAGGAGAGCCGACAGGTGATGAAGAGCCGCCTTTCTTGAGATAGGCTTTTGGAGACCTCCCTTACGGTCTCTCAACAGAGGCCCTCTGATGCGGTGATCGCTGTTGACAAATTCATATCCGAAGCGGCCGCGGTCGCAAAGGAAGTAGCCGTTCAGATCTCCATGGTAGCGGTTCAGGACCCGCCGCAGAAGGCCGTAGCGCTCACCAGGGATCGTATTGCACCCGAGGGAGCAATGAACGCAGACAGAGGGAGCTGTCTGGAGGTCCCATTTGCGGGTATAATGGCGTTTCAGAGTCTTATCCGTAAAAACTCCGGTCGGACAGACCTCCACAAGGTTGCCGCTGAATTCATTCTCAAGGACGCCGTCACGCTCTCTTCCGAAATAGACGTGGTTGTGGGAGCCAAAGACCTCAAGGTCCCGCCCCCCGGCATATCCACGATAGAACCTGACACAGCGATAACACTGGATGCACCGGTTCATCTCATGGTTGACGAAGGGGCCAAGATCCTGGTTGCGGTGCGTCCGTTTTTTGAACCGGAACCTGCGGTAGTCATGTCCTGTCATGACCGTCATGTCCTGGAGATGGCATTCTCCTCCCTCGTCACAGACCGGGCAGTCATGGGGGTGGTTCGTCATGAGCCATTCGAGGACAGCAGCGCGGAAGGCCTTTGCATCGGGGTCATTGATAGAGATGCGGGTCCTGTCGGAAGCGGGCGTCATACAGGACATCACGATCTTGCCGCGTCTGTCTTTCTCGTCCTTAAACTGCTTCACGGCGCACTGTCTGCACGCGCCAACGGAATGCATGGCAGGATGCCAGCAGAAATAGGGTATGTCGAACCCAAGGGAAAGGCAGGCATGGAGCAGGTTCTGTCCGTCCTTCACCATATAAGGCTTATCGTCTATGTATATCGTCGCCATCTTCATCCAATGTCTGAACAAGAGTCCTCAGAGCCGATTCACCTTTTTTCAAAATGGTCGGTTTCATTTCCATGGGCACTTCTTCTCTTTTATATGCAGCTCGAAATCTTCCCTGAAGTACTTCAGCGCACTCTGGAGCGGTTCGACGGCGCCGGGGGCAAAGGCGCAGAACGTATGCCCCGGCCCGAGCAACCCGGTATGGGATTCGAGGATCCCGATGTCTCCGGGCTCCCCCTCTCCGCTCTCGATAGCCATCAGCAACTTCTCTATCCATGGCAGGCCTTCACGGCATGGGGTGCACCACCCGCAGGACTCGCGGCTAAAGAAGCGTTCGAGATTATGGACCATCCCGACAGGACACGTCCGGTCGTCAAGCACGATCATGGTGCCTGTCCCCATTCTGCTTCCCACCTTCGGGACCGAGTCGTAATCCATCCTCACATCGAGATGCTCTTCGACGAGAAAATCCGTCGAAGCGCCGCCGGGTATGACGGCGCGGAATCGGTATCCGTCGGCCATGCCTCCGGCGTGCTCTTCGATGATCTCCCGTATTGTCGTCCCCATCGCCAGTTCCCAAGCCCCGGGTCTCCTGACCCTCCCGCTCACACCGTACATCTTTGTACCTCCCTCTTCGGTATGACTGAGTCCCTTGTACCATGCGGCGCCGTTCAGAATGATATGCGGTATATTGCAGAGGGTCTCGGCATTATTGATGATCGTGGGCCTCCCCCACAGGCCGCTCGCCTGAGGGTGAGGCGGCTTGGCGCGCGGGATAGGACGCCTGCCCTCGAGGGCATTCAGCATCGCCGTCTCCTCGCCACATATGTATCTCCCCGCACTGACGTGAAGATAGAGTTCAAGTCGAAAACCTGATTTGAGAATATCTCTGCCGAGATAGTTCCCGGCGTAAGCGTCGGCTATCGCCCTTGACAGTCGTTCAGCAGCACGACGGTATTCCCACCTCAGGAAGACGTAAGCGGTATCGACGTGGAGGGCATAGGCGCTGATGATCATACCCTCGATCAACTGGTGGGGGTTTCCTTCGATAAGTATACGGTCTTTGAAAGTGCCTGGCTCCATCTCATCGGCATTGGCGATGAGGTATCTTGGACGGAGAACATTATCGCCTGCCGGCATGAAACTCCACTTTATGCCTGTCGGGAACCCGGCGCCGCCGCGTCCCCTGAGGTTGGAATCCTTGACTGCCTGCACGATATCTCCTGGGGTCATGGTCTTCAGGGCCTTCCTCAGGCCCTCGTAGCCGCCGGCCTTCTCGTACTCCTCAAGGGTCAGGGCTTCGCCATCGGGCCGCATCATTCCTGTCAGTGGTTTCTCCATAACATCCCTTTAACGATATCTCTCAAGAATCTCATCAATCTTCTCCGGCGTGAGATTCGTGTGGAGTTCGTCATCAATCATCATGGCCGGCGCCTGATCACAGGCTCCGAGGCATGCAACCGGCAGCAAGGTGAACTGTCCGTCGGCGCTCGTCTCCCCAGGGGTAATGCCGAGACGTGATATCAGGTGTTCACGAATCCGCTCGTATCCCATGACCCAACAACTAACGCTATCACAGATCAGGATCAGATGCTTGCCGACTGGCTTCCGGAAGATGAGGCTGTAAAACGTTGCTACGCCGTCGAGCTCTTCGGGTGTCATCTCAAGGATTGCAGCGATGTCCCTTATTTCATCCGAAACCCACCCCCGGTAGCGCTGAACGATCCTCAGCGCCTCAACGCAGGCTGCATGCCTGTTGGAAAGGTGCTCTAATTCCGCAAGGATCTCTCTCCTCTCTCCGTCAGTGAGCATTATCTGTCGAGCCCGCCTCCCCGCCAACCGTGCAAAGGATCCTCCTTCCTCCTAAAGGACATCATCAGTATGCCTGCACTTTTCGTCACCCCTGCTTGTCCGGAGTCATTCTCAGGAAGGATTCCCGACGAGAGCGAATGACACCAGAGGAATGAACCAATTCGTAACAGCTTCACAGCTGGGAAAAGATTTTGAACGATGCCAGCCTTGTCTCCCGTACAGGATATCATCTCCTTTTACCTATCCACGTCAGCCAGCACAAAATCGATACTCCCCAAAATCGCCAAAAGATCAGGGACCATGAGGCCCCTGCTCATAAGGGGTATCATCTGGAGATGAGCAAAAGACGGCGTACGGATCCGGACGCGATAGGCCATCGTACTGCCGTCGCTGATGAGATAATACCCGTTGTTCCCCTTTGTGGCCTCGATGCCGGAAAATGCCTCGCCGGCAGGGATAACGGGCCCCCAGCTTACGTTCAGGAAGTGCGTGATGAGAGTCTCAATATCGTGCATAGTCCGCTCCTTGAGCGGAGGAGTCGCGAGGGGATGATCGGATTTGTACGGGCCTTCAGGCATGTTCTTCATGCACTGCTCAATAATCCGGATGCTCTGCCGCATCTCTTCGACGCGGACAACGGCCCGGTCATAGCAGTCTCCGTGTATTGCTGTCGGTATGTCGAACTCGATCTGATCATACCCCGAGTACGGCCGTTTCTTGCGGAAATCCCATGCAAGACCGCAGGCCCTGAGGCCAGGCCCCGTTACACCCCATTCGATTGCCTCCTGGAGCGAGTAGACACCGATGCCCTTTGTTCTCGCCTTCAGGATACTGTTCTGCATCACCATCCGGTCAAAGTCAACCAGGCGGCGGGGGAACTCCCTGATAAAGTCCCCTATCAGCCGGTCCCAGCCTCTCGGAAGGTCCTGGGTAACGCCGCCGATGCGAAACCAGCTCGGATGCATGCGGCCGCCGCATATCGCCTCAACGATCTCAAAGATACGTTCACGGTCGTTGAACGTATAGAATACCGGAGAGAGAGCGCCGACATCCTGGGCAAAAGTGCCGTACCAGACAAGGTGGCTCGCTATGCGGAAGAGTTCGGCCATCATGACGCGCACAATCTTCACCTTATCCGGGACCTTGATCGCCGCCAGTTTCTCGACTGCCAGGACATAGGCAAAATTATTCATTACACCACCGAGATAATCGATCCTGTCGGTGTACGGCACATAGGTATGCCAGGACTGCCGCTCTCCCATTTTTTCCGCACCGCGATGGTGATAGCCGATGTCGGGAACTGCGTCGACGATCTCTTCACCGTCAAGCTGCAGTATGATGCGGAGGAGGCCATGGGTCCCCGGATGCTGGGGGCCGAGGTTGAGGAACATGAAGTCCGTATCCTCCCTGTGGCGTTTCATTCCCCAATCGCCGGGACGGAACTGAAGGGCTTTCTGCTCTTCCTCCTCCTTCTCCTCAGGGAGACGGAAAGGCTCCATCTCCGTGGCGCGTGCAGGGTGGTCTTTCCGAAGGGGGTACCCCTCCCACGTTGGAGGCATCAGGATGCGCCTGAGATGGGGATGGCCTTCGAAGGTCACGCCAAACATATCCCACCCTTCCCTCTCATACCAGTCTGCTGAAGGCCAGATACCGGTTACCGAAGGGATAGACGGATGATCACCTTTCAGCGCAACTTTGATCCTGAGGTCATCATTCCTTTCGTAAGACAGAAGGTGATAGACGACGGTAAAGTCGCTCTCGGGCTGCCCACTCCTGTTAGCACGGACACGCTCATCAATGACAGTTAGGTCGTACAGACTTCGGTAAGGGTTTTTGACACTGTTTTTGAGATAGCGCAGAACATCGGGGGTCTTCTCTCTTTCTGACCAGAAGGTCCGTATGTCGTCACACGTTGCCTGCGGCAGGAATGACTTCTCGCCGAACTCCCTCTGCAATTCACGGATGACACTCCCGTCATCGTTCATACGCTCCTCACTGGCCGCATTCTCAGATTTCATCAGGGGAGCGCAAGGTCGTGGCCTTCTGTCTCTCTCCACGCTTTCTGTCGCGCTCGGACGGCATTTCGGGCCTCTGAGTCTCCTGAGGTCCGGTAACCCAGCTCAGGGGACGTCTCTCTCTGCCAACAGCCTCACGGAGCAGGAGGAGGCCTTCCATAAAGGCATCGGGCCTGGGTGGACAGCCCGGAACATAGACATCGACGGGGAGAAAGGTATCGACACCCTGGACAACGCTGTAGATGTCATACATGCCTCCTGAGTTCGCGCAGGACCCCATGGAGATGACCCATCTCGGCTCCATCATCTGCTCGTAGAGACGCCTGATCACCGGAGCCATCTTGATGAATACCGTGCCGGCAATGACCATGAGATCGGCTTCCCGGGGGGTCCCGCGAATCACCTCTGAACCGAAACGGGCTATGTCGTACCTTGATGTAATGCTCGTGGCCATCTCGACGTAACAGCAGGAGAGACCGAAGTTGAAGGGCCAGATCGAATTCTTCCTGCTCCATGCGAGGAGATCCTGCAGTCTGGAGAAAAGAAGGCTTTGCCGGACAGCGTCCTCTGCGGATCTTCCGGGGCCCTTCGGTTTCTCGAAAGACCATCTCATACCTTCAGAACACCCTTCCCTCTTTCATCATCTCTCCTCAGGCCCGATGGTCCCCAGTCCAATCCCCCGAGCCGCCAGAGATAAACGAGGATAACGACAAGGACGCCGACGAAGAGAAGGATTGCGATATATCCGGCCCAGCCCAGTTCCCGGAAAGCGGAGGCCCAGGCGAAGATGAAGACTGATTCAAGATCAAAGATGACAAAGAACATGGCGACCATGTAGAACTTGACATCAAATCTCACCCGTGCCGAACCTGTTGAGACAATGCCCGACTCGTAGGGTTTTCCTGTGGCCCTCTCCCTGTGACGCTGTCCCAGGACAGAGGAAAGCGCTAACATCGATGTCACAAGAAGGACAACAGCAGCACCATAGAGGGCAAGGGGCCAGAGAGGGGTCGTGGTGTCGCTCATTGGGAAGATCTCTTTCTCCAGAGCCCTCCGAGCGCCAGGACGACGATCCCATAGAGTATGATGACCATCGCAAAGAATCTTCGGGGCGCTACGCCGGGGGTGATGAGCTGGCCGCGATCGACGCCGTTCAGAAAAAGGACATAGGCCTCGATACTCGATATCGCCTGCTGCGTCAGGGTATTGGTATCACCAAAGGCAGGCATGTGAATTGCCGGACCGGTACCGGGGGGCACAGAGCCATGCTGGATATAATGGTCGATGTTCTCTGAGAACGTCCGCGCATCCGCGCTATAAATTTCCCGGTCTATCGGATTGAGCTGAGGTACCTTGCCCTCATGGGAACCGGGATTTGAAAGGCCGCCCTTCCCTTCATTTCCATGGCACGAGGAGCAATTCTTCTCAAATAATTTGGCCCCCTCCTCAGCGCTTCCTATTATGTACGCAGCCTTACCGGGAAGACCTTTCGCAGGGGGAACGGAAGAAGATTCTTTTCCGGCAGAAGTCTGAGATGACGGTGGAGGCGTTCCATCACGCGATGTCTGCGTCGCCTCGCTGGGACTCGGGAGAAAGACTTCTTTCAAACCCTTCATCTCGGACCGTTCGCGATTCATTGAAGTCTTTTCCTGAGGAGGAGCCTGGCTGAATCCGGGGCTCAGATACCCTTTAATGGTGAGGCCTATGAGTATCCCGCCAAGGATCAGGGCACCAAGCATCGCAACCGGCCGCTTCAGAGGGTTCCTCTCCGGGTTGCGATCGAGAAAGGGCAGGAGGACAAGGATAAGGATCAGGACTGTAGGAACACCCACGGTACCGACAGGCTCGAGGCTGCCCTTGAAAAATTTGAGACCTTCGTAGAGGAACAGAAAGTTCCACTCCGGTTTCGGAATATAGGAAGTGTCAAGGGGATCGGCCATTCCTGAGTAATGGGGGGGAAAGAAGACTGAAAGGCTGACGAGAACGAGGAAAATCACCGTCCCCACAACGGCATCCTTGAAGACCTGATCAGGCCAGAAAGGTCCCTTCTCCTTCCTCTTCTCGTCCTGCCACGGCCCCACCGTACCGAAATGCCGCATCGCAACGATATGGATTCCGAACAGTCCGGCAAGGCTCAGCGGCAGAAGCGCGACGTGGAGACCAAACATGCGGGAAAGGGCAAGCTGTCCCATCTCTTCACCGCCCCGCAAAAATCGTTTCATAATGTCACCGGTGACAGGCGCAGTGCCGGCAATGCTCGTGCTGACCTCGCCTACCCAGTAGCCGCGCTGGTCCCAGTGAAGGGGGCCGCCGGTAAAACTGAAGGCCATGGCTGTCAAGAGGAGGGCCACACCGGCCAGCCACGTGAGTTCCCTCGGTCTCTTGTAAGCGCCCCAGACGAAGACCCTTGTCATGTGGAGCAGGAGAAGGACGATCATGAGATTGGCACCCCAGTAATGGAAGCCATGGATCAGCCATCCGAAAGGAACACTCGTTCGCAGGTAACTGATGCTGTTGTAAGCATGATCGGTTGCAGGAGTATAAAAGAAGAGTTGCATAATACCCGTCAGCGCCTGGAGTGAAAAGACGATGAGAACGGCGCTCCCGAGGGTGTAAGCATATCGTGCACCTCCGGGGATTTCCTCCTCAAGCGTCAGCCTGAGCAAGGAAGAGAGAGGCCATCGTTCATCGATCCACGCCTGTATTCGTCTCAGCATCACAACCTCCTAAACCTGGACCTTTTCAGGAGTCCCCGGCTTAAATCGTTCCCATTGGACAAAGAGTACGCCGTTTTCGATTCTATAGTTCAATGCATCAAGCGGTCTCGGGGCAGGCCCGGAAAGCACTTTGCCGTCAATGGAGAAGACGCTTGCATGGCATGGACATTCGAAATGCCCGGTGCCCGCATCCCATGTGAAGCGGCAACCCAGATGAGTACAGATCGGCGAGAAGACGGTCACCGTCTCTTCTCCGTGCTTGATGGTCCACGCAGAGTGCAGGACATTCCCGATATGGTAGGCATCTTCCGTCCTGGCCTCGAACTTGATCTCGACGGGCTGGCCTTCAGGCAATGAACTCATCTCTGTGACTCTTGACCACGGCGCCTTTTTCGCGCTGACGCCCTGGCCGAAGAGGCTGTTGAGAAACGGGACTCCGACGACCAGCCCATTGAGAAAGGCCAGGGTGCCGATAACGATCTTGAGGAACCCCCGCCTCGTCGTTGCTTCAGAGGTCTGTGAAGAGGAACCTTCATTCATAAGCCGCCTCCTATAGGGTCAACACCCTTTGCCGTCACGTAAACATGTTGGATCAGGAACACCAGACTCACGGGCCTATACATACTCTATACTCTCCTGACCCTTTCCTAATAAGAAGTTTACCCGTTTATTTTAAAGAGTCAAGTAAGAACCAGAACATTTCTTTCCCCCTTCATTCCCGCTTGCCGGAAATCCTTCTGAAGATGGATAACTTCCGTCTTCTGTTTGGCCCGCCTTTCGGTTATTATATCAATGAGAAGAAAGGGAGACGACGATGCCATGATGAGAAAGGCGCTCATCCTGAAGATTTTCGATGCTGCGAATATGCAGCGGTGGAACGATAAGATACGTCCTGTCGAATTGCGGGAGCTTGACAAGCAGGCCCACAAGATGATGATCGCCTATTTCCTCGGCAAGTTCGAGGAGGAGAGGCAGGGTTTTGACTGGATTGAGATCATAGAGGGGGGGCTCTTCGAGTTCCTCCAGCGTCTTGTCCTTACCGACCTGAAACCGCAGATATTTTACGAAATGGCCAAGGACAGAGAAAAGTACCGGAAGTTGAATGAATGGGTGTATGACAGACTGGAGTCTCTCATATCTCCTCTCGGCGAAGATTTCTGCGCAAGGTTTCGGGAGTATTTTTCGAACGATGACGACACCCTGAACAAAAGGGTCCTGAGGGCGGCCCACTTCTTTGCCACGAAATGGGAATTCGACATTATCGAGCGTGTCAACCCTGAGGGCTACGAGATCCCCGAGATCAAGAAAGACCTTCAGTCGAGACAGGAAAAATATTACGATCTCGAGGGGATCCATCAGCTGGCCCTTTACGCGAAATACCGGAATTTCATCGACCTCTGCGGACAACTGAGATTTCAACTCCGCTGGAGCCACATCCGCAGGGTTCCCGAGACGTCGGTCCTGGGACACCTCCTCATTGTCGCGATGCTCTCCTATCTCTTCTCCCTTGAAATCAAGGCCTGCAGGCGACGGTCCATCAACAATTACTTCACCGGCCTCTTCCATGACCTGCCCGAGGTCCTTACGCGCGATATCATCTCACCGGTCAAGAAATCCGTCGAGGGTCTCGGCGATCTTATCAAGGAGTACGAGAAGAGGCAGATGGATAAGGAGGTCTACGGCCTCATCCCCGAAGCCTGGCATGAGGAGATGAGGATGTTTACGGAAAACGAGTTCGCCGGTATTGTTACTGTAAAGGGGAAGCGCGTGGAGAAGACCTCCGATGAGATCACGAGAGAGTTCAACTGGGATGAATATAACCCGAGAGACGGGGAGATGATCAAGGCAACCGATGAACTCGCCGCATTTGTCGAGGCTTACCTCGGTCTTGAAAACGGCATAAAATCACATGAGCTTATGGAGTCAAAAAATTTCCTGAAAGCCAGGTTCGATCATGCAGTCATCGGCGGCATAAAGTTCGGGGAGATCTTTGCTGATTTTGAGTAGATTGTCGGGCGTCTGACCCTGCACGGAATCACTCTCGCCAGACTGTGATCGCAATGTCCGGACAGACCTGTGCGCATATCGTGCATCCCGTGCACCGTTCCTGATGCGCCGGTTTTGCCGGGAAGTAACCGTTGGAATTAAACTCACCATCCATCACAATCACCCCTTCAGGACAGAAAAGAATACAGTACTTGCACCCCTTGCAACGTTCACGGTCTATCTCGACCTTCCCCTTCATCATCTCCTCCCGAGAAGCTCCCGCGCGTGCCTGAGCGATATGTCCGTGATCTTCCCGCTCAGCATCCTTGCTATCTCCTCCTCCCGCTCCTCCCGTGACGTCTCTTTTACGCTCACGCACAGGCCGTCCTTCTTCGAGAGCTTCTCTATCATCATGTGGCGGTCAGCCATCGCCGCAATCTGCGGAAGATGGGTTATGCAAAGTACCTGATGCTTCGTCGCAAGACTCTTCAGCCTCATCCCCACGTGCTCGGCCGTCCTTCCACCGATGCCGGCATCAACCTCATCAAAGATGAGCACGGGGACCATGTCAACCTCAGCCAGGGTCTCCTTCAAGGCAAGCATGATCCGCGAGAGCTCCCCTCCCGACGCGATCCTGCCGAGCGGTCTGACAGGCTCACCCTCATTCGCCGAAAAGAGGAATTCAATGGTGTCCATTCCCGACGACGTCAGGGAGCCGGTCCTGACCTCCACGGCAAATTCGGCCTTGTCCATGGCGAGTTCCCTGAGGATCGGTTTCACAGCTGCCTCGATCCTTCCTGCCACCCTCTTCCTCATCCCCGTGAGACGCATGGCCTTTTCAGAGAGTTCAGCTTCCCGCGAGGCTAGGGTCTCCTGCCTCTCCTTCAGCTGTTCATCGGAGATGGTCAGTCCCTGCAATTCCTGTTCAGCCCTCTGCCGGTATTCCAGGATTCCCTCGGTACCCTCGCCGTACTTTCTCTCTAATCTCCTGATAAGATCGAGGCGCTCTTCAACGACATCGAGCCTGTCAGGGTTCAGATCGTATCTGTCCCGGCAGGACCTGAGAGAAGACGCTGCATCGTCGAGGAGAGGCTTTGACGATTCAAGGAGGTCGAGGACCTCCCGGATGCCGCTGTCGATCTTCGAGACTTCCTTCACCATCGATATTACAGCAGAGAGTTTTTCTGCCAGAGAGTCGTTTCCGCTGTAAAGGAGGGAATATGCCGAACCGCTCAGTTCAGCGAGTTTGGCCGTGTTTGCGAGGATGGCCCGCTCTTCTTCAAGGGTCTCTTTTTCGCCGGGCTTCAATGAAGAAGCGTCGATCTCCCCTATCTGGAACCTGAGGAGGTCGATCCTCTGTTCCTTCTCCTTGACGTTCGATGTCAGGGAGGAGAGTTCCTCTTTCATCGCCCGCACTTCGTGAAAGAGCCGCTCAACCCCGGCCCGTTCGGGGAGAAGTTTTCCGTAGGCGTCGAGGAGGGACCGCTGGTTCTCGGGAGAGAGGAGGCTCTGATGTTCATGCTGGCCGTGGATATCGACGAGGGTCCGCCCCAATTCGAGGAGTGTCTGGACATTGACCATGGTGTCGTTGATGTAGGCCCTGCTCTTTCCCGATGAAGAGAGAATCCTCCTGAGGATGATCCCCTCTTCCGAAGGGATACGGAGTCTTTCGAGCACGGGGTGACGAGCGATATCGAAGAATGCCTCGACAAAGGCCTCGTTCCTGCCTCCCCTGACCATATCGCTCTGTGCCCTCTCTCCCAGGGTGAGGCCGAGGGCATCGATGATAATCGATTTCCCCGCACCGGTCTCACCGGTCAGGACATTGAGGCCGGGCTCAAATTCGACGGTGAGGGCTTCAATGATCGCAAAGTCCGTTATCCTGAGCTCTCTGAGCATCGCCTTAAACCATACCACAGCAACCGGGGAAATTCCAACGCCCCGACCAGGCCTAAGTCGTGGTGATTCAGATAAACAGGCCCTTTGGCACGAATCTTTCTTCACCGTCACGAAATATTTTCGGCTTGACAAAGGGCCTTCTTCCTGTTAACATCTACAACTATCCAAAGAAGAAAGGGGGGAAAGAGATGACAAAGGCGGAGCTCATTGACAAGATTGCCTCGGGAGCGGGACTCAGCAAGTCTGATGCTTCAAAAGCTCTGGATTCAACACTGAACGCAGTAAAGGCATCTTTGAAGAAAGGTCAGAAGGTTACTCTCGTCGGATTCGGCACCTTTGGCGTTGTGAAGAGGAAATCAAGAAAAGGACGCAACCCGAGGACAGGAGCGGTGATTACCATCCCTGCTGCGAAGACACCGAAGTTCACCGCTGGCAAGGCTCTTAAAGACGCAGTAAGATAATTTTCTCTTTTATCCATACCGATCAGGGGATACTCTTCTATCCCCCTTTTTTTTGCTCCGATGGAGACACCCGACCTGCCGCTCTCGGTCCTTTCAAAAACCCTCTTTTTTTGATATGCTGAGGCTGAAGGACGGGGTTCCCGTCCATGACCTCTCAGTCTCATGGAAAAGAGAAAGGAGAAAAGTATGTTGGTGGAATTCAGCATTGTCCCCATCGGCGTCGGGAGCAGTATCGGCGATCAACTGGCAGAGGTCCTGAAGATCGTTGATGCGAGCGGATTGCCTTACAAGGTCAATCCCATGGGCACGGTCATCGAGGGCGAATGGGACGAGGTGATGAAACTCGTGAAGCAGTGCCACAAGACCATCATGAAGAGCGGGGAGCGGGCACTGACCACCATAGCCATCGATGACAGGAAAGGCAAACCGAAGAGGATCGACGCCAAGGTGAAGTCCATAGAACGGAGGATAGGGAAGTCATTGAAGAAATAGTGATCGGTATCCGCCGGTTTCCCGTGCGTCTGAAACATGGTATCCTATGACATTTACGGAACATCCCGGCACATGAAAATCGAACGAATTCTCGCGGGCGTTGATCTCGGGTCCGATACCGGCAGGGTACTCGCCTATGCTGCGCTTTTCGCAAAGGAGATGGGCGCCTCTCTGGATCTCTTGTCGGTGATCGATTATCTTGTGACCCCTCCGACATACCTCGTACCGTATATCGAGGAAGAAAAGAGAACGGTAGAGGGAAAGTTTCGTTTCTGGTCGAAAGAGCTTCAGGATTACGGCATCACGATAAAGACAGAGGTCATGGTGGGCAGGCTGAACGAGTCCTTTGAAGCAGCGATCCAAAAGGGAAAGGCAGATATGCTCGTACTCGGGTTCAGGTCCCATACCCTAAGAAGGAGCAGTTCTGAAAGGCTGATAAAAGGCATCGCACTGCCGATGCTCGTGGTGAAGGGCAGGAAGTCGGAATCGGCAGGAATCGGTGCGGTAAGAATACGGAAGGTTCTCTGTGCCGTCGATTTTTCTGAGATGTCAGAGAAGGCCCTAAACATGGCAAAGGCCTTGGGAGACCTCTTCTCTGCAGAAGTGGAGGCGATCCACGTCCTTCCGAGCCATGTTCTTGAAAAGAGGGTGAAGACAGAGTCGGCAAGAGAGCGTGCACGGAAGGAACTCCTGGATCACGCAGAGGGCAGACTGAACGCTCTCCTGAGAGAGGCCGGAATCGAAAATACCGGGGTGATCGAAGAGGGAGACCCCTACAGAAGAATCGTCTCCTTTTCGGAAGAGAGCGAAAGCGACCTTATCGTCCTTGGAGCCAAGGGCCTCTCTTTCATCAGGGGGGTCCTCATCGGAAGTGTGACCGACGCGGTTTTGAAATCGTCTCCCTGTCCTGTCCTCGTGGCACATTGATGCTCCGCGATACCACCTTTCTTCTTATCAGTCTTTTCGTCATACTCGCCGCAGCAGAAGGATTTACGAACGGCGTTGAGGCCTTTGGCAGGAGATTTTCCCTTTCACAGGCCGTTGTCGGAAGCATCCTTGCCGCTGTCGGGACAGCCCTCCCCGAGACAATCCTCCCCATCGTAGCGATCTTCCTTTACGGAGGAGCATCAGCGAATGATATCGGCATAGGAGCAATCCTCGGTGCGCCTTTCATGCTTTCTACGCTCGCCTTTTTCCTCGTCGGCCTGACCGCTCTTGCGTCCTTCCTGAAGAAGAGGCGGACCTTCGAGATCAATGTTGAGGCCCATTCCACGACAAGGGACCTGACCTTTTTCGTGCCGATGTATTTGATCGCTGTTTTTGTTCCGTCTCTCGGAGGAAGGTCCTTTGCCATACCGGTAGCCGTTCTCCTCGTAGCGGGTTACCTCTTCTACGCATATCAGACATTCAGAGGCGAGAGTGGGGACATCGGACACTCTGAGGGGCTCTATCTCTCGAGGCTCATGAGGAGACTGAGGTTTACAAAGGACGATACCCCTCACCCCGCCGTGACGATCGCGCAGGTCATCGGGGCTCTTTCAATGATGGTGGCCGGCGCCCATACCTTTGTCAGGAGCCTCGAACACGTCTCCCTGCGATTCGGCATGAACCCTCTCCTCTTTGCCCTTATCCTTGCGCCCGTAGCAACAGAGCTTCCGGAAAAATTCAACAGCGTCACATGGACATGGAAAGGACGGGATACCCTGGCAGTCGGAAACATAACCGGGGCAATGGTCTTTCAGTCGACCTTCCCCGTCTGCGTGGGATTGCTCTTCACCGACTGGAAGCTGACGGGCATGGCGCTCTTTTCGGCGATCCTCGCCCTCGCATCAGCATCGATAGTGCTTTTGCAACTCCTCTTCAAGAAACGCCTTTCACCCGTCACCCTACTCCTCGGGGGAGGACTATACCTGGTCTATGCCGTCGTATTGCTCCTCAACAGCAGATAATGAAGCAGACCTTCCCGGGCTGCCCCTCTCACTTCTTAAAGAGGTTCTCAAACTGCTTTCTCGCATCACTCTTCCCTTTCTCTGAAGAGGTGATACTGCCTCCCTCCCGAAAGGTAAACCAGTCGCAGAAATTTGCCCTGTCCCTCACCCGTTGAAACTCTGCCTTCGGCTCAAGACACTTGTTGTGCGCCGTCTCTGAATAGAATTTGCAGTTCAGACAGATGTGGAGGTCACCTTTGCAGAAGGGACAGACGGATTTCCTCGAAAAATATTTGTCGACGGCGATCTCTTTCCTGCACAGAGCACAAATCTTCATCATCTCCTCCTGACCCTTTCCTTATCATTCTACTACAAGAGCAGGGCGCAATCATATCAGATGCGAACATTGGGTCTGAAGATATTGAGCTTTCCCTTCAAAAGCGTGTAAACTATCGGCATATTCCAAAGCCGGGATAGCTCAGTTGGTAGAGCAGCTGATTCGTAATCAGCAGGTCGTCGGTTCGAGTCCGATTCCCGGCTCCACTTTTGCCTTCTGGGAACGGCTGACCGAATTGAAGCAGAAGAGATTTGCCACATGGTGATGAAGGAATTGCTATATATAACGCGATAAGTAATTGCGCATAATATTTATTGTTCGTCATGCCCGAAGTTTTCAGTCGGGCATCCATGCCTCGTAAAGAATGGATTCCCGCCTAAGGACTGCGGGAATGACAAACGTACGCCCATCCGCATTTATTTAGTGCGCTGTGTATAAAAGAGGCAAAGACCCATTCCGTAAATAGGATATTGGGGAAATCGGTCCCCTTCACTTTTGTTGTAGAAAGATACCTGCAGGAAGTTTCCTAAGGAGTGGTCTAATAAGCTTGTAAAAGAGTTTCAACGAGGCATACATATAGCTGTGATATCCGAATTGACGCAGTCAGAAGTGGTCAAAGGGCCTCAGGAGGTGCAGGACATTCTTAGGGATTTAATGGACGACGACTGTGAGATCATATCCGAAACTGAAGAGTCCCTAAGATTAGCTCTGGAGTATGTGAAAGAGAAAATCGTCTCGAAGAATTTTCAAGACGATGCGCGTCATATCGCAGTTGCCACGATTCACAATGTCGATATGCTCGTAAGCTGAAATTTCAAGCACATCGTGCATTTTGATAAAATAAGGCAGTTCAATAGCGTTAACATGAGGGAGGGGTATAAGCCGATAGATATATACTCCCCCAGAGAGGTGGTGAGCTATGAAGTTTAAGGCGGTAGATTGGGTTCGCAAGGTGAGAGATGAAGATTATGAGAAGTGCAAGAAGATGAGCCCAAAAGAAAAAATTGAGTACACGAAAAAAATGGCAGAAAA
>Ga0335070_10000162_pt1 | contig 76655 bp, 66 predicted proteins | sample Lox_Sample_13_FD_206722 | JGI IMG/M metagenome (GOLD analysis project Ga0335070, IMG submission 206722) | Soil microbial communities from Loxahatchee National Wildlife Refuge, Florida, United States - Lox_Sample_1.3 | ecosystem: Environmental > Terrestrial > Soil > Wetlands | place: USA... | reverse complement strand
ACTGTTCGCGTAACATGGGAGGTGCCTCCGCGGTATGGGTTTGGTCTGGTCACCTTCCTTTTACCAAAGAGGCATTTCGTTTGTCAAATTGTTAATGTGCTGGGTGCGTGTTTCGCACCAGAAACTAGTTTAGTAAAATTCTAGTGTTATGCAACATCTATCAGGCTATATCGGGCGGTGAGAACATGGAGGCTGAGCATGTGGATCGGGTTGGGCATCGTTGGTTTTGCAATTGTGGTCTATTTCGGCGTTGGGGCGCTCGCCGCGAACCAGCTCACCAGGCCTGTGCGCCGGTTTGATCCCACCAACCATCCTGGTATGCGCGGCCTGGTCTACGAAGAGGTAACCTACCCCTCTCGCGCGGAGGACGTTCATATCGCGGCATGGTATATCCCCACCAAAGAAAGCAAGCGGGCAGTGATCCTGGTGCCAGGGAGGGACGACAGCCGGACCAAGGGTTTCGACGAGCATTTCGTGGATTTCGCCGCGGCATTGCAGCGCGCCGGCCTGACCGTGTTGATGATCGACCTGCGCGGGCACGGGCAAAGCGGGGATGGGCGCTACACCTTCGGCCTGAAGGAACGCGAGGACGTCATCGGCGGCGTCGAGTGGTTGAAGGGACGCGGTTTCCGCGGAGGTCAAATCGGCGTTCTGGGGTATTCGCTGGGGTCCGCCGCCTGCATCGGCGCAGCCGCGGACGACCCGGAGATCGGGGCAATCGTCTCGGAGTCTGGCTATGCCGAGATTCGCTCGCTGGTCGAATCGCGTTGGGTGCAGGAAAGCCACCTGCCGCAGATTTTTCTCGACGCCACGCGACTGATGGGAAAAGCGATGTTTGGCTACGACATCCTGTCGTCTCGTCCGGTCGACGAGATCGCAAGGATCGCTCCCAGACCAATCCTGCTGATCCACTCCACGACGGACGAATATATCTCCTTTTCCCACCATTTTCCACAGCTCCAGGCTGCGGCGCCGTGGGCGCAGGTATGGGTGGTGGAGGGAGCCAAGCACGGCATGATTTACAACTTCAACCCGGATCTGTATGTTCAAGAGGTGGTCGACTTCTTCTGCAAGAACCTGGCTTGAGGTTTTTTCCAGGTGAATCGACCATCCCCACTTTACAGACTCCTATCCTGAATCGCCAGTTCTTCCGGGGGTGGGTAAACCCGGTATAATGGTCCCGTTCGCTGGAGAAAGACAATCTGCCGGTCGGTTTTAACCTGCCATTTAGCTTTGACTGGTAAGATCATCTCTACCGTAACCCGGTTCAAAAAAGGAATACAGGCCCGACCAGGGCCCGCGCACATCTATGGATATTCGCAAATACCGTCAAGACTTTCCCATCCTGCAGGAGGGCGCTGGGAAAAAGCCGGTCGTGTACCTGGATACGGCCTGCCAGAGCCTGCGCCCGCGGCAGGTGATTGAAGCGATCAGCGAGTATTACCTAAAGGTTTCAGCCTGCAGCGGTCGAAGCATGCACCGGCTCGCCGCGGAAGTGACCCATGGAGTCGACCAGTCCAGGACGCTGCTGGCCAGGTTTTTCAACGCGTCCCGGAAAGAGGAGATCGTCTTCACCCGCAACACCACCGAGGGGATCAACCTGGTCGCGAACTCACTGGGATTGAAAGCCGGGGACACGGTGCTTATCTCGGACAAGGAGCACAACTCCAATTTGATCCCCTGGCAGATCCTGGCCAAAAAACAGGGGGTCGCGGTCAAGATCATCCCCTCGAAAGCGGATAACACCTTCGACCTGGCAGCGTATGAAGCGCTGTTCGATGCAACGGTGCGCCTCGTCGCGCTGGGGGTCACCTCCAACCTGGATGGGGTGAGCGTCCCGGCGGCGGAAATCGTCAAGAAAGCTCACCAGTACGGCAGCCTGGTCCTTTTCGACGCTGCCCAGACCGCCCCGCACCGTGCAATCAACGTCAAAGCTCTGGATATCGATTTTATGGCGCTTTCCGGGCATAAAATGCTGGGCCCCTCCGGGACAGGAATCCTCTATGGCAAGTACGCACTGCTGGAACGAATGGAGCCTTTCCTGGTTGGCGGCGACACAGTGGCTTCCTCAACCTACACCTCATGCGAGTTCTTGCCCCCACCCGAAAAGTTCGAAGCCGGCCTGCAGGATTACGCCGGGATCTTTGGCCTGGGTGCAGCGGTGAAATACCTGCAGAACGTTGGATTGGACGCCATTCAAAAACAGGAAGCGCTGCTGAACGAATGCATCACAAGCGAAATCAAAGACATCCCCGGGCTCAGGATCATCGGGCCAGTCGATCCCAGGCTGCGCGGCGGGATAACATCTTTTACCATCGATGGGATCGACTCGCATCGCATCGCCCTGATGCTCGACCAGATGGCTGGGATTATGGTCCGCTCGGGCCAGCACTGTGTCCATTCCTGGTTCAATTCAAGGAAGATCAAGGGATCCGTGCGGGCTTCCTTGTACTTCTACAATACCCTCGAAGAAGTCGAGCTGTTTACCAGCAGCCTGAAGAAAATCAGAAAGGTGCTCGCCTAGCCCAATGTTTTGCATCGTTTCTTTCATCGTCCTGTCTATCCTGGGGATTTTCAGCGCTTCCAACCGCGAGCTGGCCCGTGAATCGCTCGACTGCGTTCTGCGCCGGGTGACTTTGCGGCCCTGTAACACCGGCTTCGATGAGAAGATGAAAGCCAGAATCCTCGGCGTGGTGATCACCCGCTCGGAGGGGGCGGCAATGTTCCTCAACCGCTATTTCGAACTCCTCTCCTGGGCATTCTTCATCCTCATGCTTTCCAGCATCATCTTTTCGGTGCGCGGGCTGGCGCTGTTTTACACCACAGGAAGCTGTAATGGGGCCAACTCAGAAGCCTTCTGCGTGTTCGATCCCAGCGGATCGAACAACCAGACCTCCACAGTGAGCCAGGGCTGCACCAAACCGGTCGCAGCGAGCGAAATGACCGCCCGGCTCAACAACATCGATCTGACCCAATTTCCGACGCTGAATAGCCAGAGCGGCCAGAAAATCATCATGATTGCCTGCTATCACTGCGACTATTCGCGCAAGGCGTATCCCGAGATCCGCGCGCTGGCTGACCATAACAACCTCGGCCTGATTTTTCTCCATTACCCGGTCAAGGAGAGCACCGATCATTTCTCGAAGATCAGCTACTGCGTCAATAAGCTGGCCGCGGAAAAATTCTGGGCGTTCAACGACGAGATGTTCAAAGGCAACAAGGCCGACCTGGACAACCCCGAATATGTGGACGGTTTGTTGACGTCGGTCGGGCTGGACGCGGACCAGATCAACGCCTGCGCGGCTGACCCGGCGACAGAAAAAGCCGTACAGGAGCAAATGCACGAGATCGTCAGGACCGGTTTCCAGGGCACGCCGACCGTCTTTATCAACGACCAAGTCTTCGTCGGGCCCAAGCCCTACCGGGTATACGCGATCGCATCGCAGGGGCTGCTGTACTGGCTGCGGTAAAAACCATCACCACAGTCCACACCAAGATCGCAGAAATGAAAAAGAGGAGACAGCTACAAGATCTTTAACCTTTTGAATGTATCCTGCGAGATCTCGTTGAGATCATAATCCCCCAAAGAGTTTGGATTGACCCAGGTGTACTCACAAAACTCGTCATTGAGTTGAACGCGGGTATCACGCGCCCGGCAGGAGAAGACCAGGAAGATCATGTCGGTTTGTCTCTGAGAGCCATCCGGGAAGAGCCTGGGATACTGGCCATCCTTGAAAAAGAGCGGCTGGTTTTGGTTATTCACTGAAGATGATTCGGATGGTGTTCCGGAATCTTGACACCTGAGTTATACTGATCGAAATTCTCTGATTAAATCTTTCGGGAGGGAAACCCTTGACCCAACCAAAAATCCAGAACCGCGACAAAATCGCGTCTAAATATAAGTGGAACGCCGAAAGCGTCTACCCCACCAGCCAGGCATGGAACGAGGCAGCCGATGCATATCCGTCCCTCATCCAGCAAATCGAGGGGTATCAGGGCAGCCTGGGGGAAGGACCGGGCACCTTGAAGGAGGCCTTCGCCGCGTTCGAACGGGCGACAGGCGAGGTCGGAAAGATGCTCGTCTATGCCTCAATGTCGCACGAAGTTGACACCACCGATACCGATGCCACCCGCATGCAGGGCAAAGCCTATGGCCTGTTTGGCCAGTACAGCGCTGCGGTGTCTTTTATCGGGCCGGAGCTGGTCGGGATTGGTATGAACACCCTGCGAACCTGGATGAGCCAGGAACCAGGATTGCAAATCTACGCGCATTATTTTGAAAACCTGTTCCGCTTGCAGGCTCACGTCCGTTCGACTGAGGTCGAAGAGCTGCTCGGCCTGGTCCAGACGCCATTTCAATCCACCGCCACTACCGCTTCCCTGCTCACCGACGCGGATTTCCGCTTCCGACCGGCGCTCAACTCGGATGGGGAAGAAATCCTCGTCGCGCAGAACACCAAAGACCAGATCCTCATCATGCCCGACCGCGAAGCCCGCCGCACCACCTGGGAAAGCTACCACAATACGTACCTGGCTCATAAAAACACGCTGGCAAACAATCTTAACACCTCCATTCGACAAAATGTCTTCACCACACGCGCCAGGCGCTATCCCTCGACCCTGGAAGCATCGTTGTTCGAGAACAACATCCCAGTTCAGGTCTACGCCAACCTGATCGAGACCTTCCGGAAAAACTTGCCGGTGTGGCACCGCTACTGGGGCGTGCGGCGCAAGGCGCTCGGCGTCGAGAAAATCTATCCCTACGACATCTGGGCGCCGCTGACATCCAGGCAGCCATCCATCCCATTCGAACAGGCCGTGGACTGGATCAGCGCCGGCCTGGCTCCTCTTGGCGAGGAGTACGTCAAGGCTCTGCGCAAGGGCGTGTTGGAGGACCGCTGGGTGGACGTATACCCCACCCATGGAAAATCTTCAGCACAGTTTTCTTCAGGCGCGCCGGGAACTTTTCCCTTTATCTGTATCCGTTATGACGATACGCTGGGGAGCATGAGCACGCTGGCGCACGAGCTGGGCCATTCCATGCATTCTTATCTAACCTGGAAGAACCAGCCGGTGATTTACAGCGATTATTCGCTGTTTGTCGCCGAGGTGGCCTCCAATTTTCACCAGGCGATGGTCCGCGCGTACCTTTTCAAGACACAGACCGACCCGGATTTCCAGATCAACGTGATCGAAGAGGCGATGGATAATTTTCACCGCTATTTTTTCATTATGCCGACCCTGGCTCGCTTCGAGCTCGAAATGCACCAACGCGCGGAACGCGGTGAAGGTTTAACCGCCGATGACATGGACAAATGCTGCGCGGATCTGTTCGCGGAAGGATTTGGAAATGAAATGAGCTTCGACCAGGAGCAAGCAGGGATCACCTGGGCTACTTTTGGGCACCTGTACACAGATTATTACGTCTACCAGTACGCTACGAGCATCTCCGCCGCGAACACCCTCTCCCGGCAAATCTTATCCGGCCAGGCCAGCGCAGCCGAAAACTATATTAAATTCCTCAGCTCGGGCAGCTCACTGTATCCCCTCGACGCGCTCAAACTCGCGGGGGTGGACCTGACCACTCCCCAGGCGGTGGAGGAAGCTTTCGCCGTCCTGCAGGGGTTGATCGACCGGCTGGAAAGATTGACCGCCGAGGGTCAATAAGTCAATCGGTTGTTTGGTCATTTGGTTACTTAGGGCCTAATTGACCAAGCAACTGGTTGATCCATCACTCTCTCAAATGATAAGGGATATCGATCATCACTCGCTGGTAACCGGTCTGGCGCTTGCGGTACAGCAGGGCCGCTTTAATCAGCCAGGCGGATTGGTTATGCAGGACGCCCTCCCACCAGTGAGCGGGGATGAACTCAGGCATCAGCAAGACAGCCTGCTGGCCGTCATTGTGCTCCAGATCGGTCTTATCCAGATAGTCCAACAAGGGACTCACAATCGACCGGTATGGCGACTGGACGACAACGATGGGAATATCGGGCAGCCAGTTGCACCACTTTCTACAAACCTCCTCCGCTGAACCTGGATCTAGCTCGATGAACACCGCGGTGATCTGGTCGGTCATGGACCGGGCAAAGTTGATCGCGTCGATCACCCCGCGATGAACGCCGGCGATGGGGATCACAACGCGGGGCGGTGGGAGCGGCTTGAGTGAAGGCGGCAGGCCATGGAGCGACAACTGCTGGGCGACCTCGATGTAATGGCGGTGTATCTGGCGAAAGACAAAGATAAACAACGGGATCAAGAGGATGGATATCCACGCTCCCAGAAGAAATTTGCTGTAGCCGATGATCAGTAGAGCGGCCCCAGTCACTACGGCACCCAGGCCATTGATTGCGGCCTTTACCAGCCAACCTGGGCCGCGGAGACGCAGCCAATGGACGACCATTCCGGTCTGCGAGATGGTATACGCCAGGAAAGCCCCCACAGCAAACAGCGGCACCAGGGAATGGGTATCACCGCCAAAGGCCAGGATCAACAGCGCAGTCCCGACAGAGAGCAGCACAATTCCGTTCGCGTACACCAATCGGTCGCCGAGGTTGGTCAACTGGCGTGGTAGATATTTATCCGCGGCGAGAATCGCGGCGATGCGCGGAAAACCCGCAAAACTGGTATTGGCCGCGACCGCCAGGATCAGCAATGTAGTCACCTGGACCAGGTAGTAGCCAATGCTTTGGTCAAAAATAGTGCGGGAAAGGGCGGATAGGATCGTTTCATTGGGTTGAGCAATCACCCCAAGCGATTGTGTCAAGCCGATCGAACCGGCAAAGAGGATGCCCATCAGAACGGTCATCACTCCGAGAGTGATGCGAGCGTTGCTCCGCTCCGATGGCTTGAACGCGGGGACTCCGTTGCTGATCGCCTCAACACCGGTCAGCGCAGTGCAGCCTGCTGCAAAGGCGTGCAAGACCAGAACCAGGGTCAGGGGTTGGACAGGCACGGGAGCGGCGGCTTCTAAGGGTACAGGGCCGCTGGTCGCTAACCGGTACAACCCAAGGGCTAGCATCGGCAGATAGGTGGCCAGGAAAAGGTAAACCGGAATAGACATCAGCGTGCCGGTATCCCGCAAACCACGCAAATTTGCCAGGGTCATCACCACCAGGATCGCGAGGGCCAGCTCGATACGGTAGGCGTGTACGAAAGGGAATGCTGAAGCGATCGCGTCCACACCGGCGGTGAGGCTGACAGCCGCAGTGAGGATGTAATCGATCAGCAGCGCCGCGGCAGCAACCAGACCGATCCGGGGGCCAAGGTTTTCACGAGCCACTACATACGATCCCCCTCCGGAGGGGTAGCCCTGGATGGTCTGCGCATAAGACAAGGCAACAATCGCCAGCAGCCCCACGATGGCCAGACCGATCGGGAAGGCCCAGCTCAGGCCGGCTGCCCCGGCAACCACCAGTCCCAGGTAAATTTCTTGATTTGCGTATGCGATTGACGAGAGAGCATCGGGAGAAAATGCCGCCAGCGCGCGGACTTTGTTCAGCTTTTTCTCGCTGAGCTCCAAAGTAGGCAGCGGTGAACCAAAAAGCATTTCACGGAGATTCATATTTTACCTTGCAGATGCCTCCTAAATGCATTCTGCTGGTTAAGTATAGCAAAAATTGAAATGTTAACATCTGATCAACAGTTCGAGTATTTTATTGACGGAGGCCAGAGAAATGGCTATAATCTGGAAGATCTTCCTAGACTTTCCCCCTTCCGATTGATCCAATTAAACAGGGTCATCAATTCGGCTCACCTAATGGGTGGGATTTCTATTGTGGGGAAGGGAAGAGATGAAAGCGAGACATTATGGACGCAATTTTGGATATACCAATTGAGGAGCAAAATCTCCAGTACGTGAGCAGTGTGAAACGGATCGCATTGGTGGCCCACGACAACAAAAAAGACGATCTGCTGGATTGGGCGCAGTATAATCGCGATCTGCTTGCCAGGCATCATCTAATTGCCACCGGCACCACCGGCCGGCTGTTGACGGAAAAACTGAATACCCCGGTCACCTGCCTGCAGAGCGGTCCGCTCGGCGGGGACCAGCAGATCGGAGCGCGCATTGCCGAAGGCACAATAGACTTGTTGATCTTTTTCTGGGACCCATTGGAACAACAGCCGCACGACCCGGATATCAAAGCGCTGCTTCGGGTCGCCGTGGTGTGGAATATTCCGGTGGCATGCGATCGGGCTACGGCCGATTACTTGATTTCATCCCCGTTGATGACCGGCCCGTACGAGCGCATTCTTCCCGATTACACCGCCCACATCGAGCGCTTGCAGGCCGCGCAGCCAGCACCCGCCCCAGTTAAACCCAGTCAAATTTGAATACACAGAATACACTTAAAAAGACCTCCTCTGAGCTGAGGAGGTCTTTTTCCTGATGATCGATTACCGATAACTGATACCTGTGATAGGTACACCCTTCGGTAGTCTGGCCGCCATCGCTTCCTTGTCATAATAGTCTCAGAAACCTTAGGCCCAGCACTTTGCGCCCTCCACTTTCGCGGAGTTTACCTTTTCAGCAGCCTGGCTATCTTCCCCGCTGCCAACTTCCGTTGGCTAAGACCCATCGGCTTTGCGCCCCTGGCTTTCACCAGGTTCACCTTTTTTGGCAGTCCAGCGACCATCTCTATTGTATGCGACAGGCATCGCAAACAAATAAACTCAGGTCTGGTACTTTGCGCCCCACGCTTTCGCTATGGGTTACCTTTATCGGGGTGCAATCAAGAGTATAGCTATTCGGATATCGCTTGTCAACATTGTGAAATTCAGAATCCGTATCCATCCAGACTGATTGTTTCATTGGGAATACGCTTGAAGAGGGGACATACCACGGCAGATCCCAAGGAGCCGACTGATTCACAGGTCTAAATTCGTGTTACAATGCTATTTGATGGAATGACCATTGGGGGAAACAGCGAAACGCCGCCTGTCTCTAACCTGAACTGCACAACTCAACCACTGCGCTTCCGCAAAGGATGTGATCAATGGAAAGCATTCCGACTGTACAGACTGCAGGCCTGCGTGAACAGCTCGAGCAATTCAGGGATAGCCATCCCTACCAACACCTGATCGTCAAAGGAACCCATTGGGAATATATCGCCAGCGGGAAAGGCAAGCATGCTCTCGTTCTGCTGGGCGGCGAACTCTCCGTGGGAGAAACTTGTTTCCAGACGATCACTCGCCTGGAAGAACATTTCCGGGTCATCTCTCCTTCATACCCTCCCGCAGGCCGGATTCGGCCAATTATTGAGGGTCTGACGGCGATCCTGGAGAAGGAAGGGTATTCCCGGGCGCACCTCTTCGGGCACTCGCTCGGCGCGGGGGTGGCTCACGCTTACATGCACCTCCAGCCGGATCGCGTCGACCGGCTCGTTCTGGACCGGTTCGGATTGTGCACACCGGCTCACGTCATCGCCGCCAGGCTCTTCTTTAAGCTGCCCTTCCCACTCATGCGCAGTTATTACTACAGAAACACCCGCCGGCTCCTCTCTCGACCCACTCCAGGATTTTCGGAAGACCAGCAAGATTTTTTCAATGCCTACCTGGATGAGCTTTTCAACCGGCTGCACACCCCCGAGACATTGATGGGCCAGTTTCGCCTGCTGATCGATTTGTTCGACCACGCCAATGAATACGGCGCCTTCCGCCCGCTTGAACGCCCAGGCCAGGTGCTCCTCATCCTTGTCGACGACGATCGCGGATTTACCCCACAAGAAAGAGCCGCCCTGATCGCCGCCTATCCAGGGGCGAAGATGCATACCTTCAAACAGGGGGGGCAACTCTCAGGCTTACTCCTTGGAGAAGAATTCAATTCGATCCTCGAAGCCTTTTTATTGGACGGCGAGTAATAATTGTGTAGAATTAGAAATCTATGGACGCACTCGAAGCGATTTTCACCCGCCAGTCTTTCCCTACCCTGCTCCCTGACCCGGTTCCGCAAGAGCTGATCAAGCGGCTGCTCGCGTCAGCCGTACAAGCGCCCAATCATTATGTCCTGCGCCCCTGGCGTTTTGTGGTACTGCAAGGCCAGGCCCGCGAGCGTCTGGGGGAATTGTTTGCCAGGCTCCTGCACGAAAGGCAGCCAGACCTGCCCGAGGCTGCGTTCGAAAAAGAGCGCGCGAAACCGCTACGCGCACCGGTGCTGATCGCTGTGGGGGTCGCTCGTTCAGACGACCCCCGCTCCAATGAGCTGGAAAACATCTGCGCCACGGCCGCAGCCGTGGAGAACCTGCTCCTGGCGGCCCACGCCCTGGGGCTGGGGGCCATGTGGCGGACCGGCAAGCCAGCCTTCGACCCAAGTGTCAAGGAATTCCTGGGTCTCGACCCGGCCCAGCCCTTGATCGGCTTCATTTATCTCGGCTACCCGGCAGCCGAGCGCCCGCCAGTAGACCGGGCATCCTTCGCAGACCGAACAACCTGGCTCGAATAGCCGGCAACTTTTTCTGCCCCAGGACAATCGGTTTCGAAAAGAAGTTTGCGAACTCATCCCTGCCGTAGCGCCCGGTTCAGATCTTCTTCGCGCAGCTCACTGCAGAAAGCATCCCCTATTTATCCACATCCTAATTCTTTTAAAATTCAACCGCCAGGGCGGTTAAGATTTATTATAATAATGTGTCTGAAATGATCTACTCAACCCGACTACGTCTACGCGCACCAGAACGCTCTGACCTTCCCCGCTTTGTGACCTGGGTCAACGACCCGGAAGTCACTGCAGGGCTGCTCCTGTACCTGCCAATGTCACTGGAGGATGAGACGAGCTGGTTCGAGAGCATGCAAAAACGCCCGCCGGCCGAACGCCCCATGGTCATTGAGATCCGTGAAGGGGAGGGCTGGCTGCCGGTCGGGAACTGCAGCTTCTTTAATCTGGACTCACGGATACGCAGCTCGGAGGTCGGGATTATGATCGGCGAAAAATCCTTCTGGAACCAGGGATACGGCACGGAGGCAATGGCCTTGCTGCTCCGCCACGGGTTTGAGACCCTTAACCTGAACCGCATTTACCTGCGCGTGTTCGCCAACAACCCGCGAGCCATCCGTTCTTATGAGAAAATTGGCTTTGTCCACGAAGGGGTCGAACGCCAGGGAGAGTACAAAGCCGGACAATATATCGATGTGCTGCTCATGAGTGTGCTAAGATCGGAATATGAGGGGCGAAGAAAATAATCCCGGGTGGATCGCCAGATCGATCCAGATGATGAGGAGAGAATCATGCCCATACCAAAACTGCGCCATGAATTAATGTACGGGGATGTTAAGCTGTATGCGGGGACCTCGACGCCAGAGCTGGCCGAGGGGATCTCAAAACACCTGGGGGTCCCACTCTGCGGGCGGGATATCATCCAGTTTCCCAATGAGAATCTGTTCATCAAGCTGCACAGCTCCGTCCGTGGGCAGGACTGCTACGTCATCCAGACCACTTCCACGCCAGTCCACCGCAACCTAATGGAGCTGTTAATCTTGCTCCAGACCCTACGCCTGGACTCCGCGGCGCGCATTACGGCAGTGATCCCGTATATGTGCTACGCACGATCGGATAAGAAGGACCAGCCGCGGGTGCCGATTACCGCCCGCCTGGTCGCGGATATGATCGAAATTGCCGGCGCGGACCGCTATATGACCCTCGATCTGCATGCCGGTCAGATCCAGGGCTTCTTCTCGATCCCGGGCGACGCCCTGACCACCTTCTCGATCCTGGTTGAATACCTGCAACAGGAGTTGCCATCGATGGACAACCCTGTCGTGGTGACCGCCGACTTGGGTTTTGCAAAGAAGGCGCGCAATTTTGCGGCCGGGATCCAGGCCCCGATGGCTTTTATCGAAAAGCGGCGCTCCGCTAACGACTCGCGGACCGAAGCCCTGACCATCATCGGTGAGGTCAGGGACCGGGACGTGATCATCGTGGACGATGAGGTCGATTCGGGAGGCTCGATGATCCAGGCGGTCAACCTGGTCAAAGACCACGGCGCCAAGCAGGTGTATATGATTTTTGTCCACCCGGTCCTCTCGGCCAACGCGCCGCAGCGGCTGGCCGGGCTGCCGGTCACCAAATACATCACCACCGATACGATCCCGATCTCGCCGGACAAGACCGCCCTGTTTGGAGACCGGTTGAAGATCCTCAGCGTCGCTCCCCTCCTCGGCGAAGTGATCCGCCGGGCGAATGAGGGAAGAAGTGTTGGACAGATGTTTAACGAATAATGCCCGAATTGCCTGAAGTCGAAACGATCGTGCATGCGCTGCGTAATGGGGGAAGATTGTCAGAGGACGGTTCCGCCTCGCCTTCCATTTTGGGGAGGAAGATTACCGCTGTGGAGCTGCTCTGGCAGCGCACCCTGGTCGAGCCCGGGCGGGGCCTGGACTTGGCCATGCTACCTGGCCAGACCATCCATGAGATCAGCCGGCGAGGGAAGTTCCTGATCTTTCACCTGGATCGCAACGTGCTGCTGATCCACCTGCGTATGAGCGGCGATTTACTCGTCCGCATGGGAGAGGCCCCACCCGCACCCCACGACCGATTTGCCCTGACTCTCGATAACGGTCCGCGCCTGGTCTTCAACGACCCGCGGAAATTTGGCAGGGTCTGGCTGGCGACAAATGAAGATGACCTACTGGCGGGATTGGGGCCAGAGCCATTCTCCGCTGAATTCACCCCGGAATGGCTGTACTCCGCTCTCCAAGCCCGCCGCCGACAGCTCAAACCCCTCTTGCTCGACCAGAATTTCCTGGCAGGCCTGGGCAACATTTACAGCGATGAAGCGCTCCACCGAGCCTGGCTGCATCCCCTGCGCCTTTCCGATAGCATTTCCCGGGAAGAGGCGGCGCGACTGTGGCGGGCGATTCGAGCCGTCCTGGAGGAAGGCATCCAGCGCAACGGGTCAAGCATCGATTGGGTGTACCGGGGTGGAGATTTCCAAAACTACTTTCGCGTATACCAGCGCGCGGGGGAGCCCTGCCCGGTCTGCGGTACGCTGGTCGAGCGGATGGTCATCGGACAGAGGAGCACGCATTTTTGCCCGAAGTGCCAGATGATAGAGAGGTGAGGCTCTTTTTCTTCTCGATTCTGTAAGGTCAAGCGCGGCAACACCGACAGGATTGCAGGGTATAATATTTGCAACGAATTTTCCCTCAGGGACATGATTTGAATATCCGCAAGCGGGCATCGCTCGCTCTCAAGGAGCACGCATGACTCTCACACCGACCAACCTGATCATCATCGCATTCGTTTGTGTGACGATTGGTTATATCGCAGGCGTCCTGATCTCGAACTTTCGCCTGTCGAAGCAAGACCATGAGGAGGCCGCGGTACCCGTTGACAACCCGGCCCTCGCCGATAACCTGACCGAGATTGCCCGCCTGGTTCGCGAAATACCCGGTGGACCCATCCAGGTGGAATTTAATGAGAAGCAATATCGCAGCGCCAGTGAGATGAACCGGCGAGACCGCGATGCGTTGGAGGAGGCTACCGTTGAGCTGTTGAGCTGGCTCGGATTTACCTCCAACCAGTCCCACTCTGCCGCAAAGGGATCCCAGAGGGAGAGCGAGCCGGGCGCTTCCAGCAGCCCGGTTGATTCCATGGAGCCCCTCGAACTGGCCGGCCAGCCGGCGAAAGCTGCGGAGAAACCGGTCGCAGCGAGCCAGACAGCCGCCCCACCTCCTCCACCGCCGGCGAAAAAGGCCTCTAAAAGCATCGTCAACCAAATTAACGATATCCTTTCTGAAAAGACGGAGAACACACCTTACGAGACGCGGCATATCCGCCTTGTCGAGAGCGTGAACGGGGTGATCGTCCAGGTTGGCGCGGAATGCTATCCGGATATCAATGCCGTTCCAGACCAGGAGATCCGTTCGTTGATCCGGGCTTCCGCAGCCGAGTGGGAAAAACGCTCGAGCCAGTAAACCTCAATACCCCCAAAAAGGGCAATGGCTACCAGGTTCCACGGTTCTCACGTGGAACCTATTTTTCCCAGATTTAAAGTACAATTTGACCTGATCGGGAATTTATCTTTGCGGAGGATTGGGCATGGCAAATATTTTATGCATTGGGGCGGGGTATGTGGGCGGGCCGACGATGGCGGTCATTGCCAAAAACTGTCCCCAGCATCGCGTTGTGGTGGTCGACATCAACGAAGAGCGGATCAAAGCCTGGGAATCAGACCAGCTTCCGATCTTTGAGCCCGGCTTGGAGGAGGTCGTGCGATGCGCACGGGGACGAAACCTCTTCTTTTCCACGGAGATCAACCGCAATATCGCCGAGGCAGATATCATCTTCGTCAGCGTCAATACTCCGACCAAAACCTTTGGCCAGGGCGCCGGAAGGGCAGCCGACCTGCAGTACTGGGAAAAGACGGCCCGCCAGATCCTTGAAAACTCATCCTCACACAAGATCGTCGTCGAGAAAAGCACTCTGCCGGTGCGCACCGCGGAGGCCATGGAGCGGATCTTGAACTCCAATGGGGGCAGCGTACGCTTCGATGTTGTCTCAAACCCGGAGTTCCTGGCCGAAGGCACCGCCATTCGGGATATGGAAGAGCCCGACCGCGTGCTGATCGGTGGGCGGGATACACCGAGCGGGCGGGCCGCCGTCCAGGCCATCGTGGATATTTACGCGACCTGGGTGCCCCGCGAGCGCATCCTCGCCACCAACCTGTGGTCAGGGGAGCTGTCCAAGCTGGCAGCGAATGCCTTCCTGGCCCAGCGGGTCTCCTCAATCAACTCAATCTCGGCCTTATGCGAGAAAACTGGGGCAGACGTGACCGAGGTGGCGCGGGCGATCGGCATGGACAGCCGCATCGGTCCACGCTTTTTACAGGCCAGCGTCGGGTTTGGCGGTTCCTGTTTCCGCAAAGATATCCTCAACCTGGTCTACCTGTGCCAGTATTATGGATTGAAGGATGTGGCCGATTATTGGGAGCAGGTCGTGCGGATGAACGAGTGGCAGGAAAACCGCTTTGTTGACAATATCGTCGGGGCGATGTTCAATACCGTCGCCGGCAAACGGATTGCGCTATATGGAGCGGCTTTCAAAGCCAACACGGGCGATACGCGCGAATCCCCGGCGCTGGCCGTCTGCCAGCGGCTAATCGAGGAGCACGCCCTGGTGGTTCTCACCGATCCCCACGCCCTCGAAAACGCGCGCGCCAGCCTGGGCAGGTTGGCCGAGAGGGTTATCTTCGAGCCGGACCCATACCGGGCCGCGGAGGGTGCGCATGCCATTGCCCTGGTGACCGAATGGGCTCTGTTTGCCGCCCTGGACTATAACGCGATCTATCAATCGATGGCAAAACCAGCGTTTATTTTTGATGGGCGCAACTGCCTCAATCATCGCCGGCTGCACGAGATCGGTTTCAACGTGTATCCAATTGGCAAGCCCGCGCTGACCCATTTTGGTGCGGAAGCCTACCAGGTGTTTTGAGATTATCGTGCATGGACCCGATATACCAGGCGGTCGATTTTAGCGAGAAAGAAAAGGCTTACGTTCTGGTCGAGTTCCCCTACCCTTCTGGGGCAGGGCTGCACATCGGGCACGCGTTTTCCTTTGTTGGAGGGGATATCTTCGCTCGCTTCCTGCGCATGCAAGGCAAGAACGTCCTTTTCCCGATCGGCTGGGACGCTTTCGGACTGCCAACCGAAAACTATGCCATCCGCACCGGCCGCAAGCCGCAAGACGTCACCCGCGAAAATACCGCCGTCTTCCACCGCCAGATGGACCACCTGGGACTCTCATTCGATTGGGCGCGCGAGGTCAATACCAGCGACCCCTCTTTTTATCAATGGACCCAGTGGATCTTCATCAAGCTGTTTGAAAAAGGCCTGACTCACAAACAGGAGATGCCGATCAACTGGTGCCCCCGGGATAAGGTTGGCCTGGCGAATGAAGAGGTGATCAATGGGCGCTGCGAGCGCTGTGGGACCCCGGTGGTCCGCCGGCTGATTAACCAGTGGGTGGTGAACATCACCGCCTACGCCGACCGCCTGATCGAAGGGCTGAACCATACCGAGTTTATCGACAAGGTCAAGGCAGCGCAGATCAACTGGATTGGGAAGAGCGAGGGCGCCCGGATCCGGTTTCGGTTGGCCGGTCGCGAGGAGACCCTCGAAGTGTTCACCACCCGCCCGGATACACTATGGGGGGCGACTTTTCTGGTCCTCTCGCCGGAACACCCGTTGGCGTCTACCCTGCGGGACAACCCGGAAGTAGCGCGCTACGTGAAACTGGCGGCGCAGAAATCCGACCTGGAGCGCAGCGAACTGAACCGGGAAAAGGATGGGGTGTTCAGCGGGTTGATGGCAATCCACCCCGCAACGGGAGCGGAAATCCCGCTGTGGATTTCCGATTTTGTGCTGATGGGCTACGGCAGCGGGGCGATCATGGCGGTGCCGGCCCACGACGAGCGGGACCATGCCTTTGCCCGAACATTTGGGCTGCCCATCGTGCCGGTCATCCGCCCGCCGTTCGAGTGGGATTTCGAGCTGGCAGCGTATACCGGGGACGAAGGGGAGATGATCAATTCGGGGCCGCTGGATGGTCTGCCGGCGGAAAAGGCGATCCCAGCGGCGATCCAATGGCTCGAGGATCGCGGCCTGGGTGAAAAAGCGGCCTCGTATCACCTGCGAGATTGGATCTTCAGCCGCCAGCACTACTGGGGAGAGCCCATCCCCATGGTATTTTGCGAGCAGCATGGCTGGGTACCGGTCCCCGTAAGCCAGCTCCCCGTGCTCCTGCCTGAGGTGGAGCGCTATTTGCCCACAGATACCGGCGAATCCCCGCTAGCGAACATCACTGAGTGGGTTCAGACTACCTGCCCGGTGTGCTCGGGACCGGCGGTGAGGGAGACGGATACGATGCCCAATTGGGCCGGCAGCGATTGGTATTTCCTCCGCTATACTGACCCGCATAATGACCAGGCCTTAGCCAGCATGGAAAGGCTGGGCTACTGGATGCCGGTGGACGTGTACATCGGCGGCGACGAGCACAACACGCTCCACCTGCTGTATTCGCGGTTTATTTACCTGTTCCTCCACGACATCGGCTGCGTCCCGCCCGAGATCCCCGAGCCGTATCGTAAGCGCCTCTCGCATGGGGTCATCCTGGGAGCAGACGGACAGCGGATGAGCAAAAGTCGCGGGAACGTGGTTGCCCCGGATGAGCTGGTCAGCCGCTACGGCGCGGACGTGGTGCGAGCCTACCTGATGTTCATGGGTCCATTCGACGCCACTATGGCCTGGAACGAGCGGGCGCTGCTGGGCGTCAAGCGCTATCTCGACCGTCTGGCGGCCTTCGTCCGCGAAAACGCCAGCCTATCATCCGGCACCGATGCGCACACCCGCGCGATCGTCGACCGGCTGGTCAAAGCAGTGGGCGATGACATCTTCGCGTTCAAGTTCAACACCGCTGTCGCCCGGCAAATGGAAGCCCTGAACGAACTCACCCGGGAGACATACGAGATCGGCCAGGAGGCGCTGCGCAAGCTGGTCCAGGTGGTCGCGCCGTTCGCGCCATTTCTGGCCGAGGAATGCTGGAAGATCCTCCAGGGCGAGGGCAGCGTGCACGCCAGCCGCTGGCCCGAATACGACCCGCCGTTGATCGCCGGCCAGACGGTCACCGTCTCGGTCCAGGTTAATGGCAAGCTGCGCGGGCTGGTCGAGGTGGAGCCTGGCGCCGACGAGGAAACCGTGACCGCCCGGGCGAAGGAGATCGAGCCCGTGCAGCGAGCGCTGGCCGGCGGCTCGCTGCGGAAAGTCATATACGTGAAAGACCGAACGCTCAATTTTGTCGTCGGGTAAACCAGGAAGGTATGGATTGATCAACAAACGAAAAATCCTCCAGGAATTTGTCCTCCCTGCGTCGCAGGTGATCTTCTGGGTCATGATCGGTGGGCTGTACGCAGCTTTCACCCGGATGGTCGTCGATCAGTGGCCGGTTATTCACCTCTGGGTGCTGGCGATCGATATGCGGTTCCTGACCTCGATTGGGGTAATCCTGCTCTTCTTTGTGATGCTACGATTGTTCCCTGTATTGTATAAAGCGACGCAGAAATTCCTCGAAAAGCTCTGAAACTAGGGGTAGAGGCCGCCTGGTTAAGCTGTTTCTTCTTTGACCAGGGATTTCACCAGGTATAGCTCCCCCCGCTCGAAACCGCGCGCCAGGTAGTAAGACCGCGTCCCCACCGCGGCGATCACCGCGAGGCGAGAAAAGCCACGCTGGTGAGCAATCTCTTCCGCGGCGCGGATCAGAGCGGTGCCCAGACCGACGTGCTGCGCCGCCCCGGGTTGTTCCTCGCCAACCGGGAGGGATTGGCCGTAAACATGGATCTCGCGAATGAGGGCCGCGTCCGCCAGGTCGACCAGGGCGGTTTCAGGATGGAGGACAAACCCGGCCGATTTGACGTCGATTTCCCGGTTGATTGACTGCGAGCGCAGCGACAGGCGCAGGTAGCCCGCGATCTGGCCCTCGGGGGTACGGAAGTGAAGGAAGTGCTCCTCGGCATCGGCCGGGTGATAGACGTAATCATCCAGGCGCAGCGTCGCGAGTTGGACCGCCTGCCCGCGAACCTCATGGCAGCGGATGCAGCCGCATTTCTGCCCGCGCCGGGCCAGCTCCTCCTGGACGTCCTGGCGCAGGCTGGTGCGCTTGTTGCCAGCAACGACGTTGGTCGAGGGGATATCGCGAATCACACGGTTGACCCGGCAATAGGGGGGGATACCAGGCTTAATGTCGGCGATCAGGTCGACCAGCTCTTCCTGGGTGTAGGGTGTATACTCGCCGCGCTGCCAGTAAGCAAACAGGTCGGCGTTGGCGAGAAGCTGGCAGGGATAGATCTTGATCTCGTCCGGGGCGTAACCATCGTTCCAGAGGCGAGCAAAATCCTCACGGTCCGACTCCAGAGTCGCTCCGAGCAGGTTAGGCATCCAGTGGAGGACAACTTTGAAACCGGCGGCGCGGAGCTTGGCGGTCGCGGCCAGGGTCTCGGCGGTGGTATGGCCGCGCTGGTTGAGGGCCAGGATGCGGTCGTCCAGACTCTGCGCCCCCATCTGCACCTTGGTCACCCCCAGTCGGCGGAGCCAGAGGAGCTCATTGGGGGTGATCTCGTCGGGGCGAGTCTCGATCACCAGGCCTACATTGCGGTGTTCCGAATCCTCGTTGAGGTGGTGGGCGTCTTCCAGGCAGGTCGAGTCGTGGCCATTCATCGCGTCGAAACAACGCCGGATAAACCATTCCTGGTAATCCCTGCGATAGGAGCTCCAGGTTCCGCCTAGGATGAGCAGCTCGATCTTATCGGTGGGATGGCCCACCGCTTCGAGGGCCTCGATGCGCGAGGCAACCTGTTCGAACGGGTCAAACTGGTGCTGAAGGCCGCGGCGCGCCCCCGGCTCGTCGGGGAGGTAGCTCTTGGGCATGCGCACATCGGTGGGACAGAAAATGCACTTTCCAGGACAGGGATAGGGCCTGGTCAACACGGTGACGGTGGTCACGCCGGAGAGGGTGCGCACCGGCTTCATCCGGATGTGAGCGAGGAGAGCAGGATCCGGCTGCCATTCGCCGCTCTCGACCAGGCGGCGGTAGGCGGCGACGAGGATGTGCTTGGCCAGGTAGCCGCCACCGGGGAGCGGATAACGACGCATCGCCTGCCAGACTTCGCGCCCCTGGCGGATTTCCTCCAGGACAAGGCGGGCAGCCTCCAGTTTTTCGGGGGTATAGTCGCGAGCTTCCAGCCAGGTTTGGGTATCCAATTCAGATCCTTAAGCTCTATTTTACCATGGGGAGGCCGAGAACCAACCTGCGGTCAAGCACCGAAAGGTTATACTGCGGTTATTGTATGGCACACGAGAGATCTAAGGATCGAATATACTATAACCTATCAGGCGGCTTGTTTACGGTCCCCAGGAGTAAAAAGTGTGGCAACGCTTCATTTGATGGTTGGACTTCCTTGTTCAGGTAAAACAACGCTGGCAAAGAAGCTTGAACAGGAACGGTCAGCACTTCGATTGACAGTCGATGAATGGCAGATTGGCCTGTTTGGTCAAGATGCGAACGAGCCAGAGCATAATGCCCGACATAGTTTTATCGAGGCTATGCTTTGGAAGATCGCGAGCAGAGCGTTGGAATTGGGGACGAACGTCATTCTCGATTTTGGCTTTTGGGCACGAGAAGAACGTGAAGATTTCCGGCTTCGGGCGAAACTCCTTGGAGCCAGCAGTGAAGTCCATTTTCTGGATGTGCCGGAAGAGGAGCTGCTGAAGCGGCTTGCGGTTAGGAATTCGCAATCTTCACTGGAGAGCTTCCATATATCCGAAGAAAGCATGAAGCTCTGGATAGCGTTTTTCCAGAAACCGACACCTGAAGAACTTGAACAGAGAGAATAAGTTGTGACACAACTGCTCAACCAGCCGCAACTGGCTGAGCTGAGCAGTTACGACTGAACAATCATTCATTCGAATTATTTAAGTATTTACTTAATTAAGTTAATGCTTTATAATACTGGCATGGATACATTCTCTGCCCTGGCCGATCCGACGCGGCGAGAGATACTGGAGATGCTGGCGAGCCAGGGGCCGCTATCGGCGACGCAGATCAGCGCAAGCTTCCCGGTCAGCGCCCCCGCGATCTCGCAGCATCTGAAGATCCTCCGCGAAGCCAGCCTGGTTCGAATGGAGAAACGGGCCCAGCAGCACATTTACCAGATCAACTCGGACGCCATTCGTGAGGTGGAACGCTGGGCCTGGCAGTTGGGCCGGGTGTGGAATGAGCGCTACGATGCCCTGGATCAGGTCCTGGAAGCAGAGAAAAAGAAAACCTTATTGGATTCCCATTTAACGGATGGCCCGGTACAGGAGGTATGATGGAAACTCAAACAAAAAGCGGTCTGACGATCAACACCGAGAAGAAAGAAATCAGGGGCACGCGGATCTTCAACGCGCCACGCGAGCTGGTCTTCAAGGTGATGACGGATCCGAAGCTGATCCCCGAATGGTGGGGACCCAGGCGGCTGACCACGACCGTCGATCAGATGGACGTAAGGGTAGGTGGGATCTGGCGCTATGTCCAGCGCGACGGCGAAGGACACGAGTTCGCGTTTAACGGGGTGTACCGGGAAGTGGTCCCCCCAGGGCGGCTGGTGTACACCTTTGAATTCGAGGAGATCCGCGGGCACGAAATAGTGGAAACTCTGATCTTCGAGGCGGACGGCGACAAAACCAGGATGACGGATATCATGATTTTCCAGACCCTGGAAGATCTCGAGGGTATGGTCCAATCGGGGATGGAGGAAGGCGGGCTGGAAACTTTCGAGCGATTGGACGAGGTATTGGAAAAAGCAATATAGATTACCGCAACACAGAATATAGCCCGGCCATAGGTCGGGTTATATTCCGTGTTACGTTTATAATTGGGGGCATGGACTCCGCAACAGCAGCCCGCCTGGTCGAGATCAACCGACAGTTTTACGAGAGCTTTTCCCAGGAGTTTTCCGCCACCCGCGCGCGAATCCAACCAGGAGTACAGCGCATACTGGGCAATCTAAAATTGGACGAGCAAATCCTGGACCTGGGCAGCGGGAACGGCGAGCTGGCAGCGGCGCTTCTGCGACTGGGTTTTCGCGGCCGTTACCTTGGCCTGGACTTCAGCCCCAGTCTGGTGGAAGAAGCCCGGCGGCGGACCAGTTCAGGCGGCGAGCCTCGGGCTGCTTTCATCCAGGCCGACCTGACCTCCTCCACCTGGGCAGAGGATCTCCCCCACCCGATGTTCCAGTGCGTGCTTCTCTTCGCGGTACTCCACCATATTCCGGATGGAACAAACCGCGCCAGGATCCTCCGCCAGGTTTCCGGGCTACTTCACCCGGGCGGTAAGCTGTTTCTCTCGGTCTGGCAGTTCCTCAACAGCCCGCGCTGGCAAAAGCGAATTCTGCCCTGGAAAACCGTTGGGCTGGATGACTGCGAGCTCGACCCGGGAGATACGCTGCTGGATTGGCGCGCCGGGGGGAATGGGATAAGATACGTGCACCATTTTTCATACGAGGAGCTTCAAGACCTGGCGGACCGGACTGGTTATTTCATCGCGGAATCATTTTCCGCGGATGGCAAAGAAGGAAACCTTGGCCTGTACCAGGTCTGGGGCCGAAACCCATGACCACCTTACGAGACCGCGTCCAGACCCATCGACCACCGCGGCTGGTTCTTTTCCTTATCCTGCCCTTCCTGGTTGGAGGGTGCAGCGGCATCGCGGAATACATCTTACCGCCCAACGCTGCACCTGCCCAGACGACGACCGCCATCGCTGCCCAGACCCAAACCCTGACGGCGAAGACCACACCCTCTCAATTCGGAACCATCTCATCTCAAGCCTGCCTGGAGACAGATCTGGCAGCCATGCAGTCCAATTCGCCAGCATTGGACCAGCTCCTCTGGTTGCGCCAGGACCAATCCTTGATCTATATCGCCCCCAGCAAGACGACCAGTTGGTACACGGGCGACCTCACCCGGGTCTCGCCCCCACACTGGAAAGATCCCGTCCTCCTGGCCTCGAACGTGGTGGGCAGCCTGGCCCTCTCGCCAGGAGGGAATGCAGTCGCCTTTGCCGCGCTGCGGGTGGAAGAGGGTGTCTACACCGTGATGACAGTCGACCTGGAAACTCTCCAGGTAAACGATCTCTTCCCCGGCGACGCTGCCAAGGAAGATCACTGGTCCAGCCCAAAGTACGTCCTGGACTGGTCTTCCGATGGGTCGATCGATGTTCTATCGAACTGCGGGTTGGACTGCCAGAGGCTCCAGCGCGTCTCCTCAGGCGGAATGGTTGAATCCCGGGAACTGAAAGGGGCAGAGGCGTTGAAAATCAGTTTGCTGCCTCATACCCAGGTTAAAGAGCTCAACGAAACAGACCACCCGTCCTGGTCGCACCCCAACTGGTCCCCAGACGGGAAACGGGTCGTGTTCACCGATTTGAAAGGCGTCACCTGGGTTTTTTCCCCCGCAAAGATGACCCAGTATATCCTGGAGAGCCCCGTTGACCCCGATGAAGAAACCCGCTGGTCGACCGATGGAACCCGGTTGGCCATCCGCAATCACGGGAGGATCGCGATCTACCGGATTGACTGCCAACCATAAACCGGATGGCGCCAGGATTTTTATGGAAAGTAAATGGTATTCTCGCGCTCTACGGATATGATTCAGGATAGGTGATTTCTGCTTACTCCCGGCAGCACATGGATCGCCAACATTTTTTATTGATGAATAGAGTGGATCTCATTTGAAACGCGAGCGAAAACAACCAGGCCAGGTAGAAGATTCTCATGTCCATGGACCTCCTGCCACTTATGAGGTGGAGAACGGGATATCTGGTGATGTTCGCTCGCTTTTTGAGAGCTTAATGAAAGGCATGGAAGAGACAGGCTATGCCGCCGGCCTGCAGGGGATGGAAGAAGGTCTGCCGGAATCTCAAGGGGCATACCTTTCGATCTTTGAAAACATACCTGTTGGGCTGATCATCGTCGATGGGGACGGATGGATCCAGCGGGTCAATTTGCAGTTTCTTCGTCTGGCTGGTTTCCAAACCCGCGAAGAAATCGAGATGAAATATCGCTGGATAGAGTTCCTTCTACCTGAGGAGGTGGAGTGGTTTCACCAACTGGTTTTAGGAGACCATTCGGCAAGAAGGGACCCGGTTGAGTTCCGTTTCGTCGATCGGGTCGGAGGGCAAATCCATAGCCTGGTCGCCGCCTCCGCAATTGACAGCGCAGAGCGGCAAGTCATTTCTGTTTTTGATATCAGCGACCAGAAGCACGCACAGCAGATTTACAAACACCTGGCCGAGAAAATGGCAGTTCTGCATGCGATCTCGACCGCCGGCTCCGAAGTGAACAGCGTAGACGAGCTGATCGATCGGGCCACTGAGGCGCTGGAAGGCCTGTTCCACCCCGGACACTGTAGTGTTCTCCTGGTAAATCCCGAAAAACAAACGATTCAGTTGCATCCCTCTTACCGGGGAGCTATTCCCAACAAGAGCGAGATCCCAATTGATCAGGGAATAACCGGATGGGTCATTGCCACTGGCCGCACCCGGCGAGTGGATGATACGATGCTGAGTAGTGAGTACATCTCTCCCGGGGAAGCAACCATGCGCTCCGAGATTTGCGCCCCGCTGAGGCTGGGGGCGACTGTGATTGGAGTGGTTGATGTAGAAGCAATCCCGGCAAATGCATTCACCGCCGATGACGAGGACCTGATCACGACCTTTGCCGTCCAATTAGCCACGGCGATCGATCGCCTGCGCTCTCGTAAAGCGGAACACCACCTGGCAGAACAACTGGCAGCCATCGATGAAGTCTCGCGAGAGATAGCCAGCGCCAGCCACGACCTGGAAAAAGTGTACGTGACCATCCACCACGCCGTGGCAAAGCTCATGCCCAGCGAGTCGTTCACCCTCACCCTGTACGATGCGGTCCATGAAGAGATTATCGGCGTGTACCTGTACGACAGGAACGGGCGCTACCCGGCGATGCGCATTCCCGCCGGGCAAGGAATGACTGGTCTGGTTATCCGTAGCGGGCAGCCCCTATACATCGAGGAAATGGATGACGTGGATGGCACCATCCCGATTCTGCGCTTTGGCTCTCCTGAACGGATCCACTCCGCGCTGACCGTTCCTTTGAAGCTGGGAAAGACCACCATAGGGGCCATGTCGACCCAAAGCTACCGGCCGCGGGCGTTCAGCCGGGATGATCTGCACATGCTCACGCTGCTCAGTAGCCATATCGCGATTGCTCTGCAGAATGCAAGGCTGTTCGCGGAATCCAACCGCCAGTTGATGATGTTCGAGAACATGTTCGACGCCATCATTGTAACCGACCTCCAGACCCAGAAAATCCTCTACTGGAACCAGGCAGCCTGCAGTATGTACGGGTATACCAGGGAGGAAGCGATTGGCCAGTCGATCAATATCCTGCACAACCCAGAAGATATTCCGTCTTTTGAAGAGAACCTGACCGAGGAAATTCAAAAGAATGGGCGGTGGGCGGGAGAAAAAGTGTTCGTACGCAAAGATGGTTCGCAGGGATTATCGGAAATCATCGCCTTGCCCATTTATGACGATCAAGGCAGGATGGTTTTCACCATCGGTGTAAACCGGGATATCACCCAGCGAAAGCAGACCGAACAGGCGCTCCAGAAGAACGAAGCGCTTCTCCGGCTGATGCTCGATTCCCTTCCCGTCGGGGTGTGGATCGCGGATAAGCGAGGCCAGGTATTCCAGGCCAACCCGGCGGCAAGCCAGATCTGGGGCAGCGACTCAGCCACCCAGAGCCACCAGATCCAGGAATTTAAAGGCTGGTGGCCCAAGACTGGAGAGCAGATCTCCAAGGAGGATTGGGCGTCATCGCGGGCGATCCAGAAAGGCGAAACCTCGCTGAACGAGGAAATCGATATCCTTGCCTTCGATGGGACGCGCAAAACCATTTTGAACTCGGCCATCCCGATCCTGGACGAACAGAAGAATATCCAGGGCGCGATTATCGTCAACCAGGATATGACTGGCGAGAAGCGGCGTGAGCGCGAGCGCGAGGCGATTCTGACGGTCTCCGCCGCCCTGCGTTCAGCCTCAACTAGAGATGAAATGGTCACCATAGTCTGCCAGCAGTTGGATGATTTACTTGCGGTGGATGGGATCGCCATCCTGGTGCAGCGGGTCGAACCGGCTCAACCCGGAAGCCTGGAGGTTGGAGCAGCCTCAGGGTGCTGGTCCTCCCAGGTGGGAAAAACTATCGAACAGGATCAAAGCTCTTATCAAGCCCTGGACCCTGCTCATCTGAAACTGGTCAACTTCCAATTTGAGAACAGTCTACCGAATCCAGGCCTGCCCACTGCCGAAAATGACGTCCTGGTGGAAGTTCCGCTGGAGACCAGAGACGGGGTCTTAGGGGCGGTATGGATGGTGAAAAAGGCAGAGTTCAGCTCTTTAGAGGTCAGCGTGACTACGGCCGTCGCGGATATCACCGCAAACGCCCTGCACCGCCTGGCGTTGTTCGAACGAACCAGCCGGTATGCTGAGCAGATGCGGGTGGTCAGCGAGATCGGCCATACCCTGGCCGAGAGGATGGACCTGCCGGGCATCTATTCAAAGCTGGCAGAGGGTGTCTTGAAGCTGTACGCCGACAGCGCAGCAGTGATCATCGCGCTTTACAATGCGGAAACTGAGACCATCCACTGCACCTATGGATTGGTCGATGGAAAAGTAATCAACCCGTTGGAACTGCCCCCCATCCCGCTGGTTTCGTCAAGGCAGGGGCAGCAGAGCGAAGTCGTCCGCCGGCGCGCACCGGTCATCGCCACGGATCTGAAAAAAACTGCCAATACTAAAGGTAATAACAGTGATCACAAATCCGAGATCACCCAATCGGCGCTGTTCGTGCCTATGCTCTCGCGCGGGAAAGTGCTGGGGGTGTTGCAAATCCAAAGCCATATCCCCAACCGGTTTACCCAGGAGGACGCCAATCTACTGGGCCTGGTCGCTAACACGGCAGCGGTCGCAATTGAGAACGCCCGTCTTTTCAGCGAGCTGCAGCATTCGCACAGTGAGCTGTCTCTGGCCTACGATTCCACCCTGGAAGGCTGGGCGCACGCCCTGGAGCTGCGCGACCAGGAGACCAAGGACCATTCCCAACGGGTCGTTGACTATACCCTGCGATTGGGACAGCGCCTGGGAATTCCGGAGACGGATCTGATCCATGTCCGGCGGGGAGCGCTGCTGCACGATATCGGCAAGATGGGCATCTCCGACCAGATTTTGAATAAGCCCGGCTCTCTCTCAGAGGAGGAATGGGCCAGGATGCGCCAGCACCCGGTTTTCGCCTATGAGATGCTGAAATCAATCGGATACCTCAGGCCAGCCCTGGATATCCCCTACTGCCATCACGAAAAGTGGGATGGGAGCGGCTACCCGCGCAATTTAGCCGGCGAACAGATTCCGCTGGCCGCGCGCATCTTCGCCGTGGTGGACGTCTGGGATGCCCTGATCAGCGACCGGCCGTACCGGCCTGCCTGGACGCCCGAGCAGGCTCTGGCCTACATCGCCGTGCAAGCCGGAAAGCATTTTGACCCCCAGGTCGTGGCAGCCTTTCTGGATATGATCCACAAGGGAGATTTCGCAAACGATAGATTTCCCATATAATCAATCCATGGACGATCGACAGACCCGGATCGGTGAGGTGATGGGCCTTTTTTTTAAGCTTGGACTCACTGCCTTCGGGGGCCCGGCGGCGCATATCGCCATGATGCACACCGAAGTGGTCAAACGCCGCAAATGGCTCAGCGAGGAAAAGTTTCTTGACCTGCTCGGGGCGACCAATCTGATTCCCGGGCCAAATTCGACCGAAATGGCCATCCACATCGGTTACGAGCGGGCCGGCTGGGCAGGGTTGATCCTAGGCGGCGCCTGTTTTATCTTTCCGGCGATGCTGATCGTGCTGGGTTTGGCCTGGCTGTACACGCGCTACGGTTCGACGCCGCAGGCAACCTGGCTGCTGTATGGGGTGAAGCCTGTTATTATAGCAATCATCCTCAAGGCATTGTGGGACCTGGGCAAAAAAGCAATCAAGGGTCCTCTGACTGCGGTGGTCGGCCTGGCCGTATTCGGGCTATATTTCCTGCAGGTAAACGAGCTTGGGCTGCTCCTGGCGGGCGGGCTGGTCGTGATGGTCGGGACGAATTTGAAACGGCTGCGCGAGCTCACCCCAAAATCGACCCTCACCCTGGCTCCTTATCTGGCGTTTCCGCTGCCAGAAGCGCTGCAGGCTGGCGTACCGTTCCAACTGGGTGTGCTGTTCCTCACTTTCCTGAAAATCGGCGCGGTACTGTACGGGAGCGGTTACGTGCTCCTGGCCTTTTTGCGAGCAGACTTTGTCAACCGGCTGGGTTGGCTGAGCGACCAGCAGTTGATCGACGCGATTGCGGTTGGCCAGATTACTCCCGGACCGGTGTTCACCACGGCCACTTTTATTGGTTATCTGCTGGGTGGCACGCCAGGCGCGCTGCTGGCTACCCTGGGAATTTTCTTACCTTCGTTCGTATTTGTGGCTGCCAGCAACCCATTGATCCCCAAACTCCGCGGATCGGTCTGGGTCAGCGGGCTCCTGGACGGGGTGATCATCGCCTCGTTGGGATTGATGGCTGGGGTAACCGTGGAGCTTGGCCGGGCTTCGCTGGTCGACCCGTTAAGCGTGGCAGTAGCACTGGTCGCACTGGCGCTTCTGGTACGGTTCCAGGTCAATTCCAACTGGCTGGTGCTGGGTGGAGCGGTCATCGGGCTGGGCCGAATGCTACTAAATTTATAAATTTTCATGTTAATGAAGTGACATTTCCTAACAGTTCCGTTAACCCGAACCATTGACAGGTATGCTAAAGTAACCATAACCAGGGAGGCAACTTCCTGGTTTTGATTTTCCCGGATCCCTGGATTGCTTGTGTGGAATTGTCTTATTGATCAGGAGAACCGAAATGAATTTTTTAAAAAACAAACGGTCCAAAGCGAACTTGCTTATCAGGGGGCTGTGGATCACCGCAACGATGTTGATCCTGGGGGGACTGCTCATAGCGATCCAGCCATCTAAAGTGCAAGCAATCAGCATATATCTGACTCAAGCAGAACAAAGATATCCATCAATTACCAATACCTCATTAGATTCCTGCGACCTGTGCCATGCCAGCAACTTCCCGGTTATCAATGCCTACGGTTCTGCTTTCAAGAGCCATGGGGATAATGCCGCAGCCTTCGGGGCGATCGAGTCGCTCGACTCGGATGGGGATGGGTTTACTAACTTCCAGGAGATCCTGGCGCGGACCTTCCCTGGCGATGCGAGCAGCCACCCGGTCCAGCCGACGGCTACCCGGAAGCAGATCTCATCCATGGCGATGGACCCTGCCGCGACCAACACGGAAGCGCCGTATCCCCCGCCAATCGACACGGTAGTTCCGAACCAGACACCAACGACCGCGCCATACCCCCCGCCAATCTACACGTCGACTCCGAGCCAGGTTCCGCCCACCGCGACAAAACCTTCGCCGACCAATACACCGACTCCGAGCCAGGTTCCACCCACCGCGACAAAACCTTCGCCGACCAATACACCGACTCCGAGCCAGGTTCCACCCACCGCGACAAAACCTTCGCCGACCAATACACCGACCCCGAGCCAGGTCCCGCCCACCGCGACAATGCCTTCGCCGACCCACACGCCGACCCCGAGCCAGGTCCCGCCCACCGCAACAAAACCTTCGCCGACTAGCACGTGGACTCCGAGCCAGGTTCCGGCAACCCCCACGGCGCAAGCCTCTCCAACCGGAGACCCACAGAAACCTGGCCCGACCCAATCGCCGGGAAGAGTGATCCTGCCAGCAATCGCCGATACCTATGTAAACCAGAAAAACCCGAACAGTAATTATGGCGGCAAAACTGTGATGCTGGTCGCCCGCCGCCCGTACATGGCTTCCTTTATCCGCTTCGACCTCTCCAGCATGGCCGGAAAGCCGATCCATAAGATCGTTCTCCGTCTGTACATGAATGGAGAAACGGAGGGCTCCCTTACCGTAAGCTCAATCGAAGACCACTCCTGGAGCGAGATGGGGATGAATTTCACCAATGCCCCAGGCTCGGGTAAAACCCTTTTCCGCACACGCTCAATAGGAAATGAAAGCGAGCGTCAGCATGGATACTGGATCGCGATTGATGTCACCCGCTACATCAACAGCGCCGGCCTGTGGGATCTGATGATCACTACCCGGTCGGCGGAAGGGTTATTGAAAATCGCTACGCGCGAATCAGGCGGCCATGCCCCCCAACTGGTGTTCATCATGAGCCAATAGCAGAGGGTGAAAAATTGAGATATGTGTTGAGAAACAAGCTATTCAGCATCGGCGGCGACTCGTGGATCACGGACGAAACCGGCCATCATGTTTATTTCGTGGATGGGGCAGCGATCAGCATCGGACGGCGGCTGACAATCAAGGATATGGATCGAAACGAGGTTGCCGCCATTCACCAGGAGCTGATCGCCCTGACGCCGACTTTTGAGATCCACACCGCGCGCGGGATCAAAGCGCACATTTCAATGCGGCTGCTGACCCTGACCGACCGGATGAAGATCGACGTAACTGGAGGGCCAGACCTTGAAGTCCATGGGAACCTCTTTCACCATGAATATGATATCGAGCAGGGTGGGCGAAGAGTCGCGCACGTGAGCAAGGCCTGGATCTCTCTGACCGATTCGTATGGGATCGAAATCGCGGACGACGAGGACCAGGTTCTGATCCTGGCCTGCGCGGTGGTGATCGACGAAATCCTCGAGATGCGGGAGAAAGCCGACGGGGATCAGGTTTCGGGATAGAGCAGGTTTACCATCCGGACAATTAAATCGGCAGCCTGCTCGATGCTCAGTTTACCCGTGTTGAGCACAGCGTGATATAGAACTGGATCAGACCAGTCACAGCCGAAGTTTCGGCGCACGTAATCCGCTGAAGCAGTGTCTTTCTCATGAATCAGATCATTCGGAGAGCGACGTACTTGCGAATCAGGATAATATGCCTCCCTTTCTTTGCGCAAGAGGTGGTGTACGTGATGAACGCGGAGTTCCAGCGGAGCCTCAATCCGCAGGTGGAGAACGTTGGCCCGATCTTTGAGGATTACCTGCCCACCCCGGCCCACAATTACATAATTGCCGGCCTGGTAAGCAGCCAGGATCGCCTTCTCGGAGAGAGACAGGGCCGAGGTTTCGTTGAAGAACCGTTCTTCCGGGTGAGGGGCAACGGCAACTTCCGCTGGAGAGATATTATGAGCCCGGCGCAAAAGATAGTCGACGAATTTCTTGAACTTAAAGCTCTCTTCCGAATATCGGCTGTAACTGCTAATCTCCTCCTCAGATAAGCCTGCCTCACCAGCAGCGCGAACGATGTCGCAGCGGTCAAAATAACGATAGCCGAGGATCTGGCTAACTCTTTCAGCAATCTCATCTCCCCCCGATCCATACTGGCGTGAAATGGTGATTACAGCCATAGGAACCTCCGATTGTCCATCAACCAACCCGCTTACCGACCGAAACCCATTCTTCCCCCCTTATTCTTATTATGGCACGCTGCAGTTCCACTTTCAATATGAGATTTTGATATTGGCGATTTTACGACAGCTTCCGGATCATTCGCGCTGACGGATATTGTCAACAAGCTGTCAGGGGGATATCAAGTCCCAACGGCAGCAACGGAAGCACCCGCATCGGCCGCGGCTGCTGCGCCGGCGTATCCACCGGTATTTGAAAAACCCGCTGCTCCCGCCCCGACCGAGGCACCGGCGTCTGCCCCAACCAGTGGAGTGGGGGAATCACTCAACACCAGCCCGGGGCAGGCAGGCCAGGTGGCATTTGCCCCGGTAGGCAACGGCCAGATGATCGCAGACCTGTTGATCTGGGTTATTGTGCTGCTTGGGCCGTTCATCCTGCTCGGGGGCTTGATCCTGGCGATCGTACGCGGGGTGCTAAAAAACCGGAAGGCTGGCCCATCCAATTGAAGTCAGGAACAGGAAAAGTGATCCAATCTGGTTAGAGGGGTTTTCTGTATAATGGGATTACCTGTTAGCAAAATCCCTCACCAGGACTTCTCATGAAACCCGACAGCAAGCGAAAAACAGATCGTCAATGGATCACCTGCATGGCCCTCCTTTGTTACAGCATCATCGCAATGGCCAGCGCGGGGTGCGCCAGCGCGGCGACATCCTACGCGCCTCAGCCCGGGTCGACCGCTGCCGCTGCGGCCACGGAAAACCCGATCGTGGGCCAGCTCAAAGAAATCGACCAGCTTCTGGAGACCATTCAGGGAAACCTGGCCTTCAATGCTCCGAGCGCGATGAATCTCGAGGACACTACCACCATCCACTTGCTGATCAGCCCTACTCTGACCAAAGAAGAGCTGGCGAAGGAAATCAATGCAGCGGAAAACCAGGCTGTGATCACATCGGCGGTGAACATCACCCCACGAATGAAAGCCGAGCTGAAATCCGCGGATCCCGAGGCATTCAACATCCAACCCCTGCACGACAGTCCCGAACAACTGCTCAGCACGGGCGAACCAACCGAGTGGAAGTGGCTGGTCCAGGCCAAAAAAGAAGGCAAACAGGACATGACGCTGAGCGTTTACCGCCTGGTGGAGTTTGAAGGTAAAGAATACTGGCGGGAGAAATCCTATGAGAAGAATATCGAGGTCAAGGTAACCCTGATTGGGCTTATCCGGCGCTTCGATTGGAAATGGCTGGTGGGGCTCGCGGTAACCGGCATCGCTGTGCCTCTGTTCATACGCTGGCTGGACCAGAGAAAAAAACCTCAGAAGGACTGACCCCACTCATCGTAGACCCCGGCGAAATCGATGTGGGCGGACTTCACCACGAGGCCATTTCCCGGATCACAAAGTACAGTGTGGACAGCCAGGGCCACGGGCATCCACTCTTCCTGGATGTCGCCGTTGAACAGGCTCTGGATCACCTTTACAGCTGGTCCGAAGAAATTTTCTTCTGTATAGACGCGCAATGAGAAATCAACACTACCATTATGGCTTTTCATAATGTTGCTCCGGTAATAAAACAGTATGAAGTTGGAAGGAAGTTCGTAATTGAATGGATAATAACTCTGGTTTGTCTGAACAGCTATTAATTTAGAGTTAATTCTCAAGGAAAATCAGGCAAATTCGCGGTTGTCTCCAGACAGATTTGATCTATAATTGATATCGTTCCAAAAAGAACAAATTAAACCCGGGGAAATCGTCTTGCCCCTGGAAGACAAAAACGCCGATCCTTTCAGAGCGGGGTAAGACTATCTCCCAACACGCCGGGCAGATTCGCCGCCAAGTACGGGGGAAGATGAGATGAACCGTGACACACATGAACTCAGCGATAAAGTTCTATGCCGGGAAGAATGTTATTCGATCCAGGGGGCCGCGCTCGAGGTCTACCGGGAGATGGGATCAGGTTTTCTGAAAGCAGTCTACCAGGAGTGCCTGTTGAAGGAGTTCACGTGGCGAAATATCCCCTTTCAGGCCCAGGTCGAGCTGCCGCTGGCGTATAAAGGCGTGAAAATCGCTCAGGTATGCCAACCGGATTTTATCTGTTATGAGAAAATCATCGTTGAAGTCAAAGCACTGAAAGAAACCAGTGACGAACACCGCGCCCAGGTGTTCAACATGCTAAAGGCCACCGGCTTGCGAGTGGGCCTGCTGATCAATTTTGGGCATCATCCAAAGGTGAGTCTCGAAAGGATCCTGGTCTGAAGGGCTGTCAGTGTTTAATGACCGCCACGCAATCCGGGCAGATCGTCTTGAAGCCGATAAACCATCCGCGTTTGAAGACATAGTGGATGAATTAGGGTGCAACCCGATTCTCAGACCCGGTCAAATCCATGGAATGGACCAATTGCTTCGATGGTCGTTTTCTGAATCGAAAAGTAATGGGGTGAGGTGATTCAATGCCAGGATCAAAACTTTTCCAGTTACGACGCAAGGTGGGGCTGGTGTCCACGCGTTTCGAGGGCACAGACGGGGTCTCGCTCGAAACGATCAAATGGGTCCAGGTGCTGGAACGCCTCAACTGCGAGTGTTTCTTTTTCGCGGGCCAGTGCGAATGGGAAGTGACCCGCTCCCGGATAGTCCCTGAGGTATTTTTCCGCCACCCAACTATCCAGAGAATCAACGATATCGCCTACAGCAACCGAATGCGGCCGCCGGATTTGACCGAAGAGATCCAACAGCTAAAAAAAATGTTCAAGAGGGAGCTGTACAAATTTATCAACGATTTTGGCCTGGAGCTGTTGGTAGTGGAGAACGCCCTGGCGATCCCGCTTAACGTTCCGCTGGGACTGGCGCTGACGGAGCTGATTGCCGAAACCGGCATCCAGGTGATCGCTCACCACCACGATTTCTTCTGGGAACGCAAGCGCTTCCTGGTGAACTGCGTGTGGGATTACATCAACATGGCCTTCCCGCCTCACCTGCCAACGGTGCACCACGTCGTGATCAATTCCTCCGGTGCCAACCAGTTGGCCCTGCGCACCGGCATCTCGAGCATGCTGATCCCCAACGTCATGGATTTCGACATTCTCCCCACCCCTCCAGACGAATATACCCACAGCGTGCGCAGCGACCTGCAGGTCCAACCAGATGAGCTGTTTTTTCTTCAGCCGACGCGGGTGGTGCCGCGAAAGGGGATCGAGCACGCGATCGAGCTGGTTCGCCTGTTAGGCAGGAAAGCCCGGCTGGTCGTGTCACACGCCTCAGGAGACGAGGGGTATGATTACGAGCGCCACCTGCGGGACTATGCGCGGCTGATCAACGCTCCGGTGAATTTCGAGGAGAAGCTCATCCAGCCCAGGCGGGGGCTCACCATGGATGGACGAAAGACCTACACCCTGGCGGACGTATATCCCTGGGCAGATCTGGTGACTTACCCTTCGGACATCGAAGGCTTTGGGAACGCCTTTCTGGAAGCGATTTACTACCGCCGGCCCATTGTGGTCAACAACTACTCGATCTACAACATCGATATCAAACCTAAAGGGTTCCGGGTGATCGAATTCGACAGCTACATCACCGATCAGACCGTGGAGCATACGCGTAGATTGCTGGAAGAACCGGCGCTCAGAGAGGAAAACGCCGAATACAATTACAACCTGGCCCGCCGGTATTATTCCTACACCACCCTGGAACGCAGCCTCCACACGCTGCTTTCGCAGTGTTTTGGAGAGGAATAAATTTGGACCCTCACCAAATCACGTTCCTGCTGATGCTGGGGTTGGTCGCTTTTGTGTTAGGGCTGGCAAAAGGAGGGCTGGGGGGAGTGCTGGGCTCGGTCGCTGCGCCGCTCTTGAGCCTGGTGATGCCGGTGGGGCAGGTGATCGGCCTGCTGCTGCCGCTGTTGATGGTGGCAGATATTCCCGCGGTGGGATTGTACTGGAAGCAGTGGGACTGGAAATGGGTGCGCCTGATGCTGCCGGGCGCGGCAGCCGGGGTGGTGGCTGCGACGTTTTTTATTGTCAGCGTGCCGTCCCGCCTGCTACAGATCGCACTGGGGGTGATCGTCCTGCTGTTCACGGTTTACAAGCTGGCGGAGAAACGGATCCTCGCCGGCTGGAACTACCAGCCAGAAGACTGGCATGGTTTTTTGGCAGGAGCGTTGAGCGGGCTGACCTCAGCCCTCGCTCACAACGGCGGCCCACCGGTTACCATCTATCTTTTGATGCAGAAAAACATGACCGTGCTGTCTTTCAACGCCACCTGCGCGATCTTTTTCGCGATTCTCAACCTGGTCAAGCTGCCTTTCTATCTTTTTGCCAGGCTAATCGACCCGGGACTTCTGGCGCGCAGCCTGTGGGTGATCCCGCTGATGCTGTTGGGAGTGTGGCTGGGGGTGAGGAGCGCTCAGCGGTTCGATGCACAAACCTTCGAACGATTAATCCTGGCTTTGCTCGCCATGACCGCAATTGTCTTAATATTCGTTTAAGCAAAGAACCGCGGTGGACTATTTCCGATTTATCGGAGAAGATGTATACTCAAGCGAGCGGACAAAGCAGCTTGATATAGTTGAATGGGACCAGGAGGAAGGGATGAAAACTCTACGGGGGTATCGGTCCAATATTATCACAGCAGTGATCATTGCGGCCATCGCTCTGACTGGCTGCGGGCAGGGAGCAGGCGGTGGACCTACCGTCGCCACCCTTCCTCCAACTGTGGAACCCCCTACCATGGAACCAACCTTGCCCCCACTCCCGACTGAAGAGCCCAGCCCGACCCCAACGGAAGCGCCGACTATCGAACCGAGTCAGACACCCGCACCGACTGCTATCCCAACCGCAGCCCCGCTGGAGTTTTCGGGGAAAGGGAATGGGAAAGTGGCTTTGACCGGTTATTCTGGCAACGGGGCTTTCCTCCACGCCACCCATGACGGGATCAGCACCTTTCATGTCGTAGAATGCGACGCGCAGGGCAAGCAAACGATTGGTATCATCGAGACCGCGAGCAGATACGACGGGATCAAATTGATGGACGTGGTCAACCCGACCTTTCGAGCGGAGAACCTGTGCGTCACTGCGGATGGGAACTGGACGCTGGCGATCTATTCGCTCAAAGATTATGCAAAGCTGCCTTCATTGGCGGTACCCGGAAAGGCAAGGGGCCAGGTCTCCCAGATATTTCACCTGGAAGGTGACGCGACTATGCTCACGATGAGCTATACAGGCGGCAGGGTAAACCTGCCTGCGTATGTTGAGCTTTACGCTTTGTCAGACAGCAGCGTGTCGGTCATCGCCAGCCTGGGGGCTGGTGATTTCGGCGGGCAGGCATTTTCATTGCTGCCCGGGACGCGGGCGATTGCAATCGACGCCGATTATGGGTCCTGGAGCATCCTGATCCAGTAAAGGAGACGATCGGAATGTGCGTATTCTGCGCGGCGATACCGGTAGCAGCGGCGGTTGGAGCAAAGGCGCGGGCTGACCAGTTGCATGAAGCCAGATTAGCGGAAAGTGATCCGGGAAAACACAAAAAACCGGCCTTCCCGGCGGGAAAGGCCACAGCGGTAGTGATCACCGGGCTGGTGATCGGGTCGATCACCGTACACACCCACTTGCTGGGGATTTAATCTTCTGAGGGGGAGATGGTATGGGACCAGGCCCGCTCGTGAGAATCGAGCAGGGTCCTGACGGCATCCGAAGGGGCCAGGCTGCGGTCGACCACACGGTTGAGCACTGCCCGATATTCTTCGGGGGAAACGGATTGGCGCCAGCGGGTAACCAGGGTGTTCCGGATGAGCAAGCTCAGCTCGGAATTGAGGCGGGCCTGCTCGCGTCGCTGCCATTCTCCGCTCTCCTTCAAGTAAGCGCAATGGCGCTGGATGGCTTCGAAAAGTTGCTCGACCCCTGTCGAAACGGTTGCAACCGTGGTGAGGATCGGTGTTTTCCAGAGGGTATCTTCCCTGCCTGCGTAAGGCTCGAGGTCGTGGCCGGTTTCCCAGCTTTCATAGGAATACCCGGTTGGCTCTTCCCAGGGCAAGCAGGAAAAATCCTGATAGAGACGTGGAGAGGGATGGGCCAGCTCGAGCATCGTGCGCATGGCGCGGAGGGTGTTTTCCGTACCCGGGCGGTCGGCTTTATTGACGACGAGGATATCGGCGATCTCGAGGATGCCGGCTTTGATGGCCTGGATATCATCGCCCAGGCCAGGAGCCTCGACGACCAGGGTGGTGTGAGCCAGTCTGGCGATATCGACCTCAGATTGGCCCGCGCCGACCGTCTCGATCAGGACCACGTCGAAGCCAGCGGCGTCAAAAACCTCAACCAGCCCCGCGGTAGCCTGCGCCAGGCCTCCCAATGCGCCGCGCGAGGACATTGAGCGGATAAAGACGCCAGGATCGCCCACCGCATCGCGCATCCGCACCCGATCGCCCAGAACAGCGCCGCCGGTGAAGGGGCTGGAGGGATCCACTGCAATAATTGCCACCCGGGAGGGCGTTTTTTGATCGGGACGATTTCGGCGGTAGAGCCGGGCCAACTGATTGACCAGGGAGGATTTGCCGGTGCCGGGGGAACCGGTCACGCCGACCAGGTGGGCGCGGCCTGAATAGGGGTAGAGCAGATTGAGCGCTTCCAACCCGGCAGGGGTATTATTCTCAATCTGGGTCAACGTGCGAGAAAGGGCCAGGCGATCCCCCGCCAGGACTTTCTCCACCAGATCGTAAATCTGCGCTGAAGACAGCTCACTTCTATTCACGGAATATCAACGATCCAATCATTAAGCAGGCGGCTCAGTGAGAACCGCGCGGGTGATGTCTGTAACGATAGCCGTGGTCGAGGTGCCCGGGCCATAGACACCGGTCACGCCAATCTTCAGCAGTGCTCTGGCGTCGGCCTCGGGGATGATCCCGCCGACGAAGACGAGCACAGTTTCGAGACCGCTGGCCTTGAGGAGATCCATTACCCGCGGGACGATGGCCATATGCGCCCCTGAGAGGATCGAAAGGCCGATCGCATCGACATCCTCCTGGAGTGCGGCATCGACGATCATTTCGGGGGTCTGGCGCAGGCCCGTGTAGATCACTTCCATTCCCGCATCGCGCAGGGCGCGGGCAACCACCTTGGCGCCTCGGTCGTGCCCATCCAGGCCCGGTTTGGCGACCAGAACTCGTATTTTGCGCTGGCTCATTGCAAACTCCAAATGCTTTGCTGATTCGATTATATCCCAAGGGTTCGAGGTTACCCTGTGATGGTCGTCCCTCAATCAGAGAAAAAAGTCACAAATGACTGTGAAAAGAACAGTGAAATACAGTGAAGTACAGCCAAAAGCAGTAAAGAACAGTAAAATACAGTCTATAGTCCAGTTTATTCCGCTTTTTCCTGCTCTTCACTATCCAATGATCACCGGCACGATCTTCGACATTCGGCGCTTTTCGATCCACGATGGACCGGGGATCCGGACGACCATCTTCCTGAAAGGCTGCCCGCTGGACTGCTGGTGGTGCCACAACCCCGAAAGCCAGGCGCCCAGCGTAGAGATGGCGCTGCGCGAGAGCCGCTGCATCGCCTGCGGGACCTGCCTGGATGCATGCCCGGAAGGAGCGATCCGGGCAGTGGATGGTCGTTTCATTACGGACCAGGGGCTGTGCGTGCGCTCCGGCTCGTGCACGCGGGTCTGCCCGGCGCAGGCGCGCGAAATTTTGGGAAGGGAGACCAGCATTGCAGAGCTGATGGCCGAGATCGAGCGCGACCGCTGCTTTTTTGACGAATCGGGAGGGGGGGTGACGATATCAGGCGGCGAGCCGCTGATGCAGCCCGCGTTTCTGCTCGAGCTGCTCCAGGCATGTAAAACGGTCGAGCTGCACACCGCGCTGGATACCAGCGGCTACGCGGCGTGGAGAGTGATGGAGGCAACGGCGGATCTGACCGACCTGTATCTCTACGATCTCAAACTGCTGGATCCCGAGAAACACCGCGAAACCACCGGCGTCTCGAACGATCTGATCCTGGAGAACCTGGTGCGGCTCTCCGGCCTGGGAAAGCAGATCATTTTGCGCCTGCCGGTGATCCCGGGGGTCAACGCCGAAGAAGATCACTTCCGGCGCGCCGGCGCGCTGGCCCGCTCCCTGAAAGGCATCCAGCGGCTTGATTTATTGCCCTATCACGCGGCCGGGAGCGGAAAATATGGCATGCTGGGCCGCGATTACCGCCTGGAACGGACCCACCCGCCCGCTGACGATGCGATGCGGCGGTACGCAGAAATCCTGGAAGAATGCGGTTTGACGGTCAAGATTGGAGGGTAAGCGAATGGTAATGACAGACCGGATCCAGACGTTGCGCAACCAGAGCCTGGGAACCGATCCATCCCTCTCGGCAGAGCGAGCCATCCTGCTGACCCAATTCTACCGGCAGGCCGGCGGGCTCGAGTCGATCCCGGTCCAGCGTGCCAGGGCGTTCGCTCATCTGCTGGAACACAAGACCATCTGGATCGGGCCTGGGGAGCTGATCGTCGGCGAAAAAGGGCCGGGGCCTCAGGCGGCGCCTACCTACCCCGAGCTGTGCTGCCACAGCCTGCAGGATCTGGAGATCCTCGATACCCGTCCAAAGATCCCCTTTTCGGTTAGCGAGGAGGTGAAGCGGGTTTACCGGGAGGAGATCATCTCCTTCTGGCAGGGTCGGGCGATCCGCGACCGGATCTTCGCGGAGATGACCACGGAGTGGAAAGACGCGTACGAAGCCGGGATCTTTACGGAGTTCATGGAGCAGCGCGCCCCGGGGCACACGGTGCTGGATGATAAGATTTACCATAAAGGGATGCTGGACTTCTGCGCCGATATCGACGCCGTCCTGGCGGGCCTGGATTACCTGAACGATCCTCAGGCTTACAGCCGCCAGGAGGAGCTGAAAGCGATGCGCATCTGCGCTCAGGGGATAGTCCGCTTCGCAGAGCGCCACGCCGACCTGGCCGAACAGATGGCGGCGGGCGAGACAGTTCCGGCGCGAAAAGGCGAGCTCGAGCAGGTCGCGGCGGTCTGCCGGCGGGTACCAGCCCACGCTCCGGCGACCTTCCACGAGGCGCTGCAGTATTACTGGTTCGCCCATCTGGGGGTGACCACCGAGCTGAACACCTGGGATTCGTTCGATCCAGGCCGCCTGGACCAGCATCTCGAGCCGTTCTACCGCCGCGAAACCGCAGCCGGCAGCCTGACCTCAGAGCGCGCTAAAGAGCTGCTGGAATGTTTCTGGATCAAATTCAACAACCAGCCCGCGCCGCCCAAGGTCGGGGTGACTGCCGCGGAGAGCGGCACCTACACCGATTTCGCGCAGATCAACCTGGGCGGCGTCAAAGGGGACGGGGCAGATGGGGTCAACGAGGTCACCTACCTGCTGCTGGACGTAGTCGAAGAGATGCGCCTGCTCCAGCCGAGCGCCTCAATTCAGGTGAGCAAGAAAAATCCGGACCGCTTCATCAAGCGCGCGGCGCGGATCATCCGCACCGGTTTCGGCCAGCCGAGCATCTTCAACGCCGACGCGATCGTCCAGGAGCTGGTCCGCCAGGGCAAATCCATCAGCGACGCGCGCCAGGCCGGATCGAGCGGCTGCGTGGAGATCGGCGCTTTTGGCAAGGAGAATTACAATCTGACGGGTTACTTTAACCTGCCCAAGGTGCTTGAGATTACCCTGCACGACGGCTGCGACCCGCGTACCGGAAAACAAATCGGCCTGCGCACAGGCGATCCACGGGGTTTTACCGGCTTCGCCGAGCTCTTCGCGGCTTTCGAGAAACAAATGCGCCATTTCATCGATATCAAGGTGCGCGGGAACCAGGTGATTGAACGGCTGTATGCAAGCTATATACCCGCTCCATTCCTCTCGCTGCTGATCGACGATTGCATCGCGAAGGGAAAAGATTATCACGACGGTGGGGCGCGCTACAACAGCAGCTACATCCAGGGGGTCGGCCTGGGCTCGATCACGGATGAGCTCAGCGCGCTGAAATACCACGTCTTCGACCAGAAGACGTACCGGATGGAGCAGGTCCTGGCAGCCCTGGACAACGATTTCGCGGGAGAGGAGGCGATGCGCCTGAACTTTACTAACCGCACCCCGCGCTATGGTAACGATGATGACTATGCCGACAGTATCATGACGGCGGTTTTTGAAGCGTATTTCCGGGCGATCGAAGGGCGGAAAAACACCCGCGGTGGCGAATATCACATCAACCTGCTGCCGACCACCTGCCACGTCTACTTCGGCTCGGTGACGGGAGCAACCCCGGAAGGTCGCCGGGCAGAGAAACCGCTTTCGGAGGGAATCTCACCCGTCCAGGGGGCGGACCGGCGCGGACCAACGGCAGTACTGCGCTCGGTGGGGAAGATGGACCACCTGCGCACGGGTGGGACGCTGTTGAATATGAAGCTCGCGCCGGATCTGCTCAAGGACGAGGACGGCCTGACGAACCTGGTCCAACTCGTGCGGACCTATTTCAAGCTGGATGGCCACCACATCCAGTTCAACGTGGTCGATGCGGAGACGCTGCGCCGGGCGCAGCAGCACCCGGAGGAGCACCGCGACCTGATCGTGCGCGTCGCAGGGTATAGCGATTATTTCTGCAATTTGAGCGAATCGCTGCAGGAGGAGATCATCGCAAGGACGGAGCAGAAGGCATTTTAAGTAATGCCGGCCCACCCATCCTGGCCGGAGGAGACGTCCAGCCTACGGAGTGGCGCCCATCACTTCGTGCAGTATTTGCAAGGCGTTGAGGTTGCGGATGGGCCAGGCGCGCTTCATCGCTTCGGGGTCGTCGAAGAAGGGGGGCATATAGGTTAAGTGAGCTTTATCTTCCTGGAGTCCCTGTCCAGGCAGGTCCTGAACCGCAGCCCAGTAATTCCAGAGAGGCAGGTTGTATTCCACCGCCAGGCGGGCGATTGCGGCGTTGATGCGGTGATCCCCCTCGAGGTTGTCGGCTTTGGTTGCCAGGACGGGGAGGACCCCCTGCGCGATGGTATAGTCCAGGATCTGGCGCAGGTTCTTCTCGAAGGTGTCCACATGGGCAACATCGTTCGTGCCGAGCATGACGAAGACTACCGCGGGACGGTTGAGGCGGTACTCGCAGGCAAGGGAATTTTCGCCAGCCTGGCAGACTTTCGGGTCCGCCCAGAAGGGGGTGAGCAGGGAAGCGGTGTTGAACCCGGGCTTCGCGGCCAGGCTGAGGCGGCTGAAAGAACCGGCATAGTAATCGACCACACTTTGCAGGCCTGTGTACGGCCCAAGGGAATACTGCTTTGGGCCAGCATCGAAATCGTTTAGGAACCAGGTAGTGCGGCTTTCGCAGTCACCCACCTTCGAAAACGCGCGGGGATGGTTGCCTTTCGCCAGCCCATCGGCCAGGATCGCCCAGGCTCGCGGGCTGAGGGTCGGGATCACGGGCAGGGTTTTCCATTCATTTGGGGCGAGGGTGGGCCCTGGAGCAGCCGCTGGCAAGGGGGATGGGGCGGCTAGAGAAGGCGGCCGGACAGCTTCCGTCGGGGCAGGAGTGGGGATCAGGGGCGAGTCGAGCGCGGTGATCGCAACCGGCGAGAGGGTCACTTGAGGAGGTTGGGAAGGCGGCACACTGGGGGTAATGGCTGGTTGGGGAGACGCGCAACTGGATAATCCAGCCAGGATGCCCAATAGAGACAGGCAGCAATGAAGGGGTAGCTTACGGCATTTCATGAAAAAGGACTCCACATCACGGCAAGAAATTCCTCTGGACATTGTACAATCCGGAGGAATTTCTGCAAAATCCTCAATGAGACGATCTTACTTGGTCGGGACGAACTGGAAGTTATCGAAGGCTGCCTGGAGGGCGCGCCCGCCGATGACCAGGCCGACCGTCCCTTCCGTAAAGGGGATTTTGGTAACGCCGGTCACCCAGTTATCGCCGTTGGCGTAAACGTCGATGTCTGCCCCGCCATTCGTGGCGACGGCCCTGAGGTGGTTCACTGTGCTGTAGAGGACAATTGACTTACTGTAATTCTGATCGATGACGTACCACTTACCGTCACTGCGGTGCTCCCAGACGTAGTAATACCCATCGAAGGCGCTGTACTCGAAATCGAGATAATAGTCGTCGCTGTCCACCAGGCCGTTGCCGTTGTTATCGACGAAGCGGAGGACAATACCAAAGGTCCGCCCGCTGACCCCATTGATGTAAGTCGAGTCGACCGCCATTTCATAATCCGAGGCTTTGCCGCAGGTCAGGCAGGTCGAGAAGCAGCCAAAGGGGTTGTTCGAGCCGATATCAGCGCAGTCGCTGAACTTACCCAGGTAAAACGCGCCGTTGGCGACCTGGGCCTGCCCGCCGGTAAAGAGCTCGAAATTGCCTTTATCCTGGGAGAAATCATCGGATACCGCCTGGGCGCTGCCGGTGTTGGTGTTGGTGTTGCTGTTATTTTGGTTATTATTGGTGTTCCCGGTGTTCATCGATCCCACCACCGCGAGCTTATCGCCGTTGAGGGTGCCTTCGAGGATCTCGCCGGTGGAAAGGCGCAGAACTCTCACGCTGAGGGCGTCCTCAGTGCGGTGAGAGCGCAGGATTTCGCAGTAATCTTTCTTGGTGCCGTCTTTGCCGATCAGGCTGCCTTCCAGCTCGGTGAGGATGTCGCCGCCGCGGATGCCGACCTTATGAGCGGGGGAGCCGGTCGCGACCGAATAGACCCAGATTCCGCTCGAGCTGCCGTCCTGGCTGACAAAGGCCGTACCATTGATGCCAATCGAGGTTACATCCTTGCCGGCTTCGAGGTCCTTGAGGATCGGCTCAGCCTCCTGGCGAGCGATCGCGAAGAACTGGTTTACCGCCGCCTTGGAAGTGGCGTAATTGATGCCGACCACATAACCGTTGTCGTCGATCAGTGGGCCGCCAGAATTACCGGGGTTGATCGTCGCGTCGTGCTCGATCACCGAGTCGACTGCCGCCCAATCGGTTGGGACCGTCGTTTCGCGCTTGGAAACCACGCCGCGGTGCAGCGAATACTGCGGGTCGCCCAACGGATAGCCGGCTGACCAGACGTTCATCCCCACCTTGATCGGATCCTCATACCACTGGAGATACGGGAAGGGACCACCGGTGATCTGAACCACAGCCAGGTCAGAGCACTCCGAAACCCCCAAAACGCGGGCGTTGTGCGCTTTTGGATCCCCGCTGAAGAAGACCTGCAGGCTGTCGGCTCCCGTGACCACGTGGTTGTTGGTCACCGCGATGCCGGAGGGGTCGATCAGGAATCCCGATCCGGAGCCGATCAGATCGTAAATATCCCCTGCCGAAGTATCGCTGGGATAGACATAATCCCCCTTGGCTTCGATGCGCACGACCGCCTTTTCGACATCTTCCCGGCTCGAAACCGCCCCGGAACTGGAGGGGTTTTCAGGCGTTTTGGTCGGCTGGCTCGCCTCGGGCTGGGTTGTTTCCGGCTTGCTCGCCTGAGTGGGGGTGGTCGGTGCGGTCGTGGCCGTGGACGAGCCCAGGCTACAGGCCATCCCCACGCTCAAGATCAACGCGCCTAACAATAAGATGGGTTGATACAATCGCTTTTCCAAGGAAATCCCTCCTGAGTTGGACGTGATGGTATTCGGATTTAGATAAAAATGTTCCAAATTGGCGCACTAACAGTATAGCAAAGCGATCAAGTTAAATCAATTTAAGAACAAGTTAAATTATGATAAATTTAAACCAAAAATTCCCTGGCGAAAACCTGATTTCGATTATGAAAGATCTAGAGGCTTCTAGAACTCAATATCAGCGACGGAGTTATAGATGTAAGTTGGCTGGAAAGGAAAGTCAGCGATATTCTCGCGGAGGGTCACTCCACTGAGCACGAGGATCGTCTCCATGCCGGTCTGGATACCGGCGACCACGTCGGTGTCCATGCGATCCCCCACCATGACTGCATCCTCGGAATGGACTCCCAGGGCGTTGAGCGCGGCGCGCATCATCAGCGGATTGGGCTTGCCGATAAAGAACGGGCTGCGTCCGCTGGCGCGCTCGATCAGGGCTGCCATGGCGCCGCAGGCCGGCACCAGACCGAACTCGCTGGGGCCATTGGGATCCGGGTTGGTGGCGATGAAATGGGAGCCCGAGACCACCAGGCGAACCGCCCTGGTCACCTGCTCGATGCTGTAGTTGAGCGTCTCACCGAGGATCACGTAGTCTGGATTGACGTCAGTCTGAATAAAACCGGCGTCGTGAAGGGCGACGGTCAGGCCCGTTTCGCCAAAGATGAAAGCGGTGGCGCCTGGACGCTGGGTCTTAAGAAAGCTGGCCGTCGCCATGGCCGAGGTGAAGATCTCCTCCTTGCGGACGTCCAGGCCGGCAAGATGGAGGCGGTGAGCCAGGTCGGCGGGGGTGTAGATGGAGTTGTTGGTTAAAACAAGGAATTTCGTACCACGCGAGCGAAGCCTCTCGATGAAGGCATCGGCGCCTTGAATGAGGGTGGACCCGCTGACCAGAACGCCGTCCATATCGATCAAAAAGGATTTGGATTGGAGCATCGTTACCCCTACTTAGTGGGTGAAATTTACCCCTGGTCACCCGACGACCACCTGGTTGCGGCCGGCTGATTTGGCCGCGTGCAGCGCCTGGCCGGCGCGCTCGATCAGGCTGACGAGGTCTGTGGGGGCTGGGATGATGCACTGCGCCAGGCCGATGCTGACGGTGATTCCCAGGCTGCCCCATTCAGTGGACAACCGCGCCTCGGCCACACCAGCGCGGACACGCTCGGCGACCTGGGCCGCCGAGGGCAGGTCCGTTTCGGGGAGGAGGATGACGAACTCTTCACCGCCATAGCGCCCAACCAGGTCGATCTCGCGCAGGATTGCACGCAGCGTGGTGGCGAGCAGGCGCAGGATGTCATCCCCGGTGGAGTAGCTGTAGGCGTCGTTGAACTGCTTGAAGTGGTCGATATCCACAAAGAGAGCTGCCAGGGGACGGTTGAACCGTTCGGCGCGCTCGACCTCGCGCTGGCCCAGCTCGAATAGACCGCGGCGGTTGTACAGCCCGGTGAGCTCGTCAACGATGGCGAGGCGCTGCACCTCTGAAAAAAGCTGCGCGTTTTGAATCGCCGTGGCGGCCTGATTGGCGAAGGCAGATAAGCGCTCTGCATCCTTGGGCTGAAAAAAGCCCGGCGTAGCGCTGTTCAGGTTCAAAAAGCCGACCACGCGTCCCTTGATTAACAACGGAACGCCCGCGTAAGACTGGATCCAGTTTGAGGTTGCCAGGTCTACCCAGCCTGGATAATCGTGAATGTTGGGGAGGATGAGCGTCTGGCCCGTTTCGCGGACCTGGCGCAGGCTGGGAAAATTCAACCAGGGATAAGCGGTCTCGCCGGGTTTGACCCCATCGGAGCGGATCACCCGGGCAGTCTTTCCTTCGATGACCATCAGGTTGGCGGAATCGTGGGGGACAACCTGCTTGAGAATGGCCAGGATCCGGCGGAAGACCTCATCCTGTTCGAGGGTTCTGTTCAATGCCTCCGCCGTTTCGAGGAGCGATGCAGCCAGCAGACGTTGTTCGCGCTCGGCCTGCTCGATCTGCTTGCGGCGGATTGCCGTGGCCACCTGGGTGGAAACGTAGGTCAGAATTTCCTTTTCTTTCTGGTAGTAACGCACACCCTCCGTATAAGATTGGACCACGATCACCCCGATCACCTGCTGGTCGGAGGTTTTGAGGGGAACCCCCAGCCAATCGACCGAAGGAGTCCCGTACCGGTCGATCTCCCCGCGAGCTTCCATCTCGGCCGCTTCCTGGGGATCCACCAGGATCGGTTGGCCGGTGCGCAGCACGTAGCTGGTCATCCCACGGCCCAATGGGATCGATCCCGGATTTTGATCGAACTGGTCGACAAAATACGGGAATTTCAGCGTTTCGCTTTCCGGGTCGAACAGGGCTAGGAAGAAATTATCCGCCGGCATCAAGCCGCGAATGATCTCATGGACCTGTTTGTAGAGGTCATCCAGATCCTGGGCTTTGCTGGCCGTCTCGGAGATCTGGTAGAGGGCGGATTGGATGGCGTCGGCCTGCTTGCGCTCGGTAATATCGCGGGTGATCGTGCCGAGCATATGGCCGCGATCGGTAGGGATGGAGAACGCAATCCGCTCGAAGTTGATCTGCCGGCCCTGGACTCTTAACACACCTTCGGATTTCTGGTTGGCCGAAGTGGTTACACCGCCGTTGATCAGATCCTGGAAGGTTTGACGCATGCTTTCATACAGCGCAGGACTACGCCGGTCTGGTGGAACGAGCTGCCAGTGGACGTCCCAATACGCCTTTCCCAAGGCATCCGCGTGGGAAATGCCGGTCAGTCGTTCAGAAGCCTGGTTCCACTCAACAATCCTGCCCTGTTCATCGCAGAGGATGAGAGAGTCATAAGTCTGTTCGAAGAAGCTGCGAAATTTTTGCTCGCTCCAGCGCAACGCTTTTTCTGCTTTCCGCACCGCGGTCACGTCGTGCTGCATGGAGCAGGCCAGGGTCGCATGCGGGGTGATCACCTGAAAGACATCCGATTGGACGATGCGGCGCTCGCCATCGGTGCGCTGGATCGGATAATCTTGCATGGAAATGCGCCGGCCAGGCCGGAGATCGTCGAGAAACGCCAGCGTCTCCGCCTTCAGGCGGACGTACATCTCAGGAGTACGCAGCTCCACAGGGACCAGGCGAAAATTTACATCCCATGACATACATCCCAGAACCTCTTCTCGCTTCAGACCGGTCAGCTCCTCCTGAGCCCGGTTCCACTCCAGAATCGTACCATTCTGGTCGATCAGGTAAATCCCATCGACCAATTGGGCGATCACGCTGCGGAATTTATCCTCGCTCTCCCGCAGGGCATCTTCTCTTTGCTGGCGCTCGGTCACGTCGTGCAGGATTGTCCCGAGCATAAATCCCTGGTTGGTTGGAATAGTGAAGCTGTAGGATTGAATGATCACCACCCGACCATCCGCGGCATAGAGCTGGTTGGGTTTCGTTACTTCAGGCAGTATGATCTGGCCGGTCTCAAGGATCTTCTGGATGTTGACCTTTGACGTTTCCAGCCTTTCAGGGATGCGCTGCTCGGGAGCAAGGTGGTTATACTGAACGTCCCAAAGATATTTCCCGAAGACTGCCTCGCGGGGAACCCCGGTGATACGCTCTTGCATGGCATTCCAGGCAACAATTCTGCCTTTTTCATCAGAAAGGAACATCCCATCATTTGAGCCATCAAAAATGCTGCGGAACTTCTTCTCACTGGCAAGCAGGTCTAACTCGGCCTGTTTGCGCTCGGTCGCGTCGCGCAGGCTGCCGATCATAAAGGTCGCCTGACCGCGATCGTCTTTGAGTATGGTGTAGAGCTCATCCCACCAGCGGTAACGACCGTCTGTGTGTAAGAAACGGTATTCAATCTGATGAGGGCGGTCATTACCCGAAATAGCGGTCGTATACCCTGCCAGAACGCGCTCGCGGTCGTCCGGATGGATGCGATCCAGCAGGCGATCCATCGGCATGGAAATCACTTCCTCGGGGGAAAGGCCAGCCAAGCGCGAAATCGCCGGGCTGATATAGTCGTAACAGTCGTTGAGCAGGTTGCGCCGGTAAGCCGCCTCGAGCGAGTGGTCGAGGAGGGTGTGGAAGCGCCGCTCGCTCTCGTGTAGCTCATCCTGCATCTTTTTCCGCTCGCTGATATCGCGGACTACACCGAGGATCATCCTGTCACCGTTATCGGCCAACAGACGTACGTTCAGCTCGACCGGCAGGAGAGTGCCGTCTTTTTTGCGGTGAGCGGTTTCATACATAGTGCTTTTCCCATCCTCCAGGGTCTTGATCACCTGAGCATAGGAAAAGTTCGGCCGCCAGGAAATATCGCTTAAGGAGAAAGTGAGCATCTCCTCACGGGTATAACCTAACTGCTGGCAAAAAGCGTTGTTTACCTGGCGGATCCGGCTATCCAGGCCGGCTATGAACACCCCATCGGCGATGCTTTCGAAGAGCTGACGGAGGCGCTGCTCGCTGCCGCGAAGGTGGCTGAGCGCCTGGGAACGCTCGAGGGCCAGCGAAGCCTGGTAGACCAGGGTCTCAACCGCTTCGGGATCAGGAATATCCGCGGTGTTAAAGGTAAAAATATGGATCCCGCCAAAAAAAATCTGCCCGGAGAAGATCCCCAGTGAATACACTCTATTGATTTTCAGCGCCTTCTGAATCAGGGCAGCGGGCAGATCGGTGAGGACACCGATATTGAATTCCGCCAGACCGTCAGGATGGTAATGGAGGTTGTTTCCCTGGTATATTTCTCGAAAAGTCTGCTCGATGGGAAAATGCCGGTCCATTGGCTGAATGCCAAGCCGCTGCAAGACGCGGGTTATCCAGGCTACATCCAGGCCAGATGCGCGTTGAATGCAGAGAGAGCGCCTGTCGAGAGTGTAATGGACGACGACTACCAGGCTGTCGGGAATCCAATCATGGAGAGTATCGCCGAGAAAATCCAGGATTGCGGTTGAGGAGGACAAGTCCATCAGGCGGAGAGCCGCCTCTGCCAGATCCGCTGTCCTGACAGGAGCTTGGGAAGAAGATGGACCAGGCTTAGTTCTTTTCCTCTGCGTCGATCTAGGTCGCATGTTTTATCCTGGGATTCCGGTCAACCTTCGATCCGTTCCCATAAGAGTTGAAATGCTTTGTTGATGTACATCCAGCGCATCTACTTATTCTAAACGAATTTCTTGAAAAAAAAGTCTTGAAAACAAAAGAATCCGGTCCAAGGACAGGTATACTTTCTTCATCCTACCCAATCTGGAGAAGGAAGGCCGTTAAAAACGCGTAAAAATTTCTTTCAAAACCATCGGTAGCATTCCAGCGAGAAAACCTATGAATGAAGATAAAACCGCAGTTCTCGACGCATTCCTGAGTAAGCCGCTGCTGCTGGCACGGATCGCCACGACCGGGAAGAACGGACAGCCGCACGTGGTGCCGGTCTGGTACCTGTGGGAAGATGGGGCCCTGTGGATCAGCTCATTTGCCAGCACCCGCCACGTGCGCGAGCTGCGCGCCGACCCACGCTGCTCGATCTTGATCGACGAGGCCCCCACCGGTGAGATCAACTATGGGGTGATCTTTGAAGGGCGGGTCGAGCTGATCACCGAGCCGCGCGAGCTGGTTGAGGCGATGGCAGAGAAGATTTATACCCGCTACCTGGGGCCGGTGGGGGTCAAGAAGCCTGACCCTCAATCCTGGATCTACGACCCCGAGAACCTGATCATCAAACTGACCCCGGATTGGATGAAGGTGTGGGGGATATAGAATCAAATACGTGGTTTAATTAAAGAGATGGCAGGCGACAGAACAACGTACTTCAGGAGGTGCTGCCTATGCGAAACCTGGCTGAGCTAAAACTATTGCCCTATGGACGAGGGAGGGAATACAAAAAGCCCACTGAAAAAGAGGTCACCTGGTTGGGGTACCGGGTTGGCGGCAATCTACCCGAACCGTACCAGCAATTCCTGATGGAGACCAACGGAGGGGCGCCGGCTTTGAACCGCTTTCCGGGAGAGCCCGGGGTGGTATTGACGAATTTCCTCCACCTCTCGATGGAGCCAAAATCGATCCTCTGGGACACCGAGAACATCCTCTGGAACATCAAACAGATGGCGGGTAACCCCAGGCTCAAGCACATGCTGCCCATCGCCCTGGATGCCGACGGGAATATAGTTCTGATCAGTCTGCGCTTTGGCCAACGGGGCAAAGTTTTTTTCTACCGGCTGGATGATGCGAGCCTCACGCCGCTCGCGGAGGATTTTGAGAGATTTGTGGATGAGTTGGTAGAAGAGAAGTAATTTTCGATTTTCGTTCCCTCTCCTTTTTACAAAGGTTTTACACAAATTTAAAGGCGAAGTTACATTTTCCTGCTAAACTCAAATAAGTCCGCAGTTAAGACTGATCCACTACAACCTGACCGAATTTAAAGGATTTCGCCATGAAAAAAACAACGCTGATCCTCCTTTGCCTCGGCATAGCCGCTCTCGCCTCCGGATTGATGGCGCTCAACCCGCTGCCCGAGCCCGCGGCAGCCTCATCTCCAACGCGCACTCCACGGGCCGGGCAGCAAGCCGAGCAAGAGCTCACTTTTACGCTGCAGCGTGAGCAAAACTGGCTCGAACGCCAGAAGATCCACCTCACTCAGGCCGACCAGTTGGCCGCCAAAGCCCAGACCTTAATCGACCAGGCCCAGGCAAAAGGCTTGGATGTGACCGATCTGAAGAATGCCCTGGAGACCTTCAAGGCCCAGGTCGCCGCGGCGCTGGCTTCCCACGACCAGGCTGCCAGTATTTTGAGCGCGAAAAACGGCTTCGACGGAAACAACCAGGTCACCGATCGCCAGGCTGCTCACCAGACGGTGCTGGACGCACGCAACGCCCTGCGCCAGGCCCACCTGACCCTGCAGGGCGCTGTGCTGAATTTCCGCAGCGCCATCCAGAACTGGCGGATCGCCCACAAAACGAAATAAGCGAGGGTGGCCATGAGAAACAAACTGATGATTTGCATCTGCCTTGGTTTTCTGGCTGCCGTTGTTTTCAGTGGGTGCAGCCGCGACCGTAACCGTTCTCAGGGGGTTCAGAACGCTCCAGCAAACGAAAACTCGCCTGCTGCGGCAACCCTGGCACCCGCGTCGACCCAGGAACCAGCTCAGGTTTCCCAACCCACTGCGGAACCAACCGTTGCCCCTGCTCCTACCGAGGCTCAGGCCCAGCCGCCGACTGTCGAAGCGGCCGCCGGATCGGCTGAAATCGATCGGGAAGCAGACGAACTGATCAACTCCCTGAACAGGTTGACCCAGGACTTAAATTCAACGGATACGATGGGGGATGTAAAGTAGTTAAACCTCTCTCATCCCCCAACCCCTTCTCTCCCCTGAGCGGGGAGAGAAGGGGAGAAGAAACCTTTTTTCGTGGGTTTACCCCCGCTTCATGGGGAAAAAAGGCTTAGAAGATTCGCAGGACCATCTCCGCGGGGGCGGCAAGCAGATCTTCCAACTCGGGGTCAAGCTTGACCAACGTGAAGGAGAAGCCGGCCATTTCCAGGGAAGTGCAATACTCGCCAATATAATTGCGCTTGATCTTCATCCCGCGCTTCACCAGTTGTTCATGAGCATAGCCGTAGAGCAGGTACAGCTCGGAGATCGGAGTCCCGCCCATGCCGTTGATCATCACCGCCACCTCATCACCGGCCTTGTAAGGCAAATCTGTGACCACGGCTTCGAGCAGCTCGTCAACGATCGCGTTGGCTGGGGCCAGTTTGACCCGCTTGCGGCCTGGCTCGCCATGGATGCCGATACCCATTTCCATTTCATCCTCGGCCAGGATGAAGATGGGCGTACCCTTGGCAGGAGGCGTACAGCCGGTAAGCGCCATGCCCATCGTGCGGGTGACCGAGACCACCCGGTTGCCCAGCTTTTCGAGCTCCTCAAGGCTTGCGCCGCGTTCGGCTGCTGCGCCGGTGGCCTTGATGACAAAGAAGTTGCCCGCGACGCCTCGCCGGCCGACTGTCCATGTCGAATCCTTTACCGCAACATCATCGTTGATCACCACGGTGCGCACTTTGATGCCATCCGCCTCAGCCATCTCGCGCCCCATGTTGAAGGACATTGTGTCACCGGTATAGTTATTCAACAGGTGCAAAACGCCTTTTTCCGAGCAAACCAGCTTCGTCGTCTGGTAGACGAAATCCGCCGGTGGAGCGGCAAAGACGTTTCCCGGGCAGGCCGCATCGAGCATGCCCCGTCCAACCGCCATGACGTGGGCCGGCTCATGGCCCGATCCAGAACCCTGCATGATGGATACCTTGTTGTTATCGGGAATGTCCGAGCGCATGATCAGGTTGTACTCCGGTACATACCGGATCGTCTTTGGATTGGCCAGGGCAATTCCTTTGAGCATCTCTGGCACAAAATCCTTGGGATCATTGACGAATTTTTTCATTTCCTGCTCCTTTCGAATCTAGACAAGAGGTTCTAAACCCAGGAATCGGACACTGCTTCAAACAGGACAGCCATCGCAATGGCTCCTGCATCCAACGTTCCGATGCTGCGCTCGCCAGTGTAAGCGGCACGGCCTCGCTTTGCCAGCATTGAACGGGTTGCCTCGGCACTCTGGCGAGCTACGACAGCAGCTTCAGCTAAGGCAGTTTTTGTCTCCTTTCCTTCAGCAAATGCTTTTTCCAACGTATCGACGGCCGGGACCAGCGCATCGAGCAGAGTCTTATCCCCCACATCGGACTGACCCCGTACTTTGATCCCTTCGATGGCAGCCCGGAACATGGGGACGACATCCTCACGGGTGATTTCAGGTTTAGTCCCCAGGGCGGCCCCCGCGCGCATAAAGGACGTCCCCCAGATGGTGCCGGAGACGCCGCCGACCGCGCTGACGATGACCATACCAATTTTTTTAAAGAAATTACCCGGCAAACTGTGATCCAGCATATCCCACTGATCGCGAACTTTCTCGAAACCGCGCGCGATGGAATAACCGAAATCTCCATCTCCCACAACGCCATCCAACTCGCTGAAGTAGGCCTCGTTTTCGAGCACAGTCTTGATGATGACATCCACTACAAATTCCGCATTCTTTGTCGTCATGGGTTTCTTCCTTGAGCTTAACTTTCCAAACAGGTTTCCAGATCACGCAGGGTGATATATTCGCCCGGTCTGGCTTTGCTACGGTTGGCTACCACCTGCATTGGGCAGTCCGGTTCGCCCAGATCGCTGACGACCAGAACCGCATCATCCATATTTTCGTCCCAGGTGTAACTGCTCAACGTAACCACACAACGAACTCCCGTCGCAACCGCAGCAAGCAAACCATTGCGCGAATCTTCGACGATGAGGCAGTTCTCCACCGGGAGCCCCAGTTTTTCGAGAGTGAGCAGATAGATATCCGGCGCAGGTTTTTTTCTGGGGACGATATCCCCCGCAAGGACCAGGAAACTGGCCGCCAGTTCCTTACCGACGACAAATTCCAGGACCGCGCGAACCGATTCCTCCGCAGAGGTGGAAGCAACTGCCAGCGCCCAACCGGCATCTTTCGCCTCCTGGACCACCCGGCGCACCCCTGGCCGACCAGGCAAGCGACCTTCATTGGTCATCTGCTTATAGGTCTCGGTTTTGCGCTTGTGCCAATCGGCGATCATCTTTTTCTGCTCTTCCGGGTCAGTAGGCAGGCCTGCCTGGGTGACAAATTCAGGGGTGAGTAGACTGGCCATGCGCTCCTTCCCACCCGCGATCTTGAGCTTGACCCCATATTCTTCTTCTGACCACTGGACCGGCAGATTAAATTCGCGGAAGGTCTGGTTAAAGGCGGGCAGGTGTCCATAGCGCTCCGTATCCGCGAGAACGCCGTCGCAGTCGAAAATCAGGGCCTTATTCATGCTTTCCCCACCGAGCCGAAGATCTCGAGATACCCGATCACCATGTCACGAACGGCCTGCCCGACGTGTTTGAACAAGGACGGGGGATCCCATTTATTTTTGGCCTCTGCGTCTCTCAAAAAGGCCAGGTTCGATTGCATGTAGGTGATTTTCAACGCCGTGGAGATGTTGACTTTCGAGCAGCCGCGGGCGATCAAATCTTTGAACTGGTCATCTGTCAGACCGGTCCCGCCGTGAAGAGCAATGGGGATGGGTATTTGAGAGACGATGTCGGTCACCCGCTGCGCGTCGAGCTTGGGGGTGACTTTATAGACCCCGTGGGCGTTGCCGATGGCCGGGGCGAAGCAGTCGATCCCGGTGGTGCGGATAAAATCGAGTGAAGCTTCGAGGGTCTTGCGGTCGGATTCGGCGTCCGAGCCTACGCCGTCTTCCACTCCGCGGATACCCTCGATCTCACCTTCCACCCCGGCGCCATATTTTTTCGCCTCTGCAACCACTTCCACCGTCTGGCGGCAGTTCTCCTCCAGGGGCATGGCTGAGGCGTCGAAGAGCACGGAATTCCACCCCCTGGCGAGGCAGGCGCTAATCATCTCGCGTTCGGGGCAATGGTCCAGATGGATGCAAACCGGGACGGTGATCTTCCTGGTCATCTCGAGCCACATCGTGTAGAGCACATCGATGCCGATCTGCTTGACCGTTTTGACGGAAGTCTGCACGATGACCGGCGAGCGAGCCGCCTCAGCTGCCTGCAGAACAGCCTCCATGGTCAGATCGTTGACGATATTGAACGCGCCGACCCCATAGCGCCGGTCAAAGGCGTCTTTTTGGATTTCTTGAAAGGGAACGATTGGCATGTCAACTCCCTTCTGCCGGAATTTTCCAGCAGTCTTCGAAAACATGTTTCGACTGAGCTGCAAAACGAAAATCAGGCATTTTGTCGATTGGTAACCAGACGACAGTCACAGGATAGTTCCCTTATAATTCCCTCCTTTCTGGGAATGATTTCTGTTTTTTTGCTGTTTAGCGATCCAACACTACTGTCAGGGAATAGCGATCTCCGCGGTTATAACAGTAGGTAAATTCGACCGGGGTTCCGTCATCCAGGTAGACAGTGCGTTCCTTATACAGGATAGGCGCGCCTTCATCCATTTTAAGGATCCCGGAGATTTCCTCATCGGCCTCACGCGCCTCGAGGTGCTGGATGGCCCGCTTGACCCGGAAGCCGTAGGATTCGAATATTGCCCAGAGATGCTGGGCCTCGAGATCCTCCTGGAGGAGCTGAGGGAAGAGCCTGTATGGGACATAAGCGTCGTGGAGGGTGATCGGGACGTCATCCACCAAGCGTAAGGTCTTGACCCGGACGACCAGATCGCCTTCTTCCAGGGATAACGAGCGCGCCACCTTGAGCTTGGCGGGGAGAATATCGGCGATCAGTACGCAGATGTCGAGGTCAATGCCGTCATCGCGGGCACTTTCGATAAAAGATTCCAGGCGGGAGTGGTCGCGTTCGATATGTGGATGAGCGACAAAAGTCCCCACCCCATGCCGGCGGTAGAGGAGACCTTCATCGATCAAATCCGAGATCCCCTGGCGAACGGTCATGCGGCTGACTCCAAACCTCACTGCGAGCTCATCCTCGGAAGGTAGTTTCTGCCCGGGTTGAAGGATTTTTTTGGAAATATCCTCGTGCAGTGAATTACGGATCTGAACATAGAGCGGAACGCCATCGATTTTGGTTAATGTCGCCATACTCGAATTTGTGAGGAGATTCTGAATTATGACAGCGATGGGAATGCAATGCAAAGGACGTATATACAATATTTCCAGGACGTATAGACGTCTATATGTTACCCAGATTATCAGTGAAAGTCAAGCGGCAATCTCTTCTCGTAAAAAGATTGACGTTGGATACGATTTCTGTTATTATATGAATAGTTGCTCATATATTCAAAGGAGATCCATGAACCAGACCCTGACCCTCAACCGGCAGGTCCCTTCCTGTGACAAACCGTTTATCCACGAAGATCAGGTTCGCCAGGCCCAATCCCACCTGATCGATGCTGTCCAGGCGACCAATCTTTCCCGTACCTTTCAGGCTCTCTCCGATCCTACTCGAGTGCGCCTGATCTCGGCTCTTTTCCAGGCAGAGTTGTGCGTGTGCGACCTGGCCGCCGTGCTGGGGATCTCACAAAGCGCAGTTTCGCACCAGCTTCGCAGCCTGCGCGACCAGCGCCTGGTCCGCTCCACGCGGGTTGGGCGCGAGGTATTTTACACCCTCGATGACGAGCACATCCGCGAGCTGTACCAGCTCGGCCTCAAACACATCCAACACCAATAGGCCTGAATGGAAAAAACCGTAGAATTCGAAATTCACTCGCTCCTCCCGGGGGTGGAAGCCGAAGAGGACACCTGTTTCGAGCGGCTGGCGCAGGAGCTGAAGCAGCAAAAACGGATGCAATTGGCGCACATCGAGCGCGGCGATGGCATGGTCAAGCTCTGCCTGCATTACGAGCCGGAAACTATCAGCCTGGATGAAGTCCAACGGCTGGCCGAAAGAGCCGGGCTGGCGATCTCACACCGCTATCACCACGACCTCATCTCCATCGATGGGATGGACTGCTCAGACTGCGCGCTGGTGATCGAGCACTCGCTGCAGCGAATGGAGGGGGTGCTGGAGGTGCGCCTGAACTACGCGGGAAAACGGCTATGGATCGAATACGACCACCAGTTGATCTCGCGGCGGGCGATCGAGCAGCGGATCCGTTCATTGGGATACGAGGTGGCCCTGACCCCACACCGGCGCTGGCTGCGCGAGAGCCGCGAATTATTGTTCAGCCTGGCCGCCGGTGTCCTGCTGCTCCTGGGGTGGCTTGGCAGCCAGTTCCTGGGCCTGTCATATTTCGCCAGCACCGCGCTCTACCTGGGCGCTTACACCATCGGGGGATGGGACGTTGCCCGCCACGGACTGCTGGCCCTGCGCCAGAGGCACTTCGACACCGACCTGTTGATGATCCTCGCCGCGCTGGGCGCCGCGGCCCTGGGCCACTTCAGCGAAGGAGCGCTGTTGATTTTCCTGTTCAGCCTCGGCCACGCCCTGGAAGAGCGCGCCCTGGGCCGGGCGCGCTCCGCGATCGACGCCCTGGCCAGCCTGGTCCCCAAAACGGCCCTGGTTCGCCGTGACGGAAGCGAAGCAGAGGCGCCGGTCGAAGACCTGCGCCTGAAGGACATCGTGATCCTCCGTCCGGGGACGCGCATCCCGGTCGATGGACTGGTGCTCAGTGGGTGTTCGGGGGTGGACCAATCGCCAGTGACCGGGGAATCGATCCCGGTGGAGAAAGGGCCAGGCGAGAAGGTTTTCGCCGGCACGATCAACGGTGAAGGCGCCCTCGAGATCCAGGTGACGCGGCTGGCTCAGGACAGCACCCTGTCGCGGGTGATGAAAATGGTGGAAAAGGCCCAAACCCAGAAATCGCCCACCTACCAGGCCATGGAGCGCTTCGAGCGGGTCTACGTCCCCGCCGTGCTGATCGGCACTACACTGGTCATGGCCATCCTTCCGCTTTTTGGTATCCCCTTCCAGATATCCTTTCTGCGGGCGATGACGCTGCTGGTGGCGGCCTCACCCTGCGCTCTGGCCCTGGGCGCGCCGGCGGTGACGTTATCGGGGATCGCCCAGGCGGCGCGCAACGGGGTCCTGATCAAGGGGGGAGCTTATCTGGAGGCGCTGGGACAGCTCAAGGCCATGGCCTTCGATAAAACCGGGACGATCACCTACGGAAAGCCAGAAGTCACCCACCTGATCTCGTTATCCCCAGCAACATGGGACGAAGAAAAGATAATGGGTCTGGCGGCCGGGTTAGAAAGTCGCTCGGGACACCCGCTGGCCCAGGCTGTGGTGCGCGCCGCGGTGCAGCGCGGGATCGCGCCGATCGCCGTGGAACAGGTCGAATCGCTGACCGGCCTGGGGGTGCGCGCAAGGGCCGATGGGCACAACCTTGTGATCGGAAACCCCGCGTTGATCGAGCAGGCCGGCGTGGCAGTGAGGGCAGAAGCGGCGCAGCAGATCCAGGCGCTGGAAGATGCGGCGGTTACGGTCATCCTGGTCGGCGTGGATGGTGAGGTTGCCGGGCTGATCGGGCTGGCGGACATTCTCCGCCCAGAAGTAAAGCCGATGCTGTACCGGTTGAAACAGCTAGGGATCCAAAAGACCGTGCTGTTGAGCGGCGATCACCAGCGGGTCGCCGCGGTGATCGCCGCTCAGGCCGGTCTGGACGACGTGTTTGCCGGGTTGATGCCGGAGAATAAATCGGAAGCGGTCGAAACCCTTACCCGGCAGTACGGCGCGGTGGGGATGGTCGGGGATGGGATCAACGATGCGCCGGCCCTGGCCCAGGCGACGGTTGGGATCGCGATGGGCGGGGCGAGCACGGATGTGGCCCTGGAGACGGCCGATGTAGCTTTGATGGGCGACAACCTCGAGCGTCTGCCGTTCGCCATCGGCCTGGGGCGGGCGACGCGATGGATCATCGTGGAGAACCTAACGATCGCGCTGGGGGTGATTTTCGGGTTGATCCTGGCATCGCTGACCGGCTGGGTGGGGATTGGGCTGGCGGTGCTGCTCCACGAGGGTAGCACGATCGTGGTGGTGTTGAACGCGCTGCGGCTGCTGGGATACCGTGGGGAGTAACACAGGATAGATCAATTGAAGTTTGCGTTACCTTAAAGGCAATGTGATGGTGAACTTGCTGCCCTGCCCCACCTGGCTCTCCACGCCGATCGTCCCGCCATGGGCCTGGACGAGCTGGCGGGCGATGGCCAGGCCCAGGCCGGTATTCCCTTTGGATGAGTGATCCGCGCGCCAGAAGCGATCAAAGATGTTGGGCAGATCCTCAGACGGGATGCCGCTGCCGGTATCCGCAACCCGGATGCAAACGCCATCCTCTACCCGGCTGGCCGAGAGTTTGATCTGGCCTCCTGCGGGCGTGTGGCGCAGTGCGTTGGCGACCAGATTGCTGAGCACCTGATCCAATCGCCCTGGATCAGCACGGACCACCAGCGTCTCAGGGACGGGCTCGACCCGCAGATCCAGGCCGGCCGCCTCGGCCTGCCCGCTGAAACTGGTCACCACGTCCGAGAGCAGCTCGTCCACTTCCACTTCCTCTATCTTCAAAGAAAGCTGTCCCGCCTCCGCCAGGGAAAGGGTGCGCAGGTCTTCAACCAGGCGCGAGAGCTGGCGGGTCTCGTCGAGGAGCAGCTCGATCTGCTGTGGAGTAGGTTCGTAGACCCCATCCAGGATCCCCTCGAGATTGCCCTGGATGATGTGGATGGGCGTGCGCAGCTCGTGGGCCACGTCGGCGGTCAGGCTGCGGCGAAGCTGGTCAGTTCGCTCGAGCTCGGCGACCATGCGGTTGAAGGACTGGGCCAATCGAGCCACCTCCCCCGGAGCGTCCTCGGAGACGCGGACGCTGAAATTTCCCTCGGCGACTGTGTCGGCGGCGGCCATGATGCGCGCCATCGGGTTGGCAAAGCGGGTAAAGGAGCGGATGCCGAGGGTCAGCGCGGTGAGAGGCAGGCCAATGACCAGGCCCAGGCCGAGCAGCCAGATGAACCAGGGGATCTGCCCCGTACCGCCGAACAGGCGGCTGAGCCCAAAAGCCAGCCCGCCCATGCCCAGCAAAAAAACCAGGACCATCGACCCAAAAATCCACAGGAAGCGCAGGCCGAGCGAGCGCCTTTTCTGCCATTCCGGGGAAGCCTCCTTCTCGCTGCGCCAGCCCCACGGACCCGAGCGCCAGCGATGCGCCCTCCATGGGCGGCGCGGCCACGGCCCCCAATCCTCAGGGTCGGGATGGGAAGGACGGAAGCCGGGATCTTCCTTATTCGGATGATGTTGAAGCGGGTCCATTCTTTTCCTGATCACTGACAACTGATCGCCGATTACCCTTGTAGCTCTTCGTTGAATTTATACCCGATCCCATAAACCGTGATCACGTAGCGCGGCTCGGACGGATCTGGCTCCAGCTTACGACGCAGGTTTTTGATGTGGGCGTCGATGCTGCGGTCGTACCCCTCAAAGACGATGCCGTGCAGGCGGTCGAGCAATTGAGCGCGGGTGAAGATCTGCCCGGGGTGCTGGGCGAGCATGGTCAGCAGTTCGAACTCGTCGCGGGAAAGCTTGACCGGCGTACCGCCCCTGGTCAACCGGTGGCCTTCCACGTCGATCTCCAGGTCGGCGGCGCGCAGGACGCCCGAGGGCTGGAGCAAACTTCCCGAGCGGGCGCGGCGCAGGACCGTACGCACCCGGGCGACCAGCTCGCGGGGGGAAAAAGGCTTGGTGATGTAATCATCCGCGCCCAGCTCGAGTCCGATCAGGCGATCTGCCTCCTCGACCCGGGCGGTGAGCATGATGATAGGCACGTCCGATTGGCGGCGAATGGCGCGGCAGACATCCAGGCCATCCAACCCGGGCAGCATCAGATCCAGCACGATCAGGTCTGGTCGATCGCGGCGAGCGGCGGCCAGGGCAGCGCTGCCATCCCCCGCGCGGATCACGCGGAATCCAGCTTTCTCGAGATAATCGCGGGCCAGGGTCACGATCCGATCTTCATCATCGACAATCAAAATTAACTCATTCATTTCAGCCGCCCGGGCGCAGACGTTCCAGGAAGGTACCCCGCTTTTCGGTCGCATTTTTCCCATTGGACTGGCTGGTTTGCAGGGCAGCGCGCAAGGCAGCCAGCTCTTCTTCGGGATCGCGGAACTGCATGGAGTATAGGCGGGCATACAGACCGTTGAGCTGCATCAGCTCTTCGTGAGTGCCGATCTCGGTGATCCGCCCGCTCTCCAGCACCGCGATGCGGTGAGCCACCTTAATCGTGCTTAGTCGGTGGGCGATGATCACGGTGGTACGGTCCTGCATCAGGCGGTCCAACGCATCCTGAACGAGGACTTCCGACTCGTTATCTAATGAGCTGGTGGCTTCATCCAACAGGAGGATCGCAGGATCTTTAAGGATGGCGCGGGCGATGGCGATGCGCTGCCTCTGTCCTCCGCTCAGGTTCATCCCCCGCTCGCCGACCAGGGTTTCATACCCCTTGGGGAATTCTATGATGAAATCGTGGGCGTTGGCCGCCTGGGCGGCCGCGATCACCTCCTCTTCTGTGGCATCGAGGCGCCCATACAGAATATTGTCGTGGATTGTCCCACCGAAAAGCAGCGTCTCCTGGGGAACGATGCCAATCTGGCTGCGCAGGCTGGCCTGGGTCACAACGCGCAGGTCGCAGCCATTGACCGAGATCGAGCCGCCGGTGGGATCGTAAAAGCGGGGAATCAGGTTGAAGATGGTACTTTTCCCCGCACCGCTAGGCCCGACCAGGGCCAGGATCTCCCCTGGTTGGATCTCGAAGGTAATCCCCTGGATCACCGGGACGCCATTTTCATAGCCGAAAGACACGTTCTCAAAGGCAATCCGCCCGGTGACCGGTGGCAGGGCAACGGCATCCGGCGCGTCTATGACCGAGGGACGGGTATCGAGCATCTCAAAGACACGTTGGATCCCCCCCACTGCAGAGCGCAACTGGCCATACAGGCTGGCCAGCCCGCCCAGGCTGGCGGCAATGCTGATCCCATAGATCAGGAATCCGGTGAGCGTCGCCACGGACAGCCTCCCAGCGATGACCTCGCGCCCGCCGTACCAGATGATCGCGGCGATGGCGCTGAACCCGAGGAAGGCCATCACAGCCGCAAACAGGGCGTTGTATATGGCGATGCGCAACGAGGCACGGAAGGTCTGGTCCATGGCCTGGTTGTAGCGCTGGGTCTCGTAGGCCTCGCGGCCAAAGCTCTTCACAATGCGGACGCCCTGCAGCCCTTCCTCGGCGACCACGGTCGCGGAGGCAAGCTGATCCTGGACGCGGGTGCTGAATTTTTCGATGCGCCTGCCAAAGTAGAACGCTACGACGATTAAAACCGGCACCAGGGCAAGGATAAAGAGGGTCAGTCTTGCGTTGAGGGTCAGAACAATGACGATGGAGCCGATCAGGGTGATCACCTGTGTGAGAAAGGTGGTGATGTTGCTGGTCAGCATGGTGCGCACCTGGGTCACGTCGCTGGAAAGGCGCGAGACAATCTCACCCACCCGGCGCACAGCGAAGAAATCCAGAGATAGGGTCTGCAGGTGGGCAAAGAGCGTTGTGCGCAAATCGTAGACGATGCGCTCGCCAATATAATTAAGGAGGTAGGATTGGATGAATGAAAACGCAGATTGGAGGAGAAATATCGCCACCAGCAGCCCGGCCAGGCCATTCAGCGAGGCATAATCCTTGAGGCGGGTGACTGAATCGAGGAGGCGGACGACGATCAGGGGAAAGACCAGCCCAAATCCGCTGTACACCAGGACGGCGAGGATCGCCAGAGCCATTCGCCAGCGGTAGGGCGCCAGGTAACTGAAAAGGCGCTGCCAGTTGATCGCCTTGAATGAAAAACGAGCCTGCTTATCAGATTTCACAATTGAAGAACGATCTTCCATACCGAGTTATATCCCCATAAAATTCCCGGAAGACCGGGATGGTCGATTTAAAATCTATTCCTGATAAGTGTAATCCAAAAGTGGATGGAGGAAAGACAGAGATTGGACTCGTTCTGTGAAGATTTTGGTGGGTAAAGACCAGTTGTCTTTCCTCCCCCAAAATCGTTAGGATTTTTGGGGGAGGATTGAGGCGGGGGTTGCTCTGCGGACTATCTGGCCTCTACAATCAGCTTTCCTGCGAGGATTCGGACGGGTTCGGGGGAGTCTGCTCGGCCTGCTGGTGAACGCGGTTATGCCACTCCTTGAAGAAGGGTGGGACATCGCCAGACCAGGGTCCGCGCCATTCCTTCTCACCCTTCTCCTCACCCTTCTCACCCTTGTCACTCACTTCGCCGGGCTCAGATCCCCAGAAGCCGTGACCGCGCCCGCCCATGCCCCACCCCCAGGGTCCACGACGGGCAAAGCCACGGAAGAATACGCCGCGGATGACAGCTCCGATCACAACGAGGAAGAGCAGGAAGAGACCAAGGCCCAGCAGCCAACCAAAGGGATTGAACCCGCCGTATCCCCAGGACCCAAAGCGTGGGCCGTAGGAATAGGGGGAATAGTATGGGGCAGGCGCCGGGGCAGGCGACACCTCGCCGCGGGGAGCAGTGTAATAGCCCAACTGGTATCCCTGATCCATCCCGGCGTGATACACCAACGAGGCGGCGGCAATCACGACGCCGATCAAAACCAGGACCAAAAACAATCTACCGAAACGAAACATAGTTTTCCTCCAGAAAATATGGGGAGCGATTTCGATCACTCCGAAGTATGCTTAGTATGCAAGATCGCTGTGAATAAATTATGAATTGATTTGGACAGGCTTATGAAATTGGATAAAATGAGATATTCACTCACTTCCACCAACGATATGACAGTACATTGAATGATCGCCTTCTTTTTTGCGAAAGGAGAAAATCAAATGGACAACCCATCCGAACCTGAACGACCCCAAGAACCGATCGAGCAGAGTCCCGGCGCCGAGCCGCAGCCGCAGTACAGTGATTGGCGCGAGATGCGCCAGGCGGAGCGCGACCAGCGGCGCGAAGAACGGCGCGCTGCGCGCGGCGGCCGTTCTTCCAGTTGGTTCTGGGGCGCGATCCTGATTCTGGTCGGTCTGGCCCTGCTGGTGCAGAACTTGACTGGTTCCTTTTTTGTTAACTGGTGGGCGCTGTTTATCCTCATCCCGGCCATAGGAGCCTTCGCCGCGGCCTGGGGAAACTACCAGACTAACGGCCGGTTGACCCGCAACGGGCGCAGCTCTCTGATCGGCGGCGCGGCGCTGACCATCCTTGCCGTTATTTTCCTCTTTAATCTGAGCTTCAGCTATCTGTGGCCGGTTCTGTTGATACTGGGTGGGTTGAGCGTCCTGCTCTCGGAGCTGCTGCCCGACTGATCCAGGAAGACATCGAAACAGTCCGATCCAAACTGGGCGCAACGTCCCTGCACCTTCTGTAAAGCAAGTGCAAGCTTCGGGGGCCGTGCGTGCAGTTTTTTGCATGCTATAATCCCAACGGATTAACCGTTTTTACCGGTCATGCATACCATTACAGCGAGGGCCGAAGCAAAGCATGGCAAACATTGTATACCTCATCATGCTGGCCACCAGTATCGCCATTTCTGTCGTGGTGCTTATTCGCTTTTGGAGGCTACGCCGGCAGCCAGGATCCATGGGCCTATTTATTAGTGTCAGCCTGGCAACTTTTTGGTCGTTTTTCTATTTTCTGGAATTTCTCTTCCCTGAGATATCCTTAAAGATACTCGCCGCGAAGTTTGAGTACATCGGCATTTCACTCTTGCCGTTGGGGATTTTCATCTTCAGTCTGCAGTATGCCGGCCTTGGAAAATTCCTCACTCGCCGCAACATCACCCTGCTTTCAATCTTTCCGTTTATCACCATCCTGCTGGCATTTACCAACGAGTTCCATCATTTCTTATGGACAAAAGTTGACCCCATTGGCGGAGCCGCCAATGCCCCACTAGCCGTTACCCATGGCTGGTATTTTCCCATCCACACAGGTTATTCGTACATTCTTCTCCTCCTGGCTGCGATTATGATATTCCAACTGGTTGGAAATTCGCACGGGATTTATCGCGCCCAGGCGATTGTGATCCTGCTGGGGATGATGGTTCCCTGGATGGTTAATTTCCTTTACCTGGCCAACCTCTATCCTTATTCCTATTATGATCTCACGCCAATCGCCTTTACGGTGACCAACATTTGTTTCGCCATCGGACTGGTCCGCTTCAACCTCCTGGAGCTCATCCCGATGGCCAACGAGACAATCATCAATGCGATGGAGGATAGCGTCATCGTGATCGACGCGGAAGAGCGGGTCATCGAGATCAACCAATCGGCGAAGCGCGTTTTTCACTTGAAAGGCGAAGTCATCGGCAAATCGATCCTCACCATCCTCCCCCAGTATGCCGGGTGGCCGGAAGGGACCCCGAGCAATCAAAATATCGAAAAAGAGATTACGATCGGCGAAGGAGAGGACACCACCTGGCTTACCATGCGCATTACTCTTATGGTCGACAGGCTCAAGCGGGCTCCCTGCAAGGTGATCCTGTTCAACGATATCACCCGCCAAAAAAAGTCCCTCCACCAGATTCTGCTCCAGGCAGCGGCGATGGATGCGGCCAGCAACGGGATCGTCATCACCAGTCCGGACGGGACGATCGAATGGGTCAACGAGGCGTTTTCGAGCCTCACCGGCTATTCGAAAGAGGAAGCGATTGGGCGCAACCCGCGGATTTTGAAGTCGGGGAAAATGCGTGCCGAGATATACCAAAACCTGTGGAAAACCATCCTGAGTGGGCAAACCTGGCGAGGTGAGGTAATCAACCGAAAGAAAGACGGCGCGGTGTATTTCGAAGAGATGAGCATTACCCCACAGATAGAAAAAGATGGCACTATCTCCCATTTTATCGCCATCAAGCAGGATGTGAGCCAGCGCAAGCATGCGGAGGAGGCCTTGAAGACGGCTCACCGCCAGGCCCTTGAAGCCAATGAAATGAAAACCAAGCTGCTGGCCAACGTCAGCCACGATCTGCGCACCCCACTCGGAGCGATCATCGGGTACGTTGAGATGCTCCAATCCGGTTATTATGGCGACCTGCCCGACCATCAAAAAGACGTGCTGAGCGAGATCCTCTACAGCGCCAACGAGTTGCTGGTCTTTGTCAACAACCTGGTCGGCCAGGCGCAGATCGAAACCGGCCGTGTGATCCTGCGCAACCAGAAATTTGACCCTTGCGAAATGATGGAGGTCATCGAGGGAACGGGGAAACTGTTCGCTCAAAAGAAAGGGATCGATTTCACGACCTGGGTCGACCCGGAGCTGACCCCAACCATGATTGGCGATCCGTACTGGCTGCAGCAAATCGTGCAGAACCTGGTCAACAATGCCTTAAAGTTCACCGACCAGGGAAAGATCGAAGTACGTCTTTCCCGCCCGGACGCGAATCACTGGTGCCTGCAGGTGGCAGACACCGGGGAAGGGATCCCGGAGGGAGCCCGCAGCCTGATTTTCGAGCCGTTCCGGCAGACCAACGGCTCGGTCACGGGCCGGCTGGGGGGCTCGGGGCTGGGATTGAACATCGTCCGCGAGGTGACCAAACTGATGAGTGGGTCGATCGACTTGCAGAGCGAGCTTGGCAAAGGCAGCACGTTCACGATCCTCTTCCCCTGGATTTCTGAGTTGGCCAATTAGAAAGAGAGCTGAGCATGGAATCCCGAGCGCTGGCTTTGATTATTGAGGATGACGAACGCCTGGCGGATATATTCAGCAAAGCCCTGGAGACCGCAGGCTATCAGACCCGGATTCTCAACGACGGCCGCCAGGCCATGGAAATCCTGAATTCCACTATCCCGACGGTAGTAGCTCTGGACCTGCACCTGCCATTCGTATCCGGAAAAGAAATTCTCAGAGCGATCCGCTCGGATAGCAGGTTCGCAAACACCCGGGTGATCCTGACCACCGCAGATGCGGAAATGGCTTCTTTCGTAGAGGATCAATGTGATCTGGTATTAATCAAGCCGATCAGCTTTATCCAGCTCCAAACCCTGGCCCAGAGATTAGGGAGCGAAAACCTTAGACGGACAAAAAGACGGCCTGCCCTCTGAGCAGGCCGCCTTAAATTCATTTTGAAGCTTGCTTCAGCGATTTATAAGAGGTAAGTAGATCACTGAACCGCCGGAGATCGGGATGCCAGGAAGGACTACGATCGATATCGTCTCGCTGTCCGAAAGACCGGCCGCATCCGTGACCCGCACCGTGACGTGGTACACGCCTGCGGAGACCATACTGGTGGGGTTCCAGAGAAAGACCCCGGTATCCGGATCGATCAGGGCGCCGGCAGGTGCGCCGGAATCCAGGCTGAAGGTCAGCCTGTTCGCAGGCAGGTCGCCGTCGGTGGCCAAAGCGGTAAAGGTGAAGGGCCATTTCTCAACAGTTTTGACGCCGATTACGCCCAACACGGGGGCAGAATTTACTTCGCCGACCTGGATCTTAAAGGTCGCGGAATCCTGCTGAGCCGGGCTTCCGCTGTCGGTTACGATAACGGTCACATCAAACTCACCCGGTCCCTGGGCTTCGCCGGGAGTCCAGGTAAATTCCCCGGTCTTGAGATCGACCGCAGCCCCATCCGGAGCGCCTGGGCCAAGGGAAAAAGTCAGTGCGTCGCCCACATCCGGGTCGCTGGCATTTACGGCAAAGGAAAGGAGCGTAAGCTCATCCACCTGCCTCGAGCCGATTGAGGCTATTGTCGGAGCATGGTTGACGTGGTTCACTGTGATTGCGACCGTGGCGTTGCCGCTGTCCACCTCACCATCATTGGCTTTGAAGGTAAAGCTGTCCTGTCCGTACCAATCCGGTGCAGGAGTATAGGTGAAGCTGCCAATATCGGGGTCCATCACCAGATCGCCATGGAGCGGGCTGACCACCATGGCGAAGGACAGCGTATCCCCGTCCACGTCGCTGGCGTTTAACATACTGCTGGTACTGGTATTTTCAGCAGTCGAGATCGCCATATCCTGGGCAACCGGAGCGTCGTTCACCGGTGCTATCGCAATCGATATGGCGGCTGTGTTGCTGTCCGCGGCGCCATCATTGGCCCGGAAGGTAAAACTATCGGTTCCATTGTAGTCCACAGCGGGGGTATAGGAAAAACTGCCATTCGGGCTCACCGTCAGGCTGCCGTGGGCAGGGCCGGTAACCGCGGAAAATGTTAAGGAATCCCCTTCCACGTCCACCGCGACCAGCGAGTCGGTGAGAATGGCATCTTCGTTCACGCTCAGGCTCTGATCGTCAGCCACCGGAGGATCATTGACCGGCTGAACTGTGAGGGTGACGGTAGCCAGATTGCTATCCAAGAGCCCATCGTTTGCAATGCAGGTGAAGCTGTCGACGCCATTCCAGTTCTGGTCGGGAGTATACGTAAACGACCCGGTCGATGCTTCCAGCGAAATCTGGCCGTGAGCCGGACTGCTGGCAAGAGAGTAATGCAGCGAATCTTGGTCCGGATCGGATGCGACCAGCGAATTCGTCAAGCTGTTATCTTCATCCAGCGTGAAGCTTAAATCCTGCGCCACAGGAGGGTCATTGACCAGGCTGATGGAAAGGATGACCGTGGCGATGTTGCTGTCGGCTTTACCGTCGCTGGCGCGATAGGTGAACTGATCCGCGCCATTCCAATTCGAATTGGGAGTATAGGTAAAGCCGCCGTCTGGCATTAGATTTAATACACCCTGGCTGGGACCAGCCACCAAACTGGCAGAGAGAAGCGCGGTATCACCGGTGTCCACATCGCTGTCATTTTTAAGAACGCCTGAAGCGGCGCTCACCACCAAAGGGGTATCCTCGGTGGTCAAATACACGTCATTCACCGCGACCGGGGGATCATTAACTGACACCACGACGATGGAGACTGTCGCGGTCTTGCTCGAGACTTTCCCATCTCGCGAACGGTAGGTAAAGGAATCAGTCCCATTCCAGTTCAGGGTGGGTGTGTAGGTCAAAGAACCGTTCGAATTAAAGACCAGCACGCCGTGCACCGGGCGCGTCACCAGCACGGCGGTGAGCGTATCCTCAGGATCCGGGTCGGTGTCATTCTTAAGGACCCCAGACTCGACCGGCACGACCAGAGCCACATCCTCGTTGGTCGTGTAGCTGTCATTCACTGCGACGGGGGAATAATTGACCGCCGTCACCGTGAAGGTCACCGTGGCGGTATTGCTATCCAGTTGGCCATCATTCGCCTTAAACCGGAAGCTGTCGGTCCCATGCCAGTAGGGATTGGGAGTATAGGTGAAGCTGCCGTTCGCCGGATTGGTCACCTTCAACTGACCATTGGATGGCCCGCTGACCACAGAATAAGTCAACGGGTTGTGGTCCTGATCAGTGGCTTGCATCTTCTTGCTAAGAGTCGCGTTTTCCCGGAGGGAATAAGCATGGTTTAAGGCAACCGGAGCGTGGTTGGCAGCCTGAACCATGCTGGGGCTGGTAAAAGTCTGAAATGCACACAGAAAAAGGATTGCAATGCTGAGAACAACACGACGGACGAAACGGTTTTTCATGGATGGCTCCTGCAATGAAACGGGTTGGATTGCGCGTTGAAACCGTTGGTTGGAAACGAGCAAAGGGTACAACACCTCGCGTAATGCTTCTTACATAAGAAACATTATAGAACTGCGAATCCGGTTGGATCAACCCACTCTAATGCAACTTTCGTGCTAATTTTCTTATAATTGGAGAATTGCCAGGGAATTTCAGGACTTGCTGCGGCCAACAACGATGGCGGCAGCACCGATCTGGCGGCAGAATGTGAGGCAAAATGACCCGGCGGAAAATCTAGGCTGGGACGGGCTGGTAGACGCGCAGATCGGTGATCGAGAGGAACTGGTCGGAGCGATCCCAGTCGCGGTCGATCGCATCGATGGCGGCCTGGAAGTGGACCTGATCCGAGCAGATCTGGCGCATGGCCCGGCGGGTGAGCTGGTCCGCATCGCGATTATAGCGGCGGGGAGTCCAGATCCAGTGCAGGTTGGTGAACTCGCGCGCCAGACGGTGGGCCTGGCGGTAGAGCCGGCGGGTGCGTGGGGAATTCACGCCAGAGAGGCCAATCATCTGGTCGATGACTGATTTCGCGTCTCCATAGACTTCGATCCGTTCGTCCGAGCGCACACCCAGATCGCGCAGTGCTTCCAACCCTTCGATCAGGCCAAGATATTCAGCCGCATTCGAGGTCGCTTCCTTGCCGTGACCGAAGACACCATGCCCGCGGGCGATCACCCTGCCATTGCGCAGGATCAGCCAGCCATAGCACATAAAACCGGCCTGGAATGTGCGGTGATATTCGCCTGGTACTTCGCGCAGGAGACCATCAAATCGCAATGTATACATGCTGGAGTCCTTGTCCCTTGCCCGGTTAATAGCACGGGTCGGCGGTTTCACTTCCCTCCGCCGACCCATTGAACGGGATTACCCCCATCGAGAAAGCCGAGAATAAAACATTATTCCATTTCGCGCCCCTCCAGTTCCGGTGCCCCGGCTGGAGACTGGCTGGATGACCTGGTTTGGATCGCTTCAAACTGCCTCCATAGGAATAGAACGATAATATCTTTTTATGTATTTTGGCAAAAATTTTGTGAAATGTCAATTAATTTCGGTTAAAGATTTGTACAGACAGGTTAACATCAGAGAGGATTTTGTTAATCTCAACGCTGTCCTGCAAGGTCCTCGATGTGGCAAGGGCCGTGGCAGACACACAGGTCTGCCACGACGAAACCCAACCATTTTGTAGGGGGCGACACACAGGTCGACCCCTGCAACCGCCCTACTTCCCCTTCACCTCCGTCCAGATCTGGTCCCAGAGGGTCGTTGCGTCGCCAACATCTTTGATGGTTTTGGCGTTCTTGATGTCCGCCTCCGAAGGGTTCGTCGCCGGAAAATCCATGTATGCCTTATAGGCATCGGGATCCTGCTGCTGCAATAAACCCAGGGCAGCCTTGTTGGGGTTGGAATAGGGGAACTCCCTGGTGATCAGGATACTCTCTTCCGGCGTGAGGACGAAATTCAGGAATGCCTGCGCCGCGTCGAGGTGCGGAGCACCCTTGGGAACCGCCAGATTATCGTACCAGATCACGCAGCCTTCTTTGGGACAGGAATACTGGATAGCAGGGTTCTGCTGGTGGGCCAGGGCTGCCTCGCCATTCCAGGTCAGACCGAGCCAGACCTCGCCAGAAAGCAGCGCCGTTTTCGGGCTGTCGCTGTCGAACAGCTTGACGTTGGGCATCAACTCAGTCAATTTCGCCTTGGCTTCATTCAATTGTTTGGGGTCGGTGGAATTGGTATCGTAGCCCAGCACACGCAAAACCAAACCGAGCACCTCGCGCTCGTCGTCCAGCATCACCACCCGCTGCTTGTAAGCCGGGTCCCACAGCGCCTGCCAGCTATCGATCTTTTTGGTGACCTTTGCGGTATTCACCGCCAGGCCGGTCGTGCCCCACTGGTAAGGAACCGTGTATAGATTCCCCGGGTCGAAGTCCAGGCTGCGGAAGCGCTCGTCTACGTTGGACAGGTTGGGGATCTGGCTCAAATCGAGCGGTTCGAGCAGACCCTGCTTCACCATGATCGCCACGGTGTAATCGCTGGGGATGATCACGTCATAGCCTGAGGCTCCCGCCTGGAGTTTTGCCATCAACTCTTCATTAGACGAGTAAGTATCGTAGTTGACCTTGAGGTTGTAGGCCTTAGAAAAATCGTCCAGGAGCTGCTGGGGAATGTATTCGGACCAGCCATAGAGATTTAGCTCTTTCGAGGTGACCGGCTTGAGCTCCGCCGCGGGAGCGGAGGTTGCCGGGACGGTGGATGCGGTTGGGACGGCTGCTGGCGGTTGGGATGGGGCAGCACCCGCCGGGGGAGTCTCGCCGGTCAAGGGCATACTCCCAACCGTTGGGGTTGGCGCAGCGGACCCGGACGATCCGGAGTTGATGCAGGCCGAGGCCGCCAGCGCCACAATCATCAGTACACTAAACAGAGAAACAGATTGCTTCACCTTCACTTTTCTCCTCCTTATAAAAACCACGCAGCCTCCAGGTGCGTGGAAAACCAGATCAGGCGAACGTGCGGCGGCGTTGAAGAAGCTGCCCGATCCCCAAAATGATGAACACGGTGAGCACCCACAGCGTCGAAAGGGCATTCACCTCAGGGGTCACCGCAAAACGGACCATCGAGAAAATACGCAGCGGGAGGGTCGTGGACCCGGGCCCGGCGGTAAAGTAGGTGATGACGTAATCGTCGATCGATAGAGTAAAAGCCAGCAGCGCGCCGGAGAGCACGCCGGGCATAATCGTAGGCAGGGTTACCCGCCAGAAAGTGACGATCTCGCTCGCCCCCAAGTCCATCGCGGCTTCTTCGATCGAGCGATCAAATCCGTGCAGTCGGGCGCGGACGACGAGGGCGACGAAGGGAATGTTAAAGGCAATGTGGGCCAGGGTGATGGTGGTCAGCCCCAGCTTCAACCCAATCAGGGCAAAAAAAGCCAGCAGGGCGATGCCCATGACCACCTCAGGGATGATCACCGGGATATACAGGGCTGATTCGGCGAAGAGGTAGCCGGGGAACCGGTAGCGCTGCAGGGCAAGGGCGGCCAGGGTGCCAACCACAGTGGCGACCAGGGTCGAGATTGCGGCGATGATCAGGGTATTGCGCGTCGCCAGGAGCACCTGCGAATCGTTGAACAGGGTCCCGTACCATTTGAAGGTAAACCCTTCCCAGGTGACGTTCAGCTTCTGGCTGTTGAAAGATAAGATAATCAGGATCAGGATCGGGATGTAAATATAGGCGTAGGCGAGGAAGGCATAGATGCGTAACCAGAGGGCAGGCTTTCGCTCGCTCATACCAGGAATTCCTCTCCAAAGCCGGCTTTGCGGGTGTAGATCAGGGTGATCAGCAGCGTGCCCAGGAGGAGCACCATCGAAGCCGCCGCGCCGAAGGGCCAGTTGCGGGCAGTGAGGAACTGGTTGCGGATCAGGTTTCCGACCAGCAAGGTCTTGGCCCCACCCATCAGGTCGGGAATGACGAACATGCCCATCGCCGGGATAAAGGTCAGGATGGAACCGGCGACGATCCCGGGCAGGGAGAGGAGTAGGGTCACCCGGAGGAAAGCGCGCCAGGGCCGGGCCCCCAGGTCGGCCGCGGCTTCGAGCTGGGCAGGGTCGATCTTTTCCAGTGAGGTGAACAGCGGAAGGACCATAAAGGGCAGGAACTCGTAGATCATCCCAATCAGAACCGCGGTGGGGGTATACAGGATATCTAGCGGAGCCTGGATGAGATTCAGCCCCAGCAACAGGTTATTCAGCAGGCCCTCGCCGCGCAGGATCATGATCCAGGCGTAGATGCGGATGATAAAGTTGGTCCAGAAAGGGATCAGGATCAGGAAGAGCAGGAAGGCGCGCTGGCGTTCGGGGGCGCGAGCGATGAAATAGGCCAGGGGGTAGCCGATCAGAAGGGTCGCCGCGGTTGTCCCCGCCGCGGTCGCCAGCGAATAGCCCAGGATACGCATGTAAATGGGATCGATCAGGCGAATGTAATTATCAAGGTTAAATTTGTAAACCACATCCCCGTAGGGGCCGCGGGTCGCAAAACTGAGCACCACTATCAGCAAGAGAGGCAGGATGAGGAAGACCGTCAGGTAGAGCAGGGTGGGAAGGACCAGGGTCAATCCCTGGAGGGCTGGATTTTCGCGAATCCGCTGCGGAAGCGATTGGGAAACCTGGGTGGTGGTCGCCATGGGATCTCCTCAGCTTTCCGGCAGGACCAGGGTATTTTCAGGGAACAGGCTGATCCACATCTCCTGGGTGGGGGTGTAATGGGCGTGGGTCACGAGGGTGGCGATGCGGTTTTGCTCCCAAACGCGCAAACGGGTGTCCGCGCCCAGGTCGACGACCACCCGGGTGTCCGCGCCGACATAGGCCGATTGGATTACGGTGGCGTGGAAGCAGTTGATATTGTCCACGCAGCGGTCGGTGAGGTGCATCTTTTCCGGGCGGATGGAGACGCAGGCGCGGCTCCCTGGTGTGAGGTCGCCAATACAGGTACCCACCAGAGGGAATCCCAGCCGGTCGAGGGTGACGGTGGCCTGGTCGCCTTTGACGGTCTCCACCACGCCGGTCAGGAAGTTAGACTCGCCGATAAAGTCGGCGACGAAACGGCTGGTCGGCCGCTCGTAGATCTCCACCGGGCTGCCAATCTGCAGCACTTTGCCTTTGCTCATCACCGCGATGCGGTCGCTCATGGTCAGGGCCTCTTCCTGATCGTGAGTCACGTAGATAAAGGTGATCCCCACCAGGGATTGGAGCTCCTTGAGCTCCATTTGCATCTCCTTGCGCAGCTTGAGATCCAGCGCGCCGAGGGGCTCGTCGAGGAGGAGGACCGCCGGACGGCGGACCAGGGCGCGGGCCAGGGCGACGCGCTGTTGCTGCCCGCCGGAAAGCTGGCGCGGGCGGCGCTCTCCCATCCGCGCGAGGCGGACCATTTCGAGAGCCTCGCCTACCCGGCGGGTGATCTCAGGCCGGGGGACGTGGTCCATCTCCAGGCCGAAGGCCACGTTCTGCGCCACGGTCATGTGCTGGAAAAGCGCATAGCTCTGAAAGACTGTGTTGACCGGGCGCTGGAAAGGCGGCTTGTGCCCCATCGGTTCGCCTTTAATCATCACTTCTCCGCTGGTCGGCCACTCGAACCCGCCGATCATGCGCAGCGTGGTCGTTTTTCCGCAGCCTGAGGGGCCCAACAGGGAAAAGAACTCGCCATTTTCGATGCGCAGATCCACATCGTCGACCGCGGCAACCTCACCCCCCTCAGGAGCCGGGAACTTTTTGACCACATCACATAGCTCAACCGCGCATTCAGACATGCCAGTCGCCTCCGCTCGCTAAAATCATCCCTTCCTCACCCTCCTCATTCAGCCGGGGGTCTCCATTGGTAGGTATCTTTCAGGATCCGTGGGATCAAAATCGTGCGGGTTTTCCGAATCCCCAGGACCTGATGCAGCTTCTCGGTGATGAACACCTGCATCTCATCGATCGAGCGAAATACGGCCTGGATACTGAGATCCTCATCTCCGGTGGAAAGGGCAAGGTAAGTGATCTCCGGCATGGGCAGGAGCTGCGCCACTGCTTGCTCCATGCAGCCCGGCTCGAGCTCACAGAAGAAATCGACAGCGAGGGTATATCCCACAGCGAAGGGGTCAACCACCAGGGCTGCCCTGATCTGGCGCGTGTCGAACAATCGGCGCAGGCGGTAATGGACGGTTCGCTCAGGAATCCCGGTCTGGCGGGCGATCTCCGCGTTTGAAACGCGGGCGTCCGCGCTGAGCGCCTTGAGAATAGCCTGGTCGATCTCATCCAGCCGGGGCAATGGGGACCTCCTTCACTACCTGGGAGCGTTCGTGGGACAGCTCCTGCAACGTATCCTCCAGGCGGTCGAGGACCTGCTCGAGTTGAGCGTACTCGATCACCAGCGGGGGCTCGATGCGGATGGTATGCGCGCTGGTCAGCGTCCCTGCGACTAATACCCCGCGGTGGAACAGACCGGCGGCGACGCGGTAGCCCAGGGCCGTGTCGTGGAAGTGCATCCCGATCAGCAGCCCGCGGCCGGTGATCCCGACCAGGATCCCAGGGAAGCGAGCGGCCAGCTCTTCCAGGCGGGGGATCAGGTAGGCGCCTTTCTCCGCCGCCTGTTCCCACAACCGGTCGCGCAGGGTGACGCGGATCGCGGCGATGGCCGCGCTGCAGGCCAGCGCCCCACCCCCGGTGGTGGTGGTATGGATGAATGGGTTGGGGGCCATCATCACCTGCCAGATTTTTTCGGTCGAACAGAAGGCCGAGACTGGCATCACCCCACCACCCAGCGATTTGGCCACGGCGAGGATATCCGGCTCGATGCCCCAGTGGTCCACGCCCCACAGCTTTCCAGTGCGGCCCAGGCCGGTCTGGACTTCGTCGGCGATTAAGAGAACGCCATACTGGCGAGTAGCCTCGCGCAGGCGGGGCCAGAATTCATCCGGCGGAACGATCGCCCCGGCCTCGCCCTGGATTGGCTCCATCACCACCGCGGCGACACCCACGCCCGTCTTTTCACAGATCTCCAACTGTCGCTCCACCGCCGCCGCATCCCCAAAGGGAACGTGGTATACCGGCCCGCCGTAGAGCAGGCCGACCGGCTCGCGGAAGTCGGCCTTGCCCAGCAGGGAAAGCGAGCCCATGGTTTTGCCGTGGAAAGCGCCGGTCGCGGCGATAAACGCGCTTCGGCGCGTGTACATCTTCGCCAGCTTGAGCGCGCCCTCGATCGCCTCTGTCCCACTGGCGCAGAAGAAGCTGTACTGGATCGGGCCGGGGGTGATGAGGGCCATCAGGCGGGCCAGCACGCCGCGCAGCGGGTCGATCAATTCCTGGCTGGGCATGGTCGTGCGGCCTAACTGCGCTCTGACCGCGGCGACCACCTCGGGATGGGCCCAGCCCAGGTCCATCATCCCGTAGCCGCCCAGGCAGTCAATGAACTCGCGGCCGAGCACGTCGCGGAACAGCGCGCCCAACCCGGTCCACTCGGTGGCGGCCCACTCCCCGGCTTCG
>Ga0335070_10000160_pt1 | contig 76836 bp, 55 predicted proteins | sample Lox_Sample_13_FD_206722 | JGI IMG/M metagenome (GOLD analysis project Ga0335070, IMG submission 206722) | Soil microbial communities from Loxahatchee National Wildlife Refuge, Florida, United States - Lox_Sample_1.3 | ecosystem: Environmental > Terrestrial > Soil > Wetlands | place: USA... | reverse complement strand
GATGCCCGATCGATAAGGGGCAGTGAAGTTACGCGTGTTGCACCCAGACGTTGAAACCAACGAACTCCTGATTGACCTGCCCGTCTGTGATTATGGTCGGGAACAGCAGCGGTGGGGATGATACTGACCTGAGCATCGAGGCCGCCCGCCAGCTCCAGGGCACGCTTGTCCGGCTCTTCCATTCGCCCGCCGAACTCTGCACCGCCTTCTAAGAGGATATGGCCTTTCATTTCTTGAATGTTGTGCCCTCTCCTATTATTATAGATGGAAGGGAGCTCTGTGGTTGCCGAAATAATGATCGAATTTGCGAAACTGACGGGTCTCTCGCCGGTGAGGTTCCCTCCAAGGCGATACCTATGGACTGATGCCTATGCAGTCTGCAATTTCCTTGGGCTCTACCGCCAGACGAATGACGAGCACTACAAGGATCTCGCCATGCTTCTCGTCCATCAGGTGCATGCAACACTGGGCCGCCATCGCAGAGATGATCCCCGCACCGGCTGGATCAGCGGGCTCTCTGAAGAGGAAGGCCGCAGACACCCTACAAAAGGGGGACTGCGGATCGGCAAAGAGATGGGCGAGCGGCGGCCCGGTGAACCCTTTGATGAGCGTCTGGAATGGGACCGGGACGGACAGTATTATCATTACCTGACTCAATGGATGCATGCACTCGCCTCCGTGAGCAGGGTTACCGGAGATTCGACCTTCAACAGGTGGGCCATAGAGCTCGCAAAAACAGCCCATGGAAAGTTCACGTACACCCTGCCTCGCAGAGGGGGGAAACGTCTGTACTGGAAAATGAGCATTGATCTATCGTATCCGCTTGTATCGTCCATGGGTCATCACGATCCTCTTGACGGAGTGGTCACGTACAGCGAGCTCCGGGCGACTGCGGAGAACTATTTCGGGCGTTCGGCATCGCCTGATCTCGGCGCGGAGATTGCCGACATGGCCGTTGTTTGTGAGGGGAGGGACTGGACCACCGATGACCCTCTCGGCATTGGCGGTCTCCTGGTTGCAGCTTACAGGATGGCAGGGTTGATTGTTTCAGGCAGCTTCATACGGCCCGATCTCCTCGAGACTGTTTTGCATGATTCAGTGGCGGGTCTGGAGCACTTTGCGGGACACTCACCCTTGAATCTCCCCGCTGATTACCGGCTGGCATTCCGGGAGTTCGGGTTGTCCATCGGATTACAGGCGATCCAGAGACTTCAAGGGTTGATCGGTCAATACCGAGATTTCTTCGGCAACAACCGTGATGTCTCTTCTCATATTCGAAGCATCAGGGAGTATGCCCATCTGATTGAGCAGATCAATGGATTTTGGCTTGAGCAACATAATCGAGAATCCGGCAGTTGGGCAGAGCATCGCGAAATCAATATGGTGATGCTTGCCACCAGCCTGTCTCCCGACGGGTATCTGTCGCTGTTATGAGCGGATGAAGGTTCCCGGCATGACTTTGGATGAACCTTCCAGTTGCATAAAACTATCTTGTTCGGGAAGGCAGGTATGGTGAGAAGCCTTGTATCGTGATACCTTTGACGGTTGACGACTGCCGCCGTATGCTCAATGCGGGAGATCACTTTCGGTGAAGTCATCGAAGTACCTCATTGCCGGAATCTCATCGCCTGTACAGGGCTTCGATCCATGCCTTCCTTGCAATCGTTTGCAACGTTACCGTGAATTCTCTGTCCGAGCAGCACCGGTGTTCATAGTTGCTTGATATACGCTGAAAAGCTGATAAAATGGAAAGAGGGGTTCCATGATGACTCAGGAGGAATTGCGGATAGCATTTGAGGAGTTTGAAAAAAGACGCTTTTATCAAACATCGGGCCTGAGCGCAGTGTCAGTTGTTGACCGCCGTTGCGAAAGAAGGCGGATGAGGAGGTAGATCATAATGGGGAAGGTTTTCAAGATTCTCGGATTTGCAGGCAGCTTGCGCAGGGATTCTTTCAACAAGGCTCTCCTGAGGGCGGCTCGGGAGCTTGTTCCGGAAAATGTCGAACTTGAGATTTTTGATCTGGAAGGCATCCCTCCGTTTAACCAGGACCTGGAACAGGAACCCGTGGAGAAGGTGAAAGAGTTCAAGGCAAAGATTCGGGATGCCGATGCTATTCTCATCGCTACGCCTGAGTATAACTACTCAATACCGGGCGTCCTGAAGAACGCTATGGACTGTGCCTCAAGGCCGTATGGAGACAATGCATTCGCACATAAACCGGTGGCCGTCATGGGAGCCTCTGTTGGCACGATAGGCACTGCGAGGGCCCAGTACCATCTGCGGCAATGCTTCGTCTTCCTGAGCTGTTTTGCGCTGAATCAGCCCGAGGTCATGGTCGCCAATGCACAGGAGAAGATTGATAAAGAGGGAAGGGTCACAGACCAGAAAACAAGAGAGCTCATACGTCAACTGCTGGAGAACCTCGTTGCGTGGACGAAAAGATTGACACCGCCGATGTGAAAAGAGTGTACTTGAGGGACCCCATGCATTCACGAATCCGCATGACGCACCCGAGTGCCCTCATTGATGTGGGGCAGCTCGCAGAGGACGGTGCTTACCGATTGCACCTATGAGGAGGACTTATGAGATCACGAGAAAAAGAGGGCATTTGTCCCGGTAGAGCGCCACGGTAGCTTCCCTCCGACACGCTGCCAGTGGCATCTGATAAGAAACACGAACTGACGCGAGATTTCTTTTCCACACTGCCGAGCAATATTCTCCGGTCCTTCTGCGGGCGCAACGTTCTCTGGCATCTTGTTGCGATCGGCGCCACGCTGTTCATGGTGAGTTCCGGCTTGGATTGGACATATTTCACGGTGACCAGGCCTCTTGCCCCGTATCTTTTTCCCGCTGTTATCTTGGGCTGGCGCGCACCGATACTATTCCCCGTCGCCTTATATATCGTCGGCGTCGTCCGTAAGGATCTGCGTGCAATCTGTACCGCCTATTCGACGGCGCAGGCAGCCGTCATCGGCGTTCTCATATCCTCGGCGTACAAGGCATTCACGGGAAGGCCAGGGTTAAGACGCTCCGCCCTCACACTCGTTGATACCAGCCGAGAGTTTCATTTCGGATTCTTAAAGGGAGGGGTCTTCTTCGGCTGGCCATCGTCACATGCCACCGTTGCATGCGCGATGTCAGCAGCTCTATGGACACTCTATCCGAGGAGCAAAACGGTGCGATGTGTTGCTTTGCCCTATGCTCTTTACATAGGTGTCGGCGTTTCAATGACAATCCACTGGTTTTCGGATTTTGTTGCCGGGGCCATCATCGGAACAGCTATCGGAACAACCGTGGGGAATGTATTCAAGAAGTCCTTGGCTCATGGCAGTTAACAACATTGAGATGGGAGGATCTCCTTTCTTCGGATTCAGCACGTGCGGCGAGCTAGGGGCGTGCATTTTGTTGGTAATTCATGCCCGAAGGGAGCACATTGCGGAAGATATCTTACATCCGAAACATGTGCGTTCCATACATCACTCACACGACGGTCTTGCAATCTCGATTGCACCGACGAATCGAGAGTTACGGTATTGCTGCTCGAAACTATTGCGGGTTTCCGAAAGATCAGCATGATGAGGAGGTCCCAACTCAATAACTCCATTAATTCTGTTGCCGAAAGTTTCAACTTGACAGATGGCTTTCCTTTGGTACGATGTAATCATAAGACGATCCCGACAAAGCCAATCTCTTCGTAAGGAGGGGCGAAAGCGGCGGATCTAACAAAAGATGGCTGAGCTGCCGAAGGAAGACCCCTTTGGCAAGTTCGGTTCTTTTGTTTCCAATTATAAGGAATGAACCAAGGGGCAAGAGTAATGAAAAGAGCACGTCACGACGCCATTGATAGTTGGAGCGTTACTCTGTCACTGAAGAAGTCAAGAGGTTCCATGCCCTGTTTTAGGGCTTCTATTAAACATCCGGCAAAAAGGAGGCACATATGGCAGTAGGAGAACAGGTATTTGGGTTTTACATTCCCACTGTTACGCTGATGGGTATCGGTGCGCACAAACAAACAGGTGAACGTGTCAAGATGCTTGGCTGTAAGAAGCCGCTCATTGTCACCGACAAGGGTATTGTGAAGGCGGGCATAGCTGAGAAGATCGCCGACATAGTCCGTAAGGACGCACAGGCAGAGGTGGTTATTTTCGATAAGACAATTCCAAATCCAACGGACAAGAACGCCCACGATGGCCTGGAAGTTTACAAAAAGAATGGCTGCGACAGTATCATTTCCCTGGGCGGTGGTAGTCCTCATGACTGTGGCAAGGCAGTGGGGATATTGGCGAGAAACGGCGGGAAAATCCATGACTACGAGGGCATCGATAGATCTGCCAAGCCAATGCCGCCGTTTATTGCGATCAATACGACTGCGGGGACCGCGAGCGAAATGACCAGGTTCTGCATCATCACGGATACGAGACGTAAGATAAAGATGGCTATTGTTGACTGGAGAGTGACTCCGAATGTTGCTATCAATGATCCCCTACTGATGGCAGGAATGCCTCCGTCATTAACTGCAGCGACTGGCATGGATGCGCTAACCCACGCGGTAGAAGCCTATGTTTCTACTATCGCCACGCCCGTGACGGACGCCTGTGCGATAAAGGCGATTGAATTAATTGCACAACACCTGAGGGCTGCGGTGGCAAACGGCGGTGACATGGTTGCGCGTGATGGGATGGCATATGCTGAATATCTCGGCGGAATGGCTTTTAATAACGCTAGCTTGGGGCATGTCCACGCGATGGCTCATCAGCTAGGTGGCTTCTATGATCTCCCTCACGGCGTATGCAATGCCATACTTTTGCCCGCTGTCGAGCGTTTTAACTTGATTGCAAAGATGGACCGTTTTGTAAATGTCGCCTTGGCAATGGGTGAATACGTTGATGGCCTGGCACCACGTGCAGCGGCGGAGAAAGCTTTGGATGCTATCAAAACTCTCTCGAAAGATGTCGGCATTCCGAGTGGACTAAAGGAATTGGGTGTGAAGGAGGCGGACTTGAAGATTATGGCAGAAAATGCGCAGAAAGACGCTTGCGGCTTGACCAACCCCCGTTGTCCTTCACTCAATGACGTGATACAGATATACAAGTGGGCGATGTGAAGAGATGAGCAAACGAACTGAAAGTGGCGAGGGTAGTCGATGATGTGAGAGAGGAACTCAATACGTACAAATCAGTTATGACACTCACAAAGATAATTCTCATCCCGAAGCTCTTAGTAGCATTCTCGCTTTCCATAATAGGGGACAGGTTAATAGGGGGTTAATAGGGGACACATTCCCTATTTCTCTTTTCCTTTCTTCGGTCTTCCCGGTGACCTTAGAATAAACCTCTTCTGAAGTTTCTTCTCCATAGTTTCTATGAACCTTCTTAAACCATAGGGCCTGCCGGTTTTCGTTGAATCTCTGATTCCCTGCATCTCTTCTTTAGAAAGGCTCGTACGCAGCATTTCTCGATAATCTCCTCTCTGCCTCTCCTCAAAGAGTTCTTCCCTCAATATCTCGTCCCTTTTGCCTGTCATATGAGACCTTGCACTTGAAAATGGATAATTCTCCGCCCTCTTTACCATCCCCGTCCGTACCGGATTCTGCTCGATGTACCGGGCCACTGCCCATAAGTACTTCTCCTTATCCACTATGCAGGAATGATACCGGCTTTCCCATAACCTGCCCGTTCTATTGTATTTCCTGTTACTGTGCTGCGTTTAACATAGAGTAATACCTTGCATCATCTTGTACATGGATATATCACTCTTAGGGCGGGCCAGTAAATGCACATGATTGTTCATAAGACAATAGGCGAGCACAGGAGTATCCCGTCTCTGAGAATAATTCCTGACTAACTTCAAGTATTTCTCCCTATCTTCTTCGGCAAAGAAAACATTCTCCCGATTGTTTCCCCTCTGCACTATGTGGTGGGGGAATCCTATTGCAACTGCCCTACCAATTCTCGCCATGAAAACAGCTTACAGAAAGCCCTCGTCTATGTCAATAAATAGGGGTGTGTCCCCAATTACCCCAATTACCCTATTGCTGCTCGAAACTATTGCGGGTTTCCGAAAGATCGGCATGATGAGGGTCCCACCTCAATAACTCCATTACTAAGAGTTCGAAAGTATGAGAACATCATAAAATCCCTCCCCTCCTCCCTTTGCTGAAGGGAGGCATTCATATATACCCCTCTTTGGCAAAGAGGGGTTAGGGGAGATTTTTATTCAATGCTCTCTTACCTATGTACTGATTAGTAATTCTGTTGCCGAAAGTTTCAACTTGACAGATGGCTTTTCTTTGGTACGATGTAATCAAAAGAGGATCCCGACAAAGCCAATTTCTTCGTGAGGAGGGGCGGAAAGCGGCGGATCTAACAAAAGATGGCTGAGCTGCCGAAGGGTGAAAGACCTTTGGTATGCTCGGCTTTCTTATTTGTAGTCTGGGGATAGAACTTGACAATCTATCGATGCAGACTTTATGGAATAACACACATCAAAGGAGGAGAGAAATGAAGTCAAGGAGAATCTCGGCGGTCTTGTTTTCTGTACTTTTTGTCCTGTCGGCAAGTGCCTATGGCAACAATAATACCATCATTGGAGACAACGCAGGTGAATTCTGTGATACCTGTAACTATGATACATTTATGGGGGCTTATTCCGGCCGCTGGTGTACCTCAGGTCAATGGAACACCTATGTCGGCTACAACGTTGGTATTCAGGTGAATGGTAACTACAACACGTTCATAGGGGCTGAAGCCGGCTACGGTAATAGCTCTGCTAACTACAACACTTTCGTCGGATCTGAAGCCGGGCGCGACATCACCTCCGGCGAAGACAATGTTTTTCTAGGATATCAAGCAGGGTTGGGCAACCACGAAGGTTCTCAAAATACCTTCGTCGGTGTCAATGCCGGATTCAGCAGTGCCGCCGGAGGCTATGACGTCTTCCTTGGAGAAAGTGCCGGTTACTATAACCATGGGAGCTGGAACACTTTCGTCGGAGCCCTGGCCGGACAAAACAACTATACCGGAAACGGCAATGTGTTCATCGGCCATAACGCCGGGTCTTCTGAAACCGGCTCGAACATGCTCTACATAGATAACTGCAATATAATGGATGGCTCCGGCAATTGCACTCAGCCTCTCATTAAGGGGACATTCGACAATCCTCGTACCGTCAGTATCGACGGCGCACTTACTGTTACAGGAACTATCACGTCCATGGCAGGAGGCTCCTCTGGCAGCACTTACTTTGGTCAGGGTGCTGGGAACATTGGCTGGTTCGAGACCTTTGTAGGTAACGGTGCTGGACACTCTACCACCACAGGCGAAGGCAATAGCTTCATCGGCTCTAACGCCGGTAATTCCAACACTCAAGGAGAAGGGAACAGTTTCTTCGGTGCCGGTGCTGGTGAAGATAACAAGACAGGCTCTCAGAACACCTATATCGGTAGTGGAACTGCCCTTAATCACACCTCAGGCGACAACAACACTTTTTTAGGCTGGGGCGCTGGAAGTTGCGTGGACCCGAACACCACCGGCTCCGGCAATGTGTTTCTGGGTTATCAGGCGGGCTGTAGCGAGACTGGATCAAATAAGCTCTATATCGACAACTGTTATACCGGCAGTTCCGGTGGTTATTGCGCTCAACCTCTTATTAAAGGTGATTTTCAAGCCCGTTCTGTGAAGATCGATGGGACTCTGACCATGGTGACGGTGGCTACGCCGTCTGACAGGCGCTATAAGAAAGAGATCCATCCCCTTGAATCGTCCCTCGACAAGGTTCTCCGCATGCAAGGGGTGAGCTTTGAATGGGATAGGGAAAAGGTCTATGGGGCAGGTTACAGGAGCGGCAGGCAGATCGGACTGATAGCCCAGGAGGTAGAGAAGGTGCTTCCGGAACTAGTGCAGACAGATGACGAGGGGTACAAGACGCTCTCCTATGACAAAGTCACCCCGGTGCTCGTAGAGGCAATTAAGGAACAGCAAAAGCAGATCAAGGAGAGGGACGCTCGTATCGAACGGCTTGAAGAAGAGCTGGCGAAGATGGAGCGGCGTCTGGCATCCCTTGAAACCTCGGCAAACACGGTCGCAATGAAATAAAGAGATACGGGGAGTTAAGGGGCGGTGGAGGGATTCTTCTTATCCCTCGCTCTTTCTGCATTACCCTCTACATTAAAATTGACCGCACTCGATATATCTCCTTGTTAACGTAATTCAAAACTAAAGCTGGACGGCGTGACACCCCCGCCACCTGGAAGAGGGGTTCCCCCAGGATCGCAAGTGAGATCACCGAATAGAAGAAGCTGACTCGGTAAATTTCCCGAGAACGCGAACAAGCCTGCGGAGTAAGTCTGAAATCGAAACTTTGCGTCACCAAGGGTTACGTCTATGACGCAATGATTAATGGTTTGGTTGCCCGATTCGATTTGGAAGTAGGTCATGAAAGCGTGGCCCATTTCAACGGATGTGCTTCCGTTCTTATAAATCAATGTTCCGTCAGTATAGCCGGATTTTCCATAGCTCGGGTCACCCCACGCCGGCCCACCTCCTATAAACTCGAAGTTATAGACTGTCCCTGCAAAGCTCGTCTGCGAAAATATCAAGACGATTATAACTGCCAAGAGTGCTTTTTTCATCGCGATCTCCTACCCCTTTCCCTTCTTATCCTGAAGGATCTTGCCTTTTTCTTTGAGCTGTCCCCCCGTCGGAGGTTCTATTCCCTATTGCCCTATTATCACCCCCCCATCAACAGTAACCTCGCCGCTCCCGATTGTGATTGTTCCATGCACTGTGCTGAAGCCTGTTCTTGATGTTCTACACCCTGAAAAGATTTTCTTACAGGGCGTCCCCGGCAATGGCGACCTGAACCAATTGCCGGGTGCCTCCCTAACACTACTTCACTACTTAGAAACCCAGGGCGTCGCTCACATGACCTGATGTTAATATATAATTGGTGTTGCCACAAAATTTATCCCTTTAACATCCGCGCCGTTAATTGCTATGGTACTGCTCGGCGGGCTAAAGGTATATCCGCTTGTTGTGGGACTTATTGTATAGGTTCCACTGGGCAGCCCGGTGAATGTGTAATTACCGTTTGAATCCGTGACGATTGTTCGCGGTATCCAAAATGGGTGACTCAAGGTAATAGTGATTCCTGCCTGTCCAGCATCAGTTAAATAATATGTCACCTGTCCCGAGATGCTGTATGTAGGAACGTTCTGCGTCGTTGCACACGCCTGAGTGCTCTTTGCAGATTCATTACCAGCAGCATCAACTGCCGAGACCTGATAACAGTACTGAGTGGAGGCGTTGAGGCCTATCTCGGAAGTGGAAGTACCCGATAAGGTTTTCAGTGCCGTGCTCGAACCATTCCCGTAAATGTTGTACCCGGTCACTCCAACGTTGTCAGTTGAGGCGTTCCATGTGAGATTGATCTGCGACGAAGAGACAGCAGTTGCAGTCAGGCCAGTAGGAACCGTCGGGGGCTGAGTATCTGAACCGCCTTGCGTCGTTGCACACGCCTGAGTGCTCTTTGCGGATTCATTACCAGCAGCATCAACTGCCGATACCCGATAGCAGTAGGTCTGCCCTGCAGACAATCCTGGAATCTGTAAGGTAGTGCCGGGAACGGATGTAAGATAGCTTAGTCCGGTCGCACTGCTAGTATAAACCCTGTATCCGGCAACACCTACGTTGTCGGTTGAAGGGCTCCATTGCAGGTCTATTTCGCTATCTGACTTCACCGAAGCAGCGACTCCGCTCGGGGTCGTGGGCGGTGTTGTATCCGAGGATGTTGTCATACTTACTTCGGTGCTCGTATGGATGGGCGTGGGCGCTCCACTTCTGAGAACGCCGACCTTGTAGTTATAGGTCTTGCCCGGCACAAGACCGGTGTCATAGAAAGGTGGAGAGAGAAGCGTTTTAACGAGCTTTCCGTCACGGAAAACTTGATAGCTCATATGCTTATCCCCTATCTCATCCCATGACACAATAATAGACGTTGCTTGCGAAATAAAAGAGGGAGTAGCTGTTACTGGCGGTGATGTACTGACGATACACGCACTATTGGCGGGGTCGCTTGGGCTGTCTTTGGTCGGGTAAAAAGAGGACCAGATGGTGGATCCCCGGGATACAGCAACCTGATAACAAACAACTCCTTCGTCGCCATGAAACCTGTCGGTCATTGAATTTGAAGAGTCTGTCACATAGCCAGTTGCATCAATCGCGGGCCAAAAAATATCCGACTGATCCCCCTGCCCATTTCCTGGTTCCCATGACGTTCTCCGTATGTTGAAATATACATCCGGAGGCTCCGCAAGAGGAGGACCGTGCTTATACTGCCCATAGCATTTTGGAACATTACTACTTAAGGCACACACATCAGGGGGAGTCCATGAAACTACTACAGAGGAAGGCGAAGTGCCCCGTGTAACCTTTACGCTGGTAGGCGGAGGCACCGGTTGTGAATTGACAGTCATCTGTTTAGTAGCGGATGCTGTCTTGCCGAGGTTGTCGGTAACAGTAAATGTAATCGTATAAGGTCCATCTGCCGTATAAGTGTGTGGTTGCCCACCCTCGGGACATTGGCTGTCGGCCGGATTGTAAGTGGCTGAAATGGGACCTGTACCATCTCCGAAATCCCATGTGCAGTCGGTGATTACTCCGTTGGCATCACTTGCCGAACCGTAAGCAATAACCGGCGTGCTCGTGGTAGTGAAAGATCCCCCAACACCATCCGCATTTGTAGTTATAGATGCTGTCGGCCCCAGAGTAACAGGATTCCCATTATTTATCTGTTCAAAACAATTGTCCTGGCTCTTTGTGCCGATGAGACACCAGTTATCCAGATTCCAGGTCCATTCTTTTTTCCATGTATCAGCAAGAATATGTACCCCTGCCCCGGCATTTAGTCCGAGCCAGACCGAGAAATCTGCCGTGTCATTTGTGCTATTGACCGCTGCTTTTAACTCCACATCTGGGTAAAGGGAGGCATCTCCGCCCACTAACCCATAGACATCCATTTGGAATGTGGGTTTTAAGTATCCCGTAATATCGGTACTGCCACTAAATGTTGTGGGATCCGTCCGTTTTTCTGCCTGACCACTGCCAGTGGTATGGCAGCTGAAATCGCAAGGATTACACCTAAATCCGATATTATCGAGGCTTACCAAGCCACTCACCCCCGCATGGAACTGCCCATTGATGTCTGCATTTATGCCTGCCTTAAAAGCGAGACCGGAGGAAATGACCACCGGTCCTACGGAAAAAGTCGGAAAGGGGATTTTCCCAAGGTCCACCTCTTGATTGCCGGGAGATTTATATTTTCCGTGCCCATCAACCGTCAGCTGGTTGTATTCAAATGCAGACAAACTGGCCCATAAGTCGTCTACAAAAAAAGGAAGACACCAGGCCGTTGAAACATCCCCGTCAAGATCCAAATCAAATATGTTTGTATCTTTCACGATGATGGAAAGATCTCCGTTGGAATTCGAGGGAGAAAATGTAAGTCCACCCTCTATTTGATAGCCCGTTTTGTTCGTGCCCTGAACTTGGGCGCCCGAATTTGGGCCGTCGAGATAAAAGCAGAAATCGCCGCTACAGGTTGTTGCTTGAGCACTCCTCGATTGATCGCGCATCGCTAATGCAGCGGCGCTACTTGTCGAGCCGGATGGGTTTAATTTGGTGGAATAGGCGATTTTGGTGCCACTGGGCAACATGTCGGCAAGGGTCCCGGCCGTAGTTTGAGCCGTGATAACCCCGCCTGACTTGTTTACAGAGGTAACATTCGCGATTGAGGTGGGAGCCACAGTGACATCCAGGACGTCACCCGGAGATATATTGCTCAAAAAGGTAGCCGCATCAGGACAATTTGAAAGCGTGAAGCTATAAGTGCCATCCAACACTGTCATGCACTGAGCGATATTTTCGTTTATAACCTTCACATTTGGCTTTATTTGTAGAGGCATCCCGAACGTTGGGCTGACTGTCTTGTTTTTATTCATGGCGACAATACAGGTATTTCCATCAACGACATCGCATGCTGACGACCACTTGAGAAGTCCGTCGGAGGCTGTGAGCGTCACCGACGCCCCTGGAGCATAGGTCCCTGTGCATGAGCTTCCGCAGTTTATTATCCCGTCCTTGCTCATTACGGAGCCTTGACCATGTGAGTCTACAGTGAGCGAAGGAAGGTTAATTTGCGTTACCCACAAATCATAGGTGTTAAAGCTGCCGGGCGGCGTCACCACGATGCCGAAATAATATGGCCCGGGTGGAAGGGCAGATACAGGGATATCTGGAAAAGCCGCTTCCGATACCGGACCATTGACACTCACCTTCCAAGGAATGATTCCTTGGGCTACTGCCTGTACGGACACTGCCTGTATAGAATTGCCCGCTGTCAAAAGATATACATTGTTTGGATCGATTTTGGGAGCATAAATGGCGAAGTAAATATCCACAGGTGCATCAAATTGTTCAAGGCCGACCTGGATGCTTAACTTATCTCCTGCCGTGCTAACAGAACCCAATGCAAGAGGCCGTGCAAGAGAGGGATCCGATATTGTGATCGGTGACGCCGTAGCGTTATAACTAAGAACGTACTGCCCGCTGGTCGGTACGGGCATTGCGGATGCGGGGGAAAAGAACGACAAAAGACCGAGGGAAATAACTGCCCCAAGTGATAAAAGAAAAATATTTAGTCGCCTTCCTTTAATTTTGGCAAGGCCGGCCGTATCTTTATTACGTATTTTCATTATCTCCTCCTCTTTAATGAGCCCTGAAGCATCGGGCGCGCCGAATCATAAAGAGCCACGAGTTGCGAAGGGAGATAAACAGGAGGTGCGCGATTGATTTGGTCGGCGGTGAGTGCTCTGGTCACGTAGACAAAACCGCCTGATGCCAATGATAGAGGGAGATTAAAAATCACAGTCAGGGGGTGGAAACCTTTGTCCGCTGATTGAAAGTCCTTGGCTGCTTTACAGATCGCGCAGTCTTTCCGAGAGGTGAGGTCTTCATGGTGATGAATAGAAGTGATCAGGACGGAATACAAGATTACGCCTCTTAGAAAGATCGATAACCGCCCGATCCTTAAATGTGCTGCGCCTCTCTTCACCGCCCCCGTAGAGAAAAGACTGCGACGATCTTGAATTTACTTAAAAGCGCACGGTCCCCTATTAGCCGTGTGCAGTTGCTGGCGTCTCCAGTTACCGACCGGAATATCCTGCATCCATCTAAGATTTGCAGTTGGCCCCCCCCAACCCTCGTGTCAGTATGTTATAGGAAATATCGAACGATAACAAATAGGTTCTATTTATGCATAAATTAAATGAACTTATACGCAGCGAGATTCCAAAATTCAGTACGTCAAATCATTCCCCGCGGCCGAAGGATATTCCTCGACCTGAAGGACCTCGACGACATGGGCCATAGCTCACGTGACGCAGAAACTTCGGGGCGTATTCAACAGTTTCAGTCAATCGTAACTCGCGTTGAGTAAAGGAAGAAGCAGGGAAACGTATCTAACGCTTCTGACACATCATTTCTTGATAGAGTACGCGGCAGGAACCGTCTCGGGTTGAATCGTATGTCGGTCGAAACCTGTCTTCTTGCAGCATGACACTCACAAAGATAATTCTTATCCGGAGGCTCTTAGTAGCATTCTCGCTTTCCAGGCCCACTTTCTGTCTATCTTGCGCTTAAAAAAAGGCGACTCCTTGAACACTCGGATCGCTTTTTCCAAATATTCTCTCCCTTCGTCCTTTGCACCGAGTTTCAGCTTGACAAGACCCATCCGGTAAAATCCCCTCGAACTCGAAGAATGAATCTTTTCAAACTTTTCGAGAAGCCGCACGGCACTTGTATAATCACCGTTATCAATGTAAACTTCTGCCATCATGAGATAGGGCTCACCATATTTCAAGGTAGGTGAGGCGTTCACAGCCTCTTCAAAGAGTACCCTTCCCTTATCGATGTTCCCGGTACGGGCGGCCGCTATCCCATGATAATAGTTGAACTCAGGGTCATCGGACATTTTTGTCTCTGCCATCGCAAAATATCGCAGGGCGTTTTGATAGTCCCCTCTGTCGATCATGCATATCCCGAGTTCTTTCAGCGACCTGCCGTCATGAGGATTTATTGAGACAGCCTGCTTGAGCTCTCTAATCCTCGCGGAGGTTTTCAGTGTCTTCAGCGGATCTGGGACAAGGCCGAGATATGCTCTGTCCACCGCAAAGAATACAAGGAGAAGAACGAGGAGGGCCGTAATTGGACTCCCGGTGAGCAAGTAGGCGATATAAAAAAGAAATAATTTTCCCATTTTTTGACGTTCTCTCTCTTCCTGTTCTCTTCGTCCCGTGCCCTCTCCATTTTTTTGGCGGGGCAGGTAATCCTTCACGGCTTCATAAGAGTAATGTGTGCCTCACGTCATGGCCCGCTTCGGCCAGTGTGGCATCCAAATATTCGAGTTTGGCAGGTTTCACCCTGATGACCTTCATGACATCAGGCAAGGATAAGGCCGTGCTCTGTGAACCCCTGCGTCTCTTATACGCTTCGCTGCCTTCGTCAAAGATACGCGACCCTTTTTCGCCTATTTCAGCGACCCCGGTTATCTGCAAACCCTTAACGTCTGACCACCCTGCGAACTCAGCATGGAGCGCTATAGAGACACGAGGATTGCGTTTAATGTTATCGATTTTCATTCCCCCTTCAGTAAGAATGTAAAGGGTTGTGCCCATGGGGAAGAACTCCACGGTGGATGCCCGAGGGATGTTGTCAGAACAAGTTGCAACCACGCAGAGACGACACTCTTCAAGGAGTTTGATGATTAACTTTTCAATATAGTGCCGACTTAGCTCGCGTTCCATATCCTTCAGTCACTGCCAAAGATATTGATCGCCTGTGCCCCGGCCCGTGCGATATCTTCGGGCGTTGTGTTCGAAACATCAATGTCACTGCCAAGGAAGTCCCTGCCTGCTTCTTTGTAACAGTACCTTACGAAGGCACTGCAATACATCGCATGGGGGTCGTTCAGAGGATTGGGCAGCCACTGTTTGCCGGTTATGATTGCCCACCACGTGCCGAGGAGCTCCTGGATCGGATAGAGTACCTGCTCATCGACAAGCTGCAGTGCCGTCGCGAGAACGGCGTCCCTCTCATTCCCGGATAACCCGAAATCGATGAGTGCGGCATGTTCAACGTTCGTGCCGCACCATTTCCCGATCCAGTTCTCCTGCGCGCCGTTCCTCACCTGCGGCTTAAAGAGCTTGACCTTAAGGTCGCTCTCAAAGATATAGGGACTTTTCGTGATCGTGTTGCCCGGTCCCCGCCGGTCGAGTCTCAGATCGCCGAGGAGAAAGCAATGGGACCAGAGAGAAGGTTGATGATCCTTCGTGACAAGTGCCTGTGCCTCTCGTATAGCCATGCCTATGGGGTCGTTACTCCCGATGAGCGCTATAAGCCCCGGCTTGTAGTTCGATGAGAAAAAATCAATGAGCCCCGCATTGAGATCTGTCATACTCTATCCTCCCGAAACACATATCAATTCCAGGAGATCGACGCCTCCTTCTCGCGCGGATCGAAGATCCGTTCCAGGATTTTTCCGATAAATACCCTTAAACTATTTCCTTCTTCGTAAAGCCATTCCAGTAATCGAAGCTGTATTCCTTCTTACCGGTGCGGGGAGGATCTTCATCGGGTCGGTAAAACGCCACGTACGTCAGCACCTTCGCTCTCGCGAAGGTCCGGTTGTCACGGCATTTCCTGATCTGCTGCCGCCAGGTCCCCGTATCGAAGAAGAACACCTCCTTCCCGTCCGGCCGGCGGCTGAGGAATTCCACGTCTGCATTATGTGTATGACCGGAAACGACATACCGATATTTCGACTGCGGACCCTGCAGGACCGCTTCACGCCCGGCCCACTCCCACGGCTTGGGTCCCCTGGACTGATTTGACATTAAGAGATCAAAAAGAAGTTCGGTCGAAATAGCCTTCGCTATCTTGGCCATCGAAATCCTGAAAAGGCCGAGCTTGTCCCGCACGAATCTGCTTTCGAGGGCCTTTTGAAGACCGTCCTTCAACACCGGGGAAAGCGTCTGCTTTACCTTGTCCTCATCGGCCGTTTCGGTTTGAAGAAAGGACACGATCTCCGACTGCGGACGTAAATCATCAAATTCAAGGAGCTTCCTGTAAATATGCCGGTGCAGATCCGCATCCGGTCCGGCCTTGATATTCCTTTCATAACGGCTCCTGTATGTCCATGCGAGACGTGAGGCAAAATCAATTGTCACATAGTCGCCCAGGGGGGCCAGATCGTAATCATCTTCATTGAAGGCAAAGGGACCCTGCTCCGGGAGCTTCCCGGCGAAGTTGAAAGGATCATACTCATGGCCGTGCCGTATGTGGACTCCATATTCCTCTGCGGGTATCTCATGCTTCAACGGCACGTTACCGCCGCCGAGGCCGAATAAATCCTTCACTCTTCCCCTGAGGGGCTCGTATAGGTTAATGATGCGGTCATGATTGCCGGGGATGTAATCAAAACGTACCCTTTCCCCGTTCTTCAGGGTCACTTCCGTCTGTCCTTTGAAAAGAGCGAAGGTCTCCTCGTTGCTTGCGCAGATATCGGTGATAATCTTTTCAGCGATTGGACCCCACGTCTCCGGTGCATCTTCCCCATAGGGTCTCATACGGTCGTTATCCCCTCTGAACCACGTCTGGCTTCGGTTGAGATCAAAGATATCTCCGGCCAAGACAATGATGAGCTCCTGTGCGTAGTTGCTTTCAGCGAGCGAGAGAATCTCCGTAAAGGTTTCCTCAAATGCCCTGGGCGATACATTCCGGTCTATGCCGACAATGTTCCCCTCGGCATCAGTGATGTTGTCGTTGTGAGTATCCTGAAAATGGAGATCGCTGATTACCACCAACATAGACTACCTCTCCAAGGCTCACCTGCACGGTTAGCTATTTATAGCTATGTCGCCGAAAATTGTCAAGAAAACGGTGCCACCGGTGAATTGAATTTATTAACTATCATTATCAGCATATAAGTTTTTTTTATTTGCCCTTATGAAAGAAATTATGAAAAATATTGCCCTGCTTCATCGGGAGGGAACCCGCAGAGCAAGTCGGATAAGTCGAAGCGATCTGCTCTGACAAAAGGGAGTAAAAAAAGTTGCCGACATGGTAAGAAGACGCACTGAAAGCCTGGCGTTTCCGAGGCAGTCTTTCAGCTGATATTGTGCAGCATGGGGAGGGAATCGTTTGACGAGAAGCTCTGTACGCCTCTTATTGTTGTCTCTTTTTGTCTTCCTTTCGCCGTCTTTTACCGAAGCATCTGATACGGCTCTCGAAAAAGATCTCCAGAAGCGCCTTGAAAAGAGTAAGCGCATAATCTCGAAGGCAATAGAAAAACTCAAAGGGGGGAGTTCCATATTTGATGAGACAGCGCAACTGAAGGCCACGGCTGAGGACGTTAGGACAGTGGACCTCCTGCTTCAGGAGCGTTTCAGGTTGATGGATGAAGAAATAAAGTCAAAAGGGCCAACTGCCCGCGTGAGACAGGGAGTGATGGCGGATGGTTACCGCAAGGCCCTTGCTGAATATCTCAGTCTTATTGACAGCCTCCCCCCTGAAGGGCAAAACGCTGAAGCAGTTCTGGAAAACCTCAGAGACCTTCTTGACAGAACCCTCAAGAAAAAGAAGAAGCCAATCTTCGGAAGCCTTCCTTACAGGAACCTCTACTATCCCTCAAGAGAACCAAGCGCAGACCCGCCCATTAAACCCGCTTACAAGGGCGGGAACAGGACCGTCTCCACTGATGATCTGAAAAATACTGCCGAAGCGCCAATTTCAGATACAATAGCTAACCTTGCACAATCGTTGAACTGGAATCCCATATCGATGTACGAATATGTGAAGAACACCATCGAGACAGAGTGGTACTGGGGTTGCATGAAAGGGGCGGAGGAGACCTTACGGCAGAAAGCGGGCAATGACTGCGATCAGGCGACACTCCTCGTCGCACTTTTCAGAGCGTCGGGGTTCCCCTCAAGGTATGTAAGGGGGACGATGGAATTTTTTGCAGGGGGACGAGACGGATCTCCGATAGAGAAGGTGAAGAATCTCACCGGCATAGATGACCCGTGGAAGATAGCTGAGTATTTCCAGAAGGCAGGAGTTCCCTATAAAACAACACTATCAGGGGGAACAATAACCAACTTCCAGATTGAGCACATATGGGTAGAGAGCCAGATACCCTATGCCAACTACCGGGGAGCGATTATCGACGAGCAGGGAAAGATGTGGCTCGGCCTTGATACGTCCATAAAAGTGAAGGGATATACATACAACAATCCGATAGACGTCTATCAGCAATCGGGAATGAGCGCGCAACTATCAGCCTTGATGGACCAATACTTGGGCGCGATGCATACAGAAACTCCTCTTGAGTATCTGGAAGGAAAACTTTCAGCCAGCAGTTATCAACTTTCTGCCCTCATGAGGACAAGGACTATAATCCCGGAGGTAATGAATATCCTCCCTGCGAGCATGCAGTTCAATCAGATCAAGATCACCCATGAGTATACCGAGATACCTGACGAACTGAAGCACAAAGTCAGATTCATCACAGCAGACACAAACAGCGCTGAACTCTTCTCGCTGATACTCGATACCCTCAAACTCTCCAACCAGAAGATAACGATAAGCTATGAACCGGAGACGGTGGAGGACCAGCAGATCATCGACTCCTATGGAGGCTTGGATAACACACCAGCATATCTGGTGAGATTGAGGCCGGTGCTAAAGGTGAATGGGCAGAGAATGGTTGTCGGTAAGGACGCCTTGCCGATGGGAGAAGAACATACACTGCAAATAGAGCTCATCTCGCCCAATGGAACGGAAACGGGCACGAATACGCAGATAACCGGGAATGTGGTCGCCATAGGAATAGTCTCCCAGAAAGCCGTCCAACAGTCAACTGCGGATATAGGCAGTGATGCGGAGGCATTGCTCTTCAGAGAGACAGTAACCTATATCGACCGGTGGAACAAAGCTGAGGAAGAACTCGCCTCAATCATGCAGTTGACATTGTCAAGACCGATGCCGACGGTGGTAATTGTCGGAGGAGTGATAGATGTCACCTGTCTTCTCGACATACCGCACGGCTTTGAATGGAAGGGAACGTTCATTGACGCGCCGGTAAGGGCGGTTGAAATAATCTCGCCGCAGTCATCCCTGCGCCGAGATGCGGAAGGAAAGCGACAAGCGACATTCATGCAATTATCCGCCCTCCAGGGCTCGATACTCGAAAACAGAATCTTCGAGGATGATTTCCGGGTCGATTCCATATCAACGGCAAAGCTCTTTGAAGTCGCAAACGCAAGTCATACGCCGGTCCTGTCCATTGACAAAGCTAACATATCCTCACTGTTTCCCGCATTGTCATTCGATGAGGCCATCAAACAGGACATAGCAAATGCTGTGAACCAAAATCTCACCGTCCGCATGCCTCAGACCGAAATGAGTTACGCCGATTGGACAGGAGTCGGTTATCTCAAAGAAAATCCTTTGACAGGTGAAGCCGGCTATATGCTTACCGGCATGATAGCAGGCGGAATGACGGCGGTATCACCGAATAAATGGCTGTCGGGCGATCTTAAGAGCACCTTGAACAGACCGTACTCTACAAATTTCGCCATCCGTCCACTGATGGTAGCCATCATCTTCCCTTATGACGGAGCCGCCCTGTCTGGTTCACTGATAGACGTTGAAGGAATCGTAAGCGATCCTGCCGCGACAGTGAATGTCAATGGCGTTAGGGCATCGGTTTCGAACAATGGCCGGTTTGCTGCAAAGGGAGTGTCGTTATCAACAGGAACAAACCGGATAACAGCCGTTGCAACATCACTGCTCGGTAAGACTGATTCGCAGACCATAAGCGTCAATTATCAACCGTCCCAGATATCACCCATGATGCTATCGATAACGTATCCGACTGCAGGCGCTTCGATCAATAGGCGGACAACCGTGGTGAGGGGAACTGTCACGACAGATGCGAAAGAGATATCGATCAAGGTAAACGGAATAGCAGCAGATATTTATGGCAATCAGTTTGTGATCAACAATGTATCACTCGTAGACGGGGACAATGTGATCATCGCTAATGCACTGGATAGTAATGGAGCAGTTGCAAGGGCAGAGGTCACGGTAAGGGGAGACACCTCGAAGCCCTATGTTACTCTTAGCGCCAGCATCACGAGCGGCATACCGGCACTTATGGCATACTTTTCCGTCGCGACCTCCATACCCAACGTAATAACGTCGTATCAGATTGACTTTGAGGGAGCTGGGGTGATTGATTACACCGGTGACAATTTCGAAAATATCAGCCACACCTATACGACTGAAGGCGTATATTATCCAACCGTGACGGTGGTGGATGCTCAAGGGAATACCTATACGGATTCGATTGCTATAACCGTGTTGAATAAGGCGGAAATCGATGCGCTGCTTAAAGGAAAATGGCTCAAGCTAAAAGCGGCGTTAGCAAGCGGAGACATCGAGGGAGCATTAGTTCTGTTCAAAGAAAGAGCCAAGGACAAATATAGAACTATCTTCAATGCACTCAAGGATCAGTTGCCGATGATCTTGCAGACATTTATAGAGTTCAACATCATCGACGTGTATGAGATCATCGCCGAATATGAGATCGTGGCAAATGAAGATGGAATACTCTACTCTTATCCCGGCGTATTTATCAGGGGTGGCGATGGGATTTGGAAGTTTAACGACTTTTGACGGGAGGCTGTGGTGCTTGAGAAAAAATTAATCATTCTGAGTCTGATTCTTTTATTTGCCGGATGTTACCCCATCCGATATGACGGGCCATATAAAGGAAGGGTAATAGATGCAGAGACGGGCAAGCCGATTGAGGGAGTGGTGGTGTTGGGGGTTTGGTATAAAGAGATTGCAACTCCCGCCGGGGGCGTAGGCTCATATTACGATGCCGATGAGACGGCGACGGACAAGAATGGTGATTTCGAAATTCAGGGTAAGGGACTGAGGATTCTGAGTAACATAGGCCCCATGCATGTGCTGATATTCAAGGCAGGGTATCAGTATATCGGTATGGGAATGTGGGAATCCCTCAGTATCGATGGGGGACTAATGAAGAAGAAGGCTGCATGGGAAGGAGATAGGGCGATTATTCCTCTGAGAAAGTTGACTATGGAGGAGAGGAAAGAATCAGAAACGTTTCCTTCATCTCCACCTGCTCAAGCGCCTAGAGAAAAGATTAGATTGATGATGGAAGAACTTCACAAAGAAAGAAAAGACCGTGGCCTGGAATAGGAATTTGAATACGGAGCTCGCCTTGTATAAAAAATGCCTTCATGCTATAAGCTTGTTTGCTGGTCTTAGCCTCTTTATCACTAGCACTGCATCGCCATGGGATAATGAGAAGACTCATAAGGATCTTTCAAAAATTGCAGCATCACAATCTATTCTAAGCAAGACCAAGGGCGATTACCTAATACGACTTGGCTTTCGGAAAGAATTGCTTGAACAGTTTCGATTGAATGACGTCACTAGAACTGTAAGCGACTGGTTTCAAGAAGGTGCTTTTCTTGAAGATGCAGGCAGCAATTGGGATGCTATGAAGGGTACGGCCCGATTTAACAACCATTTCCATAATCCCTTGAAGCCATGGGAGGCCGCAGGCTTGCACGATGTGCAGAATGGTGAATCAGCACTGTTATGGGCGCAGGACAACGCGAATCAGCAAAGGTATTCGGAGAGTGAAGGTCTTGCGGGCGATCAAACATGGCAAACAATACGACTCTATTACTACAATGCTTTGACGAGAAAGACTGACGCAGAACGTCAAGAATACTTCGCGAGGACGTTCAAAGGACTTGGGCATCAGATTCATCTGATTCAAGATATGTCGGTGCCTGCGCATGTGCGGAATGACGCGCATCCGGAGGATGCTCTCGTAGGGAGGGATTCTGGAGGCGATCTCTACTTTGAGACCTGGGCAAAGAAGAATGCAGATAAAATTAACCTTTTCGCTGCATCGCCGAATTTCCCGCAAGTTGACCTGACTAAGAATTCTGGCGGTTTTGTTCCAATCACTCAGTTCTATGACACCGATCAATATAAGGAAGGCACAACGCCAAGTACCAGTCTAGCCTGGGGATTGTCGGAATACACCAACGCCAATTTCGTCAGCACTGATACCATATTTACCGATAACCTGAGCAAAGATGACAAGCACTATTTCCCCTACCCCAAGTACAGCTCTCAGTGTTACTTACGGTTCGAGGAAATTTATCCTCGAACTAAGAAACCGAGAGTATATTTCGGCAAACAGTGCAGCGATGAAACAATCGTCCATTTTGTTGCCGTAAGTCCTTTATATAAACATTTGAGCGACAGTACAACTGTCCAACTCCTGGCATTAAAACTTGACGAGACGACCCATTATGACTATGCCCAGAAGCTTATCCCCCGCGCTGTTGGCTACTCAGCTGGTCTTCTTAACTACTTTTTCCGCGGCGATATCAGGCTGAGTTATGAGACGGGTGTAACGCCCGGCTATGTCATTACGAACTACAGCGGAGAAAAGATGGAAGGCAGATTTATGCTTTATTACGACAATAGCGCCGAAACCAGAAATCCGATCTGGGTTGGAGATGGTCTCCTTGAGGCTAAGACGGGTGATAAGGCAAACACCTTTGACTTTATCCCTCCCAGTGACGCAAGAGAGCCGGGCAAATATATCCTTGTCTTCAAGGGCAAGATGGGCAATGAGGACGGTGCAGTAGCAGGGTATGTGTTCAGCAGGACCCTTGAGATCACCCCGCCTGACCAATTCGTTTATGCCATGGCGGATGCAGATCCGTCCGACCCTTACTTTTCAAGCATTAAAGCAAAAGTGAGAAACACAAACCCTTCTGAGGCCGTACAGAATGGAATGATTCAAGCAGTAGCGAAGTATAAGGCTGATACGGATGACGCCGATTTTATCTATTCGGTGTCAGCTCCGATATCAGTAGTCTCCTTAAGTGCCACGAGTGCGACAGAGCTCCTATTCGATTTCAGCAATGACCCCATACCCATCGATATTACGGACCTTTATCTCCAGGTGATCTTCAAAGGCAAAGTTGGGAACGACGACAATGCAGTTGCTGTTGGATTGAAAGACATCAGCGAACCAACGCCGGTCGATCTCTTTAACAATACGGATTTGGCGTGTATCAACGGCGCCTGGTACACTGCCGGAAGTCCCGAAGCAATTGCTCAAGTTGACGCAAACGGCAATAAAATAGCCGATGAATGGGATGTCTATCCTCATGAGATACGAGACATTTTCATGAGGTTCTCTTCGCCTCTGAATCCTCAGCATGCCTCGGCTGATGCATATCAATTTCATGTACCGAGCATAGGCCCCGGTCAATCCATGAGAGCGCTTTACATCCTCACCGACCATGACTACAGATATAGTTTTTATCAGACCTGGCACAAAAAAAGCGAGAACGACCCATGGGCGGAGGGGCCAACTGAGAGTCTCCATCGGGGCATTGCACTCAAGAACCAGAAGGATTACGTGAGCGATCCTGCTCTCTGCAGCAGCGCTCCACCCTGTTACGTCACAGAATATCCGACCTACTATACTTACAGGAACTGGGAGAGCTGGTGGGGCGGATCGATTATATATATAGATAATTCCTATCCTCCCGGCTCTACGTGCCCCGGGCTTCTCTTGAAAGATTGATGAAGGTCAGGAAGAAAGGGGACAGGCTACTTTTGGGATCGATATTGGAAATGGTGGAGCGAGGATAAAATGACCCAATACCGTGCTAAGCTCATAAGGAATATCTATGCATATATCCTATCGGCTCTCGTTCTTTCTCCATTTATCTTATCCGCCTCTTCCGCTCAGGATTTCACTGCAAAGACCATCGGTGACTACGGCAATGTGACAGTTATGGAGGTTATGGGGAATTACGATTCCGACAACCCCGATGGCTCGACAAACCATAATCCGCGGGCAGCAATTGCAAAGGAATTCTTCCATACCCACCAGGACGAATACGACTTCCTGGTCATTTTCTCTAACTTCGATTTCAAGATGCCTGAAGCTGAGGCAAAGGCATTCTACTTGGGCGTCAAGAATGACACACATGGAATCGGCGCACAGCTCTTCGATAATACCGCCTTTTTCGGCAGCAAAGGCAAACTCCAGGGGATGATAGACATGGGGAATATCTCGAACCTGGTGACGGACCCCCGTGACTCGAAGTATGAGAACACTCTTTCAACCCTTTCCCACGAAGTCCTACACCGTTGGGCGGCCCGCGTAAAATTCAGAGACACCGCAGGCGCTGTCAGCACATCACTCCTGGGGAAAAATGGGGAGCACTGGAACTTTCTTCTGAACACCTACGCCTCGCTCCTTTACGGTAACCAGTGGAAGGACAATGGAGACGGCACCTTCACGTCAATTGCAGTGACGAAGTATTACAGTCCCCTTGATCTTTACCTCATGGGTTTTATCGACAAGTCGCAGGTTCCCCCCATGTTCCTCATCGACAACTCCGCAATCGATCCTGCGAGAATGCCCGAAGTCGGCGCCACGATCAGCGGAAGACTCCGATATATCACGATCGATGACATCATAGCTGCCGAGGGAGATAGAATCCCTTCTTCTTTAGAATCTCAAAAGACGTTCAAGACAGCCTTTATCTTTATAACATCACCCGGCACTTTCACTGGTGACGAGGTATACGGAATCGAAAATATACGGAACGGTTGGATAACTCGATTTTCTGTGCTCACTGACGGCAAGGGCATAATGGAGGTTGCTTCGACCCTCCAGAACAGCATCCCGACAAATCCCGGGATAATCCCGCCAACGGTAACTCCTCGTCCCCTGCCCCTGAACATTGAAGACGGCGTGAAATGGCTGATGACGAATCAGAAGACCGATGGCAGTTGGATGGAGCTTGCCCAGACTGTTAAGAGGGATACGGCTGAAGCGGTCTTTGCTATAAAGGACTTTGCTATCGCGCAGCAGAACTATTCCCTGGGGTTTCAATGGCTCAGCCGCGATGAGTCAGAAAACGTTGATTATCTCTCCCGGAAGTTAGAGACCTTAGTAAATAGAGGACAAGACGCTTCTGCACTCATGAATGAAATCCTCTCCCGCCAAAATGCCGATGGCGGGTGGGGTAGCAACAGAGATTATCTAAGTAATCCGCTGGATACAGCTCTTGCCTTAAAGGCGATTGCGCTTGCCGGTTATTCGGACACGACCGTCGTATCAAAGGCTATAACATATGTAAGAGCCGTTCAAAATGGAGACGGCGGATGGGGAGGAGAGGACGGAGTAAGCACGGTGGAGGCAACGGCTGATGTCCTCACTGCATTCAGCAAGTACCGTCAAAATAATCAAATAGAGGACCTGATAACAAAGGGTGTTACCTTGCTTACACAGAGGCAAAACCCAGACGGCGGTTTCGGAAACAGCCCAAGCACGGTCTATGACACCGCACTGGCAGTGATGGCGCTTAAAGGACTTAATGCATCTCAAGACAGCCTCAATAACGGCATTACGTATCTTCTCAATAGCCAGTCGGGCGATGGAAGCTGGAACAAGAGCCCTTACCAGACCGCCCTTGCGATCGATGTTGCCGGGAAGGTGCTGGTGGATCCGGATCTGTCCATAAAGACTGCAGACATAACTTTCGTTCCCGCCACGATAACCAGCCTCCCGGCGAATATCGTGGTGAACGCCGTCGTGCACAATCTCGGCATGACCGATATCCCTCAGGCAACGGTCGCTCTTTACGACGGCGCAGTAGCGGATGCAAACAAGATAGGGGTGCAAACCGCCGCATTCCCCGCGCAGTCTTCTGTGACGGTCACATTTCCGTTGACGATAAGCGACGGTAACCAGCATACATTTCACGTAGTCACAGACCCGGGCAATATTATCAAGGAATGGAACAAGGCCAACAATGTGGCCATGGTTATTCTGAACCTCCAGGGAACATATGACTTCGAGGTCCTGTCCTCGGGTATCTCGCTGTCCCAAAACCCCGCCGACATATTCAGCGATGTAACGATAAGCGAGAAGATAAGGAACAAGGGTACTTTGAACGCCTACAACGTCCAGGTCAAATACTACATCGACGATCCCCAGAGCCCCATCGATATCGGGACGACAACCATCGACATCCCGGCGGGCGCGTCAGTGACGAATCAAGTAACATGGATGGCGAACAAAGCAGGGGACAACATGCCGTTGACGATCCTCGTGGATCCCCTGAACACCTTCACCGAGGTATCGAAAGAGAATAACAAGGCTGTCATTCCCTTGACCGTCAGGAGTTCGATGGACCCAAACCTCACAGTATCCTATAAGGACATAACGATTACCCCTAATCCTGCGAATGACGGCGGAAACGCGCACATCTCCGCCATCGTTGCCAATAACGGCTTCTCCTCTGCCTCGAACATCAAGGTGAATTTTTACAACGGCACCCCCGGGGTCGACGGCGTGCTCATCGGGAGCCAGACCATCCCGGCCCTGAAGGCGGGGGACAGCGCCACGGTTGTCACCGACTGGACGAGCATAAGCGGAGCAGGGACGAAGATCGTTTACGTTCAGGTGGACCTTGATAACGTAATAAAGGAGATCAAGAAGGACGACAACAGCGCCTTTACGACGCTTAAGGTCCTCAGCCTTCCCGACCTTACGATCACATCGGGTTCCATCGTCTTTAGTCCGCCCGCCCCGAAGGACGGTGACATCGTCTCCATCACCGCGACAATCAGGAACATTGGCGAGCAGGGCGCCTCCAACGTGCTTCTTACCGCCTATGAAGGAACATCGGTTATCGGTTCTCAAACAACTGCCTCCATAGCGGGTGATTCGGCTGCAACTGCAACGTTCAGCTATGACACCAGCCTGAAGAGCGGCCCCCACCAGATAACGGTGGTCGTGGACCCCAACAATACAATCACCGAGCAGAGCAAGGACAACAACAGCGCATCGAGGAGCTTCGGCGTGCAAAACGCGGACCTGTGGCTGACGGAACAGTACATCTCGCCCAACGGCGACGGGGTCAAAGACAACATGCAGTTCTTCTTCAGGCTCAATGCGGCCCAGACGGTCAAGGTTATCGTGGTGAATAAGAAAGGCGAAATCGTGAGGACTTTCTCCGGCAACGATCTGCAGAACACCGCAGCCAGTAGTGTGACCTGGGATGGCCTCAATGATGACGGCATGGTCGTCGATGACGGCCAGTACCAGATCACGGTAGTTAACGGCAATGGCGCTTCCCTCGGGAGCCTCAATGTCACCGTGGACAACAACAGGTCTCCTCTTTCGGATGCGATAGGCACGAAGTACCTGCGGAACAACAACCTCACCTGCATGCTTCCCGACCTTGGTTGTTGGCAGTGGCTGCCCGATGAGAGCGGAAGCGTATTTCTTGTAGAATGGCCCAGTTCAAATGCGCCGGAGTATCCCACCGGCTTCTACACAATGGCGCCCGACGGGGGAGATATAACGAGACTTGTCCCCAAGGAATGGACCCAGGGGCTGGACCCGACATACGATTACTATTACGAAAACTATGCGCTTTCGCCTGACGGGGCAAAGATCGCTCTTCTACTGAATAAGGTTAACAGGCAGTGGGGCTCGACCGAGGGGACCCAGTTATGGACGGTTGACAGAGACACGCAAGATCTGATCCAGATTGACTCCGGTAGAAGCAGTTATGGCGCTGATCTGAAATGGGCGCCCGACAGCCAGAGGCTTGTTTATTCCTTCTACAGTCAGGACACATACCGTACTGATCTCTGGCTGGTCAATAAAGACGGCGCAGGGAAGATAAAGATTGACTCAGGTCTTGCCTGGATCGACCTGCAATGGCTGTCTTGGCCGGACAACGGCAGGAATATGGTTTATGCATATTATGACCTTGATGCAAAAGGGAACTATGTCCCCAGAATGAGGGCCTCCGATCCCTCCGGTAACAGACGGGACATCTCCTTATCGCCTCTGATTCGTGGTGATATAGGGTCGGCAGATTGGATGACCAATCAAAAAGTCGTTCTTTCCGCCTATGACTCGAATACAGGGGATAGTAATCTCTGGCTCATCGACACTACAGAGGGTGGCAATCCCAAGAGACTGACCGCCAGCCTGAACACCTTTTCCTTGTCGCCGGACAGAAACCTTGTGGCGTATGCTGAGCCTTATCGTCAATCCCGAACCGCCCGTCTGACTGTCGCAGATACGGCCGCCAATGTTTATTACAGCCATGATTTCACATCCGGATACTGCTATAGTGCAATAGATCAGATCACATGGTCTCGTGACGGAAAGAAGGTGGCTTATATCGAGAAGGGAGGATGCGGTGACGCCCGGCAGGCAGTGCCGTTGCTCATGGTAGTCGATCTGGCTTCCTTGAAGGAGGTCTCTATTGCGCTGCAGCATCCGGACTCCATGGACTGGTTGCCTGACGGAGTACATATTGTGCTGGGAGACAGTAATGATAAGATCTTCGTCGTTAACTCCGAGACGGCGGAAGTGGCGCAGATATATGGTAGTCCACAAGGTTCAGGCAGCTTGCTTGCCTCAGTTTCACCTTTGGGAGACGAAATAACGTATGAAGAGCCTGTGGACCCCTCGAGTGCCTGTTACGGCAGGGCTTCTGCTGACCTGTGGGCGATCAGTTCGCTCATGAACCTGACCGCTGACCTCAGGGCAACCAAGGACAAATCGGCCGTGGTCCTTAGCGGTACTGCTGCTGACTTGAACTTCGAAAGTTTCAGAATAGATTATGCCGATGCGAATAGTCCGACCCTCTGGAATCTCATCTCCCCACCTTCAAGCGTCCCCGTCCTTGACGATACCTTCACCATGTGGGTCCCACCACATGAAGGCACCTTCCTTGTAAAGCTGACCGTTTCGGATAAGGCGGGCAATGTCAAGGAGAACATCAAGAGGGTCTCCTGGGGCCTTTCGACAAGCATAACGAACCTCTACAAATCTGCAGACATCTTCTCCCCCAACGGAGACGGATTAAAGGACAGTGTCAACCTGAGCTACACAGTCGTTGAGCCTGTGCACCTGGAGTTTACCATTTATGACGGCTCTGACAATCTCGTCCGGAAGATCCATAAGGACTATTCGGCTTACACACTCGATTCGATGACCTGGGATGGGAAAGACGAATCAGGCAAGATCGTAGCAGACGGCAAGTACAAGATCAAGGTATTCAGTTACGAGTTCTTCGTCGAAGTCGACACCACGCCGCCTGATGCGAGTGTGGCTATAAGGAATATCAGGCAACTGCTTCACTGTGACCAGGGCTCTTCTGAAATGTCTGTCAATGTCATGGGCCATGTTTTTGATAAGAACCTGAAGAACTGGGTCATCGAATACGGTGAGGGGGACAACCCTCAGCAGTGGTATTCGCTGCAAAGCGGCTCAAATCAGGTCGTTGCAAGCGACGCAGACGGCAAGCCCATTCTGAACCCCGCACAGGACGCAGTGATCACGACATTTAATGATGACTCAATCGGGATGCTCGTCGGAAAAACACTGAGGATCAAGGGTGAAGACCTCGCGGGCAACAGGAAGACCGTGACTTCGAGGTTCCCTGAGGAGACACTGTACATACTCCACGTAGATGTAGAGCCTGTCTTTCTCTTTGATGCCTGCCCAGGAGGAGCGCTGAACGCTGTTACATTGAAAAGCAGCGGGACCCATGGCATAGGAGTCCTGAACACAATAAGGCTGCCGATCACGAGTATGAACGTTCAGTATTCATACGGGGGACAATGGATCGACACGCCCGCTGTGGATAACCCGCAGCCCGGGGAGATAAGTCTGACGTGGAACGACTCGGGTCTCCACATGACTAAGATAGGGGGAATGAGGATAAGAGCCGTCGACGTTCTCGGCCAGGAGCATTATTCAAATGTTGTTACTTTCACAGAGTCCTTTGGGATCAACTGCGACAAGAACGGCAATGCCTATGGAACAAACAGTCTCTTCGAAGACCTGACGTCTCTGGAATTCCAGGTGAAGAGCGATCGGAGTCCGCAGTATTCCGCATGGGACAGTCGATATGCCGATTGGACGAAATATGCCTCTTTTGATACGGCCAAAAGAGACAGGGTGCCGAGGGGGAACTTCCCTCTTCCTCTTCCTTACATTCAAGCGGGTTTTCATTACCTCATAAAAATGATAGGTGTCGGAACCAGCGAGACTTCATATGCGGCGCAAGGAGGATATCCCTGTGTACAGGAATGGGGAATCGACCTTTCAGTCGGTTACCCCGAAGCCGACTGCGGCAACGTGTCACGCAAGGCGTCGCTCGGCGCCACGATTAACGGTGCAATTTCGAACGCGTCTCTCAAGACGTTAAAGTATTACATGGACGGACAGGATGGGTCCGTGAGGCTTCTCGGGCAATTTGACCTCACCTCTGAAACTTATGGCGCGGTAACAGTCGACACAGCAGCGATGCCGGAGGGGAACTATCCTGTAAGGGCTGTTCTGTCCTACCTTGATTCGGATGACAACACCGTAAAGGAAGTGTCGGCCCAGAATAGCATTACGGTGGACCGCGCGCTTCCGTCCGCGAAGATAACCTATCCGGCCCCTTCAGCCTCAATCTGCGCCATTAAGATATCCGATTTATCCGGCAGCTGGCTCGGCATCCCTATCGAGGGAGCAATCAGCGATAATATCTCGGTAAACAAATATCAACTATTTTACGGGGCTGGGACTTCTCCTATAGTATGGACGCCCGCGTCGACCAGACGTGGGAAGGTTGGAGATCTGATGATAGGCTACGGTTCCAGACAGGGCCGGCTCGGGGTATGGGATGTGACGGAAAGTGTCAACTCCGGACTTTCTGCTGACGGTGAGTTCTCGATACGACTGAAGGTCGTGGATGAAGCCGGTAATATGGGTTGTGCGTTTCAGAGCTTCTCGATCGATCGGCCTGTTGAGGCTGTCCTGGGCGAGGACAAGGCGGTATTTTCTCCGAACGGGGACGGGTACTTTGATGATGTAATCGTGAGCTGGGGTCTGAGCAAAGCCGCAAACATTGATGTGATGGTATTTGGGCTGACTCAAGAAAGAGACGGCTCATACACTTTGGGCCCCACGCCCATCAGGACTATCGCCTCGTCTCTGCGGTCCGCTGGCGGCAGCAATTCCATGTCGTGGGACGGAAAGGACGATTCAAGCGGTGTCGTGCCTGACGGGCCTTATGCCCTCATGGTGGTAGCGAACGATTCCTGCGGCAATACGACGCAGAAATGGATTCGGGTTGAGGTCGACAATACTTCGCCGACAGCTGTCATTTCCTATCCGAACTTCGGAGGTCCTTCCGGGAACATCATCGATGTCAGAGGCACAGCCGATGATCCTCATTTCAAAGGCTACATCCTAGAAGCCGGACAGGGAGACAACCCTGATACGTGGATTACCGTTTCATCAAACATTGTTCCTGTTCGTGACAATGTTCTCGGCTCCTGGAACACCTTCGGCCTTAACGGAAGATGGACATTGAGGCTTACCGCAACCGACAGTATTGAAAATAAGAATGTCGTTATGGTTACGGTCGACCTCACTCAGAGGAAGACCCTGGTCAAGGACCTTAGCGCGACCCCGAGGTTCTTCTCTCCTAACAACGACGGCGTGCTCGACACCGCCGCAGTCGGCTACAGTCTCACCGATTCCTGCCTTGTTGAGATCGATATGCTCGACGCCGCAGGTTCTCCGAGAAAAATCTATGCGTTCGCTACGCCTTTATCTGGCGCAAACGCTCTTTCGTGGGACGGCAAGGACAGCACGGGAACGACGGTGCCGGAAGGGGTCTATACGGTCAAGCTGCATGCGGCCCTGTCATCAAATCCTGCAGTTGTCGAGGACGAGAGTATAACGGTGATTGTCGATACTTCTCCGCCCGCGACAGCGGTGGCGCAGCCGCTTATGAATTCCTATTTCAGAGACGATGTGCCGGTTAATGGGACCATCACGGACGCGAACCTTCTCGAATACTCTGTAAATCTGACCGGTGACGGCGGCATGGCTGTCTTCGATCATGGGAACCAAAACAGGGAGAACTACGCCTTCGGCGTTATGAGCGGCCTGAATGAGGGGAACTACACTCTTGGAGTGACAGCAACCGACCTCGCCGGAAACAAGGCTGAGAAGAACATATCCTTCACCATAGACAGGACTGCTCCAAAGGTCATGATTGCCGCGCCTTCAGCCGGAGAGCTTTACGGCACAAACAAGAATGTCATCACCGTTGCCGGCTCGATCGTCGAGAGGAACCTTGACTCATTCAGCCTGCGGTACGGCCTTGGAGACAACCCGCAGCAGTGGACCGAACTTCTAGGAGGGAACACTTTGCCGGCTAGTTCTCCGCTCTTCACCTGGAAGGTCGGCAAAAGCGACGGCATTCCCGATGGGTTCTACACCATTTCGCTTTTTGCGAAAGACAAGGTGGAGCTGACTGGTGAGGCCAGGGTCAAGGTCATCGTCGACAATAATCCCCCTGACGTCTCGATAACCTTCCCTCCTGATGGTGGATATGTCACAAAACCTGTCGATATCAGGGGGACCGCGTTCGATCCGAACCTTGACGGATACACCGTCGAATTCTCTGAGGCTCGGTGCGCAAGCGCATTTAAGTGGGGCTCACTGAAGACCTCGACAGCGGCGGTGAAAGACGAGGTTTTAGCTTCCTGGCAATTCCTTCCCCCTGATGGCGATTACTGCATCAGGCTGACCGCGACCGACAAGGCAGGCAATAAGTCGGATACTAAGGTCACGGTCAGGGTCGACACCCATCCCCCGGCGCCTCCGGTCCTTTCCGGAACCGTGGAGAGCGGATCGGGATCGAGACTCACCTGGACGAAGAATACCGAGCCGGATCTTTCCGGGTATAACCTTTACCGCGACGGCGGGAAGCTGAACACGGCAGTGATAAAGGATCTCTCTTATTTAGATGCAGGGCTCAAGGACGGTCTTTATGTCTATACCGTTACCGCCGTCGATCTGGCGGGCGACGAAAGCAAACCCTCAAACGATGTGAAACTCAGAATCGGCCTCACACCCCCTGACGCGAAGATGAGCTCACCACAGGACGGGTCAAGGGTGAGCGGACTCGTGGACATCAAAGGCACCGCGTACAGTTCAACTGATTTCAAGCAATACCGGGTTTCCGTGGGACAGGGAGCTGCCCCGTCGTCATGGAACGTTTTAAGGACTTCCCCTGTACCGATCTCATACGGTCTTCTCGCCCAGTGGAGCACGCTCGGTCTTTCCGAGGGCGTCTATTCTCTTAAGCTTGAGGCGGAGAACCTTGCCGGAAACGTCAACACCCAGTTGGTCTCTGTCACGGTCGATAATACGTCCCCTGCACCCCCTGTTCTCATCTCAGCAATCGCAAACGGGTCTGATGTAACTGTTACGTGGAAGGCCGACGGCGAGTCTGACCTCGTAGGGTATCTCCTTTACCGGAATGGGCAGATCGCTAATGCAAAAGGCATTGTGGTGGGAGATCTGAAACCCTATCTCTTGAACGTCGCCGCATATCTGGACAAAGGGGTGCCCGATGGGAAATTCCGGTACCATCTCACGGCCATGGACCAGGCGGGCAACATGAGCGGCCAGTCCAATGTCATCGAGGTGAATATCGACACCCATCCTCCTCACATGATCATCGGCGATCCTCCGGACGGGACGAAGTTTCAGAACAAGATACTCATCATTGCCAACACAGCCGACCTGGACATCGCGGCTGTACAGTTCCAGTACAAGAAGGCCCTTGATTCCGCATGGACAAACTTCGGCGCAGTTCTCGGCAAGGCTCCTTATTCCGTCTATCTCGACCCTGCAGCCCTCGGTCTCGCCTATGGAAACTACAATGTAAGGGCCATTGCAACCGACCTGGGAGGAAAAACCGATCCTTCGCCCACGGCGATCACGCTTACCTATGCCGTCTTGACGCCTCCCGATGGGCCGAAGGGCCTCACGGCGCATGCGGATGGGAGCACGGTTACGCTTACCTGGACCGCGAACACCGAGAATGACCTCAAAGGGTATACCGTCTACAGGACATCAGGGGCGACAACCGCGAAGGCAGGGACGGTGGACGCCCCTTCCGTGACCTATCAGGACAGGGGCCTTGCGGACGGATTTTATGCATATATCATCACCGCGACCAACACTTCGAGCTTTGAGAGCAAACCTTCCAACAAAGCGGATGCTCATGTCTATGCACCGGTCCTCGGGCAGCCTTACACGCCGACCAAGGAAAAGACCCTGAAGGTGCAGGGAAGTGATGCGCCTGCGTCCTCCGTGGTTGAGGTCTTCAATGAGACATCGCAGGGCTCCGCATCGGGCGGGATGGTGAATGCGGATGCGCAGGGAAACTTCACTTTTGCGGCCGCAAGCCTGACCCTGGGAGAAAACAGGATCACGGTTAAGGCGACAGACAGTGCGGGCAACCGCAGCAGGGCCTCGGACCCTGTCGTAGTCGTCTCCGATGACCCGCCGGCCGCGCCGACGGGCTTCACCGCGTCTGTCAACGCATTCGATGTAGGCTTTGCTTGGAGCGCAAACACTGAGTCGAACCTTTCGGGTTACAACCTTTACAGGAACGGGACAAAGGTAAATGCGGACTCGGCTATCGTTCCGTCGAACATGACCGCGTCTTCTTCCGATCCGTACAATCCTCCGTCACATGCCATTGACGGGGATCCAGGAACATACTGGTCCTCACCCTTCGGAAACGGCGTCTTTGAGCCGCTCTGCTTCGAGGTCGACCTGCCGTCTCCCGAACTCATTACGCATATCGATCTTCACTGGGGACCCCCGTGGGATCAGGCAGGGAATCTTTATGCGGGCAGAGACTTTGAGGTACAGGTCTGGTCCGGCTATGCGTGGATCACCCAAGGCAGCGTGAAGGGTAACGCGGAGAAGGACAATAGTTTTGACTTCGGTCCTTCTTACAGGACTGATAAGATAAGGATTGCCATTTCCGACACAACGGACGCCTATTATTCGAAACAGGTCTGGCTCTCGGAGATTAGCATTCTCAAGGAAAACCCGATAACCGAGACACAGTACCAGGATACGAATCTCCACGATGGGAATTACAATTACACTCTTACCGCCGTCGATTACTACGGTTTCGAAAGTCCGCCGAGCGCGGCCCAGGCAGCAGTGGGGGATGTGACGCCTCCTGCAACTCCGCAGAATTTGATCGCGAAAGCGACTGCTTCGAGTGTCGGCCTTATCTGGAGCCCAAACACCGAGAAGGATCTCGCCGGCTATTACGTCTACAGGATGACTTCCCGGGGATGGACGAAGATGAATTCTTCCCTGCTGTTGAGCGCCACGTACACCGACTCAAACCTGACCAACGGCACCTACACATACCAGGTGACAGCGGAGGATAAGACGGGCAACGAGAGCCTGCCCTCTCATGAGGCATCGGCTCAGGTGGAGATGGCCCCACCTCAGCCTCCTCAGAATCTCAAGGTGAGCACAGTGCCGGCAGGCGCCTCTCTCAGCCTGTCATGGGTGTACCCGGGAGGCCTCGCCTCGTCCTTCAATGTCTACCGCGGCACAACGCAAGGAGGCCCCTACGCAAAGGTCGGCGCCTCTTCCTCGGGCAGCACATCGTATCTTGATACAGGTCTGAAGAACGGCGTCACCTATTGGTTTGTCGCGACCGCAGTTGACGGCGTGGGCAACGAAAGTGCGTATTCTTCAGAGGCAAGGGGGACACCCGTCGACACAAATGCGCCGTCAAAGCCCGTCCTTTCTTTCCCGGCTTTGCAGGGAGTCCCTGCCACTCTTGCCGGCGGCAGCACGGAGATTTCGGGGAGCTCTGAGCCCGCGTCAACTGTGGAGCTTTTCAGAAACGGCATTGCCGTTGCACAAGCAGTCGCTCTCGAAAACGACGCCTTCCAGGAATTCCCGGGCGGCGATATCTCGGATGTCTCCCTCTCTCCAGATGGGAAATCCCTCGTCTACTGTCAGAACAGCTCGGTATGGACAAAGAACCTTGCAGCGGGCAGCCCCGTTCAGATAGACAGTCAGGGCTACAACCCCGTGTGGTCTCCAGACGGAAAGACGATTGCTTACATAGGATACGACGCTTCCGGCAGCCACATCCGCCTGTATGATGTCAATACGGCCGTGTCCTCGCCGCTCACGGGCGATGCAAGCCTGTATGAATACGCTCAGTCATGGTCTCAAGACGGGTCGATGATCTCCTTTATCACGGGCGACGCAAACTCCCAAGCGGTAAGGATCAAGGACCTCGCTCTGGGCAGCATCATCGAAGTGGCGGCTGGCGACTCCTACGGCAATCAGAAGATCTCCCGGGACGGCTTGAGCGTGGCATACTTCGATTCCCGCGGGCTCTCCCTCTTTGATAGTGTGACCGGACAGTCCGTCCTTGTCGATAGCCAGACAGATGGATATTCCCTCGACTGGTCACCGGACAGCAAAAGGCTTGCGTATGTAACGACCGGAAACGGCAATTCAGATGTTGCCCTCGTCGGTAGGGAAACCAAAAAAGTGACGCGACTCACAAGCCTGGCAGTTGACGAACTTACCCCTCTCTGGTCACCGGACGGAGCTCTGATCCTCTTTACAAGGTATGAGACAAACGGCAGCCTATCCCTTTGGATCATCGCCGCTGACAGCTCAGGCGACGCAATGCTGCTCAAGCAGGGCCTGCTGAGGCTTGATAATCCGGCTTGGGCAAGGGAAGGGGCGATATCCTATATCGGGGATCAGGGGGCAGTCACCGTGGCTTATCTCAGGGGCCATTTCAGCTTTGATTCAGTGAAACTCGAACCCGGGGAAAACAGCTTCACTGCTTCGGCAACAGACCGGTCGGGCAATCAAGGCCCGACCTCCGACGCTGTGTCCGTGGTTTATGACACAAGTCTGTTGCCCGACCTTGTGGTAACAGAGGAGGACATTACGATATATCCGCCGTACCCCGTAGTGGGACAGACAGGGCTTGTAACGGCGACGGTGAGAAACGCGGCCACGGGCGACGGGAGCAATGTCACCGTGAACGGCTATCTCTGGGACTCCCAGGGCAATGTGAGCCTGTTGAAGTCGGATATCATCTCATCCATCCCTGCTGGCTCGTCCCGATCTATAAGTTTTAACCTTGATACGGCGGGCAGATCGGGTGAGATCAAGATCGTTGTTGCAGCCGACCCCACAAATGCAATCATCGAGCGCGACAAGACGAACAACGTGGCCATCAAGAAGTTCTCCGTTGCGGAAAAAGAGGGGATAGCCATGAGTACGACCCTCGATTCCGACCAGTACACGAGCAGCCGGGACGTGAAGATCCTTGTTGACATCAAGAACAGCGGCATTGATAAAGACGCTACCATTACAACATTGATCGAGGATGCAGGCGGGCATCAGGTAACACTGTTCGATAAGAGGACCTTACGTCTGCCCTATGCTTCATCCCAGGTTTACAGCCTTCTCTGGAACAGCGGTCCGACCTATGCAGGCCCCTATAGGGTCCATACGTCCCTGACGGACGGAACATCTGTCATAGCCGAAAACATCGTTCCCTTTACGATACTTCCTGACATAAACCTCGACTCCTCTCTTGTAACGAACAAGACGGTATATGGTTCAAAAGAGGACGTCTTGATAGGCGTCAGTATCAAGAACAACGGGAAGAATTATGTTATCCCTGACCTTAAGGCAACAATGAAAGTTTCCGACGCCTCAGGCAATGTCTTATTCGCTGAGGATAAGAGCATTGCCAATCTTCTGCCCGGGGCCTTAGCGACCTTGAGTTCCACCTGGAACACCGGTCTCAGTCTGCCCGGCGATTACAGCGCCTCTGTAGATATTTATATTTCTGACAAACGAATCCTGAGCACGTCTGGATCCTTCAAGATAAGCGGCTCGTCAGTCATTACCGGCAGTGTGGCGGTCACGCCCGCTGTCGTCATTTATGGCAATACCGCCGAGGCCGATTATGCGGTTCAGAATATCGGCAATGCCGATGTCAGCGGTATGTCTATCAATCTTCTCATTACAGACCTTGAAACGCAGACGATCCTCGCGTCTCACCACGAGAGTTTTGACCTCCTGAAGAATGGCGCGAAGAGCGGAAAGGCTACATTCCCGACACAGGGCTATGCACTGAAGACTTATGGCGCTGTGCTTCAGTATATTCATCAGGGCACCACAAAGACCGTAGCAACCACTTCCTTTGCTGTCAAAGACGGAACACCGCCTCTCGTGAGCATCAACTCTCCTCGGGCGGGCAACTCTTACAATGCAAAGTTCGACATATCCGTTACCGCCACGGACGATGCATCCGGCGTAGACAGGGTTGAATACCAGATCGACAAAGGTGCATGGAGTGTCCTGCCTGTGTCAAATCCATCCGGAGGGAGATACAAAACGACATGGGCGCCGACCTCTGCAGATAACGGAACCCATAGTATCGGTTTCAGGGCGACCGATGAGGCGGGTAATACCAGTCAGCCATTCTCCATAACGATAACAATAGACGTGAACAATGCTCCTCCCACAGGGAGCGTAACCATAAATAATGGGGCTGCTTACACCACAACGACGGCTGTGACGCTTTCCCTTAATGCCACAGGCACCGGCGGCGGGGTGGCGAAGATGTGCCTGAGCAACACGAGTGCGTGCACGGCGTGGGAGGATTATGCACCGATAAAGGCCTGGACGCTGTCATCGGGAGACGGCAATAAGACAGTCTATGTCTGGTATGAAGACAGCTTAGGAGCTTCCAACACGACGCCACACAGCGCCTCCATAATCCTCGATGCAACTTCGCCCGTATTGACCGTGTCGACCCTGGCAGACGGCAGCTGGACGAGGAACCAGCTATTGAATGTATCGGGCAAAGCAACGGATGACAACGGCATTCAGCAACTCACCGTCAATGGAACAGTTGTAACGATAGACACCGACGGGACCTTCAGCTATGCGTTGACCCTTCAGGATGTGCTGAATACAGTCGTCGTGACGGCCACAGACCTGGCAGGGAACCAAACAAAGGATACGAGGACGATCAATCTCGATCGCACGGCGCCTATGATCATCATCGCGACCCCTCCCGACAACCTGAAGACAAAACAACCGTCTGTCGATATCACCGGAGCTGTGGATGAACAGTCAACGGTTGTCGTAAGCATAAACGGTTCAGATCCGGTTCCGGCAGTCATGGACAGCATTGCCTTCACTCTTTCCGTACCCCTGACATACGGCATCAACACAATCGAGGTGACGGCGAAGGACCGAGCGGATAACAGATCTACGGAAAAGAGGACAGTCACCTTTGACGACCAGAATCCCTCGCTTTCCGTCACGGAGCCCCCTCAGGACATTGTGACGAACAGAGCAACGATCATGATAAAGGGACAAACTTCGGATCTCACGACAGTTGCCGTTACCATAACGACGGACGGAAATGTTTACAAGCCTGACGTAACAAGCGGCCAATTCCAGGAGTTCGTCACCTTCCCGACGGAAAAGACTTACCAGATATACGTCAGAGGGGTTGATGAAGCCGGCAATGAGACCATAGTGCAAAGGAACGTGATATATGATATTAGACCACCTAGTGTCACGATCGATCCCGTAACGAGCCCGATAGACAAGACCAGCCAGACATTGACAGGGACCGTGGAGGCTGGGGCAACCGTGAACGTCGCGTGTCAAACAGCAAGTGTCGGCGCGGTTAACTATCCTACGCCGACTGCGTGGTCTGTTACAGTGGCGAATATGGCGGAAGGAGACAACAATATAACAGTCACTGCTTCCGATGCCGCGGGTAACACTTCCAGTAATATACCGGCATGCATAGTTGTTGACACTTCACCTCCAGTCACGACAATAACCGGCAAGCCGAATAATCCGACAGACAATACTTCGGCAAGCTTCAGTTTCACGTCAAATGAGGCGGCCTCGACTTTCCAGTGTCAGCTCGATGGCGGGAGCGACTCAGCCTGCGCAAGTCAGATGAACTACGTGAGTTTGACTGATGGTCCACACACCTTCTCGGTAAAGGCTACGGACGCAGCGGGCAATCAGGAAGTGACGCCTGCAAACTATGCATGGACGATTGATACCACGCCTCCCGCTTCTTCCATTACAACGCCATCAGGCGGACCGACAATGATGGGGGCAATGATCACGGTTACGGGCACCGCTTTCGACGCAGGGATCTCGGTCCAGAAAGTGGAGGTGTCGACAGACGGCGGGGCGACATGGAACATCGCAACAGGCGCAACCGCATGGAGTTACGGATGGGCCGTCCCTGCGGACGGCATCTACACTATCATGTCACGGGCCACCGATAGCGCGGGCAACGTGGAAGTGCCAGGAACGGGGATCACGGTCATGGTTTACAAGAGAGAGCCGACAAGCGTTGCGACAAGCGGCAGACAGTTGCTGGTCAATGGGGATCCATTTACTATAAAAGGCGTAGTCTACTCACCAGTGCCTATAGGAGATGACCCTGAAGCGGCGCCGCCTTATGGAGATTATTTCACGTCCACGAAGAAAAGCATCTATTCGAGAGATCTTCCGCTTCTGAGACAGATGGGAGCCAATACACTGCGCCTCTGGACATGGGACCGAACGGCCGACCACCATGAGTTTCTGGACAGTGCATATAACGGTGGCGTAACTCCCATTTATATAATCGCCGGTTACTGGATTAACCCCGGGTTTGATATCGACCCTCAATCACCGAATAATGTCAGACAGCAGCTTAAGGCGAATTTCAGAGCAATGGTGGCGGCACATAAGTACCACCCGGCCATTCTCATGTGGGCAATAGGAAACGACCTGAATGCCGCCTTGATGTATGGAGGAAAATTGAGTAACCTCTTCAGCCTTATCAACGAGATGGCAGCGGAGGCGCATGCTGAGGAAGGAAGTATGTTCCATCCCGTGACCGTAGCGCTCGCAGACCGCAGTCTCATTTCCACCATTTCCGCTTATGACGCTGCCCTTCCGTCAATTGACGTGTGGGGCGCAAACGTGTACCGGGGGAATACTTTCGGCACGCTCTTCAAAGACTTCAAGGCTTCGAGCTCAAAACCGCTGGCGATTCTCGAATACGGGATAGATGCCTTTGATAATACCAACGGTGACGAGTATGAAAATATCGGCACTCCCTATCAGGCGACGTATGCTGAGGCCTTGTGGAATGAGATAAAGGCAAATTCTGATGTTTGTATCGGCGGCTCGATCATGGAATACTCTGATGAGTGGTGGAAAGGGAAGCATTCCACCGACCCCGGATGCCCTGATAATAACTCTGCGCTCCAGAGTTCTTGCGGCTATGCCATGAGCCCCAGCCCCGACGGGTATGACAATGAGGAATGGTGGGGGATCATGCGGACCAAAGCGGGCTCTTCAGGTCAGGACACCACGGAAACGAGGGTTCTCTACTACGCATTGCAGGAGCTCTGGGTACCATCGACCAATGCGCCACATGTATCAGTCAGCCCCAATGCTGCGAACTTCGGCGGGTTGGCTGTTGGAGGATCGTCGCAGGCGCAGACACTCTCCATTTCGAATAGGGGGATGGAGGATCTTGCCATAGGTGCAATCACCATTTCGGGGACGGATGCCTCTGAGTTTATCAGACAGAAGGACTCCTGCTCGGGACATACCCTGATCCCTTCCAAAACCTGCACGCTTCAGGTTGTATTCTCACCGACATCGACAGGATCGAAGAGTGCGACACTCTCCATACCTTCGGGTGATCCCGCCACGCCAAGTGTCTCTGTGACACTGAGCGGGACGGCTACCGCTTCGATTTCAGGTAGTGTCACATCCGGAGGAAGTCCGCTATCAGGAGTGACGATGACCCTGAGTGGAGGGACATCTGCAACAACAACCACCGACTTGTCGGGCAATTATGCGTTTACCGGATTGGTAAATGGCAGCTACACCGTGACGCCAAGCAAGACGGATTATACCTTCACCCCGACAAGCAGTTCGCTGAACATGAGCGGCGGAAACGTAACGGGGCGGAACTTTACAGGGACAATGCTCACATTCACTATCACTCCGTCAGCAGGTACCGGAGGAGCCATAAGCCCATGGACTCCCCAAACAGTAAGTTACAATGAGACTGTATCATTCATAGTTACGGCGAATGCGGGTTATCATGTTGTGAGTGTGTCTGTGGATGGTGTCTCACAGGGACCTCTCTCTTCCTACACATTCACGAATGTTACGGCAAACCATACGATCAGTGCAACCTTTGCGAGGAACTTTGGTGTTTTTGGCGTCACGGGTGTGAATATTTCCGCAGGATATGTGGACAGTTATGATTCCTCGAAGGGCTCCTATAGCGGAGTGCACGGATTGAACGGATCCGTCGGGACGAATTCGGTCGCAAATGGTGCGATCAATCTGAGTGGTGGGGCATTGGTCTATGGAGATGTGCTCGTCGGTCCAGGAGGGAATCAAACGAAAGCCATAGTCACAAGCGGCGGCTCTATAATCTATGGTTCCAAAGGCGCCCTGAACTCTGCCAAGAGTATGACGCCGGTGACGGACCCTGGAGGAGGAACATCAACGAGTTTTACAAACGGTGCAACGCTGACGTCAGGAACATACCGGGTGAGCGCGATCAATCTCAGCGGAAGTGGCATGGGCGCCATTAACGGCAATGTGACGCTGTACGTGACGGGCAACATGACGGTTTCAGGAAGTGCGCAGATAGTAATTCCACAGGGCAGTTCGTTGACCCTTTATGTCAGCGGCAGCATAAGTGTAAGTGGCGGAGGGATAGTGAACAAGAATCTTAACCCCCACACCCTTACCATTTATGGGACTTCGACCTGCACAAGCGCAAGTTATTCGGGAGGCAGCGCCTTTTATGGCGTAATCTACACACCGAAGGCCAATACCTCGATATCGGGAGGCAGCAGCATTTACGGCTCCATAATCGGTGGCTCCATTACCATATCCGGCGGTTCCGCCGTGCACTACGATGAAAGCCTGGGGGATATAGGAAGATGACGGACATGAGCTGCTCATTGCGCCTGAAAGGGTAGCAATATCTATAGCATTCTATGTCAGGAGGATCATCCGCCGGCAGAGAGATGGCTCTTTGGGGTTTTTGCGTTTTTGAATTCAAAGAGAGGCCACAAAGTCTTTAAATGCTTTGTGGCATGGGAGGGAGAGGGATGAGAAGAAAGGAGATCAGAAGGTCCTGTTGTTATTGCAGTCTATCCTGAATACGTCATTGTTCACTCTTGTGCTCGAATTGCCGAAGGCCGAGGCCCTGAAGCAGGGTGTTTGCGCATTACCGTTGACGTCCTTGTTCTGTTCTATGCAGTAGCTGTAAATCTGTCCGCTGCCCGGCAAAAAGCGCGGCAGCACCGCCTGGATCAGTGTGTTATTGGCGGCAGTGTTATCCTTGGCGCAGGTTCCCTGGGAGGCGGTATAATTTCCATTTTCGGCAAAAAACTGTTCTTCGAGAAGTCTGAGGTTCTGAAGATTCGCGTATGCCTCGTTTCTTGAAGCGCTCTTTTGCTGGCCTATGTAAGCGGGAATAGCAATGACGGCCAAAATACCAATGATTGCTATAACAATGATAAGCTCGACCAGTGTAAACCCTCTTTCGTCCATATGCCCCCCAGCCATGATTCTCATGATGTACTTAGTATGCCGCATATGCAATCCTCTCTTCAGTCGGAAGTTATGACCTTTTGATGTATCACCAGCCCGCTATTGTCCTGAACCGTGAGCGTGATAGAGCCGGTTGGGTTTGCCTGTACGCAAGCTATCTGGCCATTTCCGGCGGCAACAGACCATAGGCCAATTGCTGGGTTCCATGGTGACTTAAGATTCCTTGCAGGAGGCGGACCAGTCTGTGCCGCGACATAGGTTGCGCAAACTCCAGCCGTCGCCAATTGGGAATTCATCATGTCATTCACATCTATTACGGTGTCTCCATTTGTATCGGTCTCCCTCCAGCTTACGGCAACGCCTGACTTCAGGGACGAATGGAGCCACGCCTGGAGTTCCGGCTCGGCAGAGGAAGCGGCTCTTATGATTGAACCCTTCTTCGACCTCTCCTGCATGCCTATATAGCCTGGAATTGCGATCGCCGCCAGGATGCCGATGATCGCCACAACGATCAGAAGTTCGATCAGGGTGAAGCCTTCGGTCTTATTCAGGTTCAGTCTATTCATGATATCTTTCTTTTCTCTTTTGTATTGAGAGAAGTGTTGAGAATGAAAGCCGGAGAGATTTCGTCATCATCCCCGGCTTTCATGAATATCTCCACTAGTCGGAGGTTATTATCTTTGTGTGGATGACAACTCCACTGTTGTCCTCTGCCGTCAGCGTGATAGCGCCCGTCAACGCTGGATTCTGTACACAGGAAATCTGGCCTGGAGCAGGAGCGGCAGCCCAGAGGCCGTTTGCGGGATTCCACGGTGATTTAAGGTTGTGTGCAGGGGCGGCACCGTTTTGTGCTGCGATATACGTTGTGCAGACACCTGCGGCCGCTAATGCCACGTTTGTCAGATCAGCACCGACTGTTATTGTCCCGTCTCCGTCTGTGTCGTTTTCGGTGAGGTTGGCTCCCATTCCTGACTTTAATGCTGAGTTAAGCCATGCCTGGAGTTCCGGTTCCGCCGCCGAGGCCGCCCTGATCACGGCACCCTTCTTAGACCTCTCCTGCATGCCGATATAGCCCGGAATTGCGATCGCTGCGAGAATTCCGATGATCGCAACAACGATGAGCAATTCAATGAGGGTGAAACCTCTCTCGTCGCCTTTCTTCATTTTTGATACTGTCCTAAACATTTTCTACTCCTCCTTATTTCTTAATTCTTTTTCGCAGGCCGAGGCCTGCTGTTCTTGATCCCTTTGCAGGTGATGCCTGCTTCCCTGTGCTTCTCTGTCACCTCCTTTTCCTCTGATTTCCGCCAATCCGTTTCATCTAAAAGCAGGTTCCATGCCAGGGAAATGACTTCTGAAGACCCTGATTATTGAGCAAAAAACGGGTGAGTCCCAAGCTCAGGCATCATATCTCCTGACAAAAACTGTCAAGATTGTCCCAACAAAGTGACACGAAAATGACATGTGCGACATCTTCAGGTCTCGTTGTACCAGGAGGGAGGAGATTCCTAAAATGTCAGGTAAGCCGTCACCAATAGATATACGCAAAACATAACATACACATACGTTCTCGTTTGTCATGCCGGCTTGTCCGGCATCTTTCTGATATAACGGCTAAACGGCTAAATGATGGAGAATATATTTGCTGCTTATATTATGGCTAACGCAAGGCCGACTTTGTATACAGGGGCGACAAATGACCTCATTCGAAGAGTCTATGAGCATAAACACAATCTCGATCCGGGATGCTTTACAGCCAAGTATCATCTGCATAAGCTCGTTTACTATGAGTTCTGCGGCGATATCCGGAATGCCATTATAAGAGAGAAGCAGATAAAGAATATGACTCGACAAGACAAGATTGAGCTTATCAGACAGGCGAACCCCACGATGAGGGACTTGTATGAAGACATTTTAGGAGGGATTCCGGACAAGCCGGAATGACAAAAGAGAGGGACTTGCCTACAGGGATCTCTGACGGGGCCCTATTTTCAAACTCTTTATCTTTGTGTCTCTGTGTTTAACCACTTTTCGAGGCTCGGAGATCACCCTCCGAGAAAAGTTATCTTCATACCGTTACCCCGTCAATTCTCTTCATGCCGGCCTTGAGAGCCAGGTCGATAGCGGCCTTATACTCCTTGTTCGTTATCCTCCTGTCGAGGGGAGGGTTCTCATATGCCTTATAACAGGGATGATACTGGTCCATAATATTAAGGTAAGTATTCCGTGAGATCTCTTCTGAAAGGAAGCGCACGATCTCTTCCGTTCCGGCACCGTTCTCCGGCAGGACGAGATGCCTGACGAGGAGCCCTCTCTTCGCGATCCCCCTCTCATCGATGATCAGATCCCCCACCTGCCTGTGCATCTCTCTGATTGCCGCCTTCGCTGCTTCCGGATAATCCCTTGCCTTTGAATACCTCAGCGCCGTGGCTGCGTCGGCATATTTGATATCAGGCATGTAGATGTCAATGACGCCGTCAAGGATTGAGAGCGCCTCCGGGGATTCATACCCGCCGCAGTTGTAGACGACCGGCAGCGATAATCCCTGGTCCCGGGCGAGCGCAAGAGACCTGAGGATCATCGGCATCTGATGGGTAGGCGTCACGAGATTGATGTTGTGACATCCCATGTCCTGAAGACCGACCATGATCGCAGCGAGTCTTTCGAAGGAGACCTCGGCACCTTCCCCCTCATGGCTGATGGTCCAGTTCTGGCAAAAGATGCAGCCGAGGTTACAGAAACTGAAAAAAATGGTACCCGAGCCGAATCTTCCGACGAGGGGTCTCTCTTCCCCGAAGTGCGGGCCCCAGCTTGCTACGAAAGGTTTATTAAGGACCCTGCAGAAACCATTCTCACCCGCGGTCCTGTCAACATGGCATCTCCTCGGACAGAGCACACATTCTTTCAGGAGTTCTTCTGCATCAAGAATTTTCTCGTTCAGTTCTTCGGCGGATATCTTCAGGTAGCCGACCATTTCATTATGATAACAGAAAGATTGCGGCGCAAAGCAAAGGGTTGAGCTCCTCGTCGGATATCTCATGGAAGAATACGAGAAGGAGTGAACCTTAAGGCTGCTGGCTCCTGCCGGTCGCGTATCCCGCGCTTTGGCAAAGTTTTACCTGTTTGTGGTAGATTAAATAAAAATTCCCGGAGGTTCCATGCTCAAGGCCGTCGAAGATATCAGCACAACGAGAAAACGCCTGAAGATAGAGATTCCGGCCGACGCCCTCGAAAGCGAGATCAAGGGTTCCCTTGAAGAGGTAAAGAAGACAACGACTCTTCCGGGCTTCAGAACCGGCAAGGCGCCGATGACGCTCATCGAGAAAAGGTTCGGCAAGAAGGTTGAAGGAGAGGTGCTCGACAGGGTGATCCCCAAGGTCTATGTGGATGCCTTGAAAGAGGCCGACATTACACCGGTCACCGACCCTGTGCTGGAGGAAGGGATAGATTTCAAGAGGAACCAGCCCCTCACCATGACCTTTACCGTGGATGTTATGCCGAAGATCGGGGACCTTGCCTACGAGAAGATGAGCGTAAAGGATATTCCGGTCTCAGTGGATAACGGTGATATCGATGGCGTACTCAAGAGATCTCAGGATGAGAAGGCTACCTACGATCCCTCGGAAGGGCCGATAGACATGAATGACCTTCTCTCTCTTGATTACGCAACCCTTGACGGAGAGGTTGACGTCAAGGACCAGATCTACAAGGTGGGCGGCAGTCTTTTCCCCGAGGACTTCTTTCAGAAACTCTTGGGAAACAAGAAGGGTGATACCCTGACGATAGAGACGACATTCCCCGATGACCATCTGTCCGAGAAGCTCGCCGGCAAGCACGTGACCCTGGAGGTCGTTATCAATGACGTCAAGAAAGTGCGTCTTCCTGATATGGATGATGAATTCGCAAAGGATATGGGTTTCGACAATCTCGGAGCCCTGAAGGACCACGTCCGAGAGGAGATACTGAAGGCCAAGAAGAACGAAGTGGCGAAGATACAGAAGGCTGAGATCATAAGGAAACTCCTCGAGGCCCATGAGTTTGATGTCCCCGAATCCCTGCTCGAAAGCGAACTCGATCTTCTCGCGTCGAGCAGGCACATGAAGAAGGAGCAGGAGTCTGATGACGATGAGGAGATAAAAGAGAAGTTGAGACCGGATGCCCTCAGGAATGTGAGAGGTTCACTGCTTCTCGCGGCGATTGGGAAGAAGGAGAAGGTGTCGGTGAGTGATGAGGATCTGAAGAGCGCCATCCTCTCGATGTCGAGGAGGTTCGGTGTCCCTCCTGAAAGTCTGATGAAGTTCTATATTTCGAGGGACGGTTCCCTTGAAGGCCTGAAGAATTCCCTCTTCGAGGACAAGGTCCTCGACCTGATCCTCTCGAAAGCGGCTCTGGAGAAAGGAGAATAAGGTGAGTTTGATTCCGATTGTGATAGAGCAGACAGGACGCACTGAAAGGGCCTATGATATCTATTCGAGGCTCTTAAAGGACAGAATAATCTTTATGGGCACGGCAATTGACGACAACGTGGCGAACACGGTCATTGCGCAGTTGCTCTTTCTCCAGACGGAGGACCCTGACAAGGATATCCACCTCTACATTAATTCTCCGGGAGGAATCGTGACCTCAGGCCTGGCGATCTACGACACCATGCAGTATGTGAAGTCCGACATTGCGACCTATTGTATCGGGCAGGCTGCGAGCATGGGAGCATTGTTGCTTGCCGCGGGAACGAAGGGAAAGCGCTTTGCACTGCCGAATGCCAGGATCATGATCCACCAGCCCATGGGGGGCTTTCAGGGCCAGGCGACGGACATCGAAATACATGCGCGAGAGATATTGAGAATAAAGGAGACATTGAACAATATCCTTGCGTCCCACACTGAGCAGCCTATCGAGAAGATACAGGCTGACACCGACCGCGATTTTTTCATGTCAGGACAAGAGGCGAAGGAATACGGGATCGTGGATGAGGTGATCCGCAGTGTTACGAAAAAAGGGAAGTAGGCAGGAGTGATGAGCGACAAGCGGTCAGGGAGGAGGTGGCTCTTTTCCGGCTGCTTCCTTGGCGCTACCAATTTATCTCACGGAGGAGCATGATGGCCAAGAAAGAGAAAGACGACGCGAAACTCAAGTGTTCATTCTGCGGTAAGGGACAGGATGAGGTCAAGAAACTCATTGCGGGCCCGACCGTTTACATATGTGACGAATGTGTCGAGCTCTGCAACGATATCATTGCCGAGGAACTTTACACCGAGACCGCCGCACATGCTCTGCCGAAGCTCCCGACGCCGAAGGAGATCCATCAGTTCCTGAACGATTACGTCATCGGACAGGACCGTGCAAAGAAGATCCTCTCTGTTGCCGTTCACAACCACTATAAGAGGATCTATTGTCCTGATACCTCCGATATCGAACTCCAGAAGAGCAACATCCTCCTCATAGGACCGACGGGTACGGGAAAGACGCTCCTTGCCCAGACCCTAGCGCGGCTTCTTGATGTGCCCTTCACCATAGCCGATGCAACTACCCTCACCGAGGCGGGTTATGTGGGAGAAGATGTCGAGAACATCATTCTCAAGCTCCTCCAGGCATCCGATTTCGATGTGGAGAGGGCGCAGAGGGGCATTGTCTACATCGACGAAATAGACAAGATCAGCAGAAAATCAGAGAACCCCTCCATAACGAGGGACGTCTCAGGCGAAGGTGTGCAGCAGGCGCTCCTGAAGATCATCGAGGGAACGACGGCGAGCATCCCGCCGCAGGGGGGGAGGAAGCATCCCCAGCAGGAGTTTATCCAAGTCGATACCTCGAATATCCTCTTTATCTGTGGCGGCGCCTTTGTGGGGCTCGATGACATCGTGGGACAGCGGATCGGAAAGAAGACCCTCGGTTTCGGCGCCGAGGTTGTCGGGAAAAAGGAGAAGAAGATCGGGAATGTCCTCAGCCATATTGAACCCGAGGACCTCATCAAGTACGGCTTGATCCCTGAGTTTGTCGGAAGGATGCCTGTTGTGGCCCTGCTCGAAGAACTCGATGAGGCCGCTCTCGTCAAGATCCTCACGGAGCCCAAGAATTCCCTTATCAAACAGTATCAGAAGCTTCTCTCCTTTGATAATGTGAGGCTGAGGTTCACGGAGGGCGCCCTTGCGGCTATTGCGAAGAAGGCGATAACGAGGAAGACCGGCGCGAGGGGACTGCGCGCAATCCTCGAAGAGGTCATGCTCGATGTGATGTATGAGGTGCCTTCGCAGATGGGCATCAAGGAATGCCTGGTGAATGAAGAGACGATCGAGAAGAAGGAACGGCCTATCCTCGTCTATGAGAAGCAGGCTGAATCGGCATAAGACAGACCATTCTTGTTGATTGGTTATCTGGCCGGGACCGGAATTTTATGGATTATGGCTCCGACCGTTCATCCGTCTTCTCTTCGGGGCCGGCATCCGCTTCTCGTCAAGAGAATAGCTCTTTGTGATTGTTCCGACCATATAATCCTAATGACGATCTGTCCTGCAGCGGCGCTTATGGTCCGCATGAGCGGACAGGCAAACAACCCGGACTTCTTGCCTGCGAATCGGACGTCGGCCCCGAATTTTGCGGATTATATGTCATAGGGGCGAGATCTTTCTTTATCGCTTACCCTCGAAGAAAAGGCCTTCCCCATCGCCTTTCTGATGCTTTCCTTTAACCCAGGGTCTTCGAGTTCCGAGACGGTCTCTTCAATAAAGGAGAGCGTATCACTGTCTAGGGACTTCTCTCTTTTCGCCTTCCGAGGCCGGGACCTGATATTCTTCTCGATCCGTATCGTGCCAAGCCTGAAACGGATATCCCTTACATCAAAGGGACCGAGTTTTTTCAGGATATCAGGTTTGTAAAAACTGATCTGCTGGAGCCACACCGGCGAGTCCACGGTTATGAGAAGTTCGCCTTCCTTGAGGGACGACGGAGACATGTGGAGGGAGAGAGGCTCTCCAAAGAGCGTCGGCCAGGCTCTCTTCAACTCTTCAAGCTTGAGCGCTCCTTCTATCCCGAGACTCTTGACAAAAGGGGAGAGGACGGCGCCGACTCTCTTCACACCGCTTTCTTGACAAGTCCTGACCTGAGACACCTCGTGCACACATACTCACGTCTTGTGCCGTGATTGGTCTCGATGCGGGTCCTCTGGAGATTGGGAGATATCTCCCGCTTTGTCCTGTTGTTTGCATGACTCACATTGTTCCCCACGATTTTCCCTTTGCCGCAGGCAAAACACTTTGCCATTTGAGTAACCTCCTCTTCCTCTTTATCCTTCGTCCGATTCTCTCACTCGGACCGACCGTCATGGCTAGCCGCCGGATGGTGCTCGCTGATCTGTCGTCGATGACGCAAATTGCATTAAAGAACGCGTTTATGATAACATTTTAGTTCAGAGGTTACAAGTAGAACGTTCCTCGTTCTATTTTCCGGCGGTTTTGGAATGGAGGTCTTCTATAGATGTCAAAGGTAAGAATCTACGAGCTCGCTAAGAAGTTAGGCGTCAATAACAAGGACGTTATCACCGCTCTCTCTCAACTCGGTATTACGGGGAAGACCCATTCTTCCAGTATAGATGATGAGACAGCCGGGAAAGTTACGCGTATCTGCAAGGGGACAGAGGAGCCTGCCGCAGCGCCTCTCGAGGCTGAGGCCAAGGCTGTCCCGTCTGAAGGAGTGAGGAAAGAAGTCTCGCCGGAGGAACCTTCTGAAGAACCCGCTGAAGAACCTTCGCCGGCCCCTGAGACAGAGCAGGTGCCTTTTCCTGAAAAGGAGGCCGGGGGGAAAGAGTCCGCGGCGGTCGTTGAAGAGACGGAGATTGAGGTCCCTGACAGGTTTAAGAAAGAGATAGAGACCGAGAAGGTGGAGAAGTTCAAGGCGAAACCTGCTATGCAGCGGGCATTTCAGACGGTCAGAAAGATAGAGCCTAAGAAGTGGCATGAAGTAAAGGGATTCAGGAAGACGGGAAAGGAGAGGGGACCGGTCAAGGTACAGGAAAAATTTCAGCCTCAGATTACGGCCCCCCGGAAGAAGCAGTTAAAGATCCAGGAAGGAACTACGGTAAAAGAGTTCGCCGAGCTCATCAGCGTGAAACTCGCTGAAGTCATCAAGAAGTTTATGGAATTAGGATACATGCCCACGATAAACCAGCCCGTAGACATCGATGCCGCGCTCCTCGTGGCCGAGGGTTTCGGCGTCAAACTCGAAGTGGCGAGTATGGCAGAAGAGGTCCCCCTTGAAGAAGAGGTCGAGGACGAGGCTTTACTCAGGCCCCGGCCGCCTGTCGTGACAATCATGGGACATGTCGACCATGGTAAGACCTCGTTGCTCGATGCGATCCGGCAGACGAAGGTGACCGAGACAGAGGCGGGAGGGATCACACAGCATATCGGCGCTTATAAGGTGACGCTGAAAGGGAAGGAGATCGTTTTCCTCGATACGCCGGGCCATGAAGCTTTCACGGCGTTGAGGGCAAGGGGGGCCAAGGTTACCGATGTCGTTGTCCTTGTTGTCGCTGCCGATGACGGCGTCAAGCCTCAGACCGTCGAGGCCATCGATCATGCGAAGGCCGCAAATGTGCCGATCGTCGTCGCGATCAACAAGATCGACAAGCCCGAGGCGAACCTTGAGCGCGTCAGGAATGAACTCGCTGAGCACGGCATCGTCTCCGAGGCCTGGGGGGGACAGAACATCTTTGTCGAGGTCTCTGCAAAGAAACGCATAGGGATCGAACATCTCCTCGAGATGATACTCCTCCAGGCAGAGATCATGGAGCTTAAGGCGAACCCTGAACGGATGGCCAAGGGTACCATCATCGAGGCACGCCTCGACAGAGGAAGGGGTCCCGTTGCGACAGTCCTGGTGCAGACAGGCACACTGCAGGTGGGCGAGGCCTTTCTGGCGGGGACGAACGTTGGGAAGGTTAGGGCTCTTATTGACGATACAGGAAAACGTATCCACGAGGCGCATCCGTCAACCCCTGTCGAAGTGATCGGGTTCTCTGATGTTCCGACTGCTGGGGACACGTTCTTTGCCGTGGAAGATGAGAAGAAGGCAAGACAGATAGCGATGGTGAGACACCAGAAACAGAGGCTCGCTGAGATAGCGAAGCAAAAGAAACTGACCCTCGATGATCTCTATTCAAAGATCAAGGAAGGGGAGATCAAGGACCTCAACATCATCATCAAGGGTGACGTGCAGGGTTCTATTGAGGCGCTGAAGGACGCCTTCGAGCACATTGTCCATGCCGAGGTCAAGGTGAGGGTCATTCACGCGTCCGTTGGCGCAATCAATGAATCGGATGTTATGCTCGCCGCCGCATCAAACGCCATCATCATGGGCTTTAATGTGAGACCTGAACCGAAGGCCTATCAGCTCGCCGAAAGGGAGGGCGTCGACATGCGCCACTATAACATCATCTATGTGGCGATTGAGGATGTGAAAAAGGCCCTTGAAGGGCTCCTGGAGCCGACGCTCAAAGAGAAGATACTCGGTAGGGCCGAAGTCAGGGAGACCTTTCAGGTCTCGAGGCTCGGAACAATCGCAGGGTGCTATGTCCTTGACGGAACCATAAGCCGTGCCAGTGACGGCATAAGGATCATTCGTGACAATATCGTCATCTATGGGGGAAAGATTTCATCCCTCAAGAGATTCAAAGAGGACGTACGGGATGTTCAGACGGGATACGAATGCGGGATCATGATCGAAAACTATAACGACCTCAAGGTAGGCGACATCCTTGAAAATTACGTCATCGAAAAGATAGCGGGAAAACTCTAACTTCAGAGATAGGGCAACGATGCATTATCCTTCCCCCATTCCTTGCTCTTGAGGACTGGGGAAAGGGGCATCTTTATACATAAATACATAAGTAGCTACGAACTGCTGAAATGCAACCCTATAAGCGCTCGCAGAGAGTCGGCGACCTCCTCAGGGAGGAGATAGCCGAGATCATCATGAAGAAGGTGAAGGACCCGCGCCTCGGTTTTGTGACGGTGACCGGCGTGGACATTACCGATGACCTGAAGATTGCAAAGGTCTTTGTGAGCATCCTCAAGGAAGAAGAGCGGGAGACTGCCCTGTCTATCCTGAACTCTGCCAGGAGTTTTGTCCGTTCCGAGCTTGCAAAGAGGGTAAGAATGAAGTCCATACCGTCCCTCGAGTTCAGGATCGACGAGTCGGTCGAATACGGAGGAAGGATAGACAAGCTCTTGAAGGAGATCAGGGAAAAGCTTTGAGAGTCCCCGAAGAACTTATAGCCCTCATCAGGAAGAACAGAGACTTTATCCTTGCAACCCATACAAGTCCTGATGGTGATGCACTCGGTTCGAGTCTTGCGCTTTCTTCCGCCCTTGAGTCATTGGGCAAGATTACCGCGGTCTTTAACCGTGACGGGGTCCCTGAAATCTATCGTTTCCTTCCCGGTCGTGAGAGGGTTGCCAGTTTGCTGCCCCGCGACAAGGGTCTTCTTGTCCTCCTTGATTGTAATGAACCCGAAAGGGCCGGGCTTGGCGACGCGTCGTTTCCTTATTCCATAGTGATAGACCATCATGAGACGGTGAGGGACTTCGGGGATATCAGATGGATCGAACCCCATGCTGCCTCCACAGGGATGATGGTCTATTACCTGCTGAAGGAGTTAGGGGTACGGATAACGGGAGATGTGGCAACCAATCTTTACGCTGCGATTGCCGTTGACACGGGGACGATGAGATACGGCAATACGACGTCTGAGGTCCTGAGGGTCTGCGCTGAGCTGGTCGACTCCGGCGCCGACCCTGGTTCGATTTCCTCCGCGCTTTATGAGGCATGGTCCTACGGAAGATTCAGGCTTCTCCTCAGTGTCCTCAACACTCTTGAGGTCGTGGGCGATATCGCCATGACGTACGTAACAAAGGAGATGTTCTCCCAGACGGGTACTTCCCCCGAGGACACTGAGCATTTCTCGAGTTTCCCCAGGATGATGAAGGATATACGGGTATCGGCATTCTTCAGGCAGACTGATGATGGATGGAAGGTGAGTCTCCGGTCAAGGGGAGATGCCGATGTTGCGAGGATAGCGGAACAGTTCAGAGGAGGCGGACACAAGAACGCGGCAGGCTACAGGACAAAAGGTGACCTTAAGACCGCACATGAAATACTGATTGGCAAGCTCAGGGATGAGACCTTTGCAACAAAGGCCCTATGACGGCGCGAATACCTACTCACTGACCCTCGGCGCGGAATTCACTATCTCACAAAATCCCAAGAGCCCTGTCATTTTTAAGAACAGAGGACTGTCAAAAATACTGATACGTTTGAGGACAGAAAAGGGGAGAGTCCTGTTTATTGTTTAAGAACAGCCATTTGGGGGAAATGAGGCACTGGCACGAAAACTGCTTTCGGTGAATTTTGCATGGACGCAGTCATTAACATAGACAAACCCGGAGACCTTTCTTCACAACAAGCCGTCACCACCGTAAAGAAGATCGTCGGAACGAGGAAGGCTGGCCACGCCGGGACCCTCGATCCCCTCGCCACTGGCGTTTTGCTGGTATGTACCGGCGAAGCCACAAAAGTCACACGATTCCTCGCAGACCTCGATAAAGAGTACATCGCTCTTATGAAACTCGGTGAAAAGACGGATACCCTGGACTCAGAGGGGGTTATAGTCAAAAGAACCGACAACATTCGCCTCGAAAGGGAAGATCTGGAAAAGACCATTGAGAGGTTTGTGGGGAGAGTTGCTCAGATCCCGCCGATGTACTCGGCAATCAAGGTTGGAGGCAAACGCCTTTACACTTTTGCGCGAAAAGGCATGGAGTTGGAGAGGCCTGAGCGGACGGTCGAGATCAGCAGGATAGAGATAACGAGGTTCGACCTGCCCTGGCTCGAGATAAGGGTTTTGTGCTCCAAGGGAACATATATCAGAACGTTGTGCGATGATCTTGGAGATGCGCTCGGAGTAGGTGCTCATGTCACGGCTTTGAGAAGAACGAGGATAGGCAACTTTCGCGTTGAGGATTCCGCGACCCCTGGCGAGTTGAGGGATTTGATGCATGGCTTGAAGTTGCCTGCACATGAAATGGAAGACCTGAAGACCGGCATGAAGGCGAGGGTGTTGGTGTCGATAGCAAGTATCGACGCTGCCCTGGCTCATCTCGGCGAAATCATATTGACCGATGAGCAGTTTGCCAAGGCCAGGAACGGGGCGCCGTTCATCTCTCCTATCCCCGAAAATGGCAGAGAGAGGTTCTTAAGGATGAGAGATCCCTCTGGCAACCTTTTTGCCATAGGGAAAACAGTTGGTCACTTGATAAAGATAGAAAGGATTCTGCATGTTAGCGGTTGAAATTAAAGCATTATTTGAAGGTTTAAAGTAAACCTCATGATTTTTAATAAAAAATACTTGACAAGAAAGTTTTTTTCTGTTATTTATTAGCTATGTTATTTGGGAAGAAAGGCATAGTCGGTCTCGATATCGGGTCAAGCTACATTAAAGCTGTTCAGCTTAGGGAAAGCCGCTCAGGCTATGAACTGGAATTCTTTGACATGTTTCCGATCTCGCCGGAACTCATCGTCGAAGGGTCCATTATCGATGCCATCAGACTGACGGAATCGCTGAAGGAACTCGTGCGAAAAGCGAAGATACAGAGCAAGAACGTCGTCATCGCCATATCCGGCCATTCTTCGGTCATTATCAAGCGTATATCCTTGCCCGAGATGACGGAAGAGGAACTGAGCGAATCGATCAAGTTCGAGGCAGAGCAGTACATTCCCTTTGATATCGAAGATGTGAACCTTGATTTCCAGATACTCGGGCCAAGAGAGGAAGCCGGGCAGATGGACGTCATCCTGGTCGCAGTCAAGAAAGATGTTGTCAACGACTATGTCTCGGCCGTGAGAGATGCCGGTCTCAATCCCGTTATCGTGGATGTCGACTCCTTTGCCCTCGAAAACATGTATGGAATAAATTATGAAATAGAACCCGGAACGAACGTCGCCCTTGTCAATATCGGAGCAAGCACCATGAACATGAATATTCTCAGGGGCGGGGTCTCGGTCTTCACAAGGGACAGTTCTTTGGGAGGCAACATCCTTACTGAAGCGCTCCAGAAGGAGTTCAATCTGACATACGAAGAGGCGGAACGTTTGAAGCGTGGGGAACCCTTTGAGAAGGTGAAAGGGGAAGAGGCCTATACGATGATGGTGAGCGCATCGGGTGATATCGTTACAGAAGTGGCGCGCTCCCTGGACTACTTCAGAAGCTCAACACACCAGCCGGAGATCCGGGAGGTGATACTGAGCGGAGGGTGCGCGCTCATACGCGATTTTCCAAGACTCCTTTCCGAGAGGATAGGCATGGACGTTGTCATTGCGGAACCTTTCAGGAACATACAGATCCCGAAGAAATTCGACCGATCCTATCTTGAGGAGATTGCTCCGATTGCTGCCGTTGCCATCGGTCTTGCCATCAGGAGGCCCGAGGACAGATGATACGGATAAACCTCCTGCCCGTTAAGAGAAAGAAGAAGGCGAAGCCCCTCCCTACCTTTGTTATAGGGGTCACCTTCATCGGACTCTTCCTGGCCGCCGTGCTCCTCTATCTGTACTTCTATTTCGATTCCAACATGAAATCGGCGGAGGCACAGTTCGAGACGAACAAGGGGAAGATCGCCGAGTTGAAGAAAAGGATCAAAGAAGTTGATGACTATGAAAACCTGAACAAGACCTTTGATGAGAGGAATAAGATCATTGAGCATCTCAGAAAGAATCAGAACATCCCTGCAAGGATGCTCGACGACATAAGTAAGGCCCTTCCGAACGGTGTCTGGCTGAATTCCATGGCGGTCCAGGGTGACGCGGTAACGCTCGAAGGATATGCCTTCTCAAACTCCGATGTCGTCGCGTACGTCGAGAATCTGAAAAACACCAAGAAGTTTACCGATATCTTCCTCCAGGAGACAAAGCAAACAGAAATAGAGAAGATTGCCGTATATTCTTATAAACTCACGCTGAAGGTAGTTGCTTAGATGGATCTGAAGAACATTGATCTGAAGACGATGCCTGCCGGGGTAAAGGTCGGCCTCATAGCGGCGCTTTTCGTCATTATCGCCGTCCTGGTCGCCGTCTTCCTCATACTGCCGAAATACAAGGAGATCCAGCGGCTCAGGGGCGAGATCACACAACAGGAGAACGAGATCGCAAAGGATCAGGCAAAGTCAGCAAAACTCTCGACGCTCAAGCTGGAGAACGAGAAGCTGAAAAGGAGGCTGGAAGAACTGAAGCTCCAGCTTCCCGAGGAGCGCGAGGTCTCGGGCCTCCTGAAGCAGGTGTCGGACCTCGGAATAAAGTCGGGCCTCAAGATCGTCTCGTGGAAGCCCGAGCAGAAAAGGGATCACCTGAGCGGGATCATTTACGAGATCCCCGTCTCCGTTGAGCTCTCAGGGACCTATCACAATCTCGGCATCTTCTTCAGCAGCCTGACGAAACTGAGCAGGATCGTGAATATCGCTGATATCAAGATAAGCGATCCCAAGTCCCAGGTCAACGAGGCAACAGATAAGATAACGTTTAAGGCAACGACCTTCTCGGCGATTCCCGAAAGCGAAATCTCTGCAAAGGCGCCGGAGAGCAAGAAGAAATGACGGGGGCTCGGAGATGACGAAAATTCTTGCAACGATCATGGTCATCGTGGCTTTCCTTGTTGCCTGCAGGAAGGAGGCTCAGAAGCCTGCGCAGGAGGTGAAGCCACAGGTCCAGGCCCAGAAGGCAGCAGCGGCCAAAGAGGCGACGCCTGAGGCGAAACCCGAGGAAGGGAAGGTAGAGACCGAGACCTATGTCTATGATCCCAAGGGAAGGAGAGACCCCTTCCTGTCGATTATAGAATCGGCGAAGAAGGAGAGAGACACAGAGAAGAGGAAAAAAGGCCTGAGACCTTCAGAGGCCTTTGACGTGAGCGAAATAAAGATCATCGCCATCGCCTCCGACAGGAAGAATAGTTATGCCATGGTACTGTTCCCCGATAATAAGTATTACACAGTCAAAGAGGGGATGACCCTTGGGGCCTATGGCGGCAAGGTGGTCAAAATCACCCCGGAAAGCATCGTGGTGAGAGAGCTTATAAAGAACTATAAAGGCGAGACCCTGCCGAAGGACACAATCTTGAAGCTCCGGAAAGAGGAGGGAGAATGAAAGAACAGAGAATGATTTCTATGATTTTGTTCATGACCATACTGGCTTTTATCGGGGGTTGTGCCACAAGCGGCAAGGTCAGGCAGGAGCCGATGCAAGAGGAGGCCGTCATAACCGATATCATCATATCCGACAATAAACTCGAGATCAAAGCGAATGGTCCTTTTGCATATACCGTCTATAAGCCGTCGGACCCTTTTCGAGTTGTCCTTGAGATGCCCGGCGTTAGTACCGGGGCATACAAAGACAAGATCGTGTCGAGAAGTGCAGGCATTACTGAAGTCATACCTACTCAGGCAGATTCTCAGAAGCCCACAGCGAAGATCGAAGTCCTCCTCCAAAGCCCCTCTCATGTCGAACCCTCGTACCATGACAATGTGCTGACGGTGACGGTCAAGGAACCTGGAGAAGCAAAACCGATGACGACCGGGGAACTCCCTGTACCAGCGGTGATGTCAATGGAGAAAACGGCTGCTGAGGTGAAGGAAGAGGATAAGGAGACGAAAGGGGAGAGCATCTCAGTCACAACGGCGGGTGAAACGGCCCCGATGGTGGAAGAGACCGCTCTTCTGTCGAAGGCCTCGGAAATAAGGGAGATACGCTTGGAGCAGACAGATGGTACCGTGAACTGTATTATCAGGGGTGACGGGTCGATGACCCCTACGGTATTTACTCTCAGGAGCCGGATTGTTGTTGATATCCCGAATGTGAACCTAAGGGCGAAGCTTCCCTCTGCCGTCATCGCACCCGTCAAGGGGATACGAGCGGGTAAGCACGGGGAAAAGACGAGGCTTGTTATAGACCTCAGAGAGATGAAGAACTTCGATGTTTCGTCGGTAAAAGACACCGTAATCATTGCAATTCAGGGGGCCGAAGCCGGCATCGTTGCCGCTAAAAGAGAGGCCCCTTCCCATGGGCCCCAGCGGACTGGAGTTGAAGAGAAGAAGGAAGACGAACAAAGGGTCCCTTCTGCCGCTACTGTTGGAGAGGTTGCAGAGATAAAGGAGGCAGAGGTCATCGTCGAAGGAAAATACAGCGGCAAAAAAATATCCCTCGACTTTCAGGATGCCGATATCGTGCCGATATTCAGGCTCCTTTCCGACATCAGCGGATACAACATTGTTGTCAGCCCTGAGGTGAAGGGTAAACTCACGATGAAACTGATCAATGTGCCTTGGGACCAGGCCCTGGACCTTATCCTCAAGACATTCTCCCTGGGCAAGTCTGTCGAAGGGAATATCATCAGGATAGCACCGCTTTCTGTTCTGGCGAAGGAGAGCGAAGACAAGGCGAGGGCAAAAGAGGCTGAAGTCAAGGCAGAGCCCCTCGAGACGAAGATCTTTCTGATAAGCTTCGCTGATCTCACCGTGGTCGAGAAGAACCTTAAGGATTCAAAGGTGCTTTCGGCGAGGGGGAGCATCAGCACTGACAAGCGAACGAGTTCCATTGTCGTCAAGGACGTTCCTTCGGTCATGCGTCAGATTGAAAATATCCTCTTGACCCTTGACCAGGCCACACCGCAGGTGATGATTGAGGCAAGGATCGTCGAGGTGAGCATCAATGATTTACGTGATTTGGGTATACAATGGGGATTAACGCTGAATGCGTCCAACACCCTATCATCCCTCACGGGGTTGTCAAGCCTGAACAAAGGATCATTCACCGGAAATCCCTTGGTCGTTGACCTGCCTGCGGGCAGTGTTTCTGCCGGATCAGGCTCGGGTTTTACCTTCGGGCTCCTCAACCCTTCAAAGACCCTGGGGCTTGACCTGCAGCTCTCGGCCCTCGAAAGCACCGGCAGGACAAAGATCATTTCGAATCCTAAGGTAGTTACGATCGATAATGAAAAGGCCACCATTATGCAGGGTACGAGCGAACCTTACCCACAGTTGACTCCTGAGGGCACCATAAGCACCGCCTTTAAGGATGTGGTGCTCAGTACCGAGGTGACTCCCCATATAACGCCTGGCGGCTCCGTGAGCATGTCTGTCCTTGTGAAGAAGGAAGATATTCTCGGTACCGTCAAAATCGCAGGTTCCGACGTGCCGAGGACTTCCAAGATCGAGGGGAATACGAAGGTCCTCGTACAGAACGGAGAGACCCTCGTTATCGGAGGGGTCTACAAGAAGACGACGAAGGAGTCAAGCTCAGGGGTTCCTGGGTTGATGAAGCTCCCCATCATCGGGAGTCTTTTCAGGACTGACCTTACTTCAGAAGATACCGCCGAACTTCTGATATTCATTACTCCCAGGATCGTAGGGAAGCTATAAGAGGTACGATGATATGATATACGAAAAATATTTGGAGGTACGATGAAAAAATACTTCTTTCTCCTCATAACTCTGTGTATAGCGTTTGCCTTTTTCTTGATGAACGGCTGCGGAAGTGGTTCGGGTTCTCCGGGTTCTTCGGGGAGCGAGGACACCGGTGTTACCCTTGACGCAACTATAACGCCAACATACAACGGCGCAAATACAAACTCTGTTGATGCATTCCAGGACATCTGCGACCCGGGGCCACCAGTTGTCGTCGAGTTTTTTGCAGACCACAGTGCAACAGTGGCGATAAATGCAACGCTCATAAATCCGAATCCTCCGATCCCAGCCGGGGTTCTCACGATACAGAAATATACCATTGACTACCGGGCGTCAAAGGATTCTATCGGTGCGCCGCCGATACAGTCGGATACAAGGTTCGTAACTGTTACGATCAATCCGCCCTTTGGTGGTTTAGCCCCAATAACGACAACATTCACTGCAGAATTCCTCGATCTGACGAGGAAAGATCAGTACGCGAAAGATGTGAATGTGACAAGCGGCATATATACTTCGAGGATCTTAAACAACTATACCGCCACTTACACGTTCCAGGGCGAGAACTCTTTTGGACAAAGTTTTACCATTCAAGCGCAGGCTGATTTTCAGATAGGTAATTTCAATAATTGTAAATAATGGTAAACGTCGGAGGATTAGGATGAAAAAACGTATACTTTTGCTGACACTGCTCGCTATATCCCTGGCCCTTTTCGGCTGCGGAGGGAATGAGGCCGGCGGTCTTGCCACGCCGCCAGGGAATAATCCGGGGGTGCCGAGTGTCGTCAAACTCCTCCCTCTCCATTTCGTCGCTCAGACAAACTCAACCATAACTCTTCAGACGATGGTCCTTGATGGCGATGGAAGGGCCGTGCCGAATATACCAGTCACATATACGAACCTTTCCATCGTCGGTGTTTTGAGCTCGACCCGCGCAACAACCGACAGTTTCGGTGTCGCTACGGTTACTCTCTATTCCACGACTGGGGGCTTTGCGACTGTCCAGGCTGAGGTGAACACAGGTTCGGGCAACGTGAGAGACCAAAAGACAGTCGTCTTCTCATCCTTCAGCGTGGCTCAACTGACGCCGACTCTGACCCTCGACGTTGACGATGGAGACGGCGTCTTCAATGAGACAGGTGATTTCATCCTGTTCAAGACGACAAACGACAATACGCGCGAGATAAGAGCAACGGTCTCGAACGGCGCGTTTCTTATTTCGGGGACGTCAGTGACCTTTGCATCAGACAGGCCGTATAAGGTCGGGACAGACCCTGCTGCAAAGTGCAGTGATGAAAGCGCGGTATGCGATGTCATCTTCCCGAACGGAAACGTCAAGACGACTGACGGCAATGGGCAGGCTGAGACAACGGTCCAGGTGGTTCCGACGAGTCTTACCTCCATTCAAACAACCCTGAACATCACCGCACAGTCGGATACCGGAGCATTCAACATGGTCAGCCTCTTCTTACAGCCTGTGACGGTCAATACCATTACTGTTTCCGGGCCAACAACCGTGGATTCCGCTGGTACAGGTGATTATATCGCCAACGCAACGACAACGGCGGGTACACCGGTGCCTGACGGGACTACCATAAACTTTACAACGACGGCCGGCAGCATCGATCCCTTTGCCCAGACACCGAACAACAAGATTTCAGGTACAGCCAAGGCAACGTTCACGGCGCCGACAGTCACGTTTGATACTGCTGCAACGATAACGGCTTCTGTCGGGGGGAAATCGGCTTCAACATCGGTGACAATAAAGGCGCCGGTTGTAGCCCCGCCCGCACTGACTGTTACGCCGGCAGCGCAAAGCGCAGTTTGTGGAGGTGGACCTGTCACGTTCATTGTGACGGGTGGCACAGGGGCCGGCTACAAGGCAACCTCGCTTAATCCATCTATCGTAACAGTATCCGCTGTCACCTCAGGTCAGTTTACAGCTACAGTACCTGATGCTGGTGGTTGTACGGCGGCTGGACTCGCCAGTGGGAACAGTTTAGATGTAAGTATCGCGGTAGAGGATAACGCTTCACCCTCGCCTGATATTACTACGGCGAAAGTGACGGTTTCCAATCCTTAAAGACGAATGTCTGAAAATGTCTGAAAAGGGGCGGGCGAAAAACCCGCCCTTTTTTGTAAGGAGTTCATCGGAGAACCACGCAAATCGTCATTCCCGCTTGTCGGGAATCTTTTTGAAGAAAGACTCCGGGCAAGCCGGAGTGACAGAAACGAATGCTAATGTGGCCTTAGTCATGAACTTCTGGGAATGTCTCACCTTTAAACTTGTTGCTCTCTTGCATAATGAAAAACAGGTTCTCTCCGTGCTAAAATAGGCACGCTCTTCAGGAATTGTGCATAAAGGGAGATTTCTTCATGATGATGCAGAGCATGACCGGCTTCGGTTCATCGGAGAGAGGGCCATTCAAGGTCGAGATCCGTTCCGTGAACCACCGGTTTATCGATATCTCCATGAAGATCCCCCAGAATCTGGGCCGTCACGAGATACCTCTGAGGAACCTCGTAAAGGAGAGGTTCTCGAGGGGACGGTTTGATGTGCTCCTAGCCGTGGAGCGCGCTGGGAACGTCAGGGTGAAGGTCAACCAGGACCTTGCCAGGGAGATTTATGACGCCCTTTTTTCCCTTAAGAGAGACCTCTCCCTTTCCGGCACGATTGATATTGATACGGTCGCAGAATTCCGGGACCTCATATTGTCTGAGGAGATCGATTTTGATGCAGAACCCCTCTATGAGGCCTTTCAGGAGGCCTTGGGAAGACTTGAAGAGATGAGGTTCAGGGAAGGAGAGGCGATCGGCCGTGACATGATCTCACGCCTCGATCTGATCAGCAAGATGAACGAAGAGGTTGCGCTCCTCTGCCCCGATGCCGTAGAGGATTCCAGGAAGAGGTTTGCGGAACGTCTCCATGGGCTTTTTGGAGCGGTGACGTACGATGAGAACCGGGTCCTGCAGGAAGCGGCGATTATGGCCGAGAAGACCGACATCAGTGAGGAGATCACACGGTTCAATTCCCATCTGTCACAGCTGAAGACGGTCCTCTCGGGCGGCGATTCAGTCGGAAGAAAGATAGAGTTCCTCCTTCAGGAGTTGAACAGGGAGGCGAATACCATAGCCTCCAAGGCAGGCGACTACCGCATCTCAAAGATATCGGTGGAGATGAAGGCGGAACTCGAAAAGATGAGGGAACAGGCGCAAAATATACAGTAGGAAATGCAATAAACGAAAGGACCCTGCCATGAAAAGAGACTTAAGCCCCGTACTCGTGAATATCGGCTTCGGCAACGTTGTATCTTCATCAAGGGTAATCGCGATCGTGACCCCCGGCTCGTCCCCAATGAAACGCTTACGGGATGAAGCGAAGAAGAGGGGCAAGCTAATCGACGCGACAGAAGGGAGACGGACGCGCTCGATCATCGTCACCGACAGCGACCACATAATCCTCAGCGCCCTCCAGACAGAGACCATAACCCAGCGCTTTGGTGAGGACAGGGAAGTGGAAGGTATCTCCAGGGAACAGAAGATCCACGAGCACGATGAGACCGGAGAGCATGAGGAAGAGGAAAGGTAGTCTTTTTATTGTTTCTGCCCCGTCAGGGGCCGGCAAGACCACCTTGTGCCGTGAGCTTACCGCAGTGCTGCCGGATATCAGACATTCCGTCTCCTATACGACAAGACCGCCGCGAAAGGGAGAGGCGGACAACAGGGACTATACCTTTGTGAAGGAAGAGGAATTCAGGAGGATGATCAGAGAAGGGGCCTTTGTGGAGTGGGCGGTGGTCCATGGCAACCTCTACGGCACATCCCGGCAACGCCTCGAAGAGATGAGGAAAGAGGGCATAGATGTGATTCTCGATATCGACACTCAGGGCGCCCGCCAGCTTCGCCTGAACTATCGGGACGGCCTCTATATCTTTGTGCTGCCTCCTTCTCTCGATGTCCTGAAGAAGAGGCTCGACGACCGTATGAGCAACGCCCCTGATGACATAAAGCTCAGGATGAAGAGAGCCGTTGAGGAGATTCGGGAGTATAAAAATTACGATTATGTTATAGTAAATGATATTTTGGCTGAGGCCCTGTCGGAGCTGAAGGCGATTGTTCTGGCCGAGAGGGTGAAAAGAGAGAATATAGACCCGGAATGGGTAGAGACCTTTGCGGTTTAGGAGGAAGGAATGAATAAAGGGACGAACATCATCTCATTGCCCGTTGAAGTCGACAAGAAGGCAATAGACGGCAAATACCGGCTTGCTTCGATCGCCGCCCAGAGGGCACGAGAGCTTGCGCTCGGGGCGAAACCGAAGATCGGCACAAAGTCAAAGAAAGTGACGACCGTAGCGATTGAAGAGGCCCTGAGCGGTTCGCTGGAGTTTGTCACCGGCGAAGAGGCGAGGAAGGCAAGGCAAGAGGCAAAGAAATTCGATTACAAGAGACTCCTCGAAGAGAAGCGGAGAGAAGGTGCTCCCGAGGACCTCTCGGAGCTGGAGAAGGACCTGAAGGTCTATCTTCACGAAAGGGGAGCCGGGGAGAGGAAGGCATTGGAAGACCTCTTCACTGGAAAAGGAGAGGAGTCGGAATCCCCCGAAGGTCAGGAGGATCTTGGGGAAGAGAGTGGTGCCGACGAATAAGAAGATCCTTTTGGGGGTCACCGGAAGTATTGCCGTTTATAAGTCTGTCGAATTAGCCAGAAGACTCGTCGAAGAAGGGGCATCTGTTCATGTGATCATGACTGATGCCTCTCGGCATTTTGTCGCCCCCCTCACTTTCGAAGTCGTGTCCCGGGAGAAAGTCAGCTCAGACCTGTATGCCGATCCCCTGTCTCACATCACACTCACTGCCGATGCTGATCTCATGGTGGTAGCGCCTGCAACGGCAAATGCCATAGGGAAATTCGCCCATGGCATCGCTGATGATCTCCTGAGCACCTGTATGCTCTCCTTCAAGGGCACCGTGATCATTGCGCCTGCAATGAACTGGAGGATGTATGAAAACCCCGTTGTTCAGAACAACCTCAGGTCTCTTGCATCCCATGGCGTCATACAGGTCGGCCCCGACAAGGGGAGCCTTGCCTGTGGCGATGATGCGGTGGGAAGGATGTCGGATATTCAGGAGATCGTCGAGGCGCTGAAGTCCGCCCTGACCAGGAAAGATCTCCTAGGCCGGAGAATACTCGTCACGGCAGGTCCGACGCGGGAGTACCTGGACCCGGTAAGGTTTCTGTCGAACCGGTCCTCGGGCAAGATGGGTTTTGCGGTGGCGAGGGCAGCACTGAGGAGAGGAGCAAAGGTGACGGTGGTCAAGGGTCCCACGGAGTTGAAGCCTCCCCCACAGGCTGAGGTCATTTCTGTCGAGACCGCTTTGGAGATGAGAGAGGCCGTTCTCAGGAATCTCGAATGCGATGCCCTCATCATGACTGCTGCTGTGGCAGATTTTGCTCCTGCTGTGAAGAGAGAAAAGAAGATCGAAAAGAGCGACGTCCTCAGCCTCGACCTGATGAAGAACCCTGATATCCTTTCGGAGGTCGGCAGGAGGAACAAGAGGCCCCTCCTCGTCGGTTTTTCTGCAGAGGCAGGTCCGGACCTGGAGCGCGCACGAAGGAAACGAGCCGAGAAGGGCGTGGATCTTATGGTATTCAATGACATCTCCTCTCCCGGCGCAGGATTTGACACGGACACAAACGAAATCACGATCATAGAGAAGGACGGAACGACGGCCTTTCCCCTCATGCCAAAGGACGAAGTTGCCGGGAAGATCCTCGATAGAGTCGCGCATTTACTCCTTGACTTTTCGTGAAGTTTCGATAACAATTATACGAGCATGGCCTTAGAAGAGATAGAGAAACTGCGGCTCAGGGTAGAAAAGGACCAAAGCTCACGGCTCTTTCTCCCGCTTGCTGAAGAATACCGGAAGGCGGGTATGCCTGATGAGGCGATCGCTGTTCTTTCGAAAGGCCTCGAACGCCATCCCGGGTATACTAGTGCGAGGGTTGCCATCGGCAGGCTCTACCTTGAGAAGAATATGTTTGAGGAGGCGAAGGCCGAATTCGAAAAGGTCATAAGCGTTGCTCCTGATAACCTCTTTGCACACAGGAAACTCGCCGACATATACCGGGACCTTGGCGACAAGGAAAAGGCTGCAGCCCAGTATAGGACACTTCTCTCATTGAATCCCCTTGACGATGACGCAAGGTCATGCCTCGATGCTGTTGAGGCCGGAGTCGCAGAAGAACATGCAGTTTCGCTCTCTCCCGAGGCCGCGACGATCGAGGAGACAGCCCTTGAAGAGGAAGTTACGGCAGGGAGCGGGGAAGACGAATTCCAAGAGGTTTTTGCGGGCGAGGAGGTCCCCGATATCGAAGTGACGGAACTGGAGGAGCCACAAGTTCTCGAAGAGGACTTTGAAGAATTCAGCAAGTCTCTTTCCCGGGAATTCGAGATCGAAGAAGCTCGGGTCAAAGGCGCCGAAGTCTTTTCAGAGGAGGCAATCCTTTCTCCGGCCCATCAGGCCTTTGAGGATATCGCTGAAGTTCGGGAACCTGAAAAGCAAAGCGAGGACGCTGTCTTTGCGATCGGCATGTCAACTGCCGATTCCCTTGTCTCATCGAAGAATTATTCCAAGGCCTTGGAGGCATACCGGGGAATGCTGGCTCGCTATCCCGGCAATACGCAACTTCTCCAGCGGGTTGCTGAACTGAAGGCATTCTTGAAGCTGATCGGCAGGGGAGAAGAGGTCGTCATTTCGAAGTTAGAGGCGCTTCGTGAAGGAATCCATGGAAGGTTCAGCGGAAGCCACTGAGCAGGGGCCTGCGGGGATGGCCTTCTGTTGAAGAAGAACTATGAGCTTTGCGAATATCCTTAAGGAAGTGGTGGACAAGGTTGACGGAGCCGTGTCTGCAGTGATAATCGGTTCTGACGGAATCCCTGTTCAGGAGTATGCCACAGAGAAACTCCTTAACCTCGAGGACCTCGGCGCAGAGTCTTCGGCAATGATCAGGGACGTCAATCTGGCCGCTCAAAACCTTGGCCTTGGCAGGGCAGAGGAGTTTTCGATCATATCCGACCGATGCGGTATTATCATGCGACAGATCAATGCCGACTACTATCTCGCCCTCGTCATTCGTCCTGACGGAAACTATGGAAAGGGCAGATTTGTCCTCAGGACGACGGTCCCGAGGATTGAGGGGGAATTCTAAGAACGCCCACGGGTGAATGGTGATGAGGGAAGAGAGACTTCTCATAGGACCTGTCGCGCCTTGTCTCTTGCGGCCTGCGGTTTCGGTATGAAGGTTCTCGTCATTCATGGTCCGAACCTCAATCTCCTCGGAAAAAGAGAGCCTGAGGTTTATGGGACCCTCACCCTTTCCGACATCGATACCAGGATACGTTCGAAGGCATCTGAACTGGGGATCGATCTCTTCCTGCTCCAGTCCAACAGCGAGGCTGAAATCGTCGGAGCGATACAGAATGACATTTACGACGTCCTCATCATTAACCCAGCAGCCTTTACCCATACGAGCATTGCGATCCGGGACGCCATCGCCGCTGTCGGCAAGCCTGCCATAGAAGTCCATCTTTCGAACATCCACAGGAGGGAGGAGTTCAGAAGGACGTCCTTCGTTGCAGGGGTATCGCTGGGACAGATCAGCGGTTTCGGTGCAGACAGTTACATTCTCGCACTCATCGCCGCAAAGAATATCATCTCTCAGGGGTAGACCATTACGAGCGGATATACGGTACGTATCTCACGGCTGAGGGAATCCATGACGAGAAGGGGGGTGGACGGGCTCCTCATAACGAACCTCGTCAACGTACGATATCTCTCCGGCTTTCAGGGAAGCTCCGGTTTTATCTTCATAGCAAAGAGGAGGAATATCTTTGTAACAGACTTCAGATACGCGGAAGAAGTCGAGACGGAGTTCAGCGACCAACGCAGCAGGGGAGGACCGGGGGGGAAAGGGACTGACTGGGAGATCGTCATCGAAAGGGGAAACAGGCTCAGCGTTATCACAAAACTCGCCAGGGACCTCGGTGTCCGTTCCCTCGGCTTCGAATCTTCCGCATCCTATGATTTCTATGCGAGCCTCCTGAAGAGCGGCTTCAATCGGATCAAACCGTTGAAAGGGCTTGTCGAGGGCCAACGGGCAGTTAAGGACGAAGAAGAGATAACGCTGATACGTGAGGCTGTGAGGCGTGCAGAGTCCGCATTCACTGATGTGAAGCCATTCATAAGGTTGGGCAGGAGCGAGCGAGCCATTGCCTGCATGCTGGAGGAACGGCTAAAAAAAAGAGGTTGCAATCATATCCCTTTTGATATAATAGTGGCGTCCGGGAGCAATGGGGCGATGCCTCATGCCAAGACTACAGAAAAGAGGCTCTCACCAGGAGACCTTGTTGTCATTGACTGGGGAGGGGAGGCGGACGGGTACTTTTCCGATATCACGAGGACGGTGATTATGCGGGGCCCGGATCTCGCAAAGAAGAGAGAGATTTACGGGGCTGTCCTGACGGCCAGCAGGAAGGCCATCGCTTCAGTAAGAACGGGCGTTGAGGGAAACGAAGTCGACAGCGTCGCCAGGGAATGTATCAGAGATGCCGGGTATGGCAGATACTTTGGCCACGGCACAGGCCATGGAGTCGGCCTCGAAGTTCATGAACTGCCGCGTATAACCTGGACAAGAAGGGACATCCTTTCGGCGAATGCGGTCTTTACGATCGAGCCGGGGATCTACTTGCCGGGCGTCGGCGGCGTGAGAATCGAGGACATGGTAGTCGCGAGGGGTAAAGGAGCTGAGGTGTTGACGGCGTTGCCAAGGAGACTGGAGATTCTCTAACGTTTGTCTACGACTGGGACGGGGGACACCGTTATGCCGGATATCAGAGGGACGGATTATTTTAAGGAGGAGGTCAGAATGTGATATCAACAGCCGAATTCCGGAAAGGTGGAAAGATAGAATACAAGGGGGAACCCGTCGAGATTATCGACTTCCAACATGTCAAGATGGGAAGAGGCGGAGCGATCGTCAGGACAAAGATGAAGAGCCTGAGGACCGGAAGTGTGCTCGAGGACACCTTCAGGTCAGGAGAAAAGTTCGAGACGCCCCAACTTGAGGAAAAGGCGATGCAGTACCTATACGCCGAAGGTGATATGCATTATTTCATGGATACCGAGACCTTTGAGCAGATACCGCTCTCGACGTCCCAGCTCGGTGACATCAAGAAATTCCTGAAGGAGAACATGACCGTCAAGGTCCTGAACTACAAGGGAAAACCACTCACCGTGGAACTGCCTACCTTTGTCGAACTCATGGTCTCGAAGACCGACCCGGGTTATAAGGGCGACACTGCTTCAGGGGGGAGCAAGCCTGCAACCCTTGAGACAGGCGCTGTCGTGAAGGTCCCTTTCCACATTAATGAGGGGGATGTTATAAGGATCGACACACGAACATCGGATTACATCGAGAGGGTCAAGTAATGGAGCTTGAAGACCTGAGAGAGCTTATATCCCTTCTGAAAGATACGGACATAACCGAACTCCAGATCGAGAAAGACGGGACGAAGGTGAAGATAAGGAGACAGACGCTTCTTTCCCCCATTGAAGTGCAGACAAAAATCCCCGTCTCTCCCGAGAAGGCCATGGAAGAGACCGGAGAGGAGATGCAGCGGCTCATGACCATCACCTCTCCCATCGTAGGGACCTTCTACCGGTCACCGTCTCCTGAGGCGCCTCCCTTTGTCGAAAACGGCGCGAGGGTGAAAAAGGGAGAGGTTCTCTGCATCATTGAGGCGATGAAGCTTATGAACGAGATCGAGAGTGAGGTTGAGGGCATCGTCATGAGGAATCTTGTGGAGAACGGTCAGCCTGTAGAATACGGAGAGCCTCTCTTTCTCATCGAGCCTGCTTAACGGCAAGGGCAGTAAGGCAAAGGTTAAGAATAAAGGTGAAGAATGAAATCATTCAAGAAGATCCTCATCGCGAACAGGGGTGAGATCGCCGTAAGGATCATAAGGGCCTGCAGGGAGCTCGGCATAAAGACCGTCGCCATTTACTCGGACATCGAGAAAGATTCCATGCACGTCAGGCTTGCTGACGAGGCCGTATGCATCGGGCCTGCCGTATCAGCCCAGAGTTATCTCAATATCCCGGGGATTCTCAGCGCCGCTGAGATAACCGACTCTGAAGCGATACATCCAGGTTACGGTTTCCTCGCTGAGAACCCTCATTTTGCCGAGGCCTGCGCCACCTCAGGAATAACATTCATCGGGCCCTCTTCCGAAAACATGAGGCTCGGCGGAGACAAGGCCAAGGCGAGGCAGATCATGAAGCGGAAGGGGATTCCCGTCGTTCCCGGTAGCGACGGTCCCGTCACTTCAGAGGAGATGCTCCTGAAGACCGCGAAGAAGACAGGGTTCCCCGTTATCCTCAAGGCCTCTGCAGGAGGGGGCGGCAAAGGGATGAGGATCGTTCATGAGGAGGGGACCCTTGAACAGGCCTTCCACCTCGCCCAGAGGGAAGCCCTTGCGGCCTTCGGGAACAGCGAGCTCTATATCGAGAAGTATATTCCCGTCATGAGGCACATCGAAGTCCAGATCATGGCAGACAGCAAAGGGAACATCATCCATCTCGGCGAGCGCGACTGTTCGGTCCAGAGGAGACATCAGAAGCTCATCGAAGAAGCCCCTTCTCCCTTTGCGACAGAGAAGTTTAGAAAGAAGATCGGCGAACTGGCAGTCAAAGCTGCACGCGCCATGAAGTACAGGAATGTCGGCACAATAGAGTTCATTGTGGAGCCTGACGGAAGCATCTACTTTATGGAGATCAATACGAGGGTGCAGGTTGAGCATCCCGTGACCGAGGCTGTTACCGGTATCGACATTATCAAGGAACAGATAAAGCTGGCAACCGGACTCCCCCTGGAGTATAAGCAGGGCAGCATAAAGCCCTCGGGCCATTCCATCGAATGCAGGATAAACGCGGAAGACCCCGAAAGGTTTATTCCTTCTCCCGGCAAGATAACCTTTTTCTATCAGCCCAGCGGTCCCGGCGTGAGGGTTGACACTGCTGCCTACAGCGGCTGGGTCGTCCCCTCGCAGTACGATTCCCTTATTGCAAAACTCATTGTCCACGGCAGGACGAGACAGGAGGCGATTATGAAGATGAAGAGCGCCCTCGACGGGTTCCTCATCGAAGGGATAAAGACGACCATCCCCTTTCACAGGAAGGTACTGAACCATCAGGACTTTGTCAGCGGAGACATTACGACGGGATTCATAGAGAAGATGGGTAATGGAGGCGCGGGGAACAACAAGGGGCAGGCTACGTCTGAATGACGCCGACCCCGAGGTTCCCATCAGGACTTTACCTCATTGCGGACAGGAAGGTCTCCGAGAAAAGTCCTGAGGAGATTGTCCTCCCTGCTCTTAAGGCGGGGATCCGTTGGGTTCAATACCGGGAGAAGGAGAAATCGAGGAGGGACATCTATGGGGAGGCCCTGCGGCTGCGGCAGATGACCGGAGATTTCTGCGCCGTCTTCATCGTGAACGATCATGTCGATATCGCCGTTGCCGTGGAGGCTGACGGCGTGCACCTCGGGCAGGAGGACCTGCCTCTCGCCGAGGCGCGCAGGGTAGCGGGCGAAAAGATCATCGGGATATCGACTCACTCATTAACAGAGGCTGAAGAGGCCGCCCGCGGAGGAGCTGACTATATCGGGTTCGGCCCCGTCTTTCTTACGAAGACAAAGGACGCAGGTGAGCCGAAGGGAATAGAGATGCTGAGAAAGGTCAGAAGGAGCGTCCATATCCCCATTGTCGCCATTGGCGGCATCTCAAGGGATACCCTGAGGCCGGTCCTTGATTCGGGGGTGAATGCTGTGGCTGTAGCCTCTGCGATCCTCAGCGGTGATATCTCTGGGAATATTGAGGCTTTCATGAACGTCATTGGGGGAGGTGCATGATTATGCCTGATACCAGAGACAAGAAGAAGGTTCTGATACAGAAAGAAGTGGTCATTAATGAGATTATTAAGGCCATCGCCCTTGATATCAGCGAAGAAGAGATGTATATCGCTGCCTCAACAGAGTTCCTTTCCGGGGCAATCCTCGATATCCGTTTCGAGATTGAAGGGACACCTGTCCGTGTGAAAGCGATAGTGAAGCAATCGGATCCTGGGATCGGAGCCGGCGTGAAATTCCTCAACCTCTCCCCGGAGAACTTTGCTTTGATCAGGAAGTTCATTGAGAAGGCCATCACGGTGACAGCAGAAAAAAAGGAGAAGAAGATCCTTCTCGTCGACGACAGCTCACAATCGAGGGCCATATACCGGAGTAGGCTGGCCCTTGAGGATTTCTCGGTCATCGAGGCCTCAAATGGTCTTGAGGCCCTTAAGTCTCTCCAGGAGATGAAGCCCGACCTCGTGGTCCTTGATCTGTGGATGGAGGGTATAGACGGCTTTAAGATCCTCCAGCTCATTCAGTTAAACCCGAATCTGAAGGAGGTCCCGGTAATCGTCCTCTCAGCGAGAAGCGTCCTTTCGGACATCCAGAAGGCCATGTCTCTGGGAGCAAAGGACTTTCTGCCGAAGGTGACGACGACGCCGGTGAAACTTGCCCAGAGGGTCAAGGAGATTCTGTCGGGAAAGTAAATCTTAATGGTGCGAACAACTGTCAAGCAGGTGCGGATCGAAGCCCCGTACATGAGATGAGATTCCGGCAACGAGGTGCTTCGAGGATCGTAATAACCGAACGTGACCTCGCGCGTTGAGCACGCGACCGCGGTCGGCAGCCATCAACGGTATCGCAATACAAGGCTTCTCGCCAGGCCTGCCTTCCCGGGGGAGATGGTTTTTCGCAACGGGAAAGTAAACTACGTTCTCGATCATATCAGGAAAGGGAGGATCGAATGAAGAAAAGGCTAACGGTGCTCCTGCTTCTTCTCTTTCTGCCGGTATCCTTTGGGTGCCAGAAAAAAGAAGATGTCATTACGGTAGGGATTGCCGGTCCCATGACCGGTGATCAAGCAAAGATGGGTACCGATTTCAGAAATGGCGTGACCCTCGCAGCAAAGGAATGGAATGGAAGGGGAGGGATCCTCGGTAAAAAGATTCTCCTGTCTGTTGTTGATGACCAGCACGATCCGAAGCAGGCGGTTTCGGTCGCCAATAAATTGGTAAACGAAGGCGTGGCAGGTGTGATCGGCCACTTCAACTCAAGCTGCTCGATCCCTGCTTCTGACGTATACCACCGTGCAGGCGTGCCGATGATAACGCCTGCGTCCACAAATCCCCAGCTTACGGAAAAGGGGTATACCAACGTCTTCCGGGTCTGCGGTAGGGACGACCAGCAGGGCAGGGCGGCTGCCGACTTCGTGACGACGCATCTAAAATTCAGGCACATTGCCATAATCCATGACAAGACCACATACGGTCAGGGGCTCGCTGACGAGTTCAAAAAAGCTCTGAGCGGCAGGGCAGATGTTGTCTACTATGGGGGCGTTATCCAGGGAGACAAGGATTTCAAGACCGTGCTGACTTCGATAAAAGAGATGAAGCCCGAACTCATCTACTTCGGAGGAATTTATCCTGAGGCAGGCCTCCTTGTCAAACAGGCGAGGGAGCTGGGAATTACAGCGCCTTTCATGAGCGGTGACGGCACAATAGACCCGAAATTTATCGAGATTGCCGGTGCCAAGGCGGCCGAAGGCACCTATCTTACCTTCAGTCCCGATGCCAGGCGAATACCCACTGCCAAGTCCTTCATCGAAACCTATGAAAAGGAATTCGGCGAACCAGGCCCTTATTCGGTATATGCCTATGATGCAGCGAATATTCTCTTTACGGCACTCAGGGAGGCAGGGAATGCTGAAGGCAGGGCAGTCGCAGCCAAGCTCCATTCCCTCGAGTTCTCAGGCGCCCTCGGGAAGATACGGTTTGATGAAAAGGGAGACGTGACGGTCTCACCCTACGTCGTTTGGATAACAAGGGACGGCAAGTTTTTTGAATACTGGAAGCCCGGACAATAACGAATGGGGATCGACCTCATAGACATCGGCTCGCTGAGCGAACTGAGGGACTGCGTCACAGGTCTGACGAACCTTGACCTGTCCGTGTACGACGAGAACGGTAATATCCTTATCCTCCCCACCACAGAAGATCCTGCAGCCCTCATAAGCAGGGATGAATACCAGCATTTCGTCAGGGGGTGTTTGGAGAAGACGATTCACCGGAAGAGGCTTTCTCTTTTCAGAGGTTTTGCGAACCAGTACCAATGTTTTTTCCCGGTAAAGGCCGGAGACCGGTGGCTGGTGTTTGCGGGGAAATCATTTTATATCCGTGAAAAGGACCGGCGGGATTTTCTTGATTCGAAGGCTTCCCTCTATGGACGGGAGGAAGAGATGGGCGCGCGGACAGCGGGGATAGGGGTGCGCGATATCAGGACCGTCTCTCCATCGTACGGAAAGGCGCAGCGGATCTTTGATCTTTTTGTAGCAAACTCATACCAGCAGAATCTTGTGGTCAGGAAGTACCGGAGGACGAGGACGATTACGGACCTCCTCCTCGATATCGATCAGACGACGGATGAGGGGAAGGTCTTTGAACTCCTCGCCGATACGGTGATCATGCTCTTCGGCGGAGACACGGTTTCCGTGATGAAACCGTCTGGTGAGACGGTTAAGGCTGTGCTGACGACAGGCAGGCTGAAGGAGCATGTCGAGAAGATTGCGCTGAAGACCGAAAGCGTCTTCATGAAAGCTGCGATGAAGAGCCAGAAGCCCCTCCTCTGTTCGGAGACGATCGAGCTTCTGCGTTTGGGCTATCCCGATATCATTACCTCGCTCCACGTCTTCCCCCTGTCGGCAAGGGGTGAGACCTTCGGGGTCCTCGCCCTTTTCAACTCCTCCTTCACCGAAGACGAGCTCGAAGGCATAACAAAGCTCTGCAGTTTCATGAGCTTCATTGTGAGAAACCTTAGGTCCCTTTCTGAATATGAGCGATGCATCCGGGATCTGGCAGCCCTCAATTTCTCCGCATCAAAGCTGAGTCCTGCCTTGAAAAGTAAGGAAGTCCTCTATGAGTCTATTGTTGAGATTTCCTCGAGGCTCGTCAATGTTGAAAAGGCATCTCTCATGCTTCCTGAAAAGGATAGACAGGAGCTTTTCATAAAGGCTGTGAAGGGCATTAACAAATGGCTTGCGAGGAATATTCGCGTGAGGGTGGGCGAAGGAATCGCCGGCAGGGTTTACCATGAGGGGAAACCGCTCCTCGTCTCGGATATCGAAAAGAATCTCTCGACGAAAAAGCGGGCGCGCTACAGGACAGGCTCCTTTATCAGCATCCCGCTGAAGATCGGGGACGAAACGATCGGGGTCCTCAACGTCGCCGATAAAGTGAGCGGCGAGATCTTTACCGAAACAGACGTTGAGTTTTTGCGCTATTTCGCTTCTTACGCATCCGTTGTCCTGCGCGGGGCTCATTATTACCAGGTGTCAAACCATATGAGGACGCTCTCCATCACCGACTCCCTCACCGGCCTGTTCAACAGGAGGTATTTTGATGACCGTCTCTTTGAAGAGCTCCAGCGTTCGGTCCGGTATAATACGCCTT